>Ga0114922_10000389_pt1 | contig 42215 bp, 33 predicted proteins | sample AartaG_FD_100975 | JGI IMG/M metagenome (GOLD analysis project Ga0114922, IMG submission 100975) | Deep subsurface microbial communities from Aarhus Bay to uncover new lineages of life (NeLLi) - Aarhus_00045 metaG | ecosystem: Environmental > Aquatic > Marine > Oceanic > Sediment | place... | reverse complement strand
GAGGGCCTGAAGATCCTTGCCCAGGCCCGGGAGAAAACAGGTCTGCCAGTGGTCACCGAGGTCATGAGTGCCTCGGACGTAGAACTTGTTGAGAGCTATGCAGACGTGCTTCAAGTGGGGGCCAGAAACAGCCAGAATTTTGCACTCCTGAAGGCCGTGGGGCAGGCGAAAAAACCCGTGCTCTTGAAAAGAGGAATGATGACCACGCTGGAAGAGCTACTCATGTCTGCGGAATACATATTGGCATCCGGCAACGATCATGTCATACTCTGCGAGCGGGGTATTCGCACCTTTGAAACCGCCATGCGCAACACCCTTGATATCAGCGCGGTCCCAGTGCTCAAGGATAAGACCCACCTGCCAGTGATTGTTGATCCTAGCCACGCCATCGGCCAGTGGAAGTTCGTACTCCCCCTGGCCAAGGCCGCCGTGGCGGTCGGGGCCGATGGCCTGTTAATAGAAGTTCATCCGGACCCCCAGCACGCCCTGTCAGATGGACCGCAGTCCCTGAAGCCCAAAAAGTTTTACAAGCTCATGGATGAAATTGAATCGATTGCAAAGATCGTCAGAAAGGGGTATGCACAGGAACATGGAATCTATTAGAGTGACTCTGGAAAAGCCTCGCAAGTACTCCTATGAGATTCTCATTGGTGAAGATATCGTGGATCGCAAGGGATGGATCACGACGGTCAAGAATCATGCAGATCGATACGTGATCATTACGGACTCAAATGTCAACCCCCTCTATGGCGAGATGGTGAGGGCAAGGCTGGGAGAGATCGCTCTTCCTGTTGACATCGTTGAAATACCTGCTGGTGAGCCCTCAAAATCGCTCAATATCGTGCTTGACGTGGCAAGACAACTCGTGAGGCTGAAGGTCAGCCGGAAATCGCTGCTTATTGCCCTGGGTGGCGGGGTGGTCGGTGATGTGGCTGGCTTTATCGCATCCATATATATGAGATCGATCCCGTATGTCCAGATTCCTACAACCCTTCTTGCTCAGGTGGACAGCAGCGTGGGTGGCAAGACCGGTGTGGATCTTCCAGAGGGCAAAAATCTTCTGGGAACATTCTATCAGCCAAAGGCCGTTTACATAGACCTGTCGTTCCTGAAGACGCTTTCGGATAGGGATTTTGCAAACGGATTGGCCGAGATAATCAAGTACGGCATCATAGGCGATAATAACCTCTTTGAATTCCTGGAAAGCGAAAGCGACGGGATCAAGAAGCGCAATTCTTCCCTGATGAAAAGCTTAGTTGGGCGTTCTTGCAAGATAAAAGCAGATATTGTAGAGATGGATGAAAAAGAACTCGGCTTGAGGCGCATTCTCAATTTTGGCCATACCCTCGGGCACGCACTGGAGTCTGCGACAGACTACGGCCTTTCTCATGGGGAGGCTGTCTCCATAGGGATGGTGGGAGCTGCAAAGATTTCGCACAGGCTCGATCACCTGGACGGTGCCTCTTGCCAGAGAATCGTTGATTTGATTAAAGACTACCACTTGCCAACCAAGATTCCGGCAGGCCTGAAGACGGCACAAATCATGGGCTTCATGGCAACCGACAAGAAGGCAGTCGGAGGACAGGTACACTTTGTGCTGGTAAAAAAAATAGGCGCACCTTTTGTGACCCCTGACATTCCCTCAGGTGTTGTGGAGGGGACCATTGAGGAACTTCAGGCATGAGTAAAGATTCCCTAAACAGGCTCAGGCTCAGGATTGAAGATCTGGATTTGGCGTTCCTAAAGCTTTTGAACGAGCGGGCAGCCGTTTCTGTCCAGATCGGGAAACTCAAGGGCCAAAACGGCCTGAGTATCTATGACCGCTCCCGGGAAGAAGCGATATATGGGTATCTGGCCCAACACAACCAGGGGCCGCTGAAGACTTCAGAGATTAACAGAATATTTTGTGAGATTATCTCGGTTTCGAGAAAACTCCAGTCCGCTTCGGCCCGCGATGACTCTGAACCCCGGATGGAATTGGCTGGTGACAGCGACACAAGTGCGTTGAGCGGAAAGACCTCAGTCTATGGTATTCTGGGAAACCCCGTGGCACAAAGCATAAGCCCCCTTATGCACAATGCTGCATTCAGGTCCCTTGGCATAGATGCCGTCTATTTGCCGTTTGAAGTGAATGACCTGCGGGGCGCTGTTGCCGGGATGAAGGCCCTCAGAATAAAGGGTGCAAGCGTGACCCATCCATTTAAGACAAGGATCCTTGGGTTAATAGATCAGATAGATGTTACAGCCAAAAAGGTTGGAGCTGTGAATACCCTTGTCCTTGAGGGGAACTCGATTCGTGGCATCAACACGGACTGGACGGGAGCGGTCAGGTGCATAGAGGGATTACTCCCCATCAAGGATAACCATTTTGTGGTGGTCGGTGCCGGCGGTGCGGCAAGGGCTGTAATTTTTGGCATTACCCGTGAAGGGGGAAAGATCACTCTTGTCAACAGAACAAAGGACAAGGGGCTCGCTCTGGCCGAAGCATTTGGCTTGCCTTTTGTACCCCTTTCCGAGACTGTAAACCTTAGCGGAGACTGTTTGATCAATACCACCCCTGTGGGGATGTACCCCAACGTGGAGGAGATGCCGGTGCCAAAAGGTGTGGTGAGCCGTTACAAAGCTGTGGTGGATGTCATATACAACCCGTTTAAGACCAGGCTCTTGAGGGAAGCGGAAGCTGAGGGGTGCCTCGTTGCAAACGGCTTTGAAATGTTCGTTTTTCAGGGTGTTGAACAGTTTAGGATCTGGACGGGGAGGCAGGCTCCGGTAGAGCTAATGAGAGACGTGGTCGTTCAGGCACTTGTTCAAGACCAAGCAAAAAGCACTTGACGAGCTGAGTGCCTAAAGTGTCTAAAGTGAGCTAAAGTGCCTAAAGTTAGAGGATGAAAAGCTTGTGAATTATCTGTTTTATGCATTAAACTTTAGCTCACTTTAGACACTTTAGGCACTTCAGCTCACTCTCATTGTTTTTCACCCGAGTTTCTAATCTGGTTATATTCCCCAGTTTATTGAGCACTTACTTCGTTGAGAGACTTGGAGCCACATGAAACAGATCAAGCCTATAAAGGGAATTGATGCCACGGTGCGCGTGCCCGGTTCAAAGAGCTACACCCAAAGGGCCTTGATCACTTCTGCCTTAGCCAGTGGCAGGTCTATCATAAGAGACGCCCTAATCTCGGAGGATACTGAGTATTTGATCGAGGCCCTGCGGTCGCTGGGCGCAAAGATTGCTCAGGAAGGCCTTGATCTTGTGGTGGATGGAACGGGCGGCAAGCTCGTCACGCCTTCTTCAGCGCTTTATCTGGGAAACAACGGAACCGGACTCCGGTTTCTCACCGGCACCGTCTCTTTAGGGCACGGCACCTTTGTACTTGACGGCAACAGCCGCATGCGCCAAAGGCCGATCCAGCCTCTTGTTGATGCCCTGAACATGATGGGGGTTAAGGCTTGCTGCGTTGAAGGAAACGGGTGCCCGCCTGTGGAAGTCCGGGCAAGGGGCCTGCCAGGTGGCAAGACACGCCTGACTACGGCGCTCAGCAGCCAGTATCTATCATCGCTTCTCTTGGCTTCGCCTTATGCTGAAAAGGATACCGAGATCGAGGTTTCCAGCCAACTCCCGTCCTGGCCATATATAAAGCTGACCCTGGATGTGATGGCACACTTCGGCGTAAAGCTAGGGGTCTCGGAAAGGAGACTTTTTTCTATCAAGGCCCCTCAAGCCTATCAGCCAAGAGAATATGCGATAGAGGGCGATCTCTCAAGTGCCAGCTATTTTATGGCTGCTGCCGCTATCGTTGGCCGGACCATAAAGATATCTAATATTAACCGGGGCTCCCTTCAGGGGGATTTGCGCTTCCTGGAGATCCTGGAAACCATGGGGTGCAATGTGTCCACATCCGGAGAAGGGATTGAGGTAACCGGGCCGTTGTCCAACCATGAGGATCTTTCTTTTGACTTGAACGAGGTGCCGGACATGGTTCCGGCACTCGCTGTGGTCTCTGCCTTCAGGAAGGGAAAGACTATCCTGAAAAACATATTACACCTCCGGGCAAAGGAAACGGACAGGGTCGCTGCCCTGACCTGCGAACTCAAGAAGATCGGTGCACGGGCTGAAGAAACAGCAGATGGGATGCTCGTTCAGGGGGTCGCTACCCACGGGGCCGAAATAGACTGCTACAGCGACCACCGGATCGCCATGAGTTTTGCCATAGCAGGCCTGGCCATAGAGGGTATTTCCATTAAGGATCCTGCTTGTGTCAAAAAATCGTTTCCGGATTTTTGGGAAAAGATAGAATCACTTGGTTAGATTGAGGAATTGAGGAATTGAGGAATTGAGGAATTGAGGAATTGAAGGATTGTGGGATTACGAATTGTGGGATTACGAATTGTGAATTTCACGGGTTAATCCCTAAATTCCTGAATCCCTAAATCCCCAAATCTGCAACGTCATGAACATCGTGCTGATCGGATACAGGGGTACTGGTAAGACGTCCGTGGGGGCGGCCCTTTCCAAAAGGCTCGGAAAGGCATTTTGTGACACGGATGACTACATCGAAGAAAAGGTCAAAAGGCCGATCAGCGATATGGTGGCAAGGGAAGGTTGGGCCTTTTTTCGGGCACAGGAAAAGCAGGCGATCCGCGAGGTATCGTCCCGTAAGGATTGCGTGATTGCCGCGGGCGGAGGTGCCATCCTGGACCCTGAGAACGTGGAGAATCTCAAGAAAAACGGAGTAGTCGTTTTGCTTGATGCCACAACCCTGACCATCCTTGAACGAATGCGTCAGGATAAAAGGACCGACCAACAGAGACCAAGCCTGACCGGAAAGGACCCGTACAAGGAAATAGAAGAGGTTTTGGAATTCAGGGGGCCTTTTTATCAAGAGGCCATGGATTTTTCTGTGGACACCACATCTAAAAGCATTGACCAGGTCCTTGATGAGATCGTCGAGAAACTGGAAGAGTATGGGGGTTAAATGGCCGGTAACACATTTGGACAGGTCTTTAAGGTTACTACCTGGGGTGAGTCCCATGGAAAGGCCCTGGGGGTGATTATCGACGGATGTCCACCTAACTTGCCCCTTAGCGAACCTGACATTCAGGAAGACCTGGACAGAAGAAGACCCAAAAGCGCGCCTTCAAGCACACCAAGAAGGGAACCGGATCAAGTTGAGCTCCTTTCCGGCACATTTCAAGGAATGACCACCGGAACCCCTATCTCACTCATTATTTACAACAAGGATATAGATAGCAAATCGTACGAGACGATCAAGGACGTCTTCAGGCCGGGGCATGGTGACTTCACTTATCAAAAGAAATACGGGATACGCGATTACAGAGGCGGTGGGAGGGCCTCTGGCAGGGAAACAGCAGCCAGGGTTGCGGCAGGTGCTATTGCCAGGAAGGTACTGGACCAGGAGGAGATCCTGGTAAGGGCCTATACCCTGGAGCTTGCAGGGGTCAGGGCGGAACGGGTGGACCTGGACGTCATAGACAAAAATCCGTTTCTTGCTCCGGACCTAAATGCAGCCGGCCATATGCAGGAAAGGATTAATGAGATCAAGAAATCCGGAGATTCGGCCGGGGGGATCGTAGAGGTACTGGCTAAGGGCTGTCCTGCTGGATTAGGGGAACCTGTATTTGATAAACTCGATGCCGACCTTGCAAAGGCCGTCATGAGTATAGGGGCTGTGAAGGCTGTTGAAATCGGTGTGGGCCTGGCCGCGGCCCGGCTGCTCGGTTCTGAATGCAATGACGAGATCACACCCGAAGGATTTGTAACAAACCGTTCCGGTGGTATCCTGGCAGGTATTTCAAATGGTGATGACATTGTGCTAAGGGCTGCCATAAAGCCCATTTCCTCCATTGAAAAGGAACAACGTACGGTGGACATCAATATGAAACCCACGACCATCTCCGTTAAGGGTCGGCACGACATTTCCGCCATTCCCAGGATTGTGCCTGTGTGCGAGGCCATGGTGAGGTTGGTGATTGTGGATCATTTGTTGAGGCAAAGGAGTATAGTATGAAGACAATCAAAATCATGCCTTGCCTGGACATGAAAGAGGGCCGGGTAGTGAAGGGAATTCATTTTGTGGATTTGAAGGACACAGGGGATCCTGTAGAAAACGCAGCCTTGTATCAAAAGGAAGGGGCCGACGAGTTGGCCATGCTGGATATCGCGGCAACCCTGGAAAACCGCAAGACCAGGTTGGAATGGGTTAAGAACGTCTCATCGGTTATAGACATTCCATTGACAGTGGGTGGCGGCATCGAAAGTCTGGAAGACATCGAATCGGTTTTGGAGGCTGGTGCTGACAATGTTTCCATGAATAGTGCTGCCGTGAAGAATCCGGATCTGGTCGCAGAAGCAGCAAAGGCGTTTGGCTCGGAGAAGGTGACTGTAGCCGTTGATGCCAGACGGAACAAGGAGATGGCATCCGGATTTGAGTTGGTTGTCTCAGGTGGCACCAAACCCGTAGGCAAGGATGCTGTTGCCTGGGCCAAACAATGCCAGGAACTGGGTGCCGGGACCATCCTGCCGACAAGTATGGATGGTGACGGAACCCAGGCTGGCTACGATCTGCAATTTACAAGGGCCATTTCAGATGCTGTTGACCTGCCGGTGGTTGCCTCAGGTGGCGCTGGAACCCTGGAGCATTTTTATGAGGCCGTTGTCCAGGGAGGCGCTCAGATTCTGTTGGCTGCTTCGGTTTTTCACTATCGCATTTTTAGCATCGGTGAGGTTAAGGAGTACTTGCGGGAAAAGGGTCTACAGGTTAATTTGAAGGGACAACTCTATGCCAAGACGTGATGACATCAAGAAAGTCATGATTATTAGTTCCGGGCCCATCGTCATAGGCCAGGCTTGTGAGTTCGACTATTCCGGCACCCAGGCATGCAAGGCCCTTCGCAAACTCGGTTATGAGGTTGTGTTGGTCAATTCCAACCCGGCGACCATCATGACCGACCCTGGCATGGCCGACGTGACCTATATTGAACCTTTGAACCTCCGGACCATGACAGAGATCATAAAAGAAGAGAAGCCGGACGCTCTGCTTCCCAACCTGGGCGGCCAGTCCGGCCTGAACCTTTCCTCAGAGCTGGCCCGGACGGGCGTGCTCGAAAAATACGGGGTAAAGATAATCGGCGTTGAGGTCGATGCCATCAAGCGCGGCGAGGACCGGATTGCATTCAAGGACACCATGAACCGGCTCGGTATCGAGATACCCAGGAGCAAACCGGCTTTTAGCGTAGAGGAGGCTGAAAAGATCGCCGCTGAACTCGACTACCCGGTGGTCATCCGTCCTGCTTACACCATGGGAGGAACCGGCGGCGGCCTGGCGTACAATGTGGAAGAACTGCGAACCATTGCCAGTCGAGGCATCTCGGCAAGCCTCGTGGGTCAGGTGCTGGTGGAAGAGTCGGTCCTGGGGTGGGAGGAACTGGAACTGGAAGTCGTCCGGGATGCCAAGAACCAGATGATTACCGTTTGTTTCATAGAGAATGTTGACGCCATGGGCGTGCACACGGGCGACTCCTATTGCACTGCCCCCATGCTCACGATTGACCCTGAACTGCAAGAGCGGCTTCAAAAATGGTCCTATGACATTGTCGAGGCTATAAAGGTCATCGGCGGCACCAACATACAGTTTGCCCATGACCCCAAGACCGGCCGGGTGGTGGCGATTGAAATCAACCCGAGGACCTCCCGTTCTTCGGCCCTTGCCTCCAAGGCCACTGGTTTTCCCATCGCCCTTATCTCAGCCATGCTGGCGGGCGGTATGACGCTGGACGAGATCCCTTACTGGCGTGCGGGTACCCTGGACAAGTATACGCCCTGGGGTGACTATGTGGTGGTAAAGTTTGCACGGTGGGCCTTTGAAAAGTTTGAGGGCTCTGAAGATAGATTGGGCACACAGATGCGCGCTGTGGGCGAGGTCATGAGCATTGGCAAGAATTACAAGGAGGCCTTTCAGAAGTCGATTCGATCCCTGGAAAACGGTCGCTACGGGCTGGGTTTTGCCAGGGACTTTAATGATAAACCGCTCAATGAATTGATGGAGCTGCTGGCCGAGCCGTCGAGCGAGCGGCAATTCATCATGTACGAGGCCCTCAGAAAGGGAGCCAGCGTGGATACGCTTTATGAGCGGACCTTTATTAAGCCCTGGTTCATTGAGCAGATGAAGGAACTGGTGGCACTTGAGGAGAAGGTCCTGAAATACAAGGGCAACGCTGTGCCCGACGAGCTGCTGGTGCAGGCCAAGAAAGACGGCTTTTCAGACCGGTACCTGTCTGAGATCCTCAGTATCCCTGAAATGGACATCAGGCAGCGGCGCACTTCTTTGGGCGTGGTCCAGGCGTGGGAGTCTGTGCCGGTGAGCGGTGTGGAGGATGCTGCCTACTATTTCTCCACCTACAATGCCCCTGACAAGGTGGAAACGAGCAAGAGGCGCAAGATCATGGTCCTGGGCGGCGGGCCTAACCGTATCGGGCAGGGGATCGAGTTTGATTACTGCTGTGTTCACGCTGCCTTTGCACTGCGCGACGAGGGGTTCGAGTCGATCATGGTCAACTGCAACCCCGAGACCGTCTCAACCGACTACGACACCTCAGATAAGCTCTACTTCGAGCCACTCACGGTCGAAGATATCTTGAGCATCTACGAGAAGGAAAAGCCAGAAGGGGTGATCGTCCAGTTCGGCGGGCAGACCCCCTTGAATATTGCCAATGAACTGGCCGAGTCTGGTGTCAAGATCATTGGCACTTCCCCTGAGACCATAGATCTCGCCGAGGACCGGGATCGCTTTCGCAAGATAATGAGAAAGCTCGGCATCCCCGAGCCTGAATCAGGCATGGCGAGTACCCTAAAAGAGGCCCTTGATGTGGCTGAAAGGATTGGCTACCCCCTCATGGTGCGGCCTTCCTACGTGCTCGGGGGGCGGGCCATGGAGGTTGTCCACGACGAGGAGATGCTTGAGCACTATGTGGCCGCGGCCGTGGATGTGTCGCCTGAGCGGCCGATCTTGATTGACAAATTCCTGGAAAACGCCATTGAGGCCGAAGCAGATGCCATTTCAGACGGCACGGACGCTTTTGTGCCTGCTGTGATGGAACATATCGAGCTGGCCGGAGTCCACTCTGGTGACTCGGCCTGTGTGATTCCCCCCATCAGTATCCCTGCTAAACACATCGATACGATTTATGAGTATACGAAAAAGATCGCCGTGGAACTCAGTGTGATCGGTCTGATGAACATCCAGTATGCCATAGCAAATGATGTGGTCTACATCCTTGAGGCCAATCCCCGTGCCTCCCGGACTGTGCCCCTGGTTTCAAAGGTTTGCAACATTTCTATGGCCCGGCTGGCCACCCAACTCATGCTGGGGAGAAAGCTTGCTGACCTTGATATCAAGCCCAAATCGATACCTCACTTTGGCGTCAAGGAGGCGGTTTTCCCCTTTAACATGTTCCCGGAGGTTGACCCGCTTCTGGGACCGGAGATGCGATCCACGGGCGAAGTCCTCGGGCTTGCGGACCGTTTTGGTCTCGCCTTTTATAAGGCCCAGGAGGCGGCTCAACAATTGCTTCCTTCCGAAGGGACGGTGCTTATCACCGTATCCGAAAAAGACAAGGACGCCGTCCTGGAAGTAGGCAGGCGGTTTCACGAACTTGGCTTTAAGATCAAGGCAACCGAAGGGACCCACAGGTTCCTGGCCGACCACGGCATTGAGTCCGAGCCGATCCGCAAGATGCACGAGGGTCGTCCCAACATTGTTGACGGGATAAAAAACGGGGAGCTCCAGCTTATCATCAACACACCCAGCGGCAGACTGAGCAAGCACGACGATTCCTATATCCGCAAAGCTGCGATCAAGTATAAGGTGTCATACATCACCACGACAGCCGCTGCCATTGCCGCCGCCAGAGGCATTGCAGCTTACCATTATGGTCATGGCCGGGTGAAGTCTCTTCAGAGATACCATGGGGATATTGGGTGATTTTAGATTTTAGATTGCGGATTGCGGAATAAGAAGAATCCGAAATCCGCAATTCGCAATGACAGAAGTGAGGACAATCCCGTGAAATCCTTGCAAGATAACTGTGGCGTGTTTGGTTTATGTTCGGATACCGAATGTGTGCATGACATTTTTCAGGGAATTGATTTTCTCCAACACCGGGGACAGGAGTACTGCGGTATTTCCACTTTTGACGGGGGCATCCGTCAAATTACCCATTACGGTAAAGTTGCCGGGACATTTAAGTATGAAGACCTGGAATATCTTAAGGGAACACGTGGCATCGGGCATGTGAGCCTGTGGGAGCGTCAGCCTGTCAGATGGCAGTGCCAACTTGGTGAGATCGCCGTGGCATTCAGCGGCAACGTGCTCAATGCCGATGAGCTGATCGCGGATATGAAGGCCCGTGGTAAGTCCTTCTTTCAGGGGTACAACATCGAAGTTATTTCCAAAATCATTATGGAAGAGCAAGATGTGGTTGCAGGCATTCACGCACTTGCCAAAAAGGTGAAAGGGGCATATTCCCTTGTGGTTTTGTCGAATGACGGCATTTATGCGGCCCGGGATATCTATGGGTTCCGACCGCTCATTTTGGGGAAAGCTCCGGGCAGGCATGTAGTTGCATCAGAGTCCAGGGCCATTCAGAACCTTGAGATGGAGATTCTTCGAGATGTCCGTGCAGGGGAAGTTGTCCTGATCAATGACAAGGGATTTCAGACCGTGGCACAGCTTGATTCCCCGCGCAGGGCCCATTGTGCCTTTGAGTGGGCCTACACGGCAAGCCTCGATTCCATCATAGATGGTGTCTATGTGCAGGAGGCCCGGAACAACCTGGGCAAAAGCCTTGCAGAACGAGATATCGAGGAAGGAGGGCTGGAGGCTGACATTGTGGCTGCCGTGCCTATGTCTGGGATTGGTCACGCCCTTGGCTATCACAGACGATCAAAGATCAACTACCAGGAGGTATTTCTCTATAATCGATATGCGGACCGGAGCTATACGCAATTGACTCAACTTGCCCGGGAAAAGATGGCCAAGCGAAAACTCTCCGTTCTCCATTATGCAGTGAAGGAAAAGCGGATTGTCCTTTGCGATGATTCGATTGTTCGCGGCACCCAGATCCTCCATAAGGTACGGGACCTGAAAAAGGCAGGGGCCAAAGAGGTCCACGTGCGCATTGCCTGTCCGCCTCTCATGTGTCCCTGTAATTTCGGCATTTCCACCCGCAGTCATGAAGAGCTGGCAGCCAGGCGCTATTTCAAGTCCGGGGATATCACATCCGTGGAACGGTTGAGGGAACTGGAAGTCCGGATAGCCGATGAGATCGGCGCAGACTCTGTCAAATATAACAACCTCAATGCCTTTGTTGCAGCCCTGGGGATTCCAGGAGAGGACCTCTGCCTGATGTGTTTTGATGGGAAAAGCCCGACGGAGACGGAGTAAGTATGCGGGAAGAACAAACCTTTGAAAGGCATATTCAGGCCCTGACCAAGATCAGCAGGGCGATCACCTCTGACCGGTACATTGAGGACATCCTCCGGCTGGTGGTCACGGTTACAGCCGAGACTATGCGCTCCAAGATCTGCTCCCTCTGGCTTCTGGATGACAACGACAATGCCCTAAAACTGCGCGCCACCCAGAGTATGAGTGAGGATTATCTGAAGGAGCGCTCGCTGAAGATCGGGGAGGGGATCGTGGGACAGGTCGCACTCACCCGGAAGGCCAGGTCAGTTCCAAATGTGTTAGAAGAACCCGATTACAAGGAAAAGGAGCTGGCCAGGAAAGAGGGGCTTGTTTCTATGCTGAGTGTCCCCATGGTGGTCAAGGACAGGGTTATTGGAGTGATTAACTGCTACACGTCACGTCCCCATGAATTCACGGAAACCGAAAAGAATGTCTTGATCACGGTGGCCAGCGGGGCGGCGGTTGCAATAGAGAATACCGAATTGATGGTAAAGACCAGGGTGATCCAGGAGGAGCTGGAGACCCGAAAGCTGGTTGAGCGCGCCAAAGAGGTTCTCATGCGTCGGCGCAGCATGAAAGCGGCTGAGGCTTATCGTTGGATACAGAAACACAGCATGGATGCCCGTAAATCCATGAGGGAAATATCGGAGGCGATCCTGCTCTCAGAGGAATTCTATTAGCTTTTTCCCCAAAATGCTCGATATCGTCCACAAAAAGATTTTTTGTAACTACTCAGGTTCAAAGTTCCAAGGTTCACCCTGGCCCAGACCGGGTTTTTCTCTGCGGGGCATTCTCCGGCTTCTGTCGCGCCAGGGCGGGCGGTTCAAGCCTGCCCTGGTGCGACGTAACGTGCGATTCAACACGGTTCTTCTAGGCGCTACACCCAAGGATTCTATGAAAAGGACTGCTAAATCAGGTCTGGGCCAGGGGTTGGAGAGCGATGAAGATTGAACGGTTTGAAGATATTGAGGTATGACAACTGGTACGTGAATTGACTCGAAAAGTGTACCGTCTAACGGAGTTACGATTTTTTGCGAGTTTATTAAAAAATAGCTTGACAAAAAAAACAGTATAGTTATATTGATTTTTTTAGAGTAAGACTTCGCACAAAGGCGTGGGAAGCCTTATGAGTGTTCGAAAGACAAAGGCGTCTGTGCCCCTACCTGGGGGAGACGCCTTTTTTGTTTGGAATCAATAAGGTACAGGAGGCAAATAGATCATGAACTTACACCGACCCAACGCCAACGAAGCTTTACGGACCAAGAATCGTTCCCGCAATGTGGCCCCGCAGTCCGGTATCTGCAGCCGATGCGTAGATGGATGCACGGGCAATTGCGACCTCTTCAAAGCCACTTTCCGCAGCCGCGAACTGCTTTATCCCGGCCCGTTTGGCGGAATCACTGCAGGGGCTGACAAAGACTATCCTGTCGACTATTCACATCTCAATATCATGGGATATGCCCTCGGTGCGGAAGGAACCCAGGCTGACCCTGATCATGCCACCTTTCCCACCGTAAATACCGAGACTTCCTATGGTGTTAGGGACAAGGTCAAGATGAAGATCCCGATGTTTACCGGGGCCCTGGGTAGTACCGAGATTGCACGCAAGAACTGGGAGCATTTTGCAATAGGTGCGGCGATTACAGGAATCACCCTGGTTTGCGGTGAGAACGTGTGCGGAATCGATCCTGGGCTTAAATTCGATAAGAACGGTAAGGTAGAAGAGTCCCCGGATATGCGGCGCAGGGTTGAAGAATACCGCCGATATCATGAGGGGTACGGTGACATCCTGGTCCAGATGAATGTCGAGGATACGCGGCTTGGTGTTGCCGAGTATGTCATAGAGAAGCTTGGTGTGGAAACCATTGAGCTAAAATGGGGCCAGGGCGCCAAGTGCATCGGCGGTGAGATCAAGGTCAGTTCTCTTGAGCGGGCGCTGGAACTGAAAAGGCGTGGTTACATTGTAACCCCCGATCCCGAAAACAGGGCAAACCAGGCTGCTTTCAAGGATGGAGCGATTAAGGAGTTTGAACGTCACTCTCGCCTTGGGTTTGTGGATCAAGAGGGCTTCATGAAAGAGGTCGAACGGCTTCGGAAGCTGGGCGCAAAGCGAGTAACGCTGAAGACGGGGGCCTACCCGATGCGTGAAGTGGCTATGGCTATACGCTGGTCTTCTGATGCCGAGATTGACCTTTTAACCGTTGACGGCGCACCAGGTGGAACGGGCATGAGCCCATGGCGCATGATGGCTGAGTGGGGTGTGCCCTCTATCTATCTCCACTCCATGGTTTATGAACTCTGTAGCCGACTCGCCGGCAAGGGCGCCCGTGTGCCGGATATTGCCTTTGCGGGCGGATTTTCTTCCGAGGACCACATATTCAAGGCCCTTGCCCTGGGAGCCCCATACTGCAAAGCCATATGTATGGGACGGGCGCTGATGATCCCGGGCATGGTTGGCAAAAACATCGGTCGCTGGCTTAATGGCAAAGATGGGGGCCTTCCGAAGACGGTCTCAAAGTATGGCGCCACCAAAGAACAGATCTTTGTGTGCTACGAGGAATTGAGGTCAAAGTATGGAAAAGAGGTCGACAAGTTTCCGTTAGGCGCCGTTGGGATCTACAGTGCCGGAGAAAAGATCCGCGTTGGGTTGCAGCAACTCATGGCAGGCGCCCGCAAGTGGCGAGTCGATCTGATCTCCAGAAAAGACTTGGCCGCCTTGACCGAAGAGGCATCCAAGGTGACCGGCATCCCGTACATCATGAACGCATACAGAGAGGAAGCACTCGCAATTATCAACGCCTGATTGTGGCAACCGATCAACTTTGATGGTCTCGTAAAAAGTCGGATTCGGTAAATGTGTCAGATTTCTCGCTTCGCTCGAAATGACAAGTTACTGAGACTTTTTGCGAGCTTGTCAACTTTGTGTCCTAAAAGAAACGGCGGAGCATAGTTAGGCTCCGCCGTTTCTTTTTGCTTAAAGCTTTTCCACCTGTGCGGTTAGTCGATTGATCATCTTAGCAACACCAGTAAGATCCCCCTTAGCCCCCCTTTAGTAAAGGGGGGAACCAGGAGAAGTCCCTCTTTTGTAAAGGGGGATTTAGGGGGATTTTTCAGGTAACTGCATAGGTCGAGACTTTTCACCGACGGTGGGTGATGGGAGGCGCCGCACAAATTATACGGGCTATCCCAGGATTTTTATCACTTCCTCCGCGTCGATATCCGACACCAACGGTATGCCGCTGACCCTTGAGGCCTCAGGGGTGAGCGCTGCGATATCGTTTCTGGTTATATGTTCGAGTGAGAATTTACGGGAACCGCACATCATCTGGCGCAGGCCCTGGGCAAGCCGCTCGTAGTACGTGTACAAGCCGATGGCTCCTGATGGGATCCTGCTGTAATCCTTGCCATATTCCCTTTTTAGGTGTTCCGCGGTGACAAAGATGGACTCCCTGCTTTGTCCGAATCGCCGAATAAAGATGGGAAGCTCATCGCTTTCTATGGCCTTGCCGATGGTCTTGCCCACCATTGCAGCGGCAAGGGGCGCTCTTGCCATAGTTATAGCCTTGCAATATGGTGCGCACATCGCCAAGCCCTTGAATATCTGATCTTCCATGGTAAACCCGGCGGCCAGCGTCACGTCCGGAACGTATTCGCCCTTTTTGGCAAGGCGCTCGCAGTATTTGCGCAGAAGCGACCACAGCTCAACCGTGGGTATGCCCCATTCGTTCATCATGCGCCAGGGGCTCATGCCGGTGCCACCGCCTGCGCCGTCAACGGTTATGTAATCGATCCTGGCGATGGACGAAAACTTTACGGCGCGGGCAAGGTCGGCAGGGCGGTAAGCACCGGTCTTAAGGGTGACATATTTCGCGCCGGCTTTGCGGAGTGCTTCCACGCGCGCTACGAAGCTTTCTTCAGTTACCATGCCGACGCGGGAATGCCGCTCGAACTCTGTAAAGACCCCGTTCTTGAATTCCTCTATCGTCGCCGGGTCAAGGGGGTCGGGGAGCACCACGTAACCGCGTTTTTTAAGAAGTTGGGCCTTTTCGAGGCTCTTTATTTTGACTTCTCCGCCGATGTCTTTGGCACCTTGTCCCCATTTTAGTTCAACTACTTCGACTCCGAGATTTTCGATAGCATATTCCTGCGCTTTGAGGTAAGTATCCTCGACGTTCGCCTGAAGGACAATCGCCCCGTATCCATCCCTCTGCCAATCCTTAAAGAGATTTACCCTGCGTACCAGTTCGGGAGAATGGGTGACCCTGCCGCTTTTAATCCTGGCCTCGGCGTCCATTCCGCAAACGTTTTCTCCTATAGTGAGAACAGTGCCCGCCAATGCCGAGCCGATAGCGAGACCTTCCCAGTTTATCTGGGCCACATTTGTTGAACCTAAACCTCCAATAACGATCGGCATGCGCAACTTGATTCCATCGTCGTGACCCAGCCTTGTTTCGATGTCCACGTTCGGGAATATCGCCTTGTCGGAATCTTCTTCGATCCCGACAGCGCCCACGGTCGTGCCCATGATGTTGAAATGCGACAGGTCAACAGGGTAGTCCTTTTGCGATGCCATGGTAGTGATTCCGAAAGGCTGGGGATAGATGATCTCATGGCCTCGGTATGCGCTTTTACCCACTTCGCACATGCCTATGCAGCCGTCCACGCAAGTCACACACATTCCGCTTATTGGGCACCAATCCCCGCCGGTTCTGTTCTTGGTCAACGTCGCGGCAGTGGCGTTATACCGTGTTAAAGTCATCCTGTTGCTCCTTTCACTCCTTTAAGATTTTTATTCTTACTTATCTCAATAAACCTTATGACCTCTTGCTCCAACGCTTTCGGAGCACCCCACACAAACAGGGCATGTCTCCACCGGCATAAGGTTTTGGCATCCGCCGCACAGGCCGTCTATAAGGTTTCCAGCCATGCACGCGCGTTCGCATACCGGACATATCCATTCGCATCCCCCACAGTTGCGGCATTCTTCAGGGGTAACCCCGAACGCTGTGGCTACTCTGCAGGATGTGCCTCGTCCCACGAAACCTATGCAGCCGGACTGCATCTGTTCCTTGCAGTAGCGAACGCAAAGGCCGCAAAGGATGCAGCCCTTGTCCTTTATTTTGAAACGGACCTTGTTGACGCCAAAATTTGAGGCCATGTCCTGCAGGGTCTTCGAGTTTGGGCAAGACGACAAGAGAAGTTCTAGTATGACCTTTCTGGCCTTCTTGACTCTATTGGAGCTTGTCAGAATTACCTGCCCGTCGCAAGCTGGCAGGGTGCAGGAGGCCTCAAGTGAGGAACGGTTCCCCTTGACCAACTCCACAATGCAAATGCGGCAGGCGCCGTATGCACTGAGGCCGGGATGGTGGCAAAGAGTCGGTATGACGATGCCCAGCGTTGCGGCTGCCTCCAGAACCGTCGTCCCTTTCGGCACTTTGTTTCTTATTCCGTCAATGGTAAGCTCGACCATATTATATTTTCCCCTCGACTGGTAAAACCTTTCATTAAAAGCCTGTCATTTCGACCGTAGGGAGAAATCTTTCTATCTTATTGATACAGAACAAGATTTCTCGCTCCGCTCGAAATGACAAATTGAAAAGATTTTTATGAAACTATGACCGCATTGAATTTGCAATTGTCACGGCACAGCCCGCACTTAATACACAAAGCCTGATCGATGTTGTGGGGCTCTTTCTTTGCGCCGGATATCGCTTCCTGCGGACAGCTTCTGGCGCATTTCCCACAGCCGTTGCACAGATCTTCATCAATGGTGAAGGTAATAAGCGCCTTGCAGACACCCGCCGGGCAGCGATGCTCTTTTATGTGCGCCTCGTATTCCTCGCTGAAGTATCTAATGGTGGAGAGGACGGGATTGGGAGCGGTGCCACCCAGAGCGCACAGGGAAGTCTCTTTTATGATACTGCCAAGCTCCTCAAGCAACTCGATACTTTCTTCTTTGCCGTTTCCTTCGGTTATGTCAGTGAGGATGTCGAGCATTCTGTCGAGACCTTCGCGGCACGGGACACACTTGCCGCAGGATTCCTCTGTCAGAAATTTTACGAAGTACCTGGCCACATCAACCATGCAGGTCGATTCATCCATTACGATCATACCGCCCGAGCCCATGATCGATCCGACCTCTTTGAGCTTGTCAAAATCAACGGGCAGATCTATCAAACTCTCGGGGATGCAGCCGCCTGATGGGCCGCCAGTCTGAACGGCTTTGAATTTCTTGCCGCCCGGGATTCCCCCGCCGATATCGTAAATGATCTCCCTGAGCGTGATTCCCATCGGAACTTCGACGAGGCCCGTGTTGTTTATCTTGCCGACAAGTGAAAATATCTTGGTTCCTTTGCTCCCCTCTGTTCCGATTCCAGAATACCACTGCACGCCGCGGTTTATGATGGTCGGCACATTGGCCCAGGTTTCGACATTGTTGAGGTTGGAGGGTTTGCCGTGCAAGCCGCTGACAGAGGTGTGAATATGTTTTGAACGGGGTTCTCCGATTTTTCCTTCCAGAGAGGCCATCAACGCGGTCGATTCGCCGCATATGAATGCCCCGCCGCCGCGGGAGATCTTAATGTCAAAGGTGAAATCCGAACCGAGTATGTTTTTGCCGAGAAGGCCGATTTCGCCGGCCTGATCCAAAGCAATGCCTAAGTTTTGAACCGCTAGAGGATACTCGTGACGCACATAAACATATCCTTGATTGCTCCCAATTGCATAGGCCCCGATGAGCATACCCTCGATGATGCTGTGCGGATTGCCCTCCAGCAAGCTCCTGTCCATGTAAGCACCGGGGTCGCCTTCGTCGGCGTTGCAGATAACGTATCGGGTTCCGTTTTTTGAAGGAGCATTTCTACAGGTTTCCCACTTTATGCCGGTGGGGAAACCGCCGCCGCCGCGGCCGCGCAGGCCCGATTTCTTGATTTCTTCGATTACCTCCTCCGGTTCCATCTCGAAGAGAACCTTGACAATGGCCGAATATCCACCGATAGCCAGGTAGTCTTCTATACTGGTGGGATCAATCATGCCGTTGCTGCCGAAGACAAGCCTTTGCTGTCTTTTATAAAAAGGGACCTCGTCTTCGTGTATTATCTTCTTGCCGCTTACCGGGTCGGTATACAAAAGCCTTTCGATGACGTTCTTTTTTAGTATAGATTCTTCAACTATTTCGGGGACATCATCCGGCGTGACTCGCACATACATTATTTTTTCAGGGCGAAACACGACCAGTGTTCCGCATTCACAGAACCCGTGGCAGCCGGTCAGCTTTAAATTAACCCTAACGCTTGCCTTCTGATTTTTTATTTGTTCTTTGAATGCCTTGTATACATCCTCACATCCGTATGCCCGACAGCCGGTTCCGCCGCAAACGTCTATGGAAGCCTTTGCTGTCTCACGCTGCTTTGCGAGATTTGCTTTTAGTCTTTCGAGTTGAACTGGAGACTTTAACTTTTTCATGTTTTTTGCGCCTCGGGGATTTCTTGTATTTCGCGAGCATTTTCTCGGCCTTGCCGGCGTTCATGTGCCCCTTGTATATGCCGTCCACAACCACAATCGGGCCCAGAGCACATGCTCCCAGGCAGTTGACGCTCTCGAGCGTGAATTCCATATCTTCGGTTGTCTCACCGCATTTTATGCCCAAGCGTCTTTCTATTGCTTCAAGGACACGGGGAGCGCCTCGGACGTGGCAGGCCGTACCAAGACAAACGCTGCACTGGTGTTTGCCGCGTGGCTTGAGGCTGAGAGCCTTGAAAAATGTTGCAACGCCATAAACTTGAATTAGCGGGAGGCCCAGTCCCTTTGCCACTCGCCTGATGGCATATTCCGGGAGGTAATGATATTCGGATTGCACGTCTTGAAGTATCGAGATAAGTGAATCAGTGCTGCCACCGTAGCTCCTGATGATATCCTCGACAGGATCTTGATACTTTTCCACCACTCTTAAGGCTTCCATAGTTTTCTCCCTTCCCTAATCAATCCTTCCCCTCGCATAGCTTCTTGATGTAGTCGATGTTTTGCCTGAGCAGCCATATTTTTTCTAAAAATTCCGGCCAGCCGCACCTTGGCTTGAAACCCTCTTTGACCTTGGGCGACACCAAAACCCCGTGCGTCACGGAGCCTTGAAACTCATTCCATATGTCTGCCCATGTATCGAGTGCATCCTGCAATACGGAACCGGTAACGTTCCGGAAATGCCTGAGCTTCTCCTCGGGCAGGGCCACTTTATAGGTTTGTTGTTCGTTTTCGCCCATGCCTGATATGACTTTGAATTCTCTGGGCATCCTTGCACCTCGCTTTCTTTTACAAGGGTCTTGTCAAAACGAACCCTCACAAAGCCTCTTAGTGTAGTCTATATAGTGCCTTAGTAGATCCAGCTTTTTCCTGAATTCAGGCCAACCGCAAGCAGGCATTTGCCCTGCGGGTTGTTCGATCCCTTCCAGAATCTCCTCGCATGTCCTTGGATCCCGGCAAACTTCCCAAATTTCCTCCCAGAGTGTGGACGCATCATTCAAGACGCTGGCCGCCACCCCTCGGAAGTGTCTGAGCCTGGCATTGGCACGATCGATGTCCCTTTTGATATCTTCATCACGGCCTATTTCAGCCCTTGCTTTGGCCTCTGATGCCCTTTGCATTTTTCGTCGCCCTTTCGTCGATGATACGGATATCTGAAAGCGCTTCGGAACGCTTTCGGCGGACCGGATTGTTAGCTGGGTGACAAAGAGTTTGACACCTCCGAAGCAAAGGGTATGCCACACTAAGCTAAAGGCTGGATAGATGGGGGAACTTACTGATAGTAAAGAGCAAACAGGATTAAAGACGTTGGTTGTTCAATCAGGCGAGACAATCATTGATGGTGCTGAAACACCACCGGGTCGGAACTTCACGATCAAGAAATGGAGTAATCGTGCGTCACGATGCAGGAAACCGTCAAACTGTTCAGCTTTTGAGCAGCAGTGTTGGTTTTGAAACAGCGACGGGAAGGTTTTTATGCGGGATGCGGGGCTAACTTACGTCTCGGAATTTCCTTTTTTGGAGCGGCGAAGCCGCGTTACATAAAATCGCGAAGCGATTTTATAAGTTGTATTTTTTTATCCTGTGTCTTAACGTGTTGCGACTGATACCGAGCAACTTGGCGGCCTTTACCTGGTTATTGCCGCATGCCTCAAGCGCCCTCGATATCAGCAGCTCCTCGACCAGCTCTATGATATTCGCATGGGCCTTTTGATTTGACAGTTGTAGGATGTGGGGAACAAGGTCATCCAATTTATCCTTGAGCTTGCTCCTGAGTTCTTCATGATTAACGGTTTCAAGCGGACCTTGGGTCTCTGCCTCGAGCTTGATATGTTCATTGAGAACAACATCTCCAGAAGACAACAGGACCGCTCGCCTGATGCAGTTTTTCAGTTCCCGGACGTTACCCGGCCAGGTATGTGATTTGAGTTTCTGGATCGCCTCATCTGCGACATACCGAATGGATTTATGATACTGCTGGCTGAAGCGGCCCACGAAGTAGTCCAAAAGAGCCGGGATATCTTCGAGACGCTCTCTGAGAGGGGGGAGTTGAATCGAAATGATTTTCAGCCTCCAGTAAAGGTCTTCCCTGAACTTGCCCTTTTCTACGGCTTGTTCAAGGTTCTTGTTTGTAGCTGCAATGGTCCTTACGTCGACCTTAATAGTTTCGGTTCCCCCCAGCCTCTCGAGCTCACCTTCCTGCAGCACGCGCAACACCTTGGCCTGGGTCGAAAGAGACATATCTCCGATTTCATCAAAGAAGATCGTCCCTTTGTCGCATCGTTCAAATTTACCAATGTGGGTATGTTCTGCGCCCGTAAAAGCACCACGTTCATATCCAAACAGCTCGCTCTCGAACAGGGTGTCCGGGATGGCCGCACAGTTTATCGTCAGAAATGGTTTGTCTCTCCTGTGGCTATGGTGATAGATGGCCCCTGCGGCGATCTCTTTTCCGGTCCCGCTTTCACCAGTGATGAGAACGGTTACGTCTTTACTCGCTATCTGTCCTATGAGTTTGTAAACCTCTTGCATTTTCCTGTGATTGCCGATGATCTGAACCATTCCCTTTGATTCGGCTGGTGAAACCTTGATGAGTTCGGAGGGAAAACTGACGACCTCTTTCATAAGGCGATTCACTTCAAGTGCGTCTACAACGATACGCTTCAGCTCCGCCCTGTCGAACGGCTTGAGCAGGTAATCATAAGCCCCGAGCTTCATCGCTTCGATCGCGGTCTCCGTGGTACCGTATGCGGTCATGACAATGACAGGGGTTCTAACCTGTAATCTTCTGATTTCTTTGAGGGTATCGAGCCCGCTCAAACCGGGCATCTTGTAATCAAGCAAGATCAAATCGAACTGATCTTCAGTGAGCATATTGAGTCCGGATGAAGCGTCAGTGCAAGCGGCTACGTCATAGCCTTGCTTAGAGAAAAACCGACTGAGGAAATGAATCAAACCCTCATCATCGTCAACTATCAATATCCTGGTCATACTCCCTAACCCCTTGCACTGTCATAGGTAGGAGGAAAACTGAAAAAGTAGTTCCTTTACCTTTGGCGCTTTGAACCTTTACGTCACCGCCGTGTCTGCGAACCGTACCCTGAACAATAGACAGCCCGAGCCCGCTCCCTGAAGCCTTGGTAGTGAAAAACGGATCAAAAAGCATTGAGATATTTTTCTCATCTATTCCCGGCCCTGTATCAGAAACATCTATACACACACAATCCCGAGGCTTGCCGCCCAATTCGAATCGGTCCATAAATGCGGAGACGGTTAAATTGCCCTGATTTGCCATCGCTTCAAGGGCGTTCACCATCAAGTTCAACAGAACCTCTCCTATTTGTTTCCTGTCCCCTCTTATTTTGGGCAAGTTATCATCTATCATCACTTGCAGGTCAACCTGCTGATGATTTGCCTTAGGTCTCACCAACAGTAGCGCGTCTTGGATCAGTTGCGCGGTGTCGATCATGGAAAATATAGGCTCCTGAGGTTTCGCGAAATCAAGGAAGCGGTTGATGGTGGACTCTATTCGCTTTACCTGCTGCATGCCAATTTGGAAGTCTTCTTGATACTCGGGCGACATTTCTATGTCCCCACGTACGGATTCTAGAAACAGCTTCAGAGAGGTGAGAGGGGTTCTTATCTCGTGGGTAACTCCGGCGGCAAGACGCCCCAGCGCTGCAAGTTGTTCAGAGCGTGCCGCAGCCAATTCGGTTTTCTTCAGCCGCACATCCGTCTCCCTCAATTCCGCCTCTGTCAAGTCCACCTGTTCTTTGAGGCTGATCTGCCTTTCCCGAAGTCGGTCCGCCATATCCTGAAAAGCATGATAGAGCACTCCGATTTCATCCGTGCGACTTGTTTTGACCACTGGACTTTGGAACTCGCCTCCTGCCAGGGTATTTGCGGCCCGGCTCAATATTCGAATGGGATGAACGATATAGAAAGACAAAAGCCATGCGAGAATCATCGCCCCACAGGCTGAAAACGCAAGAACCAGGTAGACATATCGCTTCAGCCTGTCGGCGCTCCTAAATGCTTCGTCTCGGTCCTGCTCCACCACAAGGTACCAATCCGTGCCTGCAATCGCACACGAGGCCCCCAAAACCTCAACCCCCCGGTAGTCGCTGTATATTCTCCTGTGATTCACCCTGCCGAATATGTTTTTGAAACTTTCCGACCGGGCAATGTTTTCGGCTAATATCCTCCTGGGCTCTTTATGAGCGAGAAAAGTGCCATCCTTGTCCACCAAATAGCACTCTCCTGTTTCCCCGAGGGAAACCCGCAGGACGATGGACAGGATGGTTCGAGTACCCACAGTGGCGCATACCACTCCCTTGATCTGGCCGTTGTAGCCCACAATGGGCGCCGAAATGCGAAAAACGGACTGCCTGCGCCCGGACTCAAATGAAATGCCGGACAGATACAACCTGCCCGCCATGGGTTCTTCGTACCATTTTTCTTTTTCACCCCCTCCCAAACCCTTCCCCTTGGCCGACTTCGCCATAGTAGCCCTGGCTTCGACGGCTGAAAAGGGGGAGGGCGCCTGCCCGCCATTGCCACGCATCCTGGCATTTTCGCTGTATCCTGTGCGTGGCGATGGCAGGCGGGGGGTGGGGGTGTTAATTTGACCGCCCAGGCTGTCGAAAACAACGCTGCCGTTGCGGGATACAACGACAAATGCCTCATAGACCTCATATTTTTTTTGAACCAGTTTCAGGTAAGGGGCGATTTGTTGAGAATCCATCGATTTGAGGATAGACGAACCGGCAACCACCTGGAGGTCGATTTGCCGCTCCAAAATCCACCTTTCCAGCAGTGCCGCCTTATCGGCACCCACGTTTTCCAATTCACTGGATACCATGTTGATTATCAGGTCTTCTGCCGTCCTTATTGCAAATGTGCCGACTATGCCGAGCGGCATTAGGGCCACTAGAAGAAAAAGCAACCCAGCCTTGATTTGCAAATTATTTCTGAAGAAAAAGTTCCGCAAGAAATCAGCCTTTCTATGCAAGTGTGAAAGAAAACTACACCAACAGCCTAACTCATGTCAACGCTCAACAGGCTTTTGCCCAAATCGTCCCATGGTCTCTTGCTGTGCGGGGATTTTTTTGATTAACGCGGCGGATGCGCTGAAATCCGGGTGCCCATTGGGTGAATAATTCTGCAATTACTCACAGGAATGTGGCAAATAGAGACTGTATTTTGTCTCAGCACCAAAACTGCATAGAACAGTGAATGGTTTCAAATAGTCGGGGCGCATTCCCAAAAAGTAGGAAACTGATTTGTATTACGCTGTAGCGCAGGGCTTTAGCCCTGCATTTTCAAGGAGTTTTCCTGTTTGGCAGTAAGTTCTCAATAACTTCGGGATCAACAAATACCCGGACTTTTTGAGAAGTTACCAAAATTGCAGTTAACTATCAAGAATGGTTGCCCGCCCGTCGAGGCGGTTTGTTTGAAGATATGGGAGTTCCACTGGCAAACATCGTCAACGATGGGTTCTTGTCCGTGGGAGGTGGTGGTATCGGGGCTGTCATGGGGTCCAAGCATCTCAAGGCGATTGCCGTTAAAGGGAGCCGTTCTGTTGCTATAGCAGATGGTGACCGGTTTGTGCGGGTGGTTACGACCCTGATCAATAAGCTGAACAGTGCCCCCCTCACCTCTCGATCCATGACCACCTGGGGATCGGCCTTTTTTGTGGACCTTTGTTATCAAAAGGGAGTACTTCCTCACATACCGTGACATCCGTACCTATGGGGGCCGGGAAGACATTTACAGAGAGGCGCGGTCTAAAGGGATTGCCTTCGTTCGCTATAGGTTGGAAGTAAAACCCAGAGTTGAGCGGCAAAACGGTAAACTGAAAGTCACGGTGAAAGACCAGGTATTGCAGTGCGAAGTGGAGATAGAAGCGGACATCTTGACCCTTGCCTCGGCAATCATTCCATCCGGGGATAATGATGTATTATCTAAAGTCTACAAGGTCTCCATGAATCAGGAAGGTTTTTTATTGGAGGCCCATGTAAAGCTGCGACCGGTCGATTTTGCCACGGACGGTATTTTTCTGGCCGGGCTTGCCCATTATCCAAAGCCGATTGAGGAAACAATCGCCCAGGCCCAGGCCGCAGCGGCAAGAGCGGGTGCACTTCTTTCCCAAGATTCTATCGTCACAGAAGGTGTCATTGCTCATGTGAACGAGGATGCCTGCCGGGGGTGCGGACTGTGTGTGGCGCTGTGTCCCTTTGAAGCCTTAGAAATCGTCTAGACACAAAATGGGCGGAAGGCACAAGTCATCGATGTGGCTTGCAAGGGGTGCGGCGTGTGCGCTGCCACCTGCTACCGGCACGCCATCAATATCAACGCCTTCACCGACAGGCAAATCGCCTCGCAGGTTAAGGCTTTTTTGGGCGGTCCAACTGACTCACTCCAGAGCTGGCCCGCGTTTTTCCCGTCATAAAAGAGAGTCCTTGTATCAAAAGAGTATTGTTGACCTATGGTTCTTACCCGTTTATTATTCCGTTTATTATGTTGGAGCCTTGAGCAGCTGTCAATTTTGAACTGACTGTTCTTAAGCTCATTGGAACTGGCACCACCATGTCGTATGGTGGGTGCCCTTCATTTCGAGATATAGACATGAAAAAGATAGAAGAAACTACGCTGCTTTATGAAATTAGCAGGGCCCTCAATGTGACTCTGGAGCTGAAGAAGTCGCTCTACAAGGTCTTGAACATTCTTTCCGATTCAATGGATATGGTGCGGGGAACCATTACCATTCTGAATCCCTTGCGAAACGAGATCAGCATCGAAGTGGCTCATGGTCTTTCCAGAGCGGCCATGGAAAGAGGAAAATACAAGGTGGGAGAAGGGATTACGGGGCGTGTCATCCAGAGCGGCAAGGGCCTTGTGGTGCCCAAGATCAGTGAGGAGCCCGACTTTTTGAACCGCACAGCCACAAGAAAAACCGCCCGCAGTCAGGAACTTTCTTTCATCTGTGTTCCTGTCAAAAAGGGCAATCAGGTTGTGGGGGCCCTGAGTGTTGATCGGCCTTTCGACGAATCTTACTCGTTAAAAAAGGGGAAGCGGCTGCTTTCCATCATTGCTACGATGATCGCGCAACACGTGATCAATCTGGAAACCATTCACCTTGAGAAGGAGCGCCTGAGAGAAGAAAACAAGAGGCTTCGGCAAGAGCTTTCCAACAAATACCGCATTACCAATATCATTGGGAACAGCAATAAGATGCGGGAGGTCTTTCAAATGATCTCCCAGGTGTCCAAGAGCAACGCCACGGTGCTGCTCCGCGGAGAGAGCGGTACTGGAAAGGAATTGGCCGCAAACGCCATTCATTACAATAGCTTGAGGGCCAAAGGCCGACTTGTGAAGGTCAATTGTGCGGCCCTTCCATCTAACCTGATCGAGAGTGAACTCTTCGGCCATGAGAAAGGTGCCTTTACCGGGGCCATCCGGCAAAAACACGGAAAATTCGAGCTGGCCAACAAAGGGACAATCTTTTTGGATGAAATCGGTTCCGTGGGTATGGACGTTCAGGTGAAACTCCTGCGAGTTCTTCAGGAAAAGGAGTTTGAACGGGTAGGTGGATACGAGACCATCAAGGCAGACGCTCGCATCATAGCCGCCACCAACAAGAACTTAGAACAGGCTGTGGAGGAAGAAACCTTTCGAGGTGACCTGTACTACAGATTGAACGTCTTCCCCATCTACATGCCTCCGTTACGAGAGCGCAAGACTGATATCCTGCTCTTGGCGGACTTCTTTCTGGAAAAATACGCTAAGGAGAACCACAAGGACATCCGCCGCTTTTCCACACCCGCTATCGACATGCTCATGCAGTATCACTGGCCGGGCAATGTGCGCGAACTTGAAAACTGCATTGAGCGAGCTGTGCTTCTTTGCGAGGAGGGCGTTATCCACTGCTATCACCTGCCTCCTACTGTCCAGACAGCAGAAGAGTCTGATACCCTGCCCGGAAGGTCTTTAGAGGATGGTTTGGCAAATGTGGAACGGGACATGATTATCGACGCATTGAAAAGCACACGGGGCAATATGGCAAAGGCCGCTCAATTGCTTCAGACAACCGAGCGCAAGTTTGCCTATAAGGCAAAGAAACACGGAGTGGACTACAGGCTGTACCGGTAATTGCTCCCGCCAGACCGACCCCTCATATCTACATTTATGTATTAAATATTTTTATTTGCTACAGTATCGTGCTACAGCCCCGCTGCCACCCATCCTCTTCTTATCCCTATCTTGTTGAACTTACTCCTTTTTTGCATATTCGGATTTTGTGGCATGCCTCTTGCCATTATTTTATCCTGAAGTGCAATTCAGCAGTTTCGATGAAGTCATTCGCATCAGGACAGGAGAAAGAGGGAAGGAAGCTATATAGCGGAGCTAAATTCTGATGAATGAAATGGAGCCCCCTATCAGCTTGCTCCAAAAAAGGAAGCAACAGTTGATCGCCCGCTTTCTCAAGGGGGATGAACCTTTTTTTCTGGAACGGCATACCGAGATTTTGGATGACTATTTTTGCGAAAGCTTTGCCAGGAGTTCAGTCGGACCTCAGATGCGCGTGGATAAGAAACCCTATGCGATCATCGCACTGGGTAGTTATGGTAGAAAAGAGCAGTGCCTTCACTCCGATGTGGACGTGCTTCTCCTTTTCAAGAAAAAGATTCCGGATGAGGCCAAGAGGCTTGTCCAGGAGATGTTCTATCCCCTCTGGGATATCGGCCTTGACGTGGGCTATGCTACTCGTTTCCTGAAGGAATGTTCCACGCTCGCCTCCCGGGACTTCGAGGTTTTGACTTCTCTGATCGATGCCAGGTTTGTTTGTGGCATTTCTCTCCTGTACTCAAATCTCATGGAGCAATTGAACGGTAAGCTCCTTCGCAGGTACGGACGGGCATACATAGACTGGCTTTCAGAAAGAAATCGTGACCGCCATGCCCGGTTTGGGGATTCTACTTATCGTTTAGAACCCAACCTCAAAGAGGGCCAGGGCGGCCTGAGAGATTATCATGCCATGCTCTGGATCGCACGGGTCATATACCATATTAGCGAACCGAGGGACCTGGAGTTTCTCGGGCACCTGTCCCATGATGAGTTTGAGTCCCTGTGCGAGGCCCTGTCGTTTATCACTACAGTGAGAAACCGGCTGCACCATCTGAGCGGGCGCCAATGCGACCAGCTATATTTTGAATACCAGGTCAAGCTCGCGCAAGACCTTGGATTCAAGCAAGGGAACGGACAACATGCCGTTGAGGGATTCCTGGGAACATTGCACAGCCAGATGGCGTTCCTGAAGCGACAGCACTTGATGTTCCTCAACAGAGTGGTGCGTGAAAAAGGAAAAGCCGGAAGGAAGAAGGCACCACGTCGGATGGTGAGCGCAGGTATCGAGGTCGTCCACGACGCCCTGCACTTTGAGTCTCCGGAGGCCATCCTTGAGAAGCCAGCCCTTTTAATAAGGATATTCGAGCAAAGCGCGATACTTGGGCTCCCTTTAAGCGTGGAAGCAAGCCGTTTGGTCAAAGAGTTCTTGTACTTGGTCGATGAAAAATTTCGAGCGTCTCGCGGGGTCATCAAAGCATTTCAGAGGATCCTGGCCGCGCCTCCGGGCACCTTCAATGTCTTAAATGAGATGTTGAACACCGGCATGATGGTCGTCCTTATTCCTGAGATGAAAGGGATTGTCATCCGGATTCAATATGATGAGTACCATGTCTATCCGGTAGACAAGCATTCCTTGCAAACGGTGCAAACCCTAAAGGCGTTGCGCGACGCTGGGCCGGAGAGCCCGGACGCTTCTTACGCTGAGATCTTCAGAGATCTGCGCCAGCCTATGCTTTTGCTGTGGGCAGGCCTTTTCCACGACATTGGTAAAGGCGGGCACGAATATGACTATGATGACCATGCAAGTCGAGGAGCACAAATCGTAAGGCATGTGTTTAAGAGGATGGGCTTTCTTGACCAGGACATTGAAACCATTTCTCGTCTGGTTCTTGACCATCTCTTTCTTATACATACCGCTACCCGGAGAGACATCAACGACGAGAAGATAGTGGTGCAATGTGCCAGAAACCTCCGTGATATAAAGCACCTGAAGATGCTCTATTTGCTTACCGTGGCCGATTCAAGGGCCACGGGGCCAAAGGCGTGGAACGATTGGAAGGCTGTACTGCTCAAGGAACTCTTCTCCAAGGTCAGTCACATCCTGAACAAGGGGGAACTGGCCACACCGGCTGCTGCAGAGGTAGTAGAGAAAAAGAAGAAAGAAGTGCTTCAGAGCGCTGTGTCCTTGCCCGGAAACGCGTTGGAAACGCTCTTCGACCAGATGTCGCCCCGTTATCTGTTGTACACACAGTCAAAAGAGATTCTCCGGCACGTTGAGCTATATCAGAGGCTTGGTCAAGAACCCTTTGTGCTGGAGGCCCAGACCAATCCAGGAACGAACTACAGGACCGCAACCATCTGTGCCAAAGACTTTCCCGGACTCTTTTCAAAAATTTCAGGCGTATTCACCCTGAACAATTTGGATATCTTGAGCGCCCAGATCCATACGTGGCGAAATCATATTGCCCTTGACATCTTTGAGGTCAAAGCCCCACTCGACAGGCTCTTTGAGGACGAAATATGGGTGCGCGTCAACAAGGATTTAAGGGCTACTCTCAAAGGGGAGTCAGACCTTTCTGCTGCTCTTGACCAGAAGGTACGGGCATATCAATCCGCACAAAGAAAGATACCGAGAAGACCGGACAAGATCATCATCGACAATGAAAGCTCCGATTTTTTCACGATCATCGAAATCTATACCCACGATTTTCCGGGGCTTCTCTACAAAATTACGGACACCCTTTTCCAGTGCAAGCTTGACATTCAGGTTGCCAAGATCGGTACCAAAGCCGATCAGGTAGTCGATGTTTTCTATGTCCGAGATTTTGACGGTCAAAAGGCGAACAGCCAAGACCAGGTCGCAGCCATCAAGGAGGCCATAAGGGAGACATTGACGAGCGGCCCCACTTCCCACCACACCATTCCCATTTGCTGAAACAGAAACCCGGAAAAGCAGTGCATGCCAGGAGTTGGTCACAAACGACTTCTATGGTGCCATGCACTGCTATGGCGACATACTTGTAGGTTTCTCATATTATACAACATATTTGTAGCATATTGCGCAGTCCGTATAGGAAAAACAAACATTCGTAAAATGAATGTTAATCTACAATATCAATAAGTTATGACAGACTTTTTTCCGCATGTATCCGTTCTGGCACACATATTGATATTTAGAGTCGAAAACAAACGAAAGGAGGTTGGAAATGAAGAAACTCGAAACGATCATCAAGCCGTTCAAGCTGGACGAGCTGAAAGAGGGACTCTCAGCGCTTGGCATCCAGGGCATGACAGTCAGTGAAGTCAAGGGCTTTGGGCGGCAGAAAGGGCATTTGGAAATCTACCGGGGCGCGGAATACACGGTTGATTTTGTCCCCAAGGTAAAAGTCGAAATTGTGGTGGAAGCCGACATGGTTGAAAAAGTCATCGACGCCATCCTGACCCATGCCAAGACCGGCCAGATCGGCGACGGCAAAATCTTTGTGCTCCCGGTTGAAAAAGCGGTTCGCATTCGGACGGGTGAGAAAGGCAAAGATGCTATTTAGTCATTAGTCATTAGTCATTAGTCGCTGGTTTACTGATCACTGATCACTGACTACTGACTACTAAGTAAAATACTGGAGGGATAGATGATGAAGATTCTGTTTATGATTGTAGCAATGTTAGGCATTCCGGTCATGGTCTGGGCAGGGGAAGATGTCCCGACTGTTGCCAGTAATACAGAAGCCATCAAGGAGGTGCAAACCCATGCCGATTATGTGTGGACTCTGGTGGCTGCAGTCCTCGTGTTCTTTATGCAGCCGGGATTTGCCCTGGTTGAGTGTGGTTTTACCCGTGCAAAAAATGCGGTGAATATTTTGATGAAGAACTTGCTCGATTTTTCCATGGGGTCAATTTTTTATTGGGCCATTGGCTTTGGGCTAATGTTCGGGGTCACCCAGACAGGATGGTTCGGTACTTCCTGCTTTTTCTTAAGTGATTTTTCTCCTGGTAAAGATCCCTGGGTGCTCGCTTTCTGGATGTTCCAGGTAGTTTTTGCTGCCACGGCGGCCACCATTGTGTCTGGTGCCATGGCCGAACGGACAAAGTTTAGTGGGTATTTGATATATAGCGCAGCCATTTGCGGCTTCATTTATCCTATCTTTGGAAGTTGGGCCTGGGGCAGTCTTTACAGCGGCAATGGCTGGCTGGAAAAACTCGGCTTCATCGACTTTGCCGGTTCCACGGTGGTCCATTCGATTGGGGGATGGACAGGCCTGGCCGGGGCCGTTGTATTGGGGCCAAGGATTGGCAAATTTTCAAAGGAGGGGAAGGTGCAACCGATTCCTGGTCACAGCATCCCCCTGGCAGCCTTAGGGGTATTTATTCTCTGGTTCGGTTGGTTCGGGTTCAACCCTGGTTCTACCACAGCAGCCAACAAAGACATTGCCATGATCTTTACCAATACGAACTTGGCCGCGGCTGCAGGAGCTGTCCTTGCCATGATCACCGCCTGGATCAAGTTCAAAAAACCTGATGTTGGCATGAGTCTAAATGGTGCTTTAGCAGGCCTTGTCGCGATCACCAGCCCGTGTGCCACTGTCACGCCACTTAGTTCCGTGATTATCGGAGCTGTGGCTGGGGTCATCGTGGTGCTGGCAGTACTCTTTTTCGACCGGATCAAGGTGGACGACCCTGTTGGCGCCATATCCGTACACGGTGTAAACGGGGCATGGGGGACGCTTGCAGCCGGCATATTTAACATCGGAGGCACCTCCGCAAAGATAATCGGTGTCCAGATGCTGGGAATCTGTGCGGCCTTTATTTGGGCGTTTGGTGTTTCCTTTATTGTGTTTAAACTGATTGACAAAACAATAGGTCTCAGGGTTTCTCCTGAGGAAGAGACGGAAGGTCTGGACTTTGGTGAACACGGAGCCAACGCGTATCCGGACTTTCAGATTGTAAGCCATTGAGTCACGGGCTTTGCCCACGACATAGCATCAAAGCTCTTGAGTTAAGGACTGACTAGAAAAAAATCCCCCCTAAACCTGCCCGCCATTGCCGTGTATGCCGGCATTGTAGCTCCCCTGCGAGCGAGGCATTGGCAGGCGGGTCCCCCTTTCTTAAAGGGGGGTTGGGGGGGTTAGGAGGAGGAAATCATTAGGCAACGTTGTAGCTTGGTACAGGACAACTGCGAACCACTGATTCCCCCTCCCCCGGCGGAAGGGGGCTAGGGGAGGGGGATCATGCCTGACCAACCCGAAACCCATAAAGAGCCAAAAAACTAAAGGAGGAAAGGTGATGAGAAAAAATCTGAAACACATGAAACATCTCATGGCCATTGTTGTAGGTTTAGCTTTGAGTGTTATTACCATTTTGCCTGCCGCGGCAGAAGAGGAGGAGCCTTTGGCTGATCTGTCGGTTGCGGTTCTGAGTGATTACATCTGGCGAGGTCAGGAATTGAGCCGTGACAGTGCGGTGATCCAGCCCTCCATGACCATCAGCTACCAGGACTTTTCAGCCAATCTCTGGAGTAACCTGGACACCGATCCCTACACATCCGCTTCCGGGGAAGATAATTCGTCTGCCTGCAACGAGACCGATTTTACACTCTCCTATGCAAGGGAATTTGGCCCCGTTAGTGTTGAAGGCGGGTACATCTATTATGACCTCGAGGGTGTTGATGACTCTCAGGAGCTCTTTCTGAGCCTGGGTCTTGATACCCTGCTTTCGCCTGCCCTCACAGTCTACAGAGAGGTGTACAAATCCGAGCACTGGTACTTCCTTCTCGGTATTTCCCATTCATTCGAGATTAGTAAGGCTGTCTCTCTGGAGCTTTCGGCTTCGGCGAGTTATTTAGAGAGTCTAGATGCAGACGCTTACCCCGATATTGACAGCAGTGGGGCAGCCACGGACGACGAATTTAGCCACTTCCACGACGGTGTGATCTCGGCAAGCCTGCCCGTGTCCGTGGCAAAGTACATCACTATCACCCCATCATTGGGATATACTTTTGCGCTTTCAAGCGATGCCAGCGACGAAATGGAATGGCGCAGCAGGTCCTTCCGTGGCAAGACCACTGGCGGCGACGACAATTTTGTTTATGGTGGCGTAACCGTGAGTGTAGCCTTTTAAGCAAGCCCCCGATCTGCTTGAAAAAATCCCCCCATCCCCCCTTTACTAAAGGGGGGCGAGGGGGGATTTTTCAGACTCGACCCCATGAAGGCCGCAGTCCATGCATTAGGCAAGGCCGCGACATGACAAAACAATTCCTTGTCATCCAACATATGCCCCGGGAAGGGCCTGGGACACATCAAACACAATCCCCTCCGGTTCACTCTCTTCTGTGGTCGCTATCTTTGAAAGAGATAGAATCATCGATGCCCTAAAAAGTACCCAGGGCAACATCGCCGCCGCCAGACTTCTTGCCACATCCGAAAGGATTCTGGGCCTCAGGGTAAAGAAATATGGCATTCAGCCGAGGCAATATCGCTGAGCCCATTGATTTCGTTTATTCTCTGTGCTTCTTCAACCTTTCCCTTTGAGCTTTGAGCTGACCAGCGCTTAACACGCGTTGCTCATATTCCTTGACGAATCAAGAAGATAAGAGTAGTCTATCATAACAGTCAGTGAAAAGAGTGCTATGGCTCCGAACCTGTACATTGTTGCCGGACCAATCTGTGATGTCGCTCTGACTCCGTGATGTCGCCAGGAAGAATGGGACAAAGAGGGATTATGCTTCAGATAATAGCATGCCGGAGGTTGAACTGTGTTCGTAATAGATGATATGGTGTGGCTGGATAGGATAGTTGAAAAACTTGCATGGAAACATAATGTTTTGCCATCTGAGGTGGAAGACGTTCTAACTGGAAATTGCAGGATATTCAAGAAGGAGAAAGGCAAGGTTGAAGGAGAACATTTGTATAACGCACTTGGTAAAACCGAGCACGGGCGGCACCTGTCGGTTTTTTTTATCAGAAAACTTGATAACAAGGCGCTCATAGTTACCGCAAGGGATATGAATAGAAGGGAAAGGAGACGGTATGAAAAAAAGTGAGAACATGAAAGATATGTCTATATATGAGGCGTCTGATTTTTGGGATGAACATGACTTTGGGGAATTTGATGACGTCAAAGAAGAAAAGGAGATTCAATTCCTGTTGAAAAAGAAGAAGTATGTGGGGATCGACATGGATTTATATGCTACGATTAAGAGCAAGGCAAAAACGCTAAATAAATCTGAAGATGTTCTAATTAATGAATGGCTTTCTGAGAAAGCAATCACCTAATAAAGAAAGGGAGAGCTTCACCCCAACTCCTCCCACCCTCTCTCAAGAATTTCAGAGGCACCACCAGATTCCATCCTGATACGACTCGGCCAGCCTTCCGCCGTAATTCCCTGTCCTTTCTTGGGCTTCCTCTATAAAGAATTTCTTGGTGAAAACAGTAAGTATGACCGTATCTGTCACACTTGTCGTGTCATAATGCAGGCCAAGTGGGGGCTTCGAGCTTTACTTTGGTGTTCGTTCCTGATAAAAAATCGAGCCAAATCATCAAGAAACAGGGCGATTTAATCCTTCACGCAGCACTGGTGATAGGGGGCCAGCATGCGGGGTGACCACTTAGATAGACAGCTTCGTATTTTGCGGGCCATCGAGTTCCCAAAGCATGGGGCCACTGTGGCCGAACTTGCGGCAGAAGAAGGCTGCCAGAAACTTGGAATACCAAACTCCAAACCCGAAACTGGTCGAATGACTATGGAGGTCGGGGGACTTGTCGAGGTCATGAGCTAGGTCATGGGGTTCGGCAGACACGCTGAGATGATGGAACCGGCGCATCTCCGCCAAGCGATGACACAAGGGCAAAGAGGCGAAAGGTCCTTGAGAGAGGGGGGCGTTTCAACTTTGAGATCCGGAGGTTTCTTATAGCGACGTTTTTGGTGCCAAAAATGACGATATTGGGGCTGAAAACACCTACTTTCGGATCACTAATCCAGATATTTCAATATGATAGCTTGGCCCGACCCCAAAGAAGCGCACAAAACAGTTGTGCCCTGATATTGAAGTGGATGTTATTCCTTTGGTTAAGAAGCCCTATCTACTACAACAATGTGGTGAATGGACGGCGGGTCTGCTTGATAAAGGATTTGATAGGGTTTTGATTATCTGGGACTTGTATCCAGCCTGGCGGGAAGCTGGTGTAAATCCGTGTCGACGAGAGGATCGTGAAGTAATCTTTGGGGCGTTGGAGAAAGCCGGTGTTGCCACGGCACAGATTGAGGCACAGATTGGCCTGGTATGCATTCAAGAGGAATTGGAGGCGTGGCTGATTGCAGATGGCCGCGCACTGTCTGCGGTTCTCTCAACACAGGTCCACCCGGTAAGAGTTCGCAATGTTAGGAATCCGGAGCAGATCAAAAATCCAAAAAAGGCGTTAATGCGAAAGTTTAAAGAGCATACCGGCAGACCATATTCGGACCTGTTTCACGCCATCAAAATCGTTCGAGCACTGCCAGACCTGAACCGCCTAAACCGGTTGGAAACATTTTCCCGTTTTTGCCGAAAGCTTGAGTGTGTGGAGACAGGCTGAGGATTTCTGCTTGAGAAAATAGGGGCGGAGAAAACAGGGGACTATGTTGGATAACTCTGATGCTTAGATTTCCAAGGGAGTGTCCACAGGCGGCAGATTTGGAAAATATGGCGATGCCAAGCGCAAGGCGTAGATCAACCAGAAAGGGGGCTGGGTCAAAAACATATGTTCAATGACTATGTACGTTCTGCACGAACGTTATATGAAAGTATCAAATTGAGTCTTTAATGCTGAAGGTGTCTTTATCATATGATAATTATCCGATTTCCGTATAACATTACAAAATTATAATTATCCAGTTTAGGGAATTATATAAAATCCAAAACGGTGATGGACAAGTGTTTTCAAATTCGGTATTATTATAGAAACTATATACTTACTGGTTGGCGTCGCCAATGTGGAGTTGAGCCTTCGCTCTCATCCACATTAGACCGAGCACATATGAAAGGGACCGGTACATTCGAGAAGTAGTTAATCCTGCAAACATAACACGATGGTAACCTATGACACCTTCTGATAGTCAGCACCGGACGACATCCCACGCGCCAGGGCAATACCTAGGCTACTCTCTCCAAGCGACGCGTTTACTGATGCGGCTACTAGATGCTCCTCCTGATTGGACCGTCAGCTTAGAGGTGTTTGAGGATGTTGGCGTCGAAACTGGCGAAGGAAATCGAATCGCTGAGCAAGGCAAAAGCACTCTCGAGGGAAACCCTGTATCTGATCGTGCTGTCGATCTGTGGAAAACATTCAGTAACTGGCTTGCCGCGGCACACTCCGGGGAGCTAAATCCAGAGACAACGATATTCGCGCTGTACGTCTCTCATCCCAAGACAGGCGAAATAGTCGAGAGTTTCTCTCGGGCCCAATCCAGTGGTGAGGCTCTAAATGCACTTCTCCAAGCTAAGGGAAAGCTTTGGGGACCTGCCCCAGATTTTTCCCTCAGGTCAACAGTGTCTAGAACCATCGTTCCATATGTTGACAAGGTGTTTGAAGCTGACGACCATGTAATTCGCCGCATCATCCAAAACTTCCAATTAGCCTCTGGCAGCGGTAGTCCCCAAGAAGACCTGAAGGGGCGATTTGCCAGTGCCTTTGTCCCCTCAGAAATGGTCGATGATGTCTTGGCTTATGCACTTGGATGGGTGAAGGAGAAGACTGACCGGCTACTTGAACAGAAGAAGCCAGCACGCATATCCGCCGAGTCATTCCAAGCAGCAATAGTCAGCTTCGTTCGCAAGCACGACAACAGAACCATACTCAATACCTTTGCAGGTATTCCCAGTCACCAGCAGATTGAACAAGACTTAAAGCTCAGAACGTATGTTCGCCAGCTTGATATCATCGAAGCAGACGACGAGCAGAAGATCGGGGCGGTGACCGACTTCTTGCGAGCATCTGTCGATCGCACTCAATGGGGTGCCAAAGGGCTGGTGCACGAGTCCAGTTTTGACGAATTCGAAGACTCTTTGCTGCGCACCTGGGACAACCATAAAAGAAGGACTGACATAAGGTTGGCTGGGCACCCCGATGTTCAAAAGGGGCGATATCTATATTTGGAGTGCTCATCTCATCAGGCTACGCTGGAGGGCCTTCAAGTTCCGACGCATTTCATGCCCGGCAGTTTTCACGCTCTTGCAGATGACGTAGTTGTCGGATGGCATCCACACTACAAACGCGAACTAGAGATCTCCGACAACGAAGAGGATTAGTAGATGTACACACTAAGCCAAGAGACTCAATACGTCCAAAACCCCGCTCTTGGCGCTATGCTCCTCTGGCGGTTCACAGTTGGGTATGAGCGAGGTAGTAGAACTGTCAGTCCAACGCCGATTCCATTGCTGTTTCTTGTTCTTCCTGCGGTTGTAGCGAACCAATGGAACCTCACCAGAGCTCTGTCCTTATTTCGGCTATGTGCGTGGAAGGTCTTACCTATCGTGTGGAAGTGAAGTTCCGATTGTTGTGATTTGGGCAAATGCAATGTTTTTGTCATTGGAGCATTTCTATTTTGGTGATTGTTTCGTATTTCGTGGTTAGCGCAAGCTTCACTTCGTGTCATATTTCGAGTTTTTGACCGAAAAAACAGGGTTTTCGGTCAAGCACTATTTAGTAAAATCCTCTCTCAAGCATAGGGAGGGGAAGATACATATTAACGGCTAATCGCATTTCCGCGGGGAATGAAATGAAAAAGCTGCCTCAATTCTTAAATAAGTATTTTTGGGACGTGGAACTTGAAAAGATAGACTTGCGAAAAAACAAGGTCTATGTTCTGAGGCGAATTCTGGAATACGGTGACGAGAGAGCCGTTGTCTGGATGTGGAAGAATTTTAAGAAATCAGAGATAATAGATGTGCTATCCAAATTTCGGGGTTGTTCTCCAAAAAGCGCTAATTTCTGGGCACTTTTATTAGATGTTCCGAGAGAAGAGGTACTATGTTTGAAGAAACCCTCATCAAGGGAGCAAAAGAGAATCTGGCCTTATTAGGTGGTTCAGGTATTTTGAGCGCTGCCTATTTGGCGGGTGGTACAGCAGTTGCCCTCCAACTAGGGCACCGCATTTCTGTGGATTTTGACTTTTTTGTGACCAATGAGTTTGTGCCTGCAGTTTTTTCTGCCGAGTTGTCAAAATTAGGTTCATTTCATCAAGAGCAGGCAGATAGAGGGACAGTTTTGGGCAAATTTGAGGGAATAAGATTCAGTCTTTTTGTTTACAAATATCCTTTGATTTGCCCTCCCTTAAAATATCTTTCATTGAACATAGCCGATATTCGAGACATTGCTGCAATGAAAATAGATGCTGTAGCAACTCGAGGGGCGAAGAGGGATTTTGTTGATTTATACTTCATAAGCAAATCCGGCTATGGATTGACTGAATTATTGGCTTTCTATAACAAAAAGTATGGTAAATTGGCTTCTAATCTTATTCATATTCAGAAGAGTTTGGTGTTTTTCGGTGATGCCGAGGCTGATGCGATGCCAAGGATGTTGAAGAAAGTTGAGTGGAAAGAGGTCAAACAATATTTTGAGAATGAAGTAAAAAAACTGTCTACACAGATCGAAGTCTTTTTGACGGAAGCCACAGAAGTAACAACAAAAAGGAGGCAGAATGATAATAGAAAAAGAGGAAATTGACTGAAGTTCATCGGCTCGCTCTTTAAACAGTATTTCACAGACCCCAAGACAGCCCAGCAGGCAGCGTTGAGAGTGTTTGGCAGCCATTTGGATGTGGGTCTGGGGGTCAGAAGCGGTGTATTTTGTTATGCCGCGACAACTTCATCCAGGAAGCCTGCTATCTCCTCAGCATCTTCCATCCTCAACACCTTGTCCAAGGCCTTCTTTGCATCCGTCAATCTTACTTTTCTGAGCAAGTCTTTTATGATCGGAACAGAGGCCGCGTTCATGCTCAATTGATCTACCCCCATGCCAAGAAAGAGGTACGCGCACTTTGAATTTGAGGCCGCCCCGCCACATATACTGACACTCTTGTTGTTTTTCTTGCAAATCGATACCACTTCAAGGATTGTAGAAATCACCGCAGGATGCAAGGGATTGTAAAGCGATGCCACCTTCGGGTTGTTTCGATCAACTGCCAGAGTATACTGGATGAGGTCATTGGTGCCTATACTCACACAATCAACATAACGGAGCAATTTGTCCAGAATTTTCACGGCTCCCGGAACCTCAATCAGTATGCCAATTCTTATCTCTTTGTCAAAAGGGATATTTCCCTTTTTCAAACAGTGTTTTTCTTCATCGAGAAGGCGCGTGATCTTTCGCACTTCGTCAACGGAAGTAATCATGGGAAACATTAATCTTACAGTCCCAAAAGCAGACGCCCTTAATATGGCCCTTATCTGATTCCTGAAGATATCATCCAGTTCAAGACAGACCCTGATAGACCTCCAGCCAAGATATGGATTCTGCTCTTTCGGATAATCAAGATACGATAAGAACTTATCGCCCCCCACGTCAAGGGTGCGGATGGTTACCTCTCTTCCCTGTGCACCCTCCACGATCTTTTTATACAGTTTGAATTGTTCGTCTTCAGAGGGGAATTGCTCTCTGGCCAGGAAAGGGAACTCCGTCCTGTAAAGGCCGATGTGCTCAGCTCCGTATTTTTCAACCAGTTCAAGATCCGACAAAAGGCCAATGTTTGCACCAAGCATTACTTGATGGCCATCTCTTGTCATGGCCGGTAGAGTTCTTAAGGCGCTCAATCTGCGATCATGTTTTGCTTTTTCAGCCCTTAGCCTCTGATACTCATCAATGACCTCTTTTGATGGTTTAGGGAAAATGACACCGGAGGTCCCATCCACAATCAAGAAATCATCTTCTTTCACGCTTTCCACTATCTCTTTTGCGCCGATTACCATCGGTATTTCAAATGACTTGGCCAGTATTGCCGCGTGAGATGTTTCGCCGCCTTTTGAAAGCACAATCGCTTTGAGATTCTCTTGTCTCAAGGCAACAAGCTCGGTGGGGGAAATATCTGAGGCAACAATGATTGTCTCTTTTGCAAATTTTTTTAGTGACGAGCCAGCAACTCCAAGGAGGTTTCTCAATACCCTCTTGCCCACATCTTCTATGTCAGAGCCTCTTTCCCTCAAGTAAGGATCATCCATCTTGGAAAACAACTCCAGGTAGTCCAATACAGCCTTCTTTAAGGCGTATTCTGCACTATATCCCTCTCTGATGTGAGCTATTATCTTATTCCTAAACGCCTTGTCCTGAAGGGCCATGTGATGTACTTCCAGGATTGCCTCATCTCCACCGGAAACATTCTTAACGTTGTTGCTGACCTGAGCTATTTCCTCTTGAGAATGCCTAAAAGCGTTCTCCAGCCTCCTGAACTCGGCCTCAAGGTCGCTGGTTTCTTCCGGATCGATTTCGTCAAACCCTATGCTTTCTCCTAAATAATGCGCGTACCCTTCGGCAAAACCGGCAGATACAGGGAGTCCTCTTAGCAGATCTTTCTTTTTCTCTTTTTTATGAGTCTTCGAGCCCTCTGCCTTCGACAATCTTTTCCTTAGATCCCGTGTCTCATCCTTCTTCTTTTTTAGGTCTTCAAGAAGACCATGGTACGCCGCTATGGCAGAAATCTGCGAGGCTATCGTCGAAAAGACATTTATGTCGGATTCGGAGATATCTGTTTCCTCCAGTGTCTGAACCACAAGAACACCGAGTATGTCCTTGTGATACACAAGGGGCACCCCGAGGAAGGTTCTATACGCCTCTTCGCCACTTCCTTCAAAGAACTTGTATCTTGGATGACGTGATGGATTCACGACAAAAACCGGTGCCAACTTTTCCAAGACAAGCCCTGTGAGACCTTCATGAATCCTCATGGAGATTTTGTCCACCGTGTCCCTGCTTAAGCCAACCGTTGCTTTCAATACAAGGTTATTCTTGCCCGCATCAAAGAGGTATATTGAGCATACGTCAGTATTGAATGTGTCCGCGATCAGTTCAACAATCTCTTGCAGCGTATCTTCAGGACAGCGGGAATCGGTCATAATCCTGCTGGTGTCTTCAATGATTGATATCCTTTCCTTGCCCGACTTTTCGGCAGTCATGTCTCAATCTTCCTTTCCCGTCCAAAATAGTTACAAATTTCATGCCGTAACAACCAACGACGATACAGCCTTATTTCGGGCCTTTTTGTATGGCGACAACTTCTCTCCTGCACTTCGATAGAAATCACTTTCCATCCTACGATTGGGAGGGGTTCTTCTTCGACTCTTTCTGATCTCTCCTCTTGACGGCTTTTCTCTGGCCAGGCGTGCTGCTGTTCGGACAACAGCTCGTCAGTCTAAGCAAACTCTACAAAAATGTAGTTCTATGGATATGAAAACCACAAAACCGTCACCAGAAATCAATTGTGAAATCATGTTATTTTTATAACCTGCTGACTTTGCATGAAATACAGTTTTGGCCTAACATTTGCTGTTCAGAGAAGAAAAGGTAACAGTTCACCGCAGAGTGCGCAAAGAACGCAGAGAGAATATAGATGCGGTAAATAGAATGGGCTGAACGGTTACAAGAAAAGCTTGCTTGCAAAAAAACAGTTAAAAGGAGGAAGTAAAAATGATTTGCAAAACCGAGCAAGATGTTTTGAACATTGTGAAAGACACGGAGGTCAGCTTCATCCAGTTCTGGTTTACTGATGTTTTGGGTATCCTAAAGAGTTTTGCCGTCACCCCCTCTGAGTTGGAGGAGGGTGTGATAGAGGGGATGGGGTTTGACGGCTCTTCCATCGAAGGGTTTGCCCGGATCGAAGAGAGTGACATGATCGCCAAGCCAGACCCCACCACGTTTCAGTTTTTGCCATGGAGGCCTGCAGACAAGCCAGTGGCCAGGATGTTTTGCGACATCTTACAGCCTGATGGCACCTATTACGAGGGTGATCCCAGGTATGTGCTAAAACGTATTTTGAAGAAAGCGGCAGACAAAGGATATACCTTTTACGCAGGGCCGGAGCTTGAGTATTTCTACTTTGAAAACAACGAGACCCCCAAGATT
>Ga0114922_10000388_pt1 | contig 42230 bp, 39 predicted proteins | sample AartaG_FD_100975 | JGI IMG/M metagenome (GOLD analysis project Ga0114922, IMG submission 100975) | Deep subsurface microbial communities from Aarhus Bay to uncover new lineages of life (NeLLi) - Aarhus_00045 metaG | ecosystem: Environmental > Aquatic > Marine > Oceanic > Sediment | place... | reverse complement strand
CTTTCTAAAAAGTGTGGAGTCAATCCCATCAGAAAAAGCTTTAATGGATCTTAAAGAAGAAAATGCGATAGGTTCTAATAATTGGGTTGTTGATGGTGTAAAAAGCAGTACTGGGAAACCAATTTTATGTAATGATATGCATCTAGCTTGGAATATGCCTGGAATATGGTATGAAGCACACCTAGTTGCTGAAAGTACTGGTTTAAATGTATATGGGTTTACTCTCGCGGGGGGAAATGTTGTTGTGGTGGGACATAATGAGCACGTTGCTTGGGGATTTACAAATACAGGGTACGATGTTATGGATTGGTACTACTATGAAGAAGTAGATTCTGATCATTATATTCATAACGGGATATTAAAAGAGTATACAAAAAGAACTTATAATATAAAAATAAAGGATGAAGGAACTCAAACGTTAACAGTCAAAAATACAGTACATGGCCCTGTTCTCAATGATTTTCTAGGTGGAGCCGTTCCTGACTCTTTAGATGCTGGAAATATTGTATTGGCTCCTAAATGGACAGGAAATAATATAACTTATGAATTTTTAGCCTTATATGGATATAATCATGCAGAAAATAGAGCTGACTTCAATCAATCCTCTACTTACTTTCACTGCCCTGCTCAGAATCATGTATACGCGGATATTGATGGGAACATTGCTATTAGACCTACAGGATTAGTACCCATAAGGGATGATAATCTAATTGAATCTTGGCATTTCGGTAATGGTACATTACCATATAATGGAACGAAGGGTGAAGGGGAGTGGATTGGGTATATCCCTTTTGAAGAATTACCAAATACAGAAAATCCATCTCAGCACTATTTGGCATCGGCAAATCAAATAGCAGTGGGTCCTAATTATACAAAATATGCTCTTCAAAACAGTTATGCTACTGGCTATCGAGCCAGACGGATTAATGAATTAATTAAAAATGCTCCAGATGGAACCATTGGTATAGAAAAGATGAAAGAAATACAACTTGATGTCAAATCAACACCCGCAAGAGCTTTAATACCGTATCTTATTAATACAACTGAAGCATTACCTACTCCTCAAAAAACACCTATAGTACTAGATATCTTAACTCAATTAAAAAATTGGGATTATGATATGGATAAAGATTTAGCAGCGCCGACTATCTATCGTAAGTGGAGGGATTATTATATGGATTATACCTTTAATGATGAAATGCAAGCTGTTGGAGCACCGATGCAACCACCATTGAATGTTTTGGAAAAATTAACTCGAGATGAACCCGAATCAGATTGGTTTGATGATATTAACACTATTAAAATTGAAAATAGAACCCATATCATGATTAGAGCCCTAAATTCTACAATTGATTCTCTTTTAGGATTTTATGGTACGGATGAAGTAAGTACATGGAGATGGGGAGAAATGCACCAATATCTTTATCCTCACATAGCAGGATTAGAAAGTTTCGATAAAGGTCCATTTGAGGGAGATGGCGAAGGGTATACTGTCAATCCATCAGGGTCGAGTATAAGAGGTGGAGTGGGTTATGCGCGGTCGGGTGCTTCTGAACGAATGATAGTTGATTTTAGCGATTTACAGAATTCATTGAGTGTGATCCCATCTGGGCAGAGAGCCATTGCAAATTCCAAACATTATTCAGATCAGTTAGAACTATTCTTAGAAGGTAAATATCATAAGCAATATTTCTACACTACTGCAGAAGTTTTTCCACAGAGTCATATTGAATCTCAAATTAGGATTTTTGCTACAGAAGACCCTTCTTTTATAATTATTTTGACAACATCCCTAATCGTAGGATTCTCAGTAGGTATTGTAGTTAGTGTAGTTGGCTGGTACAAAAGAGAGCTAATTAGTTCAAAATTTAAAGAATTAAAAAGGAGATTCAGAGGTGAATAGAATGAAGCTTAAAGAGATTAAAATCAATATAAGTCCTGAAACTAGAAACTTTTTAATTTCGTTTATAATTACAGCAATCATTACATTCATTCTGACATACGTTCCAATCTGGCAATTAATCATAATTCCAGGTATAGTCGGAGGTCTCCTTAATAAAACAATGAGATGTGGAATATATAGTGGTGTTCTTGGAGTTTCAATAGTATGGCTTTTCTACATGATTTATAAAATGATAGCAAAAGATGCCTATACACATTTAGATCAATTTGCTGGATTAATCTTCGGTGGGTTAGGCTATGGTTGGATTATTTTCATCTTGATATTATTATTAGGAGTTTTGTTTGGAGCTCTAGGTGGGGCAATAGGGAGTGGTGTCATGATATTGCTAAGACCTCGACTTGAGAGAGGATCAACAAAAAGCGTAGAAACAAAAAATTCCACTACTGGTGGAGGAAATATTAAAAAATAAAAAATTTTTTTTTTTGTTTATTTAATTTCTTACTTATTTAATTTTATATTGACTTCTCAAGAAATTTATGATATAGTCTTTAACTTTATCACGGTCAGGTAAGCTAGCAACCATACCATATATAGCAGCATCTCCATCAGTAGATTCTCCAGGGTGTTCAACTACTTCAGTAACAGTTTTTCTGAGATCTTTCAAGAATGTATCAACTATCTCAGCATGGTGAGGATTAACCATCATATGTAGAGCATTTGGGAATTGAATTCGGTCTAAATGCCAACCCTTCTTATCCAAAAGATCTCCTAAATAATAAACATCGATTTTATCAGATGTAAAAGAAAAAACGCTCATCACTGGTTTTCCAATAATGTATAGCTTGGGTATTTGGTTTATTCCTTTAATTAACTTCTCTGAAGCATCCATAACAATTTTTGCTAAATTTAAATACCCATTCATCCCTAAATGTTTCATAGCAGCCCATGCCGCTGCGATTGCCCCTCCAGGACGTGTTCCTCTCATAGATGGGGAAATATAGATACCCCCTGACCAATCTGTATATACAGAAAATTGATGTTTCCAAACCCGTTCTTTTCGATAAAGGATTGTGGATGCTCCTTTTGCTCCATAACCGTACTTATGAACATCGGCACTAATAGATGTCACACCAGGGACAGAGAAATCGAATGCGGGAACTTCATAACCAAGCTTCTTAACGAAGGGTAACATGAATCCTCCAAGGCAACCATCAACATGTAATCCAATACCATATTCTTGAGCAATTTCTCCAAGTTCTGAGATTGGATCTACAACACCTCTCGGAAAATCACAGGCTGAACCAACAAGAAGTATTGTATTCTCATTAATTGCATTTTCCATAGCTTTTACATCCGCTTGATGTGAACTTTGATCTACTGGGACTCTTGTTGATTTTACATTAAAATAATCGGCTCCTTTATCAAAAGCAGGATGTGCTGAGCTAGGTAAAATCATTTCTGGCTCTTTAATGCGGGGAAACTTCTCTTTTGCCCAATCTCTATATGTTTTTATCGCCATTAAGATGCTTTCAGTACCTCCTGATGTCATGCTTCCACAGCATCTTTTATCTCCATTAAATAGGTCAACGGCCATAGAGATAACTTCTATTTCAAATTTCTTTAAACTAGGAAAGGCAATTGGACTTAATGCATTCTTCGAGAAAAACATGGTATATGCTTTTTTAAGCATTTCAGTATGCTCATCTGTGGCATGATAAACTAAACTCCAAACTTTTCCATCCCTCCAATTTATATCATCTTTACGTATATTTTCCATCTCTTTCAAGAGATCTATTTCAAGGATTCCGTTCTCTGGTAAAATTACTTTAGGTCTTACCATTTTATTTTCACAAATAATTATGATTTTTTATTTAATATGTTATATCAATTGTTATATAATAATTATTTTAACCCTAAAGAGATTTTAATGGATAAACTCCAAATTTATTTGTTGTTTCAATCATCCATTTTATTCGTTCAGGTGACATCATAGGGTGAAAATTTGCTGGGGAAACCATGAATCCCCCGCCATATCCCATTGCCTTAATAGCATTTTTAACTGCTTGTTCTACTTCCTCTTTTGTAGCATCTACTAAAATATGTCTTGTATCAATATTTCCGGATAAGCAGAGTTTATCTCCTACTTTCTTTTTTACATAATAAGGATCAACAAAAGGGGGCTCTAGACATTGAAGACCATCAAACCCTGAATTTACAATAAATTCTAAAAGAGTAGTCACATCTCCATCGGTATGTAAGATATATTTGCCGCCCCAATCATGGATTTGTTCTGAAACTTCTTGAAAGCGTGGAAGGAGATATTTATCGAAATATTTTGGATGAATCATTGGTCCTCCTTTATGGGCAATATCCCCACCCTCAAGAAAGATTTTAGCGCCACATTCGTGATACGCTTTGAAAACTGTTAATGTAAAATCTGTGCAAAAGCGGAAACGTTCTTCAATTAATTTAGGATCATTTTTTAATGCACGTGCAAAATAAGCCATTCCCATTCCTTGCCAGACGGGTGGAAAGACTGATGTTAGGGCGTTTTGAGTAAAAATACAAATCTCATCTTTAATATCTCGACACTTTCTTAAGACTCCTTTGTAAAATTTCTTAGCCCTTCTGTATTCCTCTTTCAAATCTGGTTTAGGGTATGCTTCCCAATCTTCTCTATTTTTAATATATCCACCATAATAATCGGGATATGGATTTCCATCTATATTTCTTACTTTATGCCTCTTCCCAAATATGTCTGTCATCTCAGTTTGACTTTCGAGGATGAATGGAATATATTGGATACCGACTCCATCAAAACCTAATTCATAACCTGCGCGGACTGCTTTTGTAAAAACAGTAATTTCAATATCATCAAGAATTTGATTAATTTTTTCAACCCATTCATCTGGATATTTTCTTTCCATCTCATCAAAGACATCAAATGCGGTTCTCTCTGGTTTTCCTAAAATCTGATCAGCAACATTTCCATCAATATTTATTGTATGAGTTGGGATTCTGTCTGGCTCTTCAAGATTTAAAGCAGCCCATATTCGATCAAAACTATTCATGTTATTAATTTCGATATTGGAATATTTAATTATTTTATTATTATTAAACTAAAATAATTTAGAATTGTTAGGGGATATTAGCGAAATTATTTAATGCATATCAAGGAAGAATAGAAAAAAAAAGAAAAAATGGAGTCAATTTAATTATATTTTAACCGCTTTTTAACTAGGATCACAGAAGTAATACCAATAATTAGACTGAATATTAATAGATTGTATCCTGAGATTTGAGGTTGTGTTGATTGTATAGATACAGTTATATAAATACAATTAGAAGTACTATTACCGAAATTATTAAAAGCTACAGCTCTAAAGTAATAGACACCGTCATTATAATTGCTTATTGGAAGAGAATATACATCAGTTTCATCTGCTTTAATCGTTAAGCTGCCGTTAATTTCTGTTATGTAACTTGAATACTCATAAATAGAATAATTCCTAGCCCGTGGTGAAACTGACCAACTTAAAGTAAATTCACCATCATCGTCAATAGTACCAGAAGGAGGGGATAATTGAAAACCACCAGGAGACTCAATTGAAAGTTTTATCAAATATAAATCGTAAAAAGGACCTATTCTGTAATTACCTGTAATATATATCTTATCAGACGAGTCTATGATTAGATCAAAACAAAAGTGTTGATAAGTGGGAGATCTTTCCCAGGTTTTATACCAAAGAAGATTTCCTTTTGAATCATATTTTACTAAAGAAATATTTAAACCGAGAGCATATCCTCCTAAATAAATATTATCAGCAGAATCAACAGCAATTCCACGCACCTCATCATCTGCAATAGTACCCCAAGTTCGATTCCAATACCAATTTCCATCAGAGTCATATTTTACAACAATATAGTCCTTTTGCATCGCACCATAGCTTTGTGTATATCCAGATGCATACACATTGGCTTTAGAATCTAAAGCGACGCCCCATGCTTCATCAGGATCAGATCCTCCCCAAGTTCTGTTCCATAAATAATCTCCAGAATTATCAAATTTTACTAATAATAAATCATTTTGAAGCCCGACGGGTTGATTTACACCTGAAACGTAAATATTATTAGAAGAATCTAAGACGATATCACGACCAGCTTGATAACCAGGTTTATCATGTGCTGAACTCCATTGTAAGTGCCCTGAACTATTATATTTTAATAAAAGAATTGAAGTTGAAGTTGTGAATGTTTGTCCTACAACATAAATCATATTTTGAGAATCAATCGTTAAAGCCCAAGCACCATCATATAAACCACTGTCATAAGAGCTTTTCCATTCTAAATCGCCATTACTATTAAATTTAAGAAGAAGAACATCAAAATTAGGATAAGAAGTCCCATTAGCTGCAGCGACATAGATATAACCTAAGGAATCCACAGCTACATCATAACCATATTCATAAACACCACCATCCCACGTAATATTCCATTGCTGTTTTCCATTAGGATTATACTTAATTAATATAACATCATAATCAACCGAACCATTATATCCTACAACATAAATATCTCCAGTAGTTTCATATATAGCAACACTTTGTCCATATTCGTTATCACCTTTATCCCAAGTAACATTCCAATCTTCAATAAGTGATAATTTTAGGTTGCTTGAATCATTTTCAATATTTGCTTGACTATCTATTATTTTATCTGATGAGTATATAAAAAGATTAGAACTGGTAATAGTTATCGAAGTCAAGAATACAAGAAGAAATATTATAGGAAATTTGTTATTTTTTATTTTCATTTTAAGATCACTTAATTTATCTTATAGAATATTATTAGACAAACAAATTGAGATAAAGAATTCTAGAATGTGGTTGTATATATATTTAACTTTTATCTGTTGAGAAAAATTAGAAAAAGAATATGAGTCTTAGTTACTTTTCTCTATTTCCTGGATGAAGGAATTAATTTTATCTATATGATTATTATTCTTAATTTCCTTTCTATTAATTTCTAAAGTGAATAATGGTTCTTTCTCATATAAAATTGCCATGCTTTCAAACGTTTTGAAGCCTTTATCTCCTCCCTCAGTACAAAAAAATGCAATATTCTTAATTTTGCTTTTATTTTCCGAGATATATGTTCTTATTGCGGGAGTCATCCTACTACTCCATATCGGGGTTCCTAGGATGATTAGATCATACATTTCTGGATTTTTTTGAACCTCTTCTATAACTGTAAGTTTCTCTCTTGTGGCAGCATATCCACTCTTGAGAAAACCAATAATAAAACCAGTTCTTTTCTTAGTATCGATAATCTCCTCAGATTCACAATTTAAACCACTAGAAATTAATTTCGCAACTTTTTTGGTTCTACCTGTTCTTGAATAAAAAACAACTAATGATTTCATAAAATATAATCCTAAATCTCATTAAATTAGAAAGATGTTATTAAGATTAATCTTCCAACAAAAATAAATATTGGTATCGAAGTTATTCCCTAATATTCCGAGAAACGATATCCCAGAAGATATGAAAAAGTTTTAATATCGACATTTGTTTGAATTAAAAATAATTAATATCTATTTGTAAGGATGAATTAAATTTCACATGGAAGATATTTATAATAAAATCAGCAAAGGGAAAGCTGGTGAAAAAAGATTTTTTCTTGGTAATGAAGCAATTGTCCGTGGGGCTTTAGAAAGTGGCGTTGATGTTTATACTTATTATCCGGGTACTCCTAGTTCTGAAGTTGGAGAAATCTTTATGGACATTTTTAAGAAAGTAGGAATGAAATGGGTGGAAAGCAGCATTAATGAAAAAGTTGCGATAGAAGTTGCAGGTGCAGCATACGCTAGAGGTGCCACAACAATGGTCGGTATGAAAAATGTTGGGCTGAATGTTGCTTCTGATCCTTTATTTGCTCTTGCCACTACACGCCCAAATAATAAGAATTCAGCGATGGTTATTTTAGTTGCTGATGACCCTCAACAGCATTCAAGTGCCGTAGAAATGGATTCTCGAAATTATTTAAAAATTTTCAAAATACCCGCATTGGAACCGAGCAATCCTCAGGAGTGCTTAGAATTTACTAAAGAAGCATTTAAAATATCGAGAGAATTAAAACTACCAGTAATACTAAGGACTGTAACGATGGTTTCTCATGCTAGGAGTAACGTACGTATTGGAGAAATAAAACAATCAGAAATTGAAAGTGAATTTGATTTATCCAAGGAGGTAAATGTCGCGTTAAGAATTTATTCTCTGGAGATGAAGAAAAATCACATTTATAATAGAATGAATCGAGCATTAGAATTATCTGAGAATAGTTCCTTAAATAGAATCGAAAATGGGAAAGCTAAAAATGAATATGAGTTAGGAATTATAACAAGCGGGGTGTCATACAGCTATGTACATGAAGCTTTAAATTTTCTTGAAATGGAGGCACCAACTCTTAAAATTGGTTTCATAAATCCACTTCCAGAGAAATTAATTGTAGAATTCATTAAACAATATAAAGAAGTATTTATTGTAGAAGAAAATGATGCATATCTTGAAACACAGGTTCTTGCCATGGCTCATAAAAACAGTCTTAAAGTGAAAATTCATGGAAAAGATCCCTTTTCTTATTCAAAAGAAAAATCGTTATTACCTTTTGTAGGAGAATTAAATCCTACTAAAGTTGCGTTAGCATTAATGAAAATTACTAGGTTAGAGCCAAAAATGGATTTTAAGCAGATTGATGAGAAAAAATATGATGTGATGGCAAGAAAACCTATTTTATGTGCGGGATGCCCCCATAGAACAACTGGATATACATTACAAAAAGCTGTTAAAAAAATTAAATCTAGGACTGGAAAAAAAGTCTATTTTTACCAAGATATTGGATGTTATACTTTACTTGCGCTTCCCCCGTTTGATTTTGCTAATGTTAAATATTGCATGGGATCAAGTATAGCTTTAGCTCAAGGAGTTGCTCAAACAAGTGAAAGCCTAAATGTTGCGATTATTGGAGATGGAACTTTTTATCACTCTGGAATTCCTGCGCTTTTAAATGGAATTTATAATAAAGCGCCAATTTTAGTATTAATATTAGATAATGGATGGATCGGAATGACGGGGCAACAACCCAATCCAGGGAGTGATACTCGTTATTATAAAGAGGGATCTTATAAGAAGAATATAATTTTAGAAGAGTTGTTAGAAGGTACTGGAGCTCACGTCAATGTAATTAAGTATTATGAAAATAATGATGAGAATTATTTTACAAAACTAAAAGACTTAATTTATCAAATAGGACTAGATGTATTAGAAAATAGAAATCTACATGTAATTGTTATAAAAAACGAATGCATTCAAAAAATTATTAAAAGACAAGCACCAGCAATAAGATATGTTGATAATGAACTATGTAATAACTGTGGTATATGTTATTCTCAATTTTTATGCCCTGCTATTGATGAAAAGGAAAATGTTGCCTTTATTGATTCAAACATATGCTTAGGTTGTGGTATATGTGAAGAAATTTGCCCCAATAATGCTATTAATAGGGAGGAGCTAGAATGAGTTTAGATAATTATACTATAGTGATTAGCGGGTTAGGTGGACAAGGATTAATAAGACTAATTCAGATTCTAGGAAACGCATTAATGATTAATGGGTATGAAGTAATAACTTCTGAGACTCATGGTCTTAGCCAGAGAGGTGGTAAAGTTACATGCTTTCTTCGCTTTGGAAGTAAGGTAAATGCCCCAATACCAATGATCGGAACAGCAGATATGATAATAGCTTTAGAAGAGAGTAGTATTTTAGACGCGTTGAAATATGCTAAGCCTAATAAAAGTACTAAATTAGTAATATCTTCCTATGAAAAACAAATTCTGGGTATAGAATATCCTTCTCTAAAATATATATTAGATATTCTTTTCGAAATTTCAAACAATATTTATATTTTACCGTTGACGGATATTGCTGTAAAGCACACTGGAAATATAAAAACTATGAATAGTGTGTTACTAGGATACATCTTAAAATTCTTACCATTAAACAAAAAGGATCTTGAGCAATTTCTATCATATAATTTCTCAGGAAAAACGTTAGAAATGAACTTAAAAGCATTTAATGAAGGTCTTAAATTAAAATAATTTTCTCCTTAAAACAATTAAAAAAATCGAATTAATTGACGAGTAAAAGTATAATAATCTTTTCATTTTTTTACAACATTAAAAATAATAAAAGAGGTAGTTTTGTTCTTTAGTTTTATAAGTTTTTCTGAATGTTTGAAATTTTTTTTTTCAATTTTTTGATTCGAGATTCGTTTCCATTAAGATCCTGGACATCTTCTAGAATTTTTAATCCTTGTTGATAGTAATTAATTGCTTTAATGTAATCCTTTTTTTTCTCAGCTTTTTCTCCTACTTTTAAAGCATATTCTAGTTCCAATTCTTTAATCTTTTTATCAAGTTCTAAAATCATAAATGATATTCTCCCTACTTCCTCTTTATAATCAAAACCTGATGCCAAGTAAAGAGCCATTTCACATTCTTTTTGTGCCTCTTTATAAGCTAATCCTTTTTCGGCAGTTTCAGCTTTTCGAATGAAAGAATTTAAAGATGATCTAACTTCTTCTTCACTCATATGCTTTGCTCTTTCTTTCAATTCATTTATTGCATCGTTATTAGTAATTATCGAAGAAATTAATTCATTACTGGCTATTCTTACTGCTCGTGATTCTTGAAAATTACTAATTGTATCTTCAGCGGTTTCAATTGTAGTAGGGATAATAATTTTTTTTTCTATAAGTTTGTAGACTTCATAAAGTATCTTATTTGAGTCGATATGTACTATTTTTTGAACTTCATCAATTAAGTTGATAATAAAAAAGAATGCTTTTGAAGCTAACAATGCCTTTGCAAAATCTATTATTGCCTTTTGAATAGGATTTCTCTGAATTATTTCTAATTCGTTTGGTAATAATGTGTGGGTTAGAATCATGGGAAAAACTAGATTAACATTAAATGTATCTATTATGAAATCGATGGTATCTTCGAAATGCATCATCCCTTTTCTTATGTGTGCTCCAATTTTATCTAGATATCTACTTTCATAATCACTTAAAAACTCAGTTACAAGAATCTTCAAGCTATCAGAAGCTTTATGGTCCAAAACTAAACAGATTCGAATAAATTGGGCATTTTTAAGTAAAATATTGAATGTTTCGTATTGAAATTCATAAAATTGATGATTATTTCTATGATTTGAATTACCATTTGAAGTATTACTAGATTCTGAAAACGTAATATTTGCTTGGATAAATCCGGTTAATAATCCAGTATTTACGCCCGCTCCTGAAATCGGATAATCAACCAGAGCTAACCCAGATTCTTTAGCCATTAATAAAACATGTTTTATGTTCAAAACATCTAAAAATTTCTGCCATATTAGGTCTTGGAACATTTGAATACGTTTTTCTTCAGAATCAATAATCGTGAATTTCAAGTTATGATTAAGATTTAAACCAAATTTTTCAAGTTGAGCTTTAACACACTCTTTACAGAAATCTGGATATTTCTCACAATTATTTTTATCTAGTCCGCAATCAAATCCAACAGGACTAATCTGAAAATAAACCATTTAAATCCTATAAACTTATGTTCTTAATACTGAATTGAAAGGAAGATTTTAAAAATATTTCTATTAATTTGTTCTTTTGTTCTATCCCCTCAATCAACTAATAATTTCAAAATTTTTTAACATTTTCAAAATATTAGATTCTGTGATGCTATAACGAAAAATTAAAAGAATGGTAAATATCTCAAATCTATACATATCAGAAATATTAAGTATTCAAATCAAAATTTAGGTACGAGAGCTTTTTTCTCCATAAGATTAAGAATAGGAATTGCAAATTCTGGTCTAAAATCTTCTTCATAAAAAAAAGTTTGTTAAATTAAATATTCAAATTAAATTTGATATCTTTGATTAATAACCGTTTGAAATTGTATATTTGAACGGGATTGTTCTTGATAACCCCCTCTTTTTGAAACTAAGTAGAATTGGGCTAAAGTATTCTTATGGACTAAAGTAATCCCTCGCCATTTATTATCGTCTGTATTAAATTCTACTATATTTCCAAGAGCTACTCCTTCTCTAGAAGAGAAATTAAATTTCATTCTTCCCAATATTTTTATAAGTTCTTCATGGTATTCAGTTACTTTATGTTGGGGTTTATCTTTAAATCTTAATGCTTCAATAGAAAAAGCTTTGAGTATATCATTGCTCATGGTATTCCATGCTTCAGGGTTTGCATAAAACTCAATCCCTATAAATTCACCGTTAATGAATACTGCAATTCCACATTGATTTTCTACTTTTTTGAAGGATTTCACGAAATCTTCAGTTTCTTTTTCAGATTCTTTTGTAATTTCGAGATAACTCTGAGTAGGAGCCACAGCAAGGGCATAATTCATCTCGGCTCTATGAGATTGGATCTCGCTCCATACACCTCCTTGTCCTGCTGCAGAAATTGCTTCATAAGCAACATTAGGATGGAGTCTAGTATTTGAAGTTTTAAATCCACGTCCTTTAGTATAACTCCATCTTGATTGTTCTACACATTTAGCAGGGACAGTATATTTTTGTTTAACGGTTCCAGGATTTTGGTTGATAATGTTTTGTTTTCCACCCACAGGTAGTAAAATTGGTTCCCATATTGTCCTATCCTGTTTACCACCGTGAACTGTCATTCCGAATGGAATTAATATTTGTTTATCGCTTTTATTTACGACTTCTAACTGGCCTACTGTATCAGTTTCGAGGATCTCTATTAATTCTAATTCTTCTGCTTCTTTAATACTAATGAAATCGATAAATTTATCATCTTGTACAATAATAGGGATAACAGTCATGTTTTTATAAACTTGAGGAGTATCTAATTTAAGAAAACTTAAAGGATTTTTAAATAAAGAATTTACAATTTGTACACTTTCATTTTTCAAACTTACTCATCCTCCTTTTTATTATTTTTATTTTTTTCTTTTATACGTTCACTTTCTTCAGAAAGACTTTCTTCATAGAGTGGACTTATAAATTGATTTACAATATCTTTACCATTTTCGGTAAGTTCCACCCCTTGAACGACCTTTAATTTTCCACTTTTACTTATTCCATTAATCCTCGTTCCCTTTCCCTTTGGTACTTCATCTTTATTATATTCTACTCTATGAGTTTTTACAATTCCTCCTCGTTTTAATGCATTTAAGTGGTAATTAATACTTTGTTTCTGCATTCCCATATTTTTCGCAATTTCTATAGGTTGTTGAGGACTGTCAGAAAGTTGTCTTAAAATATTCGCTCTTACGGGGCTTCTAAATACAAGTCCAACTTTTTCAAATATTGGCTTTTTCTTTTCTTTTTTTTCTTCTTTTTTAGCCATATCTCTTCACATCTAATTTGGAAAAATTTTTATGGTAAAAGAAATTATTTACTGTAAAAAAATAATAGTAAATTGCTTATTTAAATATTAGGTTTTTTTGGTGAAATTCTTATTAAATCAAGTTTATAAATTGTAAGATCTAGAATATCATAGATCTAAAGTCTATTAAAAAAAACCTTTGAAAATGAAAGAATCAAACAATATCGGGCATTATGAAATTACTGAATTTCCAAAGCTGAGAATCCCTACTTTAGACTTTCTTTCATTAGGAGAAAATAAGCATTATGTTAAAGGTTTAGTTGAATTTGATGTAACAAATGGTAGAAACAAAATTCGGGAGCATAAGAAGAATACTGGTGAGAAAATATCCTTCACAGCTTGGTTTCTGAAATGTATTGGACAAGCTGCGAGTGAATATAAGGAAGTACATTCTATGATGAGGGGAAAAAATAAAATCATCACATTTGAGGACGTTGATATCTCGATAACAGTTGAGAAAGAGGTTGATGGTGAGAAGACCCCAATGCCACTTGTTATCAGGAAAACGAATAAAAAGACTGTTAAGCAGATCAATACCGAAATAAGAAAAGCACAATCTGAAGAAGTAAGTGAAGCTACAGTATTAGGAAGTCATTCTATGAAAGAAGATGTTAAAACTTATGTTTCTCTGCCAAGATTTATGAGGAAATTTATCTTAAAGAGGAGATTTAAAGACCCAATCAAAGTTAAACAAATTATGGGAACAATAGTGGTTACCTCTGTGGGTATGTTTGGAAAATTTCATGGATGGCCAATTCCTACCACTTATCATCCTCTAGCTTTTGGTATAGGAGGAATTACTAAAAAGCCAGGAGTGATTAAAGAAAAAATTGAAATTCGGGAATACTTAACTGTGACTGTTTTATTTAATCATGACGTTGTTGATGGAGCTCCCGCAACTCGATTCATTTCTCGATTGGGTGAATTAATAGAAAGTGAGTTTGGGCTCCTTAACTTAGAATCTTTTATTTTCTTTTAATTTCTTTAGAAATTTAATGAGGTTTACTTCTAAACAAATTATAGAAGAAACAAGGTTTAATTTTTTTGTTAAATGAAAAAAAATTTGAGTAAATTATTTGATTAAAAAGCTATATTTTGTCCAATTCCTTCTTTTAGGGCTCTATCATATACAAGTTTTCCAACAGCAACATCCTGAGCACTTATTCCCACAGATTTGAATACAGTAATTTCCGAATCAGAGGTACGTCCTGGTTTATTTCCAGTTATTATTTCACCTATAGAAAAAATATCATTCTCAGTTATTATACCTTCATTAATAGGAATAATGTAATCTCCAGCTTCAGCCAAACAAGCTTCTTTTAATCCGGCTGTTAGTAGAGAAGCTCTTTTAATTATTATAGAATCCAATTCTCGCGCATCTGGTGCATGAGCACCAATAGAAGAGATATGAGTTCCTTCAACTACTTTATTTCCTGAAAAAAGAGGCGTTGTACTAGTAGTAGCTGCTACAACAATATCAGTATTAGAGAGGAGATCATCTCCTGATTCGACAATTTCAACATCTATTCCTAATTCACTCTCAATTTCTTTTTTGAAATCTTTAGCAACATTCTTTTTTAAATCATAAACCTTACATTTTTCTAATTTTTTATCTAATCCCCAATATACTGCAGATACTTGTTTTCTGGCTTGAACTCCAGCACTATAAATACCCAAAGTGGTACTATTTTTTCTTGCTATATATTTAACAGAAACCCCTGTAGCAGCACCAGTTCTCATAGCCGTAATAAGGCTTCCATCCATTATTCCCACAATATCACCAGTATTTATATCTTGTACCATAATTTTTGCTAAAACTGTAGGCATATTATATTTTTCAGGATTTTGTTTATAGACAGATACAATTTTAGTAGCAAGAGCATTCATCTTACCTCCAATAATACCAGGCATTATTAATGTTAACCCTGGAGCGGGGTCTGTAAATGCTATTCTTTGAGGAACTATAGCATTTCCAAGAGTTAATTGTTTGTAGGCTTCTTCTACGTAGTTTAACGCATCGGGCATAGTTAATAGCTTAGCAACATCTTCCTTAGTTAATAATCTAACCATTTTTATTTGTTCAACTCCAATTTAGTAATTCCTAAGATTTTGTATATAAAACTATAAAATTCAAATGAATTAAAATATAATTATATCGTAGTTGAGAAAAATATTGAAAGTTTATTCCCATAATGCCTGAATTTGAAAAAATAATGAAGAATTATGACCCCCCTGAAATAACTGGCAACTTCTTTGTTTTGAATAAAGATGAAGAGGTTTGGCTCGAAGGCTGGATCCAGATGGAACCGTCTTTAGAAGAATTTACTTCTCTAATTCAAGAGGAAATTGAAGATTCATGGGGTTTAGAAAATGCTGAAATGTCAGATTACATAATTTTTCATATTGATCTTGAAGATAAAAACAATCTAAAAGAAATTAAGGATAATGAATATTATCAATGGGTAAGACAACACGAAGAGATTTTCATTGTATTGTTGCATAAAGAGATTAAATATCGGATAATAGAAAATATCCCAACTGTTTTTGAATGGTTCATGGGAACAATATAAATATGGGTTATAGATTTGAATTTCGTATATATTCTCTTGCTAATAATCGGAATTTTAATAATATTAATTCTAATCTTTAGTTTACCTCGAAAGAAGAATTTAAGAAAACCTAGTTTTGAAGGCTTTGATAGTCCTGAGGTTGCAGCAGCATTTGAAAAAATGACTAATTTTTTACCTTTTAAGATTCTACGAAGAAGAATATTATCTGAATTAAAAAAATATAATCTTAAAGGAAAATTAGTAGATTTAGGTTGTGGTTCGGGAAATTTAATCATTCAGATTGCCAATAACTTCCCTAATCTTGATTTAAAAGGAGTTGACATTTCTTCTGATGTATTAGAATTAGCTAAAAAAAGGGTATTAGAAAATAATTTAAATAAAAAGATAGAATTCAAAATCGGAAGTGCGGCAGATTTTCCTTTTTCAGATAATTCAATCGATTTCATCATAAGTACTCTTTCTCTTCATCACTGGCAAGAACCTACTAAAGCTTTAAGTGAAATTTTTCGTGTTCTGAAACAAAATGGTATTTTTTTTAATTTTTGATTTTCGTAGAGATGCGAGAAAATTCTTTTATGGTTTATTAAAGTTTGTTACTAAAGTAGTTGTCCCCAAAGTTTTAAAGGAGATTAATGAACCTATAGGATCGTTACAAGCAGGATATACTCCTACAGAAATAAGACGTATAATCTCTCAAACTTCTTTTGATAATATAGAGATTGATCTCTACTTAGCTTGGATGTTTATTAAGATGAAAAAATAAAGATAATTAAAAACTAAGGGAAATATTTATTTTCAATTTTTTTTCTGGGTATGTAATTTAAGATTTGACTCTTCTGATAAATATATGTGATTAGCGGGATAATTTATACATATATGATACTAATTTAAAAAAAAAGTCTTCCACATTAGTACCTGATTTAGCACTCGTTTCAAAGTATTCACATGCAGCTAAAAATTGTTTACAATTCTCAGATTCTTCTTTTTCAATAACTCTATTTTCAGAGTTTAACAAATCCGCCTTATTTCCAACAAGTATACTAGAAAATCCATCTATAACTTTCTCTATTTCTTCTTTCCAGTTTGTAAGGTTTTCAAACGTTTTTTTATTGGTTAGATCGAAAACATAGACTATTCCTTTTGCTCCCTTATAAAATTCTTGTCTTACCCATTTAAAATGCTGCTGCCCCGCTAAATCCCATATCTGTAAAGTTATTAGGTTTTGAACGTTAGGAAGTTTGATACGTTTTACAAAGAAGTTAGAACCAATAGTAGATGCTGTATTTGGGGTAAATCTTCTTTCTAAATATTGATGAAGCAGTGTAGTTTTACCTACGTTAAAATCACCGACAATACAAACCTTATAAAAAGGAAATTTTAAACCCATTTTTTTATCTTATAATATTCTTATCTAAATATTAATGCGAAATTAATTTAATAAATTTATATTTCAAAATTTACCAAATATTTACATTCTATATATACCTTAGAAATGCTCGGGAAAAAATGAAATTACAGAAGGAAGGAATAGTCTATACACCTGAAAAAATAACAAACTTTATTGCTAAAACTACAATTGATAGATTTCTTATAGAAAAAATAAATAATAAGTTCTCAACGAAATTAGTAAATTTAGATATATTGTTTGAAAAATATATCCAAAAAGGAAATTATAAACAAATTTCCTTCGATCTCCCCATTACTAAGCATGACAGAGAGCAATTCGAATACATTTTTGAAGTCTTAAAAAATTTAACAGTTTTGGATCCTGCTGTAGGGAGCGGACACTTTCTCATTGCCGCGTTAAAGGTTTTAGAGAAATATTTCCGCAACTTAAAGAGTTTAGAAATACTAGATTGGCCATATTATAAAATTAGAAAACACATTATATCAAATACTTTATATGGTGTCGATATTGAAACTGAAGCCATTAAAAATACGAAACAGAGATTGTTGCTAGCGCTTGCAAACTTAATTGAGGATATGAATGATGCTAATACTTTACAAAATGTTGATTCTAATTATAGAATAGGTAATGCATTAATTGGTTTTATCAGACAATCAGAAATCAGAAATCCTCATTTTACTGACATAATTGATTGCTTTTATAATGAAATTAAGAGTGTGTTTCAAACTCATAAGGATTTAAGGAAACTTGAATTAAGAGAAAATGAAAAAAAAGCGATGGTGCATGATTTAAAACCATTTCATTGGTTTTTAGAGTTTCCAGATGTTATAGCAAAAGGTGGTTTTGATATTATAATTGAAAACCCACCCTATATTTCTAATAGGCAACTAATTCCACTCGAGAAAGCAATATATGAAAAAAGATATAAGACACCAAAAGGCTTAATGAATACATTTGGAATCTTTATCGAACGGTCAATTGAATTATGCCATTCATCTTCAAGAATCAGTAATATTGTTCACAAAAACCTAATACGTTCAAATAATTATGATTTATTAAGGAAGTTCCTGCTACAATACACTACAATTGAAGAGATCATTGATTTAGGGGCTGGAGCTTTTCACTCTGTAACAGCTGAAACGGTAATTATAATACTAACAATAAAACCCCCTCCAAAAGACCATAAAATACTAATTAAAACCAAATTTCCTGATCAAAAATACTTTACACTTCAAGATGTATTGATAAAACAGGTATCCCAAAAAACCTTTTTAGAACAGGAAAATTATAATATCAATTTAAACCTTCAATACAAGGAACTTGAAATTATAGATTTTATTAAAAAAAATAGGGATTGTGAGTTAATCAAATATTTTGAAGCAAAAACGTGTATAGCTACTGGTGATGATGAGAAATTTTTAACAGATCATAAAATAAATCATTTATATAAAAAAACTTTAAGAGGTAAGAATATCGGGCGTTTTTATATTGATTTTGATAATATGTATGTATTTTATGATTCTAAAGCGCTACATAGAGCTAGAGATGAAGCAATATTTCTAAAACCTGAAAAATTGATAATGCAAACAATTAGTTCAAATCTTACTGTAGCTTATGATAACCAGAAATATTATCCCTTAAGTACTTGTATTGCTATTATTCCAAAAATTAGTATTGAAAAAGAGGTTAGTATAAGATATCTTCTGCTATTAATGAATTCAAAATTAATGAATTTCTATTATGATTTTGTATTTAACTTAGGAGCCCAATTAACGACAGAAATTTCTGTGAATAATATTAACCGTTTACCACTCAAATTACAAAATGATTATGAAATTTTTAACTATCTATCAGAATCTATGTCCTATTTGAATAGAAACTTGAAATTGAGAGAGAAAAATAAAGGATATATATTATACTTAGATGATTTAATAAACATTCTAATTTATGAAACAATTTTATCTGATAAATTTCAGACTGATGCCTTAAACATAGATCCAATAAATTTAATATCCCAATACTTAGTTAATGTTGATTCCGATTCGATTGAAGAAATTCAAAATTTTATTGAAAAATTGAAAAATGATAAAGAAATTAATAATCAGATAAGAATTATCAAACAACATCCTTGGGTTAAAATAATTGAAGAGAATTTCGAAAAATAAATCATTCAATTTTTTTGTTTATCTAACAAAATAATAATTAAGATAATCTTTAGAATGTCTTAATATTATTCAACATATATGAAACCAATTTTATCATTTGAAATCAGTATAGTATTTGACGACAAATGCCCTAAACCAGGATTTATACCCGGTTTTGGATTTTCTGCTTTAATATTTAACCACTTCACTGGTGAATTTTCCTTATTTGACACAGGTGGAAAAAGTAATGTTTTAATTCATAATATTAAAAAATTTAATGTTGATATTTCATCGATAAAGCATGTGATAATTTCTCATAATCATTATGACCATGCTAGAGGATTGGAAGGAATAATTCAAATTAATCCTAGTGTAAATATTTATGTTCCAATAAACGATTTGAAATCATTTTCTAGGAAGTTTCCTAATAGCCGCATTCATGGTATTTCTGAAATGATAGAAATTGAAAAAAACCTTGTAATTTCAGGTCAAATTAAGGATTTTATTCCTGAGCAATCGGTTTTTCTAAAAACTAAAGAAAATGAATTAATTATATTAGTAGGATGCGCTCATCCTGGTTTAGAAAAATTTATCACGAAAGCTCAAAGTATTGCTAAGATTAAAGCAATAATTGGAGGATTTCACGGTTTTAGAAAATTATCATATTTAGAAGATATTGAGTTAATAGGAGCTTGTCATTGCTCAAGAAACATAAATTTATTTAAAAAATCATTTCCAGGGCAATTTAAGCGTATTTGTCTTGGAGATAATTATTCTTTCTAAAAGTGTTAAATCTATTTTTAATAGACATAAGGAAATCTATAATTGGTTTTGATAATTTAACTACGTGATTCTATGTCAAAAAAAAATTCCTCATCTTTGAAATTAAAGCTAAAAATACAAATAAATAATTTAATCACTATTTATGAACAAAAGGCTGAATGTGGAATATTTTTTAAGCTTGATCCAGAAAAATCTCCTTTAGAGATTCTTGGTGTATTGGATTTTTTAAAAGATAGGATAAAGAAATGGGGGAATACAAATCTCTTCAGTTATCAAGGTAACTTATTTAGGAAGGGTCCTGTTCTTGTAGTTGGAGCTAGGCATTTAGAAGAAGCTATAAGTATAATAATTTATATGTATTTATCCAACATTGTGGACAATGAGCACGGAATTGATAATCTAATTGAAAAATTAGGATCATCTAGTGATCTTGAAGAGTTTTTAAGAAATCAAATTTCAAAAAACTTAGAGAAAGGATATCCAAATAATCCTGATTTGGAATCAAAATTAAGAGATCATATAGATGATATAATGTCTGATCAAAATGATAAAAATCTAAACTTATAACTTCTCTGAATTGAATTCTTTTCTTTTAACATTTCGGGAAAATAATATAAGAAATATCAATATGGTGGGCCCTAGAAATGTTAAAAACCAATGTATTCCGTATAGATATATTTCAATAACATATCCTGCGATTATTGGAGTTAAACCAAAACCCATTCCTACTATAATTTCATTTATGGTGGAATATTTTGTTGTATTTTCTGCAGTTCCGTATTCAAGCATAATTTTCAAGCCAACTCCATGGATTAATCCTAAAAATAATCCGACTATTGCGGTTATTATTGAAATATACCAGATATTTCCCAAAAGGAAGAATGTAAATGCTACTATAGCCACCATAACAACGCTTATTAATGTAGCTAATTTTCTTCTATATATATTCATAAAGTTTATCCATGTTAAACCAAAAAGTTGCATTATTTGTATCCCACATTGCACAAGATAAGTTAGATGAGAAAAATCATCAGATAATAGGGCTTTTACAAGAATAGGATAACCAAAAATAAAAATAGATTTTGATATTGTTAAAAACATTATACTTATCCATGAAAAAAGTACAGGATAGACAATCATAGGGGTTTTTGAGTTAACTACTAAATCCTCTTTAATATCTAAGTGAGAAAGGGGATCTTCTGATTGATAAATGACAATTTCTTTTGAGGTATCGTGTTTTTTATCCTTTTTTAAAAGGAAACTTACAGGGATTAGTAGAAATGATAGTGTCCATGAAATTATCATAGCAAGAAAATCACTCCAAGTCAGTACCCACAGAAAACCAACAAGAAGTCCGCCAATGAACCCCGAATTCCATGAGAGATTGAAAAAAGCAAAATTCTTTTTCGATTTTTCAAGACTACTTACTTTTTGCCATTTACTTAGTAGATTCAAGCAGTTCGGCCAAAAAAATCCCATTGTTAATCCTAGTAAAATCCTGCAAGTAATTAAGAACCAAGCCTCGGGATAAATTATTTGAAATCCAGTTAAAAATGGTGTTAAGATGGAAGTTAAAATAAGAGCATTTCTTATTCCTAAATATTTTTTAGTAATTATTTGACCTACGAGAGGAGCTACGATGTAGGTAAGAGCACCAGCTGAAGAGATAAAACCTAATGTACTCGCTTTAATACCTATATCATAATATAGATAATTCGACAAGGCTCTTTCAAAAATAGACACATAAAATAATCTTATAAAAGCAAGTAGAAATACTGGCCATGTTCGATAGTTTACCGATGCTTGATTTTGGTATGAAGGAGTTTTATTAGGGGTTTGCATAATTATATCCCTTTCATTATCAAGTTAAAAATTAAAATTATGTTTTACTCAAATACTTTCTTAAAAATAGGTAGAAATAAATAAGAGGATTGTTATTTCATATTTCTTACATTCTACTAGGGGATATTTGATCATATGAGAAATATAAAGTTAAAGGTAACTTTTTTTTTAGGTATCTTAACAATTATAGCTTCAATTCAACCAGCTTTTGCATTAAACCAATATTCTGTAAACCCGGACGCACATTTTAGATGGAATGCTACAAAATATATCTTTATAAAAGATGGTTTAGGTCTGGGGAATGATCTTGAGTACACTCTTTCTTATTACTTGGAATTTAATTTCACAAATTGGGCTGGATTGACCGGAGCAGAATACCTAAATAGAACAGTAAATAACAATGGGACTATTTATAACGGAGATTTAAGTCATGAAATATATTATGGGGGTACACCAGGACAAGATTGGGCTACAATAATTCTTAATATTGGGGTAGCCACATATCCTGTATATATATATTTAATATGCAATACTGAAATAGAACAAACAACAAAACCCCAAATGCAAACGCTTGATAATAGTTCATGGATCAATTTTAACGAACCTTCAACAAATAATTTTACACTTACTGGAACTTTTACCAGTGGTCCTGATGTTACAACTTATACAGGGAATATTGAGTTTAACTCAGATAAAGTTTTGAAATATGTGTTTGATGAAGTAGTGCAGGAATCTTCAGGTGAAACTGTCAGCATTACGCGATATATATGGAATCTCACATATACTCCCGGAACTGGGGGTGATCCAAACGGTATTCCTGGTTTTCCGCTTTATATGGTAATTGCTGCTGCTGCAATTGGTTTCATTTTAATTCTAAGAAAAAAAAGTCTAATTAGAATAAAATTAAAATAAATTCTACTTATTTTTTTTAAATTTTTATTCTTCCCTTTTCCTCAATTTCGGTATAAACATCGGCACATTTTTCTTGTAATCCTCATATTCTTTACCAAATTCTTTAATGAGCTCTTTTTCTTCTTTCCATGAGATGAGAAAGTTTAATATTATTACAATTGGAGTCGCAATGAGAGAAAAGAATGAGGATAATAGAAAAGAAATTCCAATATGGGCTATCATACCGCCTAAATACTGGGGATGCCTTATTACCAAGTATAGCCCTGATGAGACGATTGTTTCTGTTCTATGCGTTTCTGCTACTTTCAATGTTGTTTCTTTTACACTAGCAATTCCTAGCCATGCACCAATCATAATAAGGGGGACAGAAATTATAAGATGAATCACTGGAATTGATAAATTTATAATTGGAATAGTTAACACAACATTTTCTAAAAGTGGGATTGCAAAGATAGGTTGAGGTGAAAGCCACACTCCAAACCAAAACATAAAGAAGCCCCATCCTGAAATGAGACCAAAAATATCACCAATTTTAGTTCCCCTTTCCTTTCCATATTTCTTTTGGAGTTTTAAGTGTTCAACTGATAAAAAATGGAGAATTACCATTAAACACATGCCCATGATGGAAACAACAAACCAGATACACATTTTTCTTATTCTTATCTTAAAAAGACTATAAATTTTTTAATCTTTTACAATATATCTTTGGATACAATGTTTATCTCCATGAGTAAGAATAGATGGTACTTCTATTTTCAGGTTAGGATTGTATCCCTTTAAAATAGCTTCATCAATATAATCACAGTAGATCTTACCATACTCTAGCTTATCCCAATCCTTGCATCCATCACAAAATACACACTCTCTTATTATAAGCTCCACATTACCATCTACTATATTAACCTTGTATTTTGTGGTTTCTCCAGCATCAAAAGTGCTGTAAATAAAATAATTCTTTAATGTTAACTCCTTTCCTAGTGATTTAACAATTTCTGCAATTTCATTCCCTCGTCTTTCTCCAAATTTTTTCACAGCATTAATAATGGTTTCTTTCCCACTCTCTCCAAATCGGGATGCAACCTCTTCTGTAAGCTTACAAAAAAGTCTAGCAAAAAAGTTAAATAAATTAATTTTGTATTTATCTCCAACTTCTCCCATTTCTTTAAGAGTATCCATCAAATCTTCATTTGTAAAACCTTTAGATTCATTCGGAATTTTAAATCACACCTCGCTTTAAGATTTTATTTATATAGTGATTAGGATGATTGAAGAATATATAAATTATTTGATTAGAACCTTAAGGCTTTATTTTGAGACAATCCGATATAAAAGTGAAAATCAATTTGGTAATTTATATAGCATAAACTTATTAGAAAGAAATACTTAAAATTCATAATCCCAAATTTGTTTAGGTTGTCCCAATGGGAAAAGGAACTGTAAAATGGTTTGATAAGAAAAAAGGCTATGGCTTTGTCACGCCAGATGATGGATCTGCTGACATATTTGTTCATTATTCTGCTATAGAAGGTGAAACGGATGAATTTAAGGTCGTTTATGAGGGCGATATTGTCGAATATGAGATTACAGAAGGAAAAAAAGGCCCACAAGCTAGTAATGTTAAAATAATTGAAAAAGGACCAAGAACAGATACACGTAGCCGAAGATCTTTTTATTAATTAGTTATGTATTAATTAAAAAAAGAATAAATGGTATAAATACAAGGAATTTTGCAAGATATGAAATATATGAAATTGAGTTTTTGAACTTAGATTTAATCGTATTTTAAATCTTACAGATTCCCTTTTTTTTATTTAACAAATTAACCATTAAATTGTATATTTTTCATCATCTTTTAGAAGAACAGCATTATCAAAGTTTTTACTAAACCACTCAGGATTATCAGTATGTACGGGAATTATTATATCCGGATCTATTGTGCCGATTATTTTAACTAAATCTGATTTTGAAACATGCCCTGATGCATGGTATCCTTTCGTGAATTGTGGTTTTATCCGAGCACCTTCCTCAATAATTTCAAATCCAACAATCTTAAATTTGAAGAATTTAAGCCAATTATACAATCTTATGAAGGGATACTCAGATTCTTCTTCAAAAGCTTCACTTGAAGAATAAATATAAGTTCCATTATAGGGCTTTATATCTAAAAGATTTTTTATATCAAAAAGAGAAAAGCAAACTATGAATTTATCTGGATCTTTTGAGATCTCTTTTGGATCTATATAACTTATTTCTCTTTCTGAATTTTTAAGAAATTTTTCCCACCCTTTATTTATTGGCTTCAAATCTCTATAGACTCGCAAATCTTTTATTCTATCGATCTCATCAGCTTTTTCAAGTGCATTAAGTAAGTATGCATCTCTTGGAGTTATAATAAGAGTTCTTCCTATTTTCTTTGCAATTGAGTTAAACATTTCAAGTCTCTCAAAATTTCGTGCCGTAAAATCTGCAATGATAAGTCCTTTTGCTTCTTCAGCAGTGCCTAAAGATTTTTCATATACTATATCTTCAGATTCATTAACATCTTCTCTTTTAGCTCTAGTTCCTTCAATTATTAGGATAGACGCATCTTTAGCTTTTTTAATAAACTCTTCACTTTTTTTCCCCTTTTTTCCATGAAGTCGAAAATCACCTGTATAAGCAATAGTTTTATCACCAGAAATAATATAGGCTGTTGCACCATAAATTGAGTGATCTACTTCAAAAGCTTTTATATCAAAATTAGAGGAGAAATCATTTAGGAGTGATAGAGACCCCTCAGTGAATTTTGTACGACTCTTAGTACTTAAATTTAGGAACTCCTTAAAGGCTTCAGAAAAAGATTCTGTACAAATAAAATCTCGACCATAATCTTTATACCTTTCTGGTTTTAAAATTCGCTTATCCTCATTTAATACCTTAAGTGAATAATAAGCAACGTCAGATCCTAGCATTGCAGAAGAAGTATCTAGCATTGCTTTAAGTAGCATAATAGTAGAAGGTGACGCAATAATTGGATAATCTGTATTAAGTAATCCAATATTTCCACAATGATCCATATGTGCATGACTAAGAAGCAAAGCTTTCACATTCAAAGAAGGAAATGAAGATATACTGATATCCGTTGGGATTAAATCTTTTCGGTATATATTAAGTTTAGGGATTAGATTAAGTTGAAGTAGATCGTGAATACCTCTTGGCTTTCTTGGGGAAATAAATTCTTGAAAAAAATCTCCATATTTTTTAAAATTCATTCCAAAATCAAGAAAAAAGCCTTGACCTTTTTCCTCTATATATATTTTATTTCCTCCAATTGTATCATTACCATCAAAAATCTGTATAGATGTCATTATTATGGAGAATTTCTTTTACCTATTCTTTTATCATCTTTTCCATATTAAAAAGATTATAAAACTGATTGCTTTATCTACAATTTTATAGAAATTATATAAAGGTATTGTTCTTCTATTCTATTTATTAATTTAATTGACTTCTTATATAATTTTTACTAACTTTATGTGAAATTATAATTTCAATTCATAAAATTTTGCATTCTCAAATGGATTATAACGATAAGGAGTAATTTCTTTAAATCCTAAAGCCAAATATAGAGTTATCGCCTCTTTCATAAAAGGTAATGTATCTAAACGCATATATTTATATCCAATTTCTTTTGCTTTATGGATGATTGCAGTTGATAAACCTTTTCCAATATTTTTTCTTCGATATTTTGGGCGAATATATAATCTTTTCATCTCACATACATCATCTTGGAATTTTCTTACAGCTACACATCCTACCAGTTTATCCTCATAATAAGCTAATAAAATACATCCTTCTGGCGGAGAATAATGCCCAGGTAATGTTTTTAATTCCTCCTTAAAATTTTGAAAGTTCAAATCAATACCTAAATAATTGGCATATTCAATGAAAAGCTTTTGGGTACGTTTAATTTGTTTTTCTGTTAATGCTTGTTTAAATACTAACATCCTTAAAGTTTTTAATAACTTAGCTTGTAAACTCTTTTCAAATTTATTAATAATTACCTATAAGCTTCCTTTAAATTAAAAAAGAATACTTTAAATAAGAATTATCAATAGGTAAAACCATGAATCACAATATCCAAAAAGATCCTATTAATTATTCAAAATGGCTTGAGTTTGTAATATTTTTACTATTTCTATTAGGCCCTTTAACTGGAAATATTATCAACGTCTTATTTGGGGTTCTTTCTTCTTATTTTCACGTCACACCTGATAATATCCTAATTGCGATTCCTGCTTTTATGTTCCCATTTGCTATAACACAACTTTTTTCTGGTGCAATTTCAGATATTAAAGGTAGAATCCCCGTATTAATTGTAGGGTTGATCTTATTTGCAATTGCTATGTTAACCGCAGCATTATCTTTTAACTTAGAGATGTATATAATTGCAAATATAATAGGAGGAATAGGTTTTGGTTTTATTAATCCTGTTCTTATAGCTTTAATGGCGGATATTGCATCTCCACCAGATCTAGCAAAAAAAATGGGATATTTGAGTGCAAGCGCAAATTTAGGAGTTGGATTAGGTCCATTAATTGCATCTCAAATGATTTTAATTGGTTGGCAATCAATTTACATATTATTTATCGCAATAACTTGTTCTTGTTTGATTTATTTTTTCATTGCTAAAAGACCTCCAAAAAAAATTTCAAAAGAGTCAGGAATAAGCACATTTTTGAAACAAATTTCTATTGAGTGGCGTCGTTTGGTAGTTTTCCTGATGATACTATCCGCTTTCCTCATAGCATATACATATATCGCAATAAACATCTGGACTTCAAAAACCTTGTCTCATGTAGTAAATGAGTCATTAATAGGATTAATTCTTGGCTTAGCGGGTGTTGGGGCAGCAATTACGGGAGTAATAACAGGTAGTATAACAAAAAGGAAAGGTGTGAAAATTCCGTTGATAACAGGCTTATCGATATTGTTCTGTTCATTGGGGATTCTATTAGTTATTGGAGATATTACTAATCCAGAAGTATTCATCTTTTTAGCTTTAGGTTGGATTCTAGCAGGATTTTCAGGAGGAATCCTGTTTACAACAATAACCTATTATAGTCAAATATTATCCCCAGAAAGACGCGGTGTCTTAGCAGGGTCATTAACTGCAGGTTATTTCACAGGAATTGCATTAGTTCCTACGACACTCGCACCATTCTCAAATGCATTTGGAATCAGTGGTGTTTATATAGCAATTTTAATAGCAACTGTGTTTTTCACCATTGTTACGATTCTATTATATATTTTAGCTAAACGTATCATTCCAGAGAGAGGAAAAATCTTACACTAAAAAGAATATTTTAAAGATATTTGGTTTTAAAACAAAGAATAAAGGAAAATATATTTTTTATTTAAATTTTCAAGATTTTATCATTATTAGCATCATTTTAAATTTTTCTATGGCCTTTAATGCATGTGGCTCATTAGCAGGCATAATAATCATTTGACCATTGTTTAATATGAATTTCTCGTTTGAAATCGTTATTTCGGCTTCTCCGTCAAAAACGTAAACTAGCGCATCAAATGGAGCCGTATGTTCACTTAAACCTTCTCCTTTATCAAAAGAAAACAAAGTAACGGTTCCAATATCTTTATTAATTAAAGCTCTACTAACAACTGATCCTTGTTGATAATCAAGCAAGGATCCTAAATTTAAAATTTCTTTTTTGATAGTTTTGTCACTCATTTAATTCTCAATTTCTTTAATTTATTTAGTTATAAAAATATTAAAGAAGTTTTAAATTTAAAACTAAAGCCGAACATGTTAGAAGAAATAATTTTTAAGTATTAATTTTAGAAGAGTTTGAGAGTAATTTAGATTTTCATTGTGTAGTTTAGATTTCCATTGTTAATCTCCATTCTCTGCCACAACTTCCACACTTATATTTCTTTCCGTACATTCTCGGATAAGCAGATATCATATGTGTCCGATCTAATATTTCATGAATAAGAGCTTTACTATTATTTCCGCATATTGGACATTCTCTCCTTGATATTCCTTCTACTATAGGTCCTTTTCCCATTTCAAGTGGAACTGTATCTTGAGAAAAAACCGAACTAGAAACAATTACTTCTTGTTCCAATCTAGGTATTTTTGTTTCATATTGAACTTCGGTTACTGGTATTTCCTTAATTGGTTCTCGTGGTCCTAAAAGTATTCTAATCTCCTCTTCTAATTCTACAACTCTCATTCTTAAGCTCTCATTCTCATTTCTTAATTCTTTAATTATATTTTCAAATTCAATGAGAGTTGGGTCTTTTTTATTTATATTTTCTTGACTCATCTTCCTATAATTTTATTTTTTAATTAAAAGAAAATTGTAAATGTTCTCTATCAATATAATAGAGTTAATATTAAAAAGCTTAAGGAATCCGAAATATTACAAAATAATTTGAAGAATGGTTTGAACTTAAATTCGTTGTTTCATAGTCAATAAAAATCATAAGTATTGCATATTTTGAGGCGTTAATCTTAGATAATAAAAGAGAAGTCAATAAACAAAAAAGATTTTTAAACTTATAATTTATTTATTTCTATAAGTTAGACTCTTCTTTTGAGAGAGTGTTATGCAATTATTTAGTATAAGTAATAAAGGAGAATTAATTAAGTTAGATAGATTATTTTTTGAAGAAAATGATGTATATCTCGTTGATGATGAGGAAAAGAATACAATTTATATTTGGGTAGGATTGGAGGTACCTCAATCAAAAAAAGATATTACCGCTGATATCGCAAGAAAGATTGATAAAGATCGTGGTGGATCAGCAAAAATCCTTATCATGAAGCAAAAAAGAGAATACGGATCCTTTTTAGCTATGATGCACAATCTAGAGAAGGGGCTTATACCAGGTAAAACAATTGAGCGAAGACCAGAATTTGTATTTGAGACGCCCCCAGAGAGAATCAAATCTGTTGGGCTTAATGGAATTCCAGAAGAGAGAGAAATAAATATTGAAACAGAAATAACACAATGGTTTCAGCAAATTAAAGCTCATCGAAAGATTGAACCCCCAAAAAGACCACAAGAACCTACTGATACTGTTAAATTCATTAAGTTTGAACGACCTATAGTAAAAATAGAGGTTAAAAGTGAACCTCAGAAAGAAACAACGCCCAAACCACAAATTATTGAGGAAGAACCAGAAGAAATCCCTCTTAAAATCCAAATTCAAGAAGCAGCATATTATTTTTCTTTAAAAGGGTATAAATACGACGAGTTATGCTGGATTTTGGCTGAAAAAATTCAGAAGATAAATCTTGATATGCCATCTATTGAAGATATTAAACAAAAGGCTGAACAAGTATTCAATTCAAGCTGTACGTATGATGAACTTTGTTGGTTAAATGCAGAAATGGATATCTTAACCAAAAAAAGCTTTCTTGAAAAGAAAAAGAAATCATTTGAATATTAAAAATTGGAAAATGAATTCTTATTCATTTGGCCTAGCTAATTTTAAATTAACCAAGATTTTAAATACTATTTTTGATTTCTTATACAAAGTTCTAACAAAAATAATAGGTAATTTCAATGGAAAATAGTAGTGAATTAAGTGATGAACAGTTTTGGAAGAAAAAAATAAAGGAACATTGGAAAATATTCGCCGTCATAATTAGTGCTGGAGTAGTTGCAGCTGTAGGGGCAATTTTAGTATTTTTATGGTTTATAAATATTTCTCCTATTGGTGATTATGGTACCGCATCAATTGATCTGTGGACCTTAGAAATGGTTGTTTTATTTATTATCTTTAGCATTTTATGGGAGTTATTATTCGTGGGGATACCAGCAGCATTATTTTTTGGTGTAGGAGGGTATATCTGTTGGCGTAGATTACCAGCTGAAGAAAAACAAGAGTTTAAAGATAGAGAAAAGAAAAAGACTCATAGAGCTAGGAATGCAGGTGGTGGTGGCGGTGGGGGATTCTTTATGTTTATTGCATATTGTATTTATATGGCAGTTCAAGGATTTTACAATGTTCCATTTGGAACTCAACCATATAGTTTTTGGATCTATTCGTGGTTCTTAACGTTTATGTGGATTGTAATTGTACTCGGAACCCCTGCGTTAATCATCGTTATTATTGTATACTTTACTGTGTGGCGAAAGAAATCAGAATAAAACAATTTATTTTTTTTTTTATTTTTTAGAATCTTATTCTAGTAAATCAAGTTAAAAAGACTTGAATAATAAAGGATTAAAAGGCTAATTTTTTGGTTGGAAGACTTTTTTTTGTATTAAATTGAGAATTATTTCAGCTTCTTTTGTATAAAAACCCTTTCTTATAGAGAGTAGGTTAGTTACTATGAAATAATCTGTGTTTTTCTTTTTCATTATGCTTTTGGCTCTATTCACCATTGATTTTTCGTCAGATTTTAGTTTGACATTTTGTTCGATTATTTGCAATGGGTATATCAATGATGTTTGTAAATGTCTTTCAAGCAACTCTCTGATCCCTAAGAATGAATTAGTATGTCCAGTGAATTTTTCAAATTGTGCTCTATATTTATTATCAATATCATATGATAACTCTTTAACTGATTCTAAGAAATCTTGAGAAGGATTTTCTTTCATAATTAGTAAAAGCCTGAAGCTTTTAAATTCTGACATTAAAATTTTAGATTTATGATATTCTAATTTAATTGTTTGGGATTGAGCATCAGCACCTGTAAGCTCAATTCCAAAAGTCCGAATTGCTTCTAAAAATCCTGTTATTAACGATGCATCAATAGATTTGCTCGCAAGAATTTGTTCATATACATTTAATCCTGAGTCCTTATGGATAATAATGAAATAGTCTAAGTTTAATACATCCATGTATTTATTGAATATTTTTTGTCTATGTGCTTCATGCTTCCTTCTAGTACTTTTAACCATTTTATATGTAGTAAAACTAAATACTGAGATAATTGCAATTATTCCAACGATTAAAACTATTAGCATTGGATCTAAAGCAAATGGAATAATTATTTCAAATTCTTGAGTAATAACTCCTGCTGCTATTCCATTATACCAAAAGACATAAGCCTTATAAGTTCCAGCATGAGGATTGCTTGAAAGTTGATAATTAAGCAATATGTCATCTGTTTCGATTGATTCAATCTCATATATAATGTCTTCTTGAGCGGGAAATCCTAATGAATTAATTAACCTAAAAGTCAAATTACCCGGGTCTATTGGAGCAAGGACAGAAAATAGGATTTCTTGGCCAGGACCAAATTCTGTTGTTGGTACGTTTAGTGAAAGCATTATATTTGGAGAATTTGCAGTTATCCTCCAATTCGCACCCTCAAGGATAGTGTTGTTTGATATAAAAATAAAATGATTTGTTGTATTTATAATAACTTGCGATGATATATCCTCCCACCCTACTCCTAAATCTCTAAATACACTTATGTTATACCAACCTAGAGGATAATTAAATTTGATTGAATAATTAAAGAAAAATCTCTGGATATCAGGCTCAATAGTCCAGATATTTGCTAAATTCTCTTGTATTAACACATTTCCTGTTGAAATTAAGAAATTTTGTAATTTTATATGATATTTTAAATTAAATAATAGCTCTATTGAACGATTATTGATAATAGGAACATAAAATATATCACTATTAGGAGATATATTTTTATTCAATGTGATACTTCCATTTTCACTAATTGGATATAAGGAACCATCAATATTCAGAGTCATATTTATTTCTTTAGGACTAAATGATCTATCAACTCTTTGAATTAGTTTATATAATAAAGGTTCTCCTTTTGTTTCAACATTCCATTTTGAACCATCATATTTAGATGTATGTAAATTTGAATGAACAGAATTAGAGTCATTATAATACCAATAATATGCTGTTTTTTCTGCAGGGACTAATTGTGAACCATTTAATGTAAGGTAATACTGTCCCGGCGCCAAAGAAATTTCATTTTCAAAAGTCTGAAGATACCAATTTGGAATTGTAGAAATATTTATCAAGGTGGAGCCCATAATGTTAGAATTAGGAGTATTAGTAGCACCTTCAAAACCAGTTAATTGAAAAGATACTGGGATAGTTGGGGTTTGAATACTTCTATAACCTAATATGTAAGCACCAAAGAGAACTGTTGGTTCAGTAATATTCACTTGTACACCCCAACCCAAAAATGCATTTCCGATTGTTACTTTAGAACTACCATCACTAGAATCTTCAATAGTTTTAATTTCCTTACCTAGCCTAATATCTGTGAAATTCATCTCGATATTAGTAATATTCCAGGATGCAGATGCTAGTGGAATGTCAATAGAACTTATATTTTTACTATAGTTAATTCCCTCTGAGAATTCAGTAATTAAAAAATCTGAACGTGGATTTAAGGTATCGCCATTAGTTTGAGCGTGTGAAAATTCTATAAGACTAGCGATATTTATAAACAGAAAAGAAGATATTATGACTAAAACAATTAAATAATTTTGTTTAACAATTTTTCTCATATCTATCCCCTAAAAGATATATTTAATTAATTAACTATTTACTATGTTAATCACTATCTGATTATTTAAAGTGTAATTCGAATTTTAAAATGACCAAAACATTTAGAAAAGAATTTTAATATAAGAATGGAACTGATTTATAACATTAATAAAGATTTAATTTAAAAAGATTTTAGGTATAAAATTCTCCTATATCCTCAATCATTCAATAAAACAGAAATGTAATACATTTTATTCTATGATTTGAAAAATATTTTTATCAATCAGATTAAAAATGAGCTCTAAATCTTTAGGGCTACATTCTCTTTCAAGTAATAAAGAGGATAAATAAAAAGAACTCGTATTATTTATTTTCATAAAAGAGATTGCCTTATTAATCAATGCTCTTTCATTTGGACTTATTTTAACTTTTTCTAACTCTTCTATTTTTGTTAGCTTTAATGGATAAGTAAGTGAAGTACTAAGATGGTGTTTAAGCAGTTTGTCTATCGATTTAAAAGGATTAATATTTCCATTAAATTGATCAATATGCTCGCCATAATATTTATAGAGATCATAAGCCAAGTCTTCAAGTGAAAATAAGAAATTTGAGGATGGATGTTGTTTCATTATTAGAATGAGTCTTAGGTTTACAAATTCGGTCATAATTATAATTGAATCTTTGTATTCTAGCTTTATAGTTTGTGAACTATCTTCAATTTTGATCAATTCAATTCCAAAAGAATGAATTGCTTGTAAAAATCCCGAAATCATAGCAGCATCAATTTCTTTTTCAGTAAATTTTTGCTGATAAAGATTTAAGCCGGACTTTTTATCTGAGACAATAATATAATCTAAATTCAAAACATCCATACATTTATTATAAAGTTTTTGACTTTCTTCAATTTTTCTAGTCCTATATTTCTTGATTCTTCGATAAGATAATATTCCCGTAGTTGTCCCTACAATTGCAATTATGATACCGATAACAATCCAAATTGGATCTATAGTAAAAGGAACCGGAGGAACGTTAACTTCAAAGTCTTGAGATTGAACTCCTCCGTCTGTACTATTATTCCAGTAAATTATTATAGTATAAGTACCTTCACGTGAATTTGATGGGATTATATATGAAAAAATAGTGTCTTCTGAAATAACGCCTCTTACTTCTATAGGCTCGTCATATCCAAAACCTAATGAATTTATGAAATAAAATGTGAAATTACCTTCTAAACTAGGGGCATTAACAGAGAATTGTAATTCTTGTCCTGGTTCCCATTCCAATTCTGGGAGATTTATATTAAAAAATATATTGGGTGAATTTGCATTTATCTTCCATTCAACTCCACCCAGTATGATATCATTTGGAATAATAAGTGTGCTTGCATTCATATTTATATTGGCAAAAGATGTAATATTTTCCCAAGATGGCCCTGATTTACGGTATAGTGATAAATTAAACCAATTTCTAGGAAAATTAAACTTTACATGATAAATAGATGAGATTCTATCAATTATTGGGTGTAATGCCCATTGACTATTAGTTTCTTTGATACTTGCAGAACCTATAGTTAAAAACTCATTAGTAAGACTAATAGAATAATTGTAATTAAAATTTAGGATAATAGATCTATTAATTTTTAGTGGAATCTCAAGAGTGATCTTATTAGAATAGTAAGAGAAATTGGTTATTTCTAGAGTCCCTTTCCCTGTAACAGGTCCATTAATTACCTCATAATCCTCTCCATTAACTTCTGCTGTCAAATTTAGATCTTTAGGAAGGTAAGTTCTATCAACTCTTTGATTCAATTTACAGAGAAAACTTGAATTTATAAGACCAAAACTCCAGGAAGTTACATAAGATGATGTGTGTAAATATGGAATTTGAGGATCAAATTCATCGTTCTGCCAATAATATTTTGCTTGATCATCTGTAGACAGATTAGTACCATTCATAACTAATGTATAATTTCCAATTGGAAGGCTAATAGGAGCTGACCCTGACGAAAAATCTTGATAATACCAATCTAAAGTGGTAGATATATTCAAATCTATAGATTTATAAATTGTATTATTAGGACTTAAATTTATATTATCAAATCCTTTAAGTTGGAATTTTATTATCTCGTTTGCCTGTGGAGTTTTATATCCCTTAATAAAAACACCAAATAATTCAACAACTTCCAAAATTTCAATTTGCATACTCAGAGCAAATGTTCTAAATACGGAATTTTTATTCCATACTTGTGCTAAGCCTGTTTCAGTGTCTTCAATACTTTTAATTTCTCTACCTAAATTTATATTGGAAAAATTAATTTTTATATTTGTTATTGTCCAATTCGGTTCAGGTAACTCAATATTTATTGAACTAACATTATCTTTTATTCCTTTAATTTTTGAATATTCAAAAAAACTAAAATTAGAAGAAATTGAAAACAGTTCACCATTACTCTGAGCATGTGAAAGATAAATATCATTACTTGAAATTAGAAAGATGCTTACAAAAAGTAACAGTCCAATGATGATTTTATTTTTTTTACCGATGTTTTTAAACATTAACCCTGAATTACCTGAATCTTATCTAAATTTATAATAAAATTCTATTTATTTATATCTCCTCTTAATTTTGAGAGCTTATAAAATTGAATATTATAAAAAATTAAGACAAACGTATATAAAAAAATTTTAATTATTGAAGGGAATTATTTTTTTCAAGGGATGCTTTTAGGTTCATTGCGGAAACTAAAAACACAAATGGTTTTTGTAATTCTGTGTTTTCTTTTTTGGTTTCTTCAATAATCTTGTATAGTTTTAGTAACAAATCTTCTATAAGTTTCTCTCAATTTTAGATATTGTGATTCTGAAAGGAATATTATTGAATTGAAGAATTCTTTTTACTCAAGAATTTTATTTATAGTATCAGGAGCAACGTCTAAATAAGATAAATTTTGGTAAAATTTATCATTGAGTGAAGACCACATATATCATCCGTTATTTATATTATATCATCAATTCTCGATTCATCAGTAAGATGGTGTTTTTCTAAAACAAACCTATTTACATAATTCAATTCAAAATTTTCCATGAACCATTAATTACTATGATTTTAGAGGACTTATTCAAAAAATAAGAATAAGAAACTTAAGATTTAAGCTTTTTAAGCAAATAAGCAAAATTTTTACCTAAATTTTCAAATGTTCTAATACCTTCTTCATCATCTAATACTTCTCCTGGATTCCTCCCAATACCTACATTCCAATAAGATGATCCCACTACAAACATCTGCTTAATGAGAAAGAAGTAATTAATACTGGAAAATACATGATTTGCCCCTGCTCTCCTAACTGCCACAACTGCAGCACCAATTTTATGTTTTAAATGCCCTCCAGTAGCGTACCCGGCACGTTCTATTAAAGCTTTTGTACTAGTTGATAAATCTGAAAAATAAGTAGGTGAACCTATTATAATTCCATCAGCTTCAAGCATCTTTTGAATGTATTCATTCATATTATCTCCTTCGATAGTACATCTTTGGTCGTCATTATCAATGCATTGATAACATGCAGTACAACCCTGCAATCTTTTGTTACCAATCCATATTATTTCGCACTCAATTCCTTCAGCTTCCAACTCCTCTACAACAATACTTAAGCAATGGTATGTGTTTCCCTTTTTTCTTGGACTGCCGTTAAATAATACAACCTTCATTATTATAAACCTTTATAATTGTCAAATTATTTTTCAATAATTATATATAGCAATGTAATAATTTTTGTTTTCGGTATTTAATGTTTTATAGTTTTTTATATCCTACTCTTACAAAATTTAAAATAAATTTCTAATAACTCTATCATTTCCACTATACAAAATCAATTTTAATCAAAAATTACTTAATTTCATAGTATTTTCATTAATTCTTTTTGATTTAATATTTGATTTTCAACTATAATAATCAAGATTTTAATATTATCATCTATTTTGGAGAAATTTTTATATAGGGATTTGATAAAATATATATTAATTCTTAATGACTTATTACATAATTTAAAAGATAAAGGTGATTAAAATAAAAGATAAAGAAAGAATTAAAATTAAAGATTTAAATATCAAAGTGGCACAAAAAATGTACGATATGTATCGAAATAATCCAGATCAAAAATTTTATGAAAAAGAATTTAAACGACTATTAAATGATGAATTAAAAATTGAATATAATGATCTTAATGCTTTAATGAAATATATGTTAGAAAAAGATTATATTATTTCTTCTCAGGATAGTATGGAATCATCCAGTTATTTTTTAGTAACAGCAAATTTAATAGATTTCGTAGAAAATCTACCGTCTTTCTAAGATGGGTATGACTCAAGCTGACATAGGAGAAATGTTTAAATGATTCAATTCAGTACGATATTATTGTTTGATATTAATTTTGCTGGTCTCTAAATAGGTTAAATATTTGGAGATTAACCTTTTTCTAATTTCAGCGTCCATAATTAAATATTATATATAATTAATCATATTTAAAAATTATTATATGGCAGTCGATAATTTTTCAATAATTATTACAATGCTTTTAATTTTTATAAAAAATTGTAAAGTTTAAGAGGATATTAAATTTGGTGTTTTTTTATTGGTTTATTTGGATTGTTGGGATATTGATTTGCTTACTTGTTTATTTTCTATACAAATTCAAAAAAATAGATAAATATTTTTGGTATTTATTTTGGTTTAGTTTTATTTTAGGTCTATGTTGGGAACTTCCATTGTCAATAGCAAATGAGATTAGTAATTTTCCCCCCGCAAGATTTATAATTCCAACTCCATTACCGGCACCTGTTTCAACTATTTTAATAATATTAACTCATAGTTTATGGGATGGAGGTTTATTCCTTTTAGGAGTTTGGTTTATACGATTAATATGTAAGAACCCAATTTTTGAGAAATTTAAACTAGGTGAATTCACTATATTGATTATTTATGGGCAAGTATCTGAATTGATTGTGGAGTTAACAAGTACCTTTAGTAATGCTTGGGAATATATCGTCTATTTGTGGAATCCCCTATTGTTCACTTTTAACGGACATAATATTACATTATTGCCTCAATTAATTTGGTTAGCTGCTCCGATTGTTTTTTATTTTATCGCTCTCAAATTTAAATCAAGATATTTAATCTTGGAATAATTAGTTTTTGACCAAAATTATTTTAGAACTGAACCTCTTATTTTTTCATGTAAAAAGAGTTTTTTAAATCTATGAATACTAACATGAAAATACACCCTGAATTGCTTGCTCCTTGTCAAGATTGGAATTCATTAAAGATTGTAAGTGGACTAGCAGATGCTATATATTTTGGATTACAAAATTATAACATGCGAATAAAAGCTAGAAATTTTGACCGTAAAGATTTAAATAAAGTTGCTGAGTTTTGTCATAATCAAGACCCCCCAATGAAAGCATATTTAACCACAAATATTTTAATATATGATAAGGAATTACAGGATTTAGAAAATCTGATATTAGAAGCAAAAGATTCTGAGATTGATGCTATTATTGCTCACGATCTTGCGGCTATTAGAATAGCAAAACGGAACAATATTAATTTTCATATATCAACACAGGCTAATGTTTCTAATATTGAAGCAGCTAAATTTTTTGAGGAATTAGGTGCTGAAAGGATCATCTTAGCTAGAGAATTATCTCTTCAACAGATTAGACTTATTAAACACCTCCTAACAAAGACTAAAATTGAGTGCTTTGTTCATGGTTCTATGTGTACTTCGATTTCAGGACGATGTTATTTTTCTGCCACTGTCTGTGATGACGAAGAATATTCAGCAAACCGAGGAAACTGTATTCAACCATGCAGGAGAGAATGGAGAGTTATAGATGACCAGAATAATGAATTCATTTATGATGGTCAGATGTTTTTGAATGCTAAGGATCTTTGCATGATTAAATATATCCCCGAATTAATTAATGCTAAAATAGATGCTTTTAAAATAGAAGGAAGAATGAAAGATCCACTATATGTTAAAACTGTAGTTGAGTGTTATAGAGAAGCAATAAATAGTTATTCTAATGGGACTTATAATAAAGAAAAGGTAAAAATTTGGCTTGAAAGGCTTTCAAGAGTGTTTAATCGTGGTTTCCATACTGGTTTTTATTTTCATAGACCTACTATAGAAGATATTGAATTAATGAAAAGGGGTAACCGTTCTCCTTATAAGAAACATTATTTAGGAAAAATCCTCGCATTTGATAAAAATAGTAAGTCTGCTAATGTTTTGCTTGAGAGCTTAGATATCCCGTTAAAAGTAGGTGATGAGATAATTATTGAGGGAACTACAACCTATATGATTGAAACTATAAAAACTATGATTTTCAAAGGAGAGAAAATAAAAAAAATTTCAAGAAAGAGATATTCTGACCCAGTTAGGTTCAATTTGCGCCTAAACAAAGAAGTTAAGCTTAACGATAAAATTTATATCATTTCAAAAACATAAAAAAATGATTTTTTTAAAAGATTACATAAATATCGCATTATGGTCTCAACATTAAAAATGCATTTTGAAGAAAAGAGAAAGCGACTGGTTGAAAGTCTCAAGGATAGAGGAATATTAACTAAACCAGAGGTAATTAGAGCAATGTTAATTGTTCTCAGACATAAATTTGTTCCGAAAGATGCTGAATCAAGTGCATATATGGATTCTCCTCTCTCTATTGGACTAGGACAGACAATTAGCGCCCCGCATATGAATGCTATGATGTGTGAATACCTTGAACTAAAAGAGGGGGATAAGATATTAGAAATTGGAACCGGTTCAGGCTACCACGCTGCTTTATGTGCGGAACTGGTTGCTCCAGAAGAATCACAAAATCCCGGTCATGTATTTACGGTAGAACGTCATGAAGGATTAGTTAAAAATGCTAGAGAAAGTATTAAAAAAACCGGTTATGAAGCTAATGTTACAGTAATTCATGGAGATGGTACATTAGGACATCCTAAAGAAGCCCCTTATGACAAAATATTAGTAACTGCTGCGTCACCCTCAAAGATTCCCCTACCTTTGCGAGATCAATTAAAAGATGGCGGAATTCTTTGTATTCCTGCGGGATCAAAAAATTTTGGCCAAAATTTATATATTATCAAAAAACATAAAAATGAATTCAAAACAAAAAAAATAACAGGTGTCCGTTTTGTCCCTCTTATTGGAAAATTTGGATTTGAATCCTAAAATAAAATAGTTGCAAAGAGAGATGCATAAAGAATTATAAAAATTTGATACTTTAAGAAAAAGTCTATTTCTTAAGCTTTTTTCGAAGCTTTTCTTCCATTAGCTTTTGACGAACATCTTTAACATATTTATTGTTTTCAATCTTATTTTTCAGCGTTTCTTTGTTATACGTCCAGCCATTTCGTTTTCCATTTCCGTTAGTTCCCATAAACGTCAAAACCAATGTGTATTTTTATGTTTTATTATTTTTATTAGGTCCTTAATATATTTAAAGATATATTATATCGACAAAATTCCTACGAATATCCACAAATTTCTAGACGATACATAAATATAAATATTAGAAAATTTTAAGCGTAAGATGAATTTCTAAGTTCTTATCAAGTTTGAAAAAAGGAACAACATTAATTCCTTGATAAATTTCTTTATAGCCCTCTTCTGTATAAGCGTATGCAATTATAGGAAATTTATTAAATTTGATTAAATCATTATTACTGGAAATATCAATATCTAAATTTAGATCATAAGATTCATCATAAGCTCTAAAATGAGAACCTGTATATTGAAATGGCTCCAGAAATTTAATGTCTTTATCATCGTCAAAATCTCCTTGTTTGCTTTCCCATTGAAATTTAGTTGTGTCTCCATTAAAGAAAAAAGGGATATCAATAGCCATATTTATATTTTTAACAATACGGTTTAAGATTCCTTCATTTTCAGGGATTTCATTGAAATTTATTCTTAAAGAGACTTTAATTTCACTATCTTCTACATATATATCTTTTGTAATTCGAACTGGGTTTCGATCATTAGAATCAGGGTCCTTTATGCTTCCTATTTTCTCCATCTCGATGATTGCAATCTTTCCTTCTTTTTCAGTACTAGTAACTCTAAAGTTTTCATCAACAAAATTTCCAAACTCATAATATTGATCTGCTTGAAGTTGTTCAAGTGTTACTTCATCATTTAAAAATCTAAGCCGTAATAAGTTCTTTTTGAACCTATCAACTAAAACTTCTTCTGTAGCGAGTTTTTTACTCTCATGATAAGCTTCTGGCCATCTAGTTAAAGTATTTAATAGGTTATAGGATTTAGGTTTGTAGTCTAATTCAAAAATAGTACCACCATCACTAGGATTAATGTATACATTAAATATATCAGATTCAATTAAATATTCTGTTTTACTATCTTTAAGAAAATCAATTGGTGTTATGTAAATATATGATTTCAATTTTGGATTAATTAGTAAGTTTATTTCATCGATTATTTTCTCAGCATTTATTAAATGTGTATAAACTGAAAATCTTAAAAACTGTAAATAAACTCCCCCGAATAGACCATGCCAATAACAATCATTGCATTGAGCTTTATAGATCTCATCCCAGGCTTCAGCTATTTTTTTTAAGATTACAGAAATTAGTTGTTCATTTTGAACGTTTAATAAGTTTTCTTCAGTGTT
>Ga0114922_10000387_pt1 | contig 42233 bp, 31 predicted proteins | sample AartaG_FD_100975 | JGI IMG/M metagenome (GOLD analysis project Ga0114922, IMG submission 100975) | Deep subsurface microbial communities from Aarhus Bay to uncover new lineages of life (NeLLi) - Aarhus_00045 metaG | ecosystem: Environmental > Aquatic > Marine > Oceanic > Sediment | place... | reverse complement strand
GCGACGACCTTCAGAAGCCCTTAGGCTGTTAAAGCAAGCCGGCCCGGCCGCCGGGACGGCTGTGAAAAGTCTTTGGAAAGGGGTCTGGGGGAAAGCCTTTCTTCAGAAAGGTTTCCCCCAGCAGGGGACGACGAGACGAAGGCTTGAACCAGGATTCCTTATCACACCCCCCTGATCAGCAATTGCCTCACGCCACGCACCAAGTAAAGAGCCGGGCCGAGAGAACCAACTCTCGGCCCGGCTTGGCTTTTGCTGTATGCCGTGCGGCCTACTTGTGGGCGGCCACGGCTTCTTTCTTCACCTTGTCGAACACAAGGTGGCCGTCTTTGAAACCAATACGAATGTGACTGCCCGACTTGAACTGCCCCCGCAGGAGCTCTTCGGAGAGCGGATCCTCTACGTACCGCTCGATCGCCCTGCGGATAGGTCGCGCGCCGAAGTCGGGATCATAGCCTCGGTCAATTATGAATTCCTTGGCCTCTTCGGTGATGTCGACGTCGATGTTGCGCTCCCGCAGGCGTTGGAGCACGTTCTTGAATTCGAGCACCACGATGTGTTTCATGTCGTCTCTGGTGAGGTGCTTGAAGACAATCGTGTCGTCGAGGCGGTTGAGGAACTCGGGCCTGAAGTGCCGCTCAACTTCCTTCATGAGCTGGGCTTTCATATTCTCGTAGGTCCTTTCCTCGGTCTTGGGCACGAAGCCGAGGCTGGCCTGGCTCTTGATCATCGAGGCGCCGATGTTCGACGTCATCAGCAGCACGCAGTTGCGGAAGTCGACGCTCCGCCCGAAGCTGTCGGTGAGGCGCCCTTCTTCCATTATCTGGAGCAGCATGTTGAACACGTCGGGATGGGCCTTCTCGATCTCGTCGAGCAGCAGCACGCAGTAGGGCCTGCGGCGCACTTTCTCGGTGAGCTGCCCGCCCTCCTCGTAGCCCACGTAGCCCGGGGGCGCGCCGATGAGTCTCGACACGTTGTGTTTTTCCATGTATTCGGACATGTCGATCTGCAATAGTGCATCTTCCTCGCCGAACATGAACTCGGCGAGAGCGCGGCCCAGCAGCGTTTTGCCTACGCCCGACGGCCCGAGGAACAGGAAGGAGGCCACCGGCCGGCGAGGGTCTTTGAGGCCCGACCTCGATCTGCGGATCGCGCGGGCTATGGCCCCGATCGGCTCGTCCTGGCTTACCACGCGCCTGTGTATCTCGTCTTCCATGTTCACAAGCCGCTCGGCTTCGGCCGTCTCGAGCCTGGTGAGGGGCACACCGGTCATTTTCGATACGACCTCGGCAATGACTTCTTCGTCCACGACGCCTTCGCGCTCATTGGCTTCTTCGCGCCACGCCTTCTGGAGGGAGTCTTTCTTGGCGCGAAGCTTTTCGGCCTTGTCGCGAAGAATCGCCGCCCGCTCGAAGTCCTGGCTCACCACCGACGATTCCTTCTCTTCGTTGAGCATCTCGAGGTCGCCCTCGAGCTCTTTGAGGCTCGGGGGCTTGGTGGTTGCGCTCATTCTCACGCGAGCGCCTGCTTCATCAAGAACGTCGATCGCCTTGTCGGGCAGGAACCTTCCTGTGATGTATCGGTTCGAGAGTTCCACGCAGCTTTCGAGGGCTCCGTCGGTGTATTGAACCCTGTGATGCGACTCGTATCGATCGCGCAGCCCCTTGAGGATGTTCAGCGTCTCTTCGGTGGTCGGCGGGTTCACCATGATAGTCTGGAATCGCCGCTCGAGGGCGCTGTCTTTTTCGATGTATTTTCGATACTCATCGAGCGTGGTGGCGCCGATGCACTGGATTTCTCCTCGGCTCAGGGCGGGCTTGAGCACGTTAGACGCATCGATTGCGCCTTCTGCTCCGCCGGCGCCCACGAGTGTGTGAAGTTCGTCGATGAACAGGATGATATTTTTCGCCCGGCGCACCTCGTTCATTACGGCTTTGATTCGCTCTTCGAACTGGCCTCGGTATTTGGTGCCGGCGACCATCATTGCCAGGTCAAGTACAACGATCCTGCGATCCAGCAGCAGCTCGGGCACGTTGCTTTCGACCACGGACTGCGCGAACCCTTCGACGATGGCGGTCTTGCCCACGCCGGCCTCGCCCAGAAGCACCGGGTTGTTCTTGGTGCGCCGGCTGAGGACCTGCGTGAGGCGCTCGATCTCGTCCATGCGCCCGATCACGGGATCCAGCTTGTTTTCTCTGGCCAGCTCGGTAAGGTCGCGCCCGAAATTGTCGAGGGCCGGTGTATCCGACTTGGCCTTCTTGGCCGCCGATTTCTGTTCGCCGCCGGGGATTTCGGTCCCCAGGAACTCAAGCACTTCTTCCCTGACGGTTTCGAGCTTGAGCCCCATGTTGAGCAGCACCTGCGCGGCGAGGCCGTCGTTTTCTCTCAGCAGCCCCAGCAGGAGGTGTTCGGTGCCCACGTAATTGTGGCCGATGTTGCGCGCCTCTTCCATGGAGAGTTCGAGCACCTTTTTCGCTCTCGGCGTGAACGGAGGCTGCTGCTGGCTCGACGCAGCGGATGCGGAGCCGGATTGCACCAGCTTCTCCACTTCGACGCGGATCCTCTTGAGATCCACGTTGAGGCTCTTGAGCACGTGGGCCGCCACTCCGGTACCCTCTTTGACGAGGCCGAGCAGAATATGCTCGGTTCCAATGTAGTCGTGGCCGAAGCGCCGCGCCTCTTCCTTGGCGTGGAGCATAACCTTTCTGGCACGTTCCGTAAACTTGTCATACATGCGTCAAACTCCCCATCACTTTATCAAAGTCTGACCGGTCCGGGCGGCCAAGGGTTCAACAGTATTATTCTCTTCGTTGTCTTTCCGGTCGTTACTGTACGTCACCCAGATTCATTCTGATGAATGTTGCCCTGGCGCTATCTCGCTCATCGGGTTCCAGCTCTTTCCCTTCCAGTTTCTGCAGGTGGGCGGGCAGCGCACGGATAAAGAGCTCGTTTACCTGGCCGATTCCCATTTCAATGAGGCCCAGGTTTATGCCGAGGCGCAAATGCGACAAAAGCGTAATCGTTTCGGCGGAAGAAATAGTGCGGGCCGACTTGAGCATTCCCAGCGACCTGTACACCCTGTCTTCCAGCTTCGCCCTGTTTTGCGACAGAAGTATCTCCCTGGCACGGCGCTCGTAACGGACAATCTGGGGTACTGTGTTAACTATATTATCGAGAATTTCTGCCTCGGATTTACCAAGAGTTACCTGATTTGAGATTTGATACAGGCTTCCGGCGTACTGGGTGCCCTCGCCGTAGAGCCCGCGCACTACCAGGTTCATCTTGCCGACCGCGCTGATAACCTTGTCTATCTGCCGGGTAAACAGCAGCGCCGGCAGGTGCATCATCACCGAGGCCCGCATCCCGGTACCCACGTTCGTGGGGCAGGCGGTGAGGTAACCCAGCTCGGGCGAAAAGGCGTAATTCAGCTCGCGGTCGATCGCGTCGTCCAGCTCATCGATTATTTCCCACGTCTCGCCGAGCTGAAAGCCCGATTTCATCACCTGGATACGAAGATGGTCTTCCTCGTTGACCATTATGCTTACGGTTTCTTCCTTATTTATGGCTACTCCTCGAGCGCCTTCGGCCTCGGCGTGTTCCTTGCTGATGAGGTGCCGCTCTACGAGGAATTCCATATCGAGCGAGCCCAGCTCCGACAGATCGAAATAGGTGAGCCCTTCGCCGTTCACCCGCAGCTTCGAGATCCGCTCCTGAAGGATTTCGGCGATCTCGGCCTTTTGCTCCGCAGAGGCCCTGTTTGTGAAGGGAAAATCTGCGAGGTTGCGGGCAAACCTGATCCGACTGCTGATTATGATGTCGGACTCCGGCCCTTCGCCCTTGAGCCATTCACCTGCCTGACCGGAGAGCTCATTGATCTGCATCGGCGTTCTTTCCCTTTTTCAATTCGTATATCTGATCTCTGAGTTTTGCGGCCGTCTCGTATTCTTCTGTATCTATCGCCGTATTCAGGTCGCGGCGGAGCTGGATCAGTTTCATGACGTTGTCCATGCCCTTGCCTGCGTTGACGGGAATTTTGCCTTTGTGCCTGGTGCTCCCGTGGATTCTCTCGAGGAACGGCAACAGCCCTTGCTTAAACACAGTGTAGTCGCGGCTGCAACCCAGCCCGCCGCACGAGCGGAATTCGGAATAGCTTATACCGCAGACCGGGCACGTTACTCCGCTGAGCTCGGGTATTTCCTTCTGTGACTCGAGCAGGCCCGTGAGAAAATCGTTGAGGCTGCCGGTGGGCAGGGCAATGTTCTGCTCGCGGGCGCAATCTTCGCACAGGTGAATCTCCTTCTTCTCGTCACCGATGATCTCGGTAACGTGAAAAGTTGCCGCCTTCTTGTTGCATCTCTGGCACATCATTGTACGTATCCTCCAGCCGGGGGGTGGCTATCTGTGCATGACCGGCTTGTGGTTTTCGTAAGCGGCCAACCGCCCTTCGCGCTCGGCCGTGATGTACTCCATGCAGAAATCGTCTTCGCCGAGAAGCACGCGCGTTGCCATAAGGGTGCTCATCATGTGCTTTTCGGTGGGATCCATTATCACACCGTCTAGCCCTTCGGCCATCAACAGCGCCAGGTACGTCCGATTGAGTATGTTTCGCTGCGGCAAGCCGAACGAAATATTGCTGAGTCCGCAGATTGTGTGGCTTCCCTTGTACGTGTCCATCAGTTCCCTGACCGTGGCCACAACGTCCAACGCGGCCTTCTGGTCAGCGCTCACTGCACTCACTGCCGGGTCCCAGTATACGTTGCACAGGTCAATGCCCGCCGCCTGGACCATCTCGGCGATGGCCGCGGCGGCTTCCATTCGGTCGTCTTTGCTGCTAGGAACGCTCCCGGCGCCCATTGTAAGAGCAACGACAAGTGCATCGTATTCCTTGACGATGGGCAGCATGCCTTCCGCGCGCTCCTTTTCGGCCGTAATTGAATTGATCAGCGGCTGCCCTTTATGGAGCTTAAGGGCCTCTGCTTGAGCTTCGGCGCTGGGTGTGTCGATGCACAGTGGAACATCCACTGCATCCTGAACGGTTTCGACAAGCCACTTGAGATCCTCAGCCTCGCCGGATACGTTCGTTCCGGCATTGACGTCTATGTGCGTGGCCCCTGCCTCGACCTGCTTTACGGCTTCATTCCCAATTAACGCAGCATCTCGCTCTTCGATGGCTTTGCGGATGCGTTTCCTGCTGCTGTTGATCCGTTCGCCTACTATCAGCATTGCCGTTTCCTTACCTGTTTTTTTCCCATCGCAACAATTCTTGGACCTGACCGAGAGTTGTGTTGCCGGAAGTTATTTCCTGCCTGATGCGGTTTTCCGCTTCCAGGCAGTCCATTCCGCGGTTGGCCATTTCTGCGGCTTTGGAGCGTGGCAGGACGAGCACACCGTCGCTGTCGGCGACGATCCAATCACCTTGTACAATTAAAACGCCGGAAATACGCAAAGGTGCGCCAATTTCTCCCAAGCCTTTCGGCTCTCCTGCGCGGGAGCACACCCCCTTGGTGAAAACTGCAAAGCCGAGCGATCTGATGCCGTCGCTGTCGCGGACGGTGCCGTTGACGACGACTCCGGCGATGCCTTTTTGTATGGCGCTCAGCGTGGCGAGCTCCCCCCACACGGTAGGGGGCACTCCGCCCGCGTCGATCACGATAACGTCGCCCGGCCGGGCTTGGTCTATGGCCAGCACCGGTTTGGACCAATCTCCCGGGGCTGTTCTGACCGTCACTGCGGGTCCGGCGATCCTAGCTCCCGGCACCAGCGGCAAAATGCCCTCGAGAACGGGCAGGCGGTGGTTGCCGTCGGAGATATTCGCCGTCGACGCGGCGATCAGGGCATCGCGTATCTGGTCTTCCCCCACGCGCTTGTAGAGCGTGGTGGCTTTCCTGACGCCCGTCTGGGCGGCGCGTTTGATATCCGCGGTCGCAGCTTTGGCGTCGGCCGCCTTGGCGATGGCCCCGCCTGCAATTATGATCCGGGCCCCGGCCTCGGCGGCGTCGACGACTGTCTCGGAGTTTATGCCGCCCGCCACCGACACGGGAATACCCACCTCCGGCGCCAGCGCCCGTAACTTGTCGAACGGATTCAGTCCCTTCATCTGATCGTCGATCGGGCAATGAAGGTAAACAATATCCGCTCCCCACGCCTCGGCCTGCCTTGCCCGCCCGACAAAATCGTCGACGTTGAGGAGGTCGACGGCCACTTTTATACCGTAGTTCCGACCGGTTTCGATGCACTCCCTGATGGTGCTCTCCGACGCAGCCCCCATCACCACGGCCACGTCTGCACCGGCTTTTGCGGCGGCCTCGAATTCTATTCTGCCGGCGTCCATCGTCTTGGTGTCGGCGACGATTGTATGGCCGGGAAACTCCTTTCGGAGTGCTCTGACCGCGTCGAAGCCCTCGGCCTTCAGCAGGGGCGTTCCGACCTCCAGCCAGTCGATCCCGCCCGCAACGGCCTCCCGGGCCACCTTCAGGGCCCGATCCATGACGACAAAATCGAGGGCCACCTGAAGAGTGATTTTTCTTGTTTCCTCGATTGTCGGGGTCTCTTTCGTTCGTAACGTCACTGTTTGCTATCCTCGCGCCGAGTAAGACGCGCCGCAGTTATCAGACTCCCAAGCCGTTACTTTGTGGATTTCCACACCGTCGGGCAATCGGCCGCCGAGGTTTTCGAGAATCCATCTCGCGACGTTTTCGGTGGTCGGATTCGCTTCTTCAAAAGCCGGAAGCTCGTTGAGGTACTGATGATCCAGCTCTGCCAGCAGGCCGTTTACAGTGGCCTTGACCTCCCTGAAATCTACGATCATCCCCAGCTTGTCAAGTCGGTCGGCTCTAAGTACGATATCTATCTTCCAATTGTGCCCGTGGAGCCTTTCGCAGCTTCCCTGGTAGCCTCTGATGTTATGGGCCGCCGCGAAGTGTGTTTTGAAAAGCAGCTCGTACATCACATTTCACACCAACATCCTCATCGGCGGCTCCTACCGGCATGCGGAGGTGCGCTTATTGGCTCCTCGTCCGTCTTTTGACCCTCTATCTAAGTGTACCACCGTACAGGCGGCTTTTCAAGATGTTTCCGCGTGTAAACGTCCTGTATCCAGTTTGCTTTCCCATGGTCTTCGCCGGGATTTCGGGCATTTTCGCCTGTCGCGGCCACTGCGCCGCCTGAGTGCGCGCCGACATGGCCGCGCGGTGAAGATTCAGCGGCGTTGGTTGTTTAGTATTAAAGCAACGCGAGAAAAAAAAGGCGGCCCCTCAGCGGGCGGCCAAAGACCGGGAGAAAAAAATGTCGAAAAGAGCATTGTTGCCCGTGGCGGCTGCCCTCGCACTATTCTGCGGGTGCGCGGGCAAAGAGCAAATCTATTTCCGGCCCATCGGCGACACAATCCTCTACTCGTACACTTATTACCCGGAACTGCCGCTGGTTATTCCGCCCGACTGTCGACCCACGGCCGGCGCCACCGTGGCTGCCCGCGGGATAATCGAAAACGAAAACGGCATCCCAACCCTGATCGTGAAAGTGAGGGTCGTGATCTACAACCCCACCGACCGATCGATCAAACTGCACCGGGAAAGGCAATATATCGCCGATATCGACGGCGGGCTGCAGCCGGCGTCGCGAATGACCACCGACTGGAACGAGACCGACCTTGCGGCCATCGGACCGGGAGGAACACTAACGCTGCGCCTCGAGTTCAACTCGGGCATCGGGCCTCCCTTCGACGAGCGGCTTACGTTCGTTTACCGCTTCCGCTACAATATGTACGGACGGACCTGGCCGGAAGACGTGGAATTTGTGCAGGTCATGCCTGGCGAGATCATCCCTCCGCCCATCTGGGACGGTGTGATAATCATTCGTTTCTGACGCGGCGTACGAACGCATACGCTTGTTGAGGATTTTCCCACACGCCACGATCACATTAGTGAGCATTCTTTGGCGGCCCTGATTGTTAAACTGGCGGTACATGGAAATTCCATACCGGTAATCCGACTGGGATAAGGATCCTGGTGTGTGGATCGCTGCAATGCAGGCATTAGGGAGTACATAAGATGAGGATCGTTTTGATACTGGCTCTTACTGTAGCCGTTGGGCTCACAGTCTTGACGGGGTGCAGGGAAGAAGAACGCGGGGCTCGCACCGACGTCCCTGGTGGCGAAGAGCACGTGAAGATAGCCCGCGAACCCCAGGAGATCGTTGACGAGTACATGGCCAAGGTGGGAGCCGACCACCAGTTGAAGGAATACGACATCAAGTCGTCGGTACTGCAAGACGGTACGATGACCCTGACTGGCCAGGTACCGAACGAGGATATGAAGAAGAAAGCCGGACGCCTGGCCAGAACCGTTTTGGGGGTACGCACGATAAAGAACGACTTACAGATAACCGGCGAGGAGGTGACCAAGAAGGCGGCCTCCGACAGGGCCATGCGCAGAGAACTGGAGAAAAAGATCAAGGCAGACATCGAACTCAAGGAGTATCCGATATCGGTGTCAGTCGCCAAGGGCAAAGCCACAGTGGAAGGCTTCGTGGCAACCCGTACAGAACGGCGAAAAGTCACTGAACTCGGCGAAACGGTGGCCGGCCTGACCGAGATAGACGACCAACTCAGGTTGTCGGGCGAACTCAAAGATGAGTTCATGGCCAAAGTTGAGGCCGACAACCAGTTGAAAGAATATCCCATTGAAGTTTGGGTCGAGAAAGGCAATATCCTGAAAATGAAGGGAACGCTGCCCAACAGGGCGTATCGAAGAAAGGCCGAAACTCTCGCCAAGACGGTGGCGGGCGTGAGGAAGATCGAAAACGACATCGAAGTAGAAGGCATTGAATTCCCTCCGGAAAAGGTGCTTACCGACAAACAACTTCAGAAGGAAATCGAGAGGAAAATGGCCGCCGACAGCGAACTGAAGAAGTACGACATATCGGTTGAGGTCGAACGTGGACAGGCGGTTCTAAAAGGGAGCGTCTCGGACCACAAAGACAAGAGGAAGGCCGCAGCACTCACCCGAACGGTAGACGGTATTTCCAAGGTCGACAACCAGATCGAGCGCAAAAAGGAGAAGGAAGTTGCGACAGACAGGGTTTGGCCGCGCGCGTCGGCGAAGTATATCAACGATCTCTTGTGATGAGTGTGAACGATTAATCCGGACAGCCGCCCGGCCGCATCCATAAAACTGCAACACGATTGCGGATGCGGCCAGGGCGCGGCCCAAGCCGGCGCCGGTGTTGGTCGGTCTCCTTTTTGGCTCTTGCGGAGCCGCGGTTACGTCGGGAGGGATCCCGCGGCCGCACGACCGCAACAAAGATTTTCTTTTTGCGGCCTTTTCGCTCAACTCCCAACTTCCGCGCACTATACTCTACTTGCAGGCCGCTGGCGTTACAGTGTTTCACATCCTCGCGGGCCTGCGCTACCAAGAATCATCTTCTGAGCCTGATCTCCGATCTGCAGCCGGCACCCGTTCGCGGCCCGCCCGGGGCTACATGCGTGGAAGTCACACAGAGACGCACAACACTCGCACGAACGGTTCCGGTCTCAAGACCAGACGACACCTGCAAAAACAATCGCCGCGAAGGCCACAGGCGTGAAAGAAACGACCAATAATCTGGAGGCGAAAGAAGAAGCTGATACGGAAGGAAACTGAGAGGGACTCCGCCGGGAGGGGAACACTGGAGGGAGAACAGAGAGGCCGGGCCTCTCGTCGCGACGGAGGGGGAGCAGCCGGAGGACGATGCTGGGAGACCAGCTCTTGAGGGGCACAAAGGCGCACCCGCAGCACAGGCACAATAGCCCGCCGCGGACCGCCGCTTTCGGCCCGCCCGACATCAAAACAGAGGGAGGCGGACTAGAACGCCCCCCGGTTGTATGGCAATGCCGCCGGCAGTACAAAGCCGGCGGCATTGCACTTCGCGGGGCGACGGCCGGCTGAGAAGGCGGCGCGAAGACGTTCGTCGAGGTAGACGCGATAGCGGCACCGTCTCGAAAATGCGAGGCGACGACGGCGAGAGGAGAATGTCGCGCACCAACCAAAACCCTATTTCGTTGGCATCCAATTCCGTGGCGGCGATTTACCATTGAAAAATGATTTCCGCATCCCTATGATGTATGTAGCGTTGGGCCGGAAGACCATTCCTCGACCCCGCCACGGCCGATGGAGATTGATCTTTTCGGTCTCGTTCGACAATCTCGGTAAAGGTTACAGTAAGAGCCGGGCACGGCCCAAGGAGCGCATCGGGAGAACGTTTTCCTTACCGGCCCTCGTACAGGACGCACCGTCATGAGCCGATCCCATTTCTCATCTCTCGAGCCGGCGCGCCGAGAACGTTTGCACCTCGCCAAGAGAAAAGCCGGCCGGCAGGAACTCGACAGGTTCTTCAGTGAGTTTCTCAGCTTCTTGAACAACAGAGGTCGTCGCGGCGAAGATGCGGGCAGGGCGCTATCCGACGCCATCGCCGCTTTCGCCTTCGACAAGTTTGGAACGTTGGCGCCCAATGTGCTGCAACACTGGGGGATCGACTCACCCGACGATCTGGGGAAATGCTTCTGCCGTTTCCTCAAAGCGTGCGGTTCCCACGGCGCCCGCCGGCTCGCGGGCTTTGCCCAGAGCGAAGCCCTTCAGGCGCTGTTCAGGGGCGATTTCTGGCCCTGACACCACAGAGCGACAGAGGAGCCGCCGGAGCCCGAAAGGCAACTCCACAGCCTCCCGCAAGCTTAATGTCGGACCTTCCTCATCACATCTGCGATGACCGCAACCCCCCGTTCGCCGACGAAGCGTCGGTGCGCAATTACGTCAAACGCATTGAGAGTATCGCGCGGAATTACGAATTTGCGTCGTTTACGGTCGGGACGCTCCTTAAGCTCGACCTCCCGCAAGACCAGGTGGCCGACGTGAAGAGGAACCTCAACCGACGAGTAGCCCTCGGCGTTTATGAAATCCTCCCCGACCGGGAGCCGATGACCGAAAAGTCCGACGTCGCCTTCCTGCTGCACTACCCGGGCCGGTGGGTCGATGTGATCCCCAGCCCCCTTTACATTTACGGCCGTTATCTGAAGCACGCGCGGGATCTTCCCCATGCCAGGTGGCTGTGTATGAAGTGCAGGGGCAAGGGCTGCAATAAGTGCGACGGCAAGGGAAAGGTGTTTGAGTCCTCGGTGGAAGAGATCATCGCCGAACCACTGCTGGAGGCCTTCGGGGCCGAGGCGAGCAAAATGCACGCAACCGGCCGGCAAGATGTAGACGTGCGCATGCTCGGAGGCGGCAGGCCTTTTGCAGTCGAACTCGTTCGCCCCCGGAAGAGGACCGCCGACCTCGCCCTTCTGCAGGAGAAGATCAACCGGTCGTCGCGGGCCGTCGCAGTGAGGGAACTCAGGACAGCGTCGCGAGAGATCGTCAGAAAGCTGGACACCGCGCGGGCCGACAAAACCTATCGGGCAACAGTGGCCGCGGCGCGCCCCGTAAACGCAGCCGCACTGGCAAAGCTGGAGCAACTCTCGGGAACGATCATACATCAACGAACGCCGCAGCGCGTGGCCCACCGCAGGGCCGACAAGGTGCGCGACCGGGGCATACGCGACCTCTCGGCCCGGCCGACAGCAGACAGCGTGACCTCCGACACCTTTGAGCTCGAAATGCGAGCGGAGTCGGGGACGTACGTCAAGGAGATGATCTCCGGCGACGATGGCCGAACACGCCCATCCGTTGCGGAAGTCCTCGGCATGAAATGCGTTTGCCGCGAACTTGACGTGATAGATGTCCATTTTGATCCATACAGTGATGCCTGAAGTCCGGATTCCGCCGGGCCGCGGGCGGTGCATCGGCAATTGTAAAATACCGCACCGGAGGCCGCTTTCCGGCGCTATTGGCCCATCAGCACGGCGCTTATGTTTAGAAAATCGGACGCCGAAGTGTATTTTTTTGAACAATTTGGGTAGATTTTACTTGACGCGCCCCAATTCATGTGATAAACTTCTTATAGGTAATTCATTACATAGTGAGAGCTCGCGAGTTTGATTGCCCTGAGAACGGGGCCGTCTCCGGCGCCTCACGGACTGGCAGGTATGCTGGAGACGGTACCGACTACGTTCAGGCGATAGTGGTATTCTCAGAATCGGATCCCGGCGGAGCGCACCTGCGGGTGCCAAGAACCCAGCAGGAATACAGGGCGCTCATCCGCGCCGGATAGAACGCAAGAAACGCCTGAAAAAGCACACCGGAAGTGCCGAGAATGCGTGTAAGCTGAATCCTCTCATTTTTTGTACCGGGACGGTTGCGTACGCGCGGCTTGTCCGTAGGCGCATGAAAAGGTACGGTGGGCTTGTGAAACGTGATCCGCGTTCACCCGTTCGTGTCGCTTCAACTTCTTCGCGCGAAGATCCCTCCGAATTCACCGAAGAGTTGAGGAACCTGATGCGTTCGAGCCTTGAGAACATCCTCAAGGAACTCGAATGCGAGTCGGGTTCGATATTGCTCTACGACCAGTGCAGCAACGAGCTTAATCTTGCCGAGATCATGGGAGGCGAGGATCCGCCCATCCATGCTCAACGACAGGACATCTCCCACGGCGTTGCCGGATGGGTTGCCACGCGCCGTGAGCCTCTCCTCATCAAAGATATCAACAAAGACATCCGCTTCGGCCACCTCCGGAATACTTCGCGGGCGTACAAGACCAATTCCTTCATAAGTACTCCCCTGCTCGACGGCGACACCCTGGTGGGGGTGGTAAATGTGAGCGACAAGCGCTCGGGCGAAGCGTTCGAGACCCACGACCTGCACATGTTGCAGACCCTCGCCGAGAAGATAACAGAGCCGATCCGCAGCGGCATGTCGTTTCGCAAGCTTTCTGAAAAAGGCCTCACGCTCTCCGAAAGGATAAACGAAGCCACTCGGTGTCTGGTCGACGCGAATCTTGAGCTCGCCCAGATGCAGGTTTTTCACGACAGTATCCTCAGGAGTATCTCGCTGGGTCTTGTGACGTTCAACAAGATCCTGCGGGTGACGTTTTTCAACGAGGCCGCGGGTAAGATATTCGGCTTCAAGAAAGAGGACCTCGGCCGCAAGAGCCTGCTTAAACTCAAGATCGAACCTAAAGAAGATCAGAGATGGCCGGCGATCCTGGAGGCATGTGTTGCCGAGGGGAAGGCCTCGAACCTGCAACAAGCCGTGTGCAAGCCGCCTGAGGGCAAGGAACTATTGCTCGACATCACCTGCGCCCCGCTGGATATGTCGGCCTGCGAGCTAGGCGGCACCCTCGTGGTGGAAGACGTGGGCAGGGCCATCCAGATCGAGCGCCGCCTCGCCCAAGCCGAACAGCTCGCAACGATCGGAAAGCTCGCCGCCAGCGTGGCCCATGAGCTCAACAACCCTCTCGACGGCGTCTTGCGTTTTACCAGGATGGCCATCCGAGAAAGCGACGAGAACACAAAAGTCTCGGAGTACCTCCGGGAGTGCCGCACCGGTCTCCAGAGGATGTCGAGAATTGTCGGATCGCTGCTCGATTATTCGAGAACGATAGGCAAAGGGCTGGAGGACATGGACGTCAACGAACTGATAGCCTCGGCAATCCGCAATCTCCGCCCGTTGCAGGTAAAGAACGATGTAACCGTAAAGACCGACTTCAGCGACGACATTCCGCGGGCGCGGTTTTCCAATTTCTCTGAAGTTTTCACCAATATCATACGCAACGCCTATGAGGCAATGCCGCTTGGCGGCGCGCTCGCCATCACGACCGGTATGGACGGTTCGACCCTGAGGGTAAGATTCGAAGACACCGGCAAAGGCATATCGTCGGAGATCATGGACAGGGTATTCGAACCGTTTTTCACCACCAAGGATGCTGCAAAATGCACCGGCCTCGGGCTCACAATATGCAGCGACATCGTTGCAAAGCACGGAGGCTCGATACAAGTAGAAAGCACAAAGGGGCAGGGAACGGTATTCGAAGTGCGAGTGTTGTTGTAGTATAACTCGCGCGCTCCTCGACCCCTTCTGCCATAATAGGAGATGTAACATCAATGGCCGAAAGACGTATACTGGTGGTTGATGACGATCCTATCGTATGCGGGTCACTCACCGAGTTGCTCAGGTTCCAGGGGTATGAAGTCGATTCCGCATCCGACGGCGAAGAAGCAATCGCTCTGATCGGCAAAGAACCATGTAATCTTGTCGTTGCCGACGTCAGCATGCCGGGATTGAACGGATTCGATCTTCTCAAGAAGATAAGGCAGGACCACCCGCTCACCGAGGTGATTCTTACAACGGCCTACGGTACCGTTGAGAATGCGGTACAGGCAATAAAGCTGGGCGCTTTCAACTACGTCACAAAACCCGTAATCGACGAAGAAATCAAGATGATGGTGGGCCGCTGCCTCGAGATACAGGCGATGAAAGCCGAAAACGAGAACCTCAAGCAGGAACTCGACAGCCGACTGGGGTTCCACAACCTCGTAGGCAAGGACTTCAAGATGCAGCGGATTTACGAGCTCATCGGAGCAGTGGCCGATACAAAGAGCACCGTGCTGCTGACCGGTGAAAGCGGAACAGGTAAAACGATGATCGCCCGCGCGATACATTACAACTCGTGCCGCCGCAACGGACCCTTCATGGAAGTAAACTGCGGAGCCCTGCCCGACACCCTCCTCGAGAGCGAGCTCTTCGGCCACGTAAAGGGGTCCTTCACCGGGGCAAGCAGCGACAAGCGCGGAAAATTCGAGGCCGCTGACGGAGGCACCATTTTCCTCGATGAAATCTCCACGGCCTCGCCGGCCCTTCAGGTAAAGCTGCTGCGAGTGCTCCAGGAAAGATCGTTCGAACGCGTCGGCGGCGCCGAAACGCTGCACGTGGACGTCCGCGTGATCATCGCCACAAACAGGGACCTCGCGCAGATGGTCTCCGATGGAACCTTCAGAGAAGATCTATACTACCGCGTGAACGTGGTAAGCATAGACATGCCCCCCCTGCGCGACCGCGTGCCCGACATTTCTCTCCTGGCCGAGCACTTCCTCAAGCAATGCTGCGAGCGATTGCAGAAGAAGGTCGACAGCTTCGACCGCCCCGCGATGAAACTGATGCTTCACTATGGCTGGCCGGGAAACGTAAGAGAGCTCGAAAACGTCGTGGAGCGCGCCGTGGTGCTCTGCCAGAGCGAACGAATAACGCCGCGTGATCTGCCCCCGGTACTCCTCAACGGCCGAACAGGAGAATTCGCCGACGAACCCATCCTCCCGCTTCGAATGTCGCTCGAAAAGCCCGAAAGGCAGATAATTGAGGCCACGCTGCAGCTCAACAACTGGAACCGGCAGCGAACCGCCGCCATGCTCAGCATAAACCGTACAACACTCTTCAACAAGATGCGCAAATACGACCTGCTCAAGGAAGAGCCCGACAGCGGAAACTGAACTCCCACGTTCCGCAACGCTGAAAGTCCGAAGTCCGACGCCGGCCCTGCTCAGGCTCCTGAGACGGGCTAAAGCAAGCGCAACGCCTCGCGCTCGCCTTTTGCCGCCTTCATTCTTTATCCTTCCGCCTTCCGCTTCGCCGAACATCTCTATTCTATCACACTATCTCGTCACGTCAAGCCCGTCGAGTTATTACACACACATTGGGACGTGATGGCCGTGAGGCGGGGCCTGAAGGAAGCGCCCGGCAAAGGTGCGAGCCGACCCGCCCGCAGAAGTCGCGCCGTCGCCATAGCGGCTTTGGCGCGTCGGCGACTTACGGCGGACAGGTGGACAAGAACCGGATATGAGGCGTGAGCATTAGGCGAGCGGGAGCCGAATCCGCTTCGGCCCCCGCCTTTCGATACGTAACGGCAACGCTGAAGGGCTACTTGCCCTTGGCGTAGAATTCCTTCATGTACTCGAGGGTCACCGGCTCGTAATCTGCGGCGTGGCCCGCCGTGCTGAAATCGATCATCTTGCCCTTGATAATCTCGTAGATGGCCGTTCGTGATGCGCCCAAATACTTTCTTTGATCGAAAACCTTCGGGTTGTCGGCCATGTACTTGCGTATGGCGCCCGTGCACGCGAGGCGGCCGTCGGTGTCGACATTGATCTTACTTATGCCGCGCTTTATCGCTTCCTGAATACTCGGTATAGGAACGCCCATGGTCTTGTCGAGCTGCCCGCCGTACTTGTTGACGGTATCAACCAGCTCAGCCGGCACGCTCGAGGAGCCATGCATTACAAGTGCAATGTCGGGAACATTCTCGCGGACCTTATTGATCAGATCCATCGCCAGCTTGGGCTCTTCCTTGAATTTGTAAGCGCCGTGCGACGTGCCGATGGCCAGGGCCAGGGCGTCGGCACCGGTCCGCTCCACAAACTCCATTGCCTCATCGGGGTCGGTCAGCAGCACCTTTGAGGCCACGGTATCCTCTTCTATTCCACCGAGGGTGCCGAGCTCGCCCTCCACACTCACGCCAACGCTGTGGGCGTAGTCGACCACCTCCTTGGTCACGCGAATGTTTTCCTCAAAGGTCCTCGCCGGGTGCTTCCCATCAGCATCGGTAACGTCATAATCTATGGATCCGTCGATCATCACCGACGTGAAACCAAGAGCGATCGCTTGCTTGCACACCTCCAGGTTGGGGCCGTGGTCGAGGTGCATCGCCATCGGGATGTCGGGGTTCTCTTCAACGGCGGCGAGCATCAGGTGCTTGAGGTAAATCATGCTCGTGTATTCGAGCGCCCCCTTGCTCGCCTGCAGGATCAGCGGCGACTGCGTTTCCCTTGCCGCCTGCAAGATCGCCTGTATCTGCTCCATATTATTCACGTTGTAGGCGCCCACTCCGTAGCCCGCCTTCTTCGCCTCATCGAGGATTTGCCTCATCGGTGTCAGCGGCATAAAAACGTCTCCTTGTAAGAATCGTGCCAAATCTTACCGGTACTGTTTGTCTTCTCTACGGGAAGGCAAAGATTATACTTCACCTCTTTCGCAAAAGCAAGCAAAAAGGCTGCGCTATCGCGTCTGGCTCGGCGAACGTCTGTATGTGTTTAGCGACCTTCGCAAAGGCGATCCGAATGGTTGTTCTGCCGTGGGGTTCCTGAGCCTCGCAGAGGCGTAACATTGTTAGCCCAAGGCGTGAGCCTTGGGTACCGTGGTCCGCCACAGCAGCGCGCCCTGTAGGGGCGCAACCAGCGGGGGCTCCGCGTCGGTTATGTCTGTTGAGTTGCGCCCCTACAGGGCGCGCATGTTTTCTCTTACTCCGTGTTCCCAAGGCTCACGCCTTGTATGTGTTTAGCGTGCAACGGCCTCGCGTCTGTCCGTGCGGTACACAGACGGAAGATTGACGTGGTTGTCTCTTCCTGAGTTCTGCGCCTTGAGTCCCGAAGGACGCACGATCATTGGACCGGTCCTCCTTCTTGAGTCCCGTAGGGACGCCTTATTGTTAGCCCAGGTCGGCGGGAGCCCTGGGGAACAGATGCACAATAATAATCGAGCCCCAGAGGGGCGACCTCGGAAGGATGAAGGCGGAAGGCGGAAGGATGAATGAAGACTCCGGACTTCGGACCTCGCAGATCGATGGTTAAGAAGGTACGCCCCTCCGGGGCTTGTTTATTTGGGTGTGGCCGATTCCCAGGGTTCACGCCCGCCTTAAGGCGGGCTGCCACCCTGGGCTAACAATAATACGCCCCCTCACGGGGGCTGAAGACCAAACACACTTGGACTCCTGACCACGGCCCACACGCAAGCGCACGCTAAACACTTACTTCCCAGCGGCAACACGGGCGGCATCCCGGGCGACGTTGGTTCCCGCGGGGGCCTACGGCTTCACCGAACATGCCCAAACCGTGCTGGCTCACGACGACGATGAGTACAACAACCCTCGCGATCATCGGACGAACCCGGGATACGGCGGCCCGGCCTTTGATGTCTTTCACCCTCTGCTCATCGTGATCGGCGACGCCGAAGCACCCCCTTGTCCTCACGAACCGATTCCCGAGCCCGCCACACTCGTCCTGTTTGGTGCCGGTCTCGCAGGCCTCGCAGCCTGCAGGCGAAAACGTCCTTAAGCTCCGATGTACTTCCGTGCCGGCACGCGCCCGCCCGATGCGGCGCTTGTTGATTTTCCTCGGGCCCCTTTCTCTCACGCCCGCTCGATCTCTCACCGGCCGTCGCCATGCGCCGATTCTCGTCCATCCGGCCGGTGCCCTTCTTTGCCGCCCGCGCGGGGCTCCTTTGACCACGGACAGCTCGGAGCACACTGAGAAGAAGAAAGACGTGAGGGAATTTCCTCTGTGAGATTTCTCCGTGTTCTCCGTGGTTAATCCTCTTTCAGGGTTCCGGCCAAAGACCATATTTCGTTGTCGCACCCCGAGGAGGTCTCTAGCCCAAGAATACCTTAAGAAATGCGGCGGAGTTGTCGATATATTCTTTGTGGGGTCACGAAGGGCGTCTGCGGCGCCGGTATCGGGTTGAAGGCGTGTTCCCGGCCTGCGGCGACGAGGCCGGGCAATGGGGCATTGTACACGCATTACCGGCCCAAAGTGGCCTGTGCATTGGGTTGAGATAGGGCTGGCCGCGTATTGATATTGAGGAGGTCCGTGAAATGAGAAAGATCTGCATTTGCCTTGCGCTCGGTCTGGCTTCAATCTGTTCGTCCGCATGGGCGCTCTCTCCTGAATTACCCCCGTGCGACTTGCAGATTAGAATCTGGGATGACACCGCCTTTGGCGAGGTCCGAAGCTACGATGATCCATACTACATGGGTATAGGCGACACGGTAACCATAGCGATGTTTGTGGACGACGTCCAGCATCTCAGTGGCTTCGACGTCTTTATCACGACCGATTACATCGGCCTTCCGGGAGGCGCGCTGGCTATGGAGTGGTCTTTACCCGGCGGCGAGCCCGACTGGCCCGACGTCGGCGATGAGTTCTACGACGCCGCGAATGGACCAGGCAAGAGTGGCGTTGGTACGGACGATCAGGGCACAAGCCAGAAGATCGACGGCTTCACGACCATGATGGATCCGGATTGGGGCGGTTTTCCGCCGGGGCCGCAAGGGAATGAAGAGTTCGTCGGGGACGAGGTGACTCCCTTCAGTGGCGACCTCGCCATCTTCACCCTTGAGGGCGCCAACGATGGCTACGCCATCATTACCATAGACACCGACCCCGATACCGGTTATACGGCACAAGCCGAAACAACACTCGGCCACGACGACGATGATTACAACAAGGCCCCTATTACAGACCCTGGAAACCCAGATTACCCTGGCGGTTACGGCGGGCTGGCATTTGATGTGCTTCGCCCCCTGGTCATCGTTGTTGGTACTGGGGAAGCTCCCCCGGACCCCGACGGCGCACCTATTCCTGAGCTCCCCACTCTCATAATGCTGGGGGGCGGCCTGCTCGGCTTGGCGGCAGCCTACGGCCTTCGCAGATGAAACACTAACGGTGAAAAAGCCGGAAGGTGAAGCAGCGGGCAATCCAAGCCTTCACAGCTCTTAAGAGCAGGGGCGGGCATAGTGCCCGCCCCGCAGCATGTCCGACCGACCAAAGCGTAATCGTCCGATAGCTCGGCTGTTTGTTCGGTCGGCAAATCTCATCCCCGTGTAAGTCTTACTTGCAGTCGTCTCTTCGATCACAATTCATGACTCATAATCTATTGCCTCTTTTCCTTCTTTCTTTCTTGACCTTGCCCGGCGAATGCGTTATCCTTAGTTAACATCACGTTCTCCATGATCGGTTTCTTCCGGCTTGGCAGTTGTGGGGCCGGCGCCCGAGTTTTGCATTGCTTACAGGAGGTTACAATGGCAAAAAAACAAACGTTCGGCCTGGTTGTCGGCAGTCGCGGATTCTTTCCCGAGCACCTCGTAGCCGAGGGGCGCAAAGAGATGATCAAAGTGATCAAGGACGCGGGATACGGCTGCGTTTGTCTTACTCCCAAAGACAGCCCCCACGGATCCGTAGAGAGCCGGGAAGACATCAAGAAATCCGCACAGCTCTTCAGGGATAACCGCGAAAAGATCAACGGCGTCATCGTTACGCTGCCCAATTTCGGCGACGAGCGTGGCGTGGCCGACAGCATAGCCGAGGCAGGCCTCGATGTGCCCGTGCTCGTCCAAGCGTATCCCGACAAGGTCGATAAAATGTCGAGCACCGAACGGCGCGACAGCTTCTGCGGCAAGATATCGGTGTGCAACAACCTCAGGCAGCGCAACATAGCCTACACGCTGACCGACGACCACACCACAGACCCCACCTCCGAAGCTTTTGCTGAAGAGCTCGACTCCTTCGCAGCGGTGTGCCGCGTGGTGGCCGGTCTCAAGAACGTACGCATCGGAGCGCTCGGCGCCAGGCCCGCTCCGTTCACGACGATCCGCTACAGCGAAAAGCTGCTCGAAAGCTCGGGCATCAGCATCGAAACACTGGACCTCTCGGAGCTCTTCGGCCGGTGCGATAAGCTCTCGGACAGCGACTCGGGCGTCAAAAGACGGCTCAAAGCCATAACCGGCTACTGCGACACGGCGGGCGTCCCCCGGGCGGCGCTCCTGAAAATGGCCAAGGCAGCCCTCGTGATCGACCGCTGGATGGCCGAGAACGACCTCGCCGCAACCGCCGTGCAATGCTGGACCGCCTTCGAAGAGCTATACGGCATCACCCCGTGCACCATAATGAGCATGATGAGCAACAAGCTGATGCCCAGCGCCTGCGAGGTGGACGTTACAGGCTGCGTGGGCATGCTCGCACTCACCCTCGCGGCCCAGCAGCCCGCCGCCCTGCTCGACTGGAACAACAACTACGGCGACGACCCCGACAGGTGCGTGCTCTTCCACTGCAGCAACCTGCCCAAGCAGGTCTTCGAGAACGTGAAGATGGACTACCAGCAGATCATTGCCGGGTCGGTCGGCAAAGACAACACCTACGGCACGTGCGTGGGCAGAATGGCCTCCGGCCCCTTCACCTTCTGCCGTGTATCGACCGACGACACCGATGGCGTGATCCAGACGTACGTGGGCCACGGTGAACTGACGGACGACCCGGTCGATACCTTCGGAGGCTACGGCGTGGCGCACATCGAAAACCTCCAGGAACTGATGATGGTGATATGCAGCTTCGGCTTTGAGCACCACGTGGCGATTACACAGGCCGTGGTGGGCGATGCCGTCGCCGAGGCATTCGAAAACTACCTCGGCTGGGAGCTTTATTACCACAGTTGACCGCCGCCTTGGGGTTGTGCATCACACTGGGAACTGCCCGGGCCGGAAACCCTGGGCGAACGGAGATAACTCGAGGTTGCTCTCGGGGGGCTCGACCATGACGCCTGATGATTCTGGGTCGATGGGGAAAGCTGAGCACGAAACGCTCTATCATGCCCTGATGCGGCACACCGCCGATGCCATCATCGTGTACGATCTCGAGGGGCAAATCCTCGATGTCAACGAGTACGCCTCCACGGCCCTTTCCTACACGCGCGAAGAACTGCTGTCGATGCGAATATCGGACATCGAGCGGGATTTCACGCCCGACGCCCTGCAGGCGGTCTGGGACGATCTCGCAGACGGCATACCCATCACCATCGAGGGCAAGGCTCGTCGCAAAGACGGCACAACCTTCCCGATCGAGGCGCGCGTTGTGTTATTCTCGACCGGTGAGCGCCCATTGGTAATCGTCTCAGCCCGCAACGTTACCGAGCGCAAACGCGCCGAGGAAGAAGCGCGCGCGGCGCATGAAAAGCTGCGAAAGGCACACGAAGAGCTTCGTGACGCCCACAATCATCTCGAGAAACGCGTTGAAGAACGCACCGCCGAGCTTCTTGAAACAAACAAGCTCCTCAAAAAGAACATCGCAGAGCGCCGGACAGGCGAAAAAGTCCTCGCCACACGCCTCCGATACGAAAGGGCCCTGGCCGATTGCTCAAAGGTCCTGCAGTCAACAGACGTCAACATCAATGATGCCCTCACCGAAACCCTGCAACTGCTCCTCCCGGCTTCCCAGGCCAGCAGGGTATACATCTTCGAAAACTTCGACGATCCGGTAGATGGCTTGTGCTCGCGGCAGACGTTTGAGGCCTGTGCGCCGGGCGTTGCCCCCCAGACGGATAATCCGGCTCTCCAACACGCACCCTACAAAAACGGGTATGGCAGGTGGCAGGAGGTGCTCTCCCGGGGGGAACGGATCATGGGCCCGGTCGACTCATTCCCGGAAGCGGAGCGAAAAGTACTGCAAAACCAGGATATCCTGTCGATCCTCGTGCTTCCCATCCGCGCCGGCTGCGCGTGGTATGGCTTTATCGGATTCGACGACACCACAACGCGCCGCGAGTGGGGCGAGGAAGACGTCCGCCTGCTTCGCACCGTTGCTGAGATGATCGGCACTTACATCCACCGCGAACAGGCGGGAGAAAAACTGCTCGCCTATCAGGAACAACTGCGGTCTTTTGCCTCTGAGCTTGCATTGACAGAAGAGCGCGAACGCCGGCGGATCGCCACCGCGCTGCACGACACGATCGGCCAGACCCTCGCCCTCTCAAGAATCAAGCTCGCGGCGCTTCGCGAATCTCTCGCCGGACCCGACCATGTGGCCGAGGTCCTCAAACTCATCGAGCAGGCGATTCAAAACACTCGATCCCTCACCATCCAGCTCAGCCCGCCCGTGCTCTATGAGCTTGGGCTCGAGGCTGCCATCGAGTGGCTGCTCGAGCAGGCAGAGCAAGAGCATGGCCTGGCCGCTGAATTTGAGGATGACGGCCTGCCCAAGCCGCTGGACCACGATATTCAGGTCCTCCTGTTCCAAGCGGTCCGCGAGCTTCTGGCCAACATTGCCAAGTACGCAAAGGCCGACAGGGTGAAGGTAGCCCTCGCACGGACACACAGCGCCCTGGCGATAACCGTTGAAGACGATGGCGTTGGATTCGACACGACCGGGATCGGCCCTCAATGGGGCAAAACAGGCGGGTTCGGTCTCTTCAACATCAGCGAGCGGCTCGGGCACCTCGGCGGGAGCCTGAAGGTGAAATCCGAACCCGGCCGCGGGACACGCATCACATTGAGCGCGCCCTTGACGGGCCGGCACAACGGGAGGGCCCCCGCATGAGCACAAGAGTACTCCTGGTCGACGACCACCAGATGATGCGCCAGGGCCTGCGGTCCATGCTGGAGAAACAGCCCGATATCGAAGTGATCGCAGAGGCCGAGAACGGTCGGATCGCAGTGCAACTGGCCGCCGAGCTGTCGCCACATGTGGTGATTCTCGACATCGCCATGCCCGATATGAACGGGATCGAGGCCACCCGTCGCATCGTCGCTCAACAGTCCAACATCAAGGTCATCGGCCTATCGATGCATTCCGACAGGCGGTTTGTATCCGAAATGCTGAAGGGCGGTGCGTCGGGCTATATGCTGAAAGAGTGCGCTTTTGATGAGCTGGCTCAGGCAATCCGGACCGTCGCCGCCGGCGAGATATACCTCAGTCCGAAAATCGCCGGCGTGGTGGTCGACGGCTACAAACGCCACTTGTCGGCCGACAAGTCGTCGGTCGCGTCGATCCTCACCAACAGGGAACGCGAAGTCCTGCAGCTCCTGGCCGAAGGCAACAGTACCAAGGAAATTGCTTTTGCCCTCGGCGTGAGCGCCAAGACCATTGAAACCCACCGCCAGAATATGATGCGCAAGCTCGGCATGTACAGCGTGGCCGAGCTCACAAAGTATGCCGTGCGCGAAGGGCTTACCGACCTCGAGCAATAGCCCGCCGCCACGCCTATCATTTCTTCCCGCGCGCTCTGCTCCTCCCTGATTCCGCTCCCGCTGTAGCTTTCTGCTGCATGCCTTGTGCAACAACAATTCCGCCTGTTCTGAAGTTTCGCATGCCGTGGCCGTTATCCTAACCTGCAACCGCGTGCTGCATACGGAATCGATCACCCAAGGGAGATACAATTTGACCACCCATTCCGCCCCTTCAACGCCTGGTGAATGTGACGCCGCCGGGGATGGTCACATAGTATCAGGGGGCAAGAAGTATCGCGTCGTTGTTGAGACAGGGGCCGACTTCAGCTCGAACGTGGGCGACGAGGCCTACTTTGCCGCAATGGTCGACCTATTCAGGGAGCGCCTCGGCGACCACATCGATATCGTAAAGTTTGCCAACGAACCCGAGACCGTTATGAAACGATACAACATAGGGGCCATTTACAGCGGCCACGGCCTCAAGCGCCGCCTCGCGGCCCTCTGGCCCACGATCCGGGCCATCGCCGCGGCGGACGTTTACGTATGGGGCGGCGGGCAAATGCCTCTCGATTCCCACGGGGTGCTCTCCGTATTGTATCGCTTTCATCGCCCGCTGCTCGCCAAGCTGCTGGGCACGCCCGTCATGGGCTACGCCACGGGGGCCGGCCCGCTCGACATGCCCCATTCGCGTTTTATCGTGCGTCACTGCATGAAGGCTTTTGACGTGATCACCGTGCGCGACCACTGTTCAGTGGAACTGCTCAGAGAGATCGGCGTGCGCAAGCCGATCCACGAGACTATTGATTCAGCCGTTGTACTCGATCCGGCCCCGGCGGCGCGGGTGGAGCAGATCCTGCGGGTCGAGAACGTACCCCTCGATCGGCCCCTCGTCGGCGTGGCCCCGTGGGGACCGGCGTTCAAGAAACTCAAGAGCATCGTGCCCGTGATCTTTCGCAAGAAACATTTCAGCCGTGAAGACAAACTCCGGTTCGAAGAGCACTGTGAGATCATGGCGAGCGCCCTCGATTCGTTCATCGAGCGCCACGGCGTTTCTGTGATCTTCGTCGCGATGGATCCTTCCCAAGCACACGGCTTTGACGATAAAGTAGCCGAGCTGACCCGACAGAAGATGAAGCATTCCGACCGGACGCACCTGCTTCTGGGGTCCCGTTACCATCCAAAGGAGATCAAGGGGGTCTTCGGACGGTGCGAGATCGTGGCGGGAAGCAGATTGCACGGCCTTATTATGGCAACGGGCGAGATGGTCCCGACCGTCGGGATATGCTTCGCCGAAAAGACACGAGATTTTGCGCGCCTCACAGGACAGGAAAAAACGTACGTGGACGCCGGCAACCTCGCAAGATCCGGCAAGCTCACAGCGGCGCTGGACCGGTGCTGGCACGAACGCGAAGACCGGCGGCGCAAGCTCCGGGGCCTCGTCGGTCAGTTCAAAAAAGAGGCCCGGATCAACGCAGAGCGGCTTGCCGGACTGATGGGCGCCCGCCCGCACCCCGGCACGCCAAACTCCCGCGGAAAGGCGGTCGTGATCGGCACAGCAGCCTCGGCCGACCACCGATGCGATGAAGCCTCCGGCCTCAACATCAACGAGGTCGTAGAGCAGAACCTGTGCACATTCTGCGGTACCTGCTATGGAGTGTGCCCCCGCAGCAATATCACGATTGAGCGCGAGTGGGACGACCAGCCCCGGCCCGTGGTCGCCGACGAATCGCAGTGCACCGGCTGCGGACTATGCCTGCAAGTGTGCCCGGGCCACAAAACAGACTTCGGCGCCGCACGTGAATTTGTTTTCAAGCGTCAGCCGCGCAACCCCCTTGTGGGGTGTGTGGAAAAACTCCTCCTTACGCGCAGTGCTCGCCGAGACTCCCTTCACAGGGCCACCAGCGGAGCTACGGTAAGCGAGATCATCGCGCACATTCTCGAACAGGGCCTGGTCGACGGCGTGGCGGTGACGAGCATGGATTATTCCGCTCGCCGGCCGAGGCCCAGAACGTGGATCGCGCAAGACCCCGCCGACGTTGCGCTGCTGAACGGGTCGGTTTACATGAGCGCACCAGTAAATACCATCCTCCAGGTGATCCGGAAGAACAAGAGCGCCGACCGAATCGCCATGGTAGGCCTGGGATGCCACATCCAGGGTCTGCGGGCGGCCCAGCAGCAGTTTGCGTGGGCCCGAGAGCGCGTACCACTGGCGATCGGGCTTTTCTGCGGGCACGGCGTAAGACCGGCCGGCACGTGGCACATACTGCGTCGACTGGGAATATCGCCCGAGGATGTGACCGACCTCGCCTATCGCGCGGGGCCCCCGCCGGGTTGGTTCAAAAGCACAACACGAGATGGCCGCAGGCGCGAGATGAAGATGTGCGACTACTCCTACGCACTAACGTGCTATGGCAACTCGCGCTGCTCGATGTGCGTGGACCCGTTGTGCGAGCTGGCCGACATCAGTGTGGGCGACGCCTGGCTGCCGGAAATGCAAAGACGCGGCGGCTGGAACCTGACTATTGCCCGCACGCCCGCAGGGGCCGAGATCATCAACGAACTCGTTGGGAAGGGCGCGCTGCTTGCGGAAGAGACGACCGATGAACGGCTCATCCAGGGGCAGCGGATGCAACTGTATCAGCGCGAGCGCGGAGCGTGGGCACGAATGATCTGGCGGCGGCGCATGGGGAAAGCCGTTCCGGCCTATACCGGGCTCGAAGCGAAGCCGCTCCGCCCTTCCGACATGCGGAGAGCATTGACCATCCTGGCCGCGCAGTGGATTGCACAATTGCGTCTGACGCAATCGCTGATGCCATGGGTGGTCCAACTCGGAGGGCGGATCCTGAGCCTGTTTCCCAGCCGGTCGAAAAAGGATGCACTGATAGGCCGCGACGAGGCCTACAGCAAGGAATTCTTCCACGGCAGGCAGTACTGAACCGGTCGTTCGGTTGATCAGTCGCTCAGCCACTCAGTCGACAAGTCGCGGAGCCGCACCACCTCAACCCGACCCGGCGGCCGGGCCGGCTTGCTTTAACAGCCTAAGGGCTTCTGAAGGTCCTCGCCCCCGCTCAACTCTTGGGCTCTTACACCAGGCCGAGCCGGCTGCCGGCACGGCCGTGAAAAGTTTCTGAAGGGGGGTGTGGGGGGAAACTCTTTTCAAAGAGTTTCCCTCCCAAAGGTTTAATCGCGCCCACCCGGCGGCGAAGATCCCGACGCGCTATTCGAGCGGGAATTTCTGAATCTGGCGCCTGGACGGCGGCGGCGGCCCGCCGGTTGCTTCTCCCACTCGCACGATGCTCGTTGTCTGGGCGGGGATCGTGGCCGAATAGTTGTTTCCGTTGATGGTCGCCGGCCCCCCTGTGATCATCTGTGTCTGGTCGGCCTGTGCGGGCAGTGTGATGCTCACGCTCTTCGCACTTGAGTTGAAATTCGATACGACAACGTAGTGGGCGCCGTCTTGGCCCTTAACCCACACGCCTCGCACACGAACGTCGCTCGTATCGAGCTTCTGCGCGTTCGCGCCGTCGGCCATTTCTCTTGTCTGCGCCGCGGTGGCGTCGCAGATGACCAGCAGGGCGTGGTCTACCGGGCTCGCGCTCGTGGACCATCCAAACCGTATGTAACTGGTATTCTGCCCGTCGTATCCTTCATTGCTGTGGGCCGACAGGCGGTAGTTGAACAGGTTCGAGGTCTGCCGGCTGTAGACGGTCACGTATCCGATGGCATCGTCAACGTTCATCCAGGGGCTGTTGATCGTATTGACGGGCGAGCTTGTCCCGGAAACGCTGAAAGAATTATTCGCCGTGTGGATCGTGCGCGAGTTGCCGTTGTAAATCCAGTTTATCGTGTTCCATTCCATGCCCGATGCGGAGCCGGAGATTTCCGAGCCATATACCGTGGTGATGATTGAGAGCACCGATTTGTGGTCGGGCAGGGGCACAAAGGCCACGTAATTGATCGCTCCGGTGGTGCCGCGCCGGGCGGTGACGGCGAAGCCGCCGTCGAACTCTTGGAGATTGTAGTCCTCGTAGTCGGAGGTCGCCCCCAGGCGCGGAGCGGGAGAATTGAAGCTGTACTCTATCATGTGGTCGCCGCCCTGGCGCGGCACGATTTGCCAGCGCGACTTGGTCCGCGACCACGACGCAAAACGATGGTCTGTTCGATACGAATACGCTTGGGCATATTGAGCGTGCACCTTGCCGTTGCAGTCGGCGTTGAGCTCGGCGTCCGTGGCCGCAGGCACTTCGTTGGGGTAGAGGACATTGAGGAAGTAGGCCACGGCAACGTTGAACGCCTCGTCGACGACAAGGTTGGCAGGCGGATTGCTGAACTGCACGAACCCCGAAAGGTTGCCGTTGTGGAGTTGTTGCTTCCATTCCATCCATCGCAGGATGTTGAGTTCCATCCGCGCGGCGACCCGATCGGCGTATCGGGCCTTCAGATACGCAAACCAGTGGAGGGCTTTAGTTTCGCCGTATTCGTACTGCGGCCAGTCTTTTGCGGCCGGCATGGCCACGCGGCCGTCCCACAGATGCAGCGGCATGATCTTTTCGTATACTTTCGGAGCATTGTAGTAAAAAGTGTCGGGAATGCGGTGCCCCGACTTGTCGTAAGACGCCCACACAATGCCGATCAGTCGTAGGCTGTCGTAGGTGTAGCCGATGTGCCACACGTCGTGGTTGTTGACCGTATAGTCCGCGTTCACGTTTATGCCGTCGACCCAATCTTTCACACACGCCCCTTCGACAACGGTATTGTTGTCTCTCATGTCGAGCGTGGCAAAAAGCTCCATCCACGCCTCGTGTGCGCGGTTCAGGCCGGACTGATACTCGCCGTCGTTCGGGAAGAACGCGGGGAAAACGGTGCCCGCGGCCACTGGCCAACTATCGTCCTCGGTGGATTGGTCGGTCGATACCTCCACCCAGCCGTCGGTGTGCACGACTGCGTCGAAGCGTGCGTCCTTGATCTGCTGCCTGAGAAACTCGCCGTAGTCGGGGGCGCTGTTGAGCAGGAGAATGGCAGCGGCCCGGTAACCCGGCGCCTGGGCGTGCGCGTAGGAGGCGGTCTGACCGTTCTGGATGCTTGCCAGGCAACTGTTGAGCCTGCTGAGGGCCTCGGCCTTGGAGATTCCCGTGGCCGCGGGGTCGTACCCGGGGTCCGCCGTAAGGCACGAGAGGATCAGGGCGTATGTGCCGGTGAAATCAAAGTTCCGGTCGATGCTCAGCAATGCCTTCGACCCCGTCCAGAACTGGTTGGCCCATTTCGCCCAGCGCGACATCACCCGGCGGTAGTCGGCAAGCGTTACCTTGTCTTTGGGGAGGCCGTCGCGCCATTGGGGATAGGTTTGTGCGGACGCGTGCCGACAGGGCGCTCCCGCAAGAACAGCAGACACAGCGATGATGATCACCACACTGAAGATTTTCCTGATAGCACGTGCAGTCACAGATAACCTCCGCTACAAGAAGAACAAAAAAGAATGAAGAAGAATGCAGCAAAAGATAGCAGAGAATCGATCCGGCTTGGCAAGCCGTAACTTCGTGGGGATGCCGCTTCTACAGCACGACTTATTATACGCACTTCCGTGCGAAGTGTCAACTACCTTTTTCGGCGCCTTTGCGGCTTGCTTGGGTTGGCCAGCCGGAAGAGCCGGGGAAGCCGCCAGGGTGAAGCGGCTCAAAGACATGCGCCGGGGCGTCGCAATTATCTGGTAATGTCCCAAAAGTGGTGTAGCATTGCCCTATGGGGCCGTGCACTGATGTGATACCCAGACTCGTGGCACCACACCGAAGTTGTCTGTCACGGGCCATTCATTTCCAAACGCAAATGTCAAGCGTCTCTGCAAGTCCTTACATAGCCATAACTTACGCTCCCACCTGGTGCCTGACACCAGGCGGGGACGTAATGCCTTGCCTACCAATGACTTACAACGCCACGTGTCATTTGCGTTGCGATACCGGCGTATAAAACAATCCGAAGATCGTAGCCGCAGTTTGAGAAACACCGATGTTCATTGATAAAACACGAATTATCCTTCGGCGGAAAACGGGACAGAATTGTCCGGACGCTGAGTGTTGAGCGCTCAGAGGTATCCGGACATCGGGCCGGTGTGCCGGGCAGGCTGATCCATACGACGACGGTGGCTCTTTCCGCGCTTATGCCCCTGCCGGAGCCAGCGCTCTTGGGACATTACCAATTATGCGCCATTTGACATTGGACATCGACCGAAGATTGCTGTACAATACGGCCTTTGGAGTTGGACGAAAGGAGCGCACGATGAAACTCTACGACATATCAATGACACTACGGCCCGACATGGTGGTCTGGCCGGGCGATGATCCATTCGAAATAACGCCAACGGGGCGAATCGCCGACGGGGCCACCTGTAATCTCAGCAGGCTCGCAATGGGCAGCCACACCGGCACGCACGTGGATTCGCCGTTGCACTTCATCGACGGCGCCGACGCCATCGACAAGCTCGATCTGCGAAAACTGGTAGGACCCGCCGACGTGCTCGACTGCACGGGCATGCGGGAGATCGACGCCCCCGCCCTCGAAGGTCGATTACACGAGGGCGTCATTCCCCTTCTCAAAACCGATTCTTCGCGCCTGTCCGACACCACGCCCTTCCGAGACGACTACGTATATCTGACGGCCGCGGCTGCGCAGTTGCTCGCGGCCAACGGTGTGCAGGCGGTCGGCATCGACTATCTTTCCATCGCCGGCAAGAACGGCACGCCGGTGCATCGGACGCTTCTGGAGGCCGGCATTGCCGTAATCGAAGGTCTGCGACTGGCCGATGTGCCGGCGGGCAGCTACAGGTTCGTTTGCCTGCCTCTGAAGATAGAGGGCTGCGACGGCGCCCCGGCCCGAGCGATTCTTTTGCAGGATTAAGCATTCAGAATGCCCTAGGGAATCTATGACGACAGGTATCCGCGCGATTCTCATCATCATTATGCTGGTTGCGGTTTCCGCTCTGACGGCTCCGCCCGCATGCGGGGCCGCCGCCGACTTCGGTTTTGAGACGAGTGATCAGAAGGCGATCTCGCTGGTCGGCTCGATACACCTGCACAACGCCGGCTCGGCACCCGCTGAAGACATCGAAATCAAAGCATACCTGCCGCGGAACCTCATCGGGCAGACGATCTTCGCTCTCGATTTCATTCCCCGGCCCCACCGCATCGAGGCGGATCCGTGGACGCAGAAAATCGCCACGTGGAAAGTGTCCGTCCTTGCGCCGGGCGAGCATGTTTTCGTAATGTGGATTGCACGGGCTGCGTCTTCCGAGGTCAAATACGACGTGCAGCGCCTCCGCAGGGGCAACCTGCCGATACCGGTGCCGATCCGATCGCTCTACCTGTGGGGCGAAACCGACGGCACCGCCGAGCCCTGCCTGAGCCTCAGCAGACGCCTTGCCCAATACGTTCGCAAGACGGCCTCACAAGAACTCAGCGGCCTCCCGTTTGACCTGGCCATTCCCCGGCCCGAAGATACCTTTGCCTATGCCGAGATGATGACCAGGCTGTGCCACGCGAACGGTATTCCCTGCCGGACCGTGGGAGCCTACGTGAGGACCGTCGGAGCCGATTTTTCGGTCGACCTCCACGGTGCCGCATGGAACGAGGTATACTTCCCCCAGTCGGGATGGGTACCGATGTCGGTTACGGATCGGTGGGAGTTTGGCCGAAAACACAACAATTACGTTGTGGTTAAGACCATCGGGCATACAGGTGAAAGCGGGGAGGAATTCTGGGGCAGCACCGGCGGCGGAGGCGGCAACGTTCGCGCCGTGGACCGCGGCTATTTCTCGACCACGCGCGATTTTCAGCAAGAAAGCGAGATGATAAAGCTCTTTCAATCGCTGAGGAAAGCCGACCAGCCGGCTCAGATCAGCGGGGCCCTGTTGCTCCAGGGCAAGTCGGGCGAGCCCCTCGCCCTCGGCCTGCTCGAACCGTATCTTTATCACGCCGACGCGGAAGTGGCCGAGAGCGCGGCAACCGCGGTCGGGAGCGTCCGCCAGAATCAGGCCGCTCTCATGCTCGTCGACGCAATGGGCCGCTCCCCCGAAACCGACACGACCCTGATGAAGCAGGCCGAATCGCTTACCGGCCGGAACTTCGGCACCGACAAGGAAGCATGGCGAGATTGGATCCTCCGCAACATCTTCCCTGCCTCTGACTGATCGGTCGGCCGAACAACCCAAAGACCAATTCACATTTGTTTTCGACTTCCGATTACTAGCCTTGGAAGGAGACCAAACATGCTGGCTGGTGCGGCGGGGCTCGCCGAAAACAAGGTGCGGGAGGTGGGCAGTTTTGCGATGCTGGCCGGCCGGGTGTTTTCGTGTTCGTTTCGTCGCCTGCCCCGTTATGGCCTTCTGCTGGCACAGATGCTCAAGATCGGCGCAAAGTCGCTGCCGGTGGTCTTGATCACGGGCACCTTCACCGGGATGGTCCTCGCCGTACAGACCCATTCGCAATTTGCCCGCGTGAACATGGAGAACCTGCTCGGGGCGGTGGTTTCGGTATCGATGGTCCGCGAGATCGGCCCCGTGCTCACCGGGCTGGTGCTGGCGGGGAGGATAGGCGCCTCGATGACGGCCGAGCTCGGGTCGATGAAAGTCTCCGAGCAGATCGACGCCCTGCGCGCCCTCGGGACCGATCCGGTAACATACCTGATAGTGCCGCGGTTCATATCATGCGTATTGCTCATCCCGCTGCTGGTGGCTTACTCCGACTTGCTCGGCATACTGGGCGGATGGCTGGTGAGCGTTCACGTGTTGACGGTGGACCCCCATTTTTACTGGGAGTTCGCCGCGCGATACGTGGAGACGTGGGATATTTTCTCGGGGATGTTCAAGGCGTCGGTCTTCGGCGGGCTATTGTGCCTTATCTGCTGTTTCAAAGGCTTCTCGACCGTCGGCGGAGCCGAAGGCGTAGGACGCTCCACCACCGAGGCCAACGTGGCTACCTCCATCGGCATCATCATTGTCAACTTCTTCCTCGCCCTATTACTGCGGACCGTATACAAGAACATCTGGGGAAGCTGATCATGAGTTATGGGTTATGAATTCTGAGTTATGAATTAAGATCATTGGCCGGCTCATCTCCGCGCTCAGGCGGGCCTTTCATCTGTGGCTCATGTGCTACTGCCGTACATCGCATCCCGCGCTCGGGTCCGCCTTCTCTTCATTCATACATCGCATCCCGCGCCCGGCTTCGCCTTCTCTTCATTCATACATCGCATCCCGCGCCCGGCTTCGCCTTTTCTTCATTCATAACTCATCACTCATAACTCATCACTCATAACTCATCACTCATAACTCATAATTCATGATCTGGGCCCCTTCAGGTTCTTCTTGGTGCTCAGGATAATGGCAGTGATCACGGCTGTGATCTCATCGGTTTCCTGTATGAGGAGCCCCAGCCGCTTTGGTGGAATAATTTTCGACTTCTCGATCAAACGAAGCCAGTACAAACTTTCCCTTGCCTCTTTTTGTGCGATGGTCAGCTTATGAATGAAGTCGCGGCGGCTTTCGGCCGACTGTGCTTCCTCGATGTTGGCGCCGATGGAAGTTGCGGATCGAAGCAGCTGCCTGCTTAGCACCCGCCCAGCCCCTTGATCGCCGACTTCCAGTGCCTGATAGAGCTTGATAACCCGAGACGCGTACTCGAATGTCCTTTGTCGGATGTCTGGGAACGGCTTCCTATTATGGTCCATTTTTCCTCCTGCGTCGTTGGGCTCGAAGTTGATCTGTGCTTGGTCTTAATTCATAACTCATCACTCATAATTCATAATTCAGATGCTTTTCCACAACACGGCGATTATGCCGGTTATGACGAGGAGGCCGTCGGCCACGAGAGGGCAGGTGATTTCGCTCTTGACAACGCGCGGGAAGAGAGGATAGAGAACGAGCAGAATGAACGCAACGCACGGGAGCAACCAGTAGGCAAGCGTCGAAAAAACCCCCAGTGCCGCACCCATCACAAGCACGATTGCCAGCGCCGCGGCCAGCACGGTGAGATAGGTCCGAGTGCGGCGCGGTCCCAGGAGCACCGGAAGCGTTTCGCGGCCCAGCAGACGATCGCCCTGGATGTCGGTGAAGTCGAAGATGGTCGACCGCACAAACGCCAGGATGAATGCAACCAGGGCCGCAAGGACAAGCGCCGGGGCCGACGGCGGCTGCGAGATCGCCGGAATAACCACGCCTACCGTGGCCCATCCCGTTGCGGTGAAAAGATCCTTCGAAGCGGGCAGATCCTTCAGGCGGCGATGCTTGAGGCCCAGCGGCGCCAGAGACGCGCTGTAGGCCAGGCCGATCAGATAGGCCGCAAGAAGCAGGATCGTTTCGGCTGTGCCCCTGTGGGCGGCGAGGACCAGCGACAAAGCAGCAAGAACGGATGTAAGCCCTACGGAAAGTTTGCGGTGGCGGGTGTAGAATGCCACGCGTCGCGGGGCCGTGAGGCCGTCGAGCTGTCGGGCGCCCAGCCTGTTCCAGATATGAACCGAGAAAATGTAGCAGAAGGTGATCACGAGGTAGAGCGGGTTCAACCTCGCGGTTCCGGGCTGCAGTGCAAAGCCGGCATAGGTAAGGGCTACGGCCCCCAGACCCGTGTAAAGAGTGCTGTCGGTCAGGAACTTCACCCCCCGGTGCAGGGCGCGCGCCGTCTTGCTGCGATCCTCACCGATCTCCTCGAGTTTTCGAATGACCGAGGCCGTGATCCAGTTGGGCGTCGATGCGCCGGCCGTCACGCCGACGCTGTTGTACTGCGAAAAGCTGTCGGGCAGCTCCGCGGCGCTCTCTATGTGAACGACCGGTGTGCCGGTCGAACGCGCAACCTCGGCCAGGCGGCGCGTGTTGGCGCTGTGCTTGCCCCCTACCACGACCATGGCGTCGACCGATTTGCACAGCTCGACAACCTCGCGCTGGCGCTCCTCGGTGGAACGGCAGATGGTGTTTACGACCTCAACTCTTTCGTGCCTCTTCTTGATGATCTCGGCGATCTCCCGGAAGGTGGATTCGTTGAAGGTCGTTTGAGCGAGCAGGCACACGTCGCCGTCGAGCTTCACTTGCCGGGCTTCGTCCGGCGTCGAGACCACGATGCCCTCGTTGTCGCAGAAGCCCAGCAGCCCGAGGACCTCCGCGTGGTTCTTGTCGCCCGCGATGATGATGGTGTTGCCGCTTTGATGGCGTTTTCCGACAATGCCCTGTGAGTAGCGCACGTGGGGGCAGGTGGCATCCACGACTTGCAGCCCGGCCTGCTCTACAGCCTTGAGCGCCTGAGGCGGAATGCCGTGGGCGCGGATGACGACCGTGCCTTCGTCGAGGCCGTCGATGCTTTCGATGGCGTGTACGCCCCGCGTTTCGAGCATTTCGACCGCCTGTCGGTTGTGGATCAACGGGCCGAGGGTGTATAGCGGCGCCGAGCCCTTTTGGGTTTCGCCGAGCACGCGGTCCATTGCGCGTTTCACACCCATGCAGAATCCGGCGGTCTGAGCTAGTTTTATTTGCATACGATTGGCAATGCCCCAAAGCCTGCGGGAGTATTTGCCGTCGGCCCAGCCCAGCGTTGAAACACTGGGCTATATTCAGTCAGTCCCTACGGGACTGAAGACAACGATGAAGGCGGAAGGATGAAGATTGAAGATTCACCACAAAGACACGAAGGACACAAAGGAAGAGAAGAAAGTATGAGTTCTGAGTTCTTGTCTTCTTTGAGCCCTCTGTGCCTCGCGCCGTCGCCTTAGCGGCTTTGGCACGTCGGCGACTGTGGTGAATCCGTATTGGACCTTGGACTTCCGATATTGGTCATTGGAAATTGGACATTGAGCATTTCAACTGGGTCTTGGACCTTGGACTTTGGACCTTGGACCTGTATTCTTGTCATTTGGTCTGCGCCTCGGCGGCCGGTGACCGATCTGACGCCGCGGGGCCGACTACGAGGATTGCGAGCACGCCCCTGCTCGAGGCCGCCGCGCCTGTTTCGAGCGGGGCTGGGGGCTGGGGCCGCGCCCTGCCGGGCGCCTTGCCTTCGGCATCTGCTACCACTGCATCGTGCGGCGCACCCGGGCGTACCAGGCGAAACTTGCCGGAAGCGGCGATCTGGGCGATAATGCCCGATCGGACGTCGGCGGCAGCACGATCCGGGGCACGATCCGGCTCGTGGATCTGCGCCAGGATAACGGATCGGCGGGAGGATATCCTGGCAATCACATCCACGCCGCGCTCCTCCAGGAACGCCACGAGGTCGTCCAAGCACTGCTCGGCACTATCGGCCTCGACAACAACGTCGAAGAGCCGTCGATCCGTCGCGTCGTCGTCCAGTCCCTCTGCCTCAGGTAACTCGTCGAAAGCCTTCCCCTTGGCGAGGGCCTTTGTCTGCTTCATTTCCTTTGCGGGTGGGCGCGATTCGGCCAAAGGTTGCTCCGCCTCCAGGTCATCAAGGAATTCTTCCTCCGCTGTTCTAATGGCATCCGTGCCGGTCGGGGCCTCATCGGTGTAGGTCGTTTGACCCTTGAGCCGCCTGGTGGGCGCCGTGACGGCGCTGCGCTGCGGGGCTTCCTTGTCTTTCAGCCAGAGAGTGGCGGCGACTACTACGATGGCTATCGACGCGGCCATTGCGCCGTAGCGCCTCACCCAGCCTCCCCAGCCGGGCCGACGGACGGTTTCATGACCGATTGTGGCGTTGACCCTCTGGGCGAGGCCAGCGGGGGCGGGGACCCTGGGCAGTGTCTTTATGCCGTCGATCAGGCGCCGCTGTTGGGCGAGCTTGCGCGTGCAGGCGTCGCACCCGGCGAGGTGCTCTTCGAGCCGGGCGTTCTGCTCGGAAGGAAGCTCGCCGTCAAGGTATTCCATAATCTGCTGTTTTGCGTCCCGACATTCCATGACCAGTCCCACTTTTCGCTGTCAAGCCAGCATCTTGCGAAGTATTTCGCGTCCCCTGAAGAGCCTCGATTTAACCGTCCCGTGCGAACACCCCACCATCGCGGCGATCTCGGCGTAATTGTAACCTTCGATATCCCTGAGCACCACCACTATGCGATAATCCTCGGGGAGTTTTCCGAGGGCTTCTTCTATCCTGGCGTACTCTTCGCGAGTCTGTGCTGCTTGCGGCGGCTGAGGGTCGCCGGCCGGCGGATCGCAGTCCGGTTCGTCGCCGCCCATCGCCAACGGCACGTGCAGATGCGCCTTTCGCGCTGCCAGCGACCGCCTGCGGCTTATACATGTATTTACGGCGATCCTGTAGAGCCATGTATAGAAAGAAGCATTCCCTCGAAAGCCGTCGACGGCTCGGTACGCCTTCAGGAATACATCCTGCGCGATGTCGGCCGCATCCTGGTAGTCGCCGACCATTCGGTAGATGCCGTTGAAGAGGTCGTCTTGGTAGCGCTGCACAAGTGTGCCGAAGGCGACGGTATCGCCTCGGCGGCATCGCTGGATGAGGACGGCATCGTCAACAGCGTCGTTCACCAAATGCCTTTCCATAGGGTTTGACGCACTGGAAGAGAAATAGTTCCCGAAAATCCCGTTATGTCCCACAGGTGGGGGGGGAAGGCACCTCCGCTGCAGTACCGTTCTACTCCGGCCCGGGATCGATCGTGGTACTTCGGCTATTGTGATTGTACCCGTCAAGATGGGGAAATCAACCATAATCGACGTCGCCCCGCTCAGTCGCACAGTCGGTCAGTCGGAAGTCCAAGACGGATTCACCGCACCTGTCCGCCGCAGGGCTTCGGCAGGCGGGAAGGCTCAAAGGCCGCAAAGAAGATCCGAGTCTGCTTTCATCCTTCATCCCTCATCCTTCATCCTTAAGACAAAGCCGCCCGTTCCTCGGTTTGAGAAACGGGCGGCTATTATAGGGGTCGTTAAGCAGGAGATAAGCCGAGTTCTGTTACGGCCCCTGTAGGGGCCGCTGCGGCCATTCATCTGAGACGCCCCTTACGGAGACGCCTTCAGCGGCCTACCCGGAAGTCGATAGCGAGCCGGGCCGGCTCGTGCTTCCTGTTTGGCCTTTCACCGGGCGGGGTTTGCCAGGCCGGCGGGGTCACCCCCGCCGCCGGTGAGCTCTTACCTCACCATTTCACCCTTACCGCGCCGGGGCGCGGCGGTATATTTTCTGTTGCACTTTCCCTGGGATCACTCCCGGTGGGCGTTACCCATCGCCCTGCCCTGTGGTGCTCGGACTTTCCTCCCCTTTCGGGGCGGCCGCTTCGCCTGCTTAACGGCCACATAGCTATTGGTATGGAAACATCAGCGCCAACACTGCGCGAAGTACCCGGCCTACTCCAGGTAGATGATCCTCGAGCAGAATTTGCAGTAGATGATATCGTCGTTTCGCAGGAGCCGCGCCTGGACCTCGGGCGTCATTTTCATGAAGCAGCCCTGGCAGGAATTATCGATCACGGGCACAACCGCAGTGGCGCCGCGCTTTTGGAGGATGCGCTCGTATTGGTGCAGGACGTCGGGAGGCATATTCGCGGTCACCGCTTCACGCTCTTCGGTGATCTTCCGGAGTTGCCGGCCGACCTGCTCCTGCCGGGCGGATATCTCGTCCTTGTGCAATTCGCGATCTTTTTGGGCGAGGGCCTCGTTTTCGCGGCACTCCTGTATCGTTGCCTCCTGCTGGTCTATGCTCTCCATCAGCATCAGCATTTCGTCTTCGGTCTTGGCAATGTCGGCCTTCTCGGTGGTGATCTCCGAGAGTATGGTCGAGTATTCCTTGTTGGTCTTTACGCTTGCGAGCTGCGACTGATATTTCTCTATTTTGGCCTCGTGGGATTTGAGTTCGAGATCCCTCGCGTCATAACGACTGCGGAGGGCCGTTAGTTGGCCCTCCGCTTCTTGCAGAGCTTTTTGGTTTTCCTGCACAGTCTCATCGAGCTGCCGCAGGGTCTTGGGCAACTCATCGTGCTTTTTCCGCAGGTCTATCAGTTGGCGGTCAAGCTTACTCAGCTTCTTGATGTTTTCGAGTTTCGGGTTCTCGCCCATTCGCTCCTTACCTGATGCCGAAGCCTTCGATGAAGCTTTCGAGTTTCCTGCTCCTGATCGGATGCTGGAGTTTTCGCACTGCCTTTGCCTCGATCTGCCGGACACGCTCTCGAGTTACCTGGAACTTTTGCCCTACTTCTTCGAGCGTGTAGGTGAAGCCCTCGCCTATTCCGTAGCGGAGCTTGATGATATCGCGCTCGCGCTCGGTGAGGGATTCGAGAACTAACTCCATCTTATCGCACAGCATCTTGTGGCCGGCCGAGCTCACGGGGCTCTCGGCGGTCTCGTCTTGGATGAAGTCGCCGAAGTAGCTGTCGTCGCCTTCCCCAACGGGCCGATCCAGCGAGATCGGGTGCTTGGAGATTTTCATCACCCGACGTGTCTCCTCAATGGGGATTTCGGCCGCGCGGGAAAGCTCCTCGATGGAGGGCTCGCGCCCGCGCTCCTGAACGAGATTCTTGCTGACGTTGCGGAGCTTGCTCATTGTCTCGATCATGTGCACGGGGATCCTGATGGTCCGCGCGAGGTCGGCGATCGACCGCGTGATGGCCTGTCGGATCCACCAGGTGGCGTAAGTCGAGAACTTGTAGCCGCGCTGGTATTCGTATTTCTCTACGGCTTTCATCAGGCCGGTGTTGCCTTCCTGTATGAGGTCGAGGAAGCCCAGCCCGCGGTTGCGGTATTTCTTGGCTATCGACACGACGAGCCTGAGGTTGCCGCTGGAGAGCATCCGCTTGGCTTTTTCGTACTTCTTGTGCTGGTCGCGTATCTCGCGGGTGCGGTTGCCGAGGCTTTCGAGCCCCTCGCCGGCCAGAAGGGTGAGCTCGTCGAGTTGCGCCCTCATGTGGCGCAACTGGCCGTTGTTGTCGCCTGTCTGCTCGAGCTCCGCGGTCCTCTCAGCAAAGTACGTCATTCGTGAATGATGCTCGACCAGTCTGTCCATCATCGGCTGAATTCTTCTACCCGACAGGCTGAGTTCCTCGAGCAGTGCCGCGGCGCGCTTGCGCCGCCGGGCCAGCCTTTTCTCGGCCCGCTTCCGCTCGGCCGCCGACGAGCTTCCCATCATCTCCCGATAATCAAAGCGGTTACGTTCGAGTATGGCCTTGAGCGTCTTGAGGTTCTCGGGAAGCTTCTTGTGCAGGCCTTCCTTGGTGTTTTCGTCGCCGCCCAGTGCGTTGAGTGTGCGCTCGAAGGGCGCGTCGCCGCGGCTCACGTCTTCCAGGATGCCGATTGCGGTTTCAATCGAGAGGTCCGATTCCAGCGCTTTGGTGCGGAATTCGTTCCTCGTCATCTCTATTTTCTTTGCCAGTAGTATTTCTTCCTCACGCGCGAGCAAAGGGATCTCGCCCATCTGCGTGAGGTACATCCTCACCGGATCATCGATACTGTCGACAACCTCCTCTTCGAGCTCGTCCAGAAGGGCCTCTTCCTCTTCCTCCACGAGAGCTTCGCGGCTCTCGACCTCCGATGCGTCGACGAGCTCGATTCCCATCTCGTCGAGCTGCATAAGGATCTTGTCGATCTTTTCGGGTGACACGGTATCCTCGGGGAGGAGGTCGTTGAGCTGTTCGTAGCTCAGGTACCCCTTTTCTTTCCCCTGGTCGGCGAGGATCTTAATAGTGTCCGCAGAATTGCCCATCAAATCCTCCTCAGATTTCACTTGGCGCCCAGATGCTCCCGCTTCAGTCGCGCATTATATTCCAGTTTCAAACGATGGGAGCTTTCCGAATCTCCTTCTCTTGCGGCTGTAAGCATCTCTTCCCTTAGCTGCTCCGTATACTGCTTTGCTTTTCGCCGGTCAAACGTTTCCAAACATTGCTGCAATCTGTCGTCATAATCGGTATTGCCTGCGGTGTCGCTCATAAGCTCCGCCAGGACCGATGCGTGCTCAGGCTGTGAAACACGCGCCGACAGCCTCGTCGGGTCCACGCCGCCTTCTTCGTTGAGCAGTCCCGCGGCGGCCTCAAAGATCGCCCGCAGGCTGGCGTGGCCAAAATCGCCCGGAGCCGCTGCCTCGACCAACCGCGGAAACAGCGCTGCGTTGTGCAGGCAAACCGCAATCAGCTCTCGTTCGGCGGGCGGCAGGCTGCGGGCCGCAGGCTGCTGATCCTCGGGGGGGCCTTGCCGTTTTGCACTGCGTCGCCCTGTTCGCTTCGACATCACTTGCCTGAACCGTCGCCGGGTGCTCTGTTCGGTCACACCCAGCCGCTGGTTCAGCAGTTTCACCACGCGGTCGAGCGTAAGCCCTTGCTCCACGACATTCGGCACGCGAGCTACCAGGTCGAGTGCTTCGTCTACGATTGCGGCGGCCAGTTTCGGATCGACCTGTTCTCGGGTGCCGGCGGCACGAAGCTTAAACTCGAAAATGCCCAGGGCTGCGTCGAGGCTCTCGCGAAACGCCTCGGGGCCGAGATCGACCAGGCAGTCGCAAGGATCCTTGCCCTCGGGCAGCGTGGCCACCGACACTTCCAAGCCTTCTTCCACAAAGATCTGAAGGCTCGAATCGGATGCCTTCTGGCCGGCGGCGTCGCCGTCAAAGACCAACGTACAGCTCTCGGCGTAGCGATTGAGCCGGCGTATGTGCTCGCGGCCCAACGCCGTGCCCAGCGTGGCGACCACGTTTGTGATGCCGTGCTGATGAGCCATTATCACGTCTGTGTAGCCCTCTACCACCACCACCGAGCTGCTCCGGAAGATCGCGTTTCTGGCCTGGTCGAGCCCGTAAAGGAGCCTGCCTTTGCTGAAGAGCGGCGTCTCCGGAGAATTTATGTATTTGGCTGTCTCGTCCGGGTCCAGCGACCGTGCGCCGAATCCCACGATCTTTCCTTGTGCGTTGCCTATCGGAAACATCAGCCGGTTTCTGAAGCGGTCGTAATGCCCGCCGGTATCCCGGCTGATCACAAGGCCCGCATCTTCGAGGGTCTTTACGGCGCCGCCCTTCGCCGATGCCTTGCGGATCAGGTCATCCCACCCCGGCAGTGCGTATCCGAGGCGGAATTCCTTAATACTTTCGTCTGAGATGCCCCTCTGCTGCACGTATTCGCGGACCTTTTCGCCGACCGGACCCGCCAGATTCTGCTCGAAGACCCCGGCGGCCCAGTTTAGAGCGTCGTAGAGCCTCTTGCGCTTGTCGGGCGATTGTCCGTCGCCGCGCTCCAGCCGAATTCCACATCTCTCCGCCAGGATGCCGGCGGCCTCGGGAAACGGAACCTTGTCCATTTCCATGACAAAACCGATCGCGTTGCCGCCCTTACCACAGCCGAAACAGTGGTAAATCTGCCTCTGTGGAGAAACGTGGAAGGAAGGCGTCTTCTCGTTATGAAAAGGACACAGAGCCAGAAACCCCTGTCCTGACCTTTTCAACGGAAAGTAGCGGCCGATCAAGTCGACAATCTCGGTACTTTCCAGTATACGCGCTATAGTTCCTTCCGGTATGAGGCCGGCCACCAGTACCTGCTCTCCCGAGCGGCGGCAACGTCACACGTTGCCACATGCTCCCGCTTCAGTGCCCAATACAACGCGAGTAGGATCGAAACACTTAATTATAGCACCGATTGAGGCAAATGTCAAGCAGATAGAGGATGTTTTT
>Ga0114922_10000386_pt1 | contig 42369 bp, 38 predicted proteins | sample AartaG_FD_100975 | JGI IMG/M metagenome (GOLD analysis project Ga0114922, IMG submission 100975) | Deep subsurface microbial communities from Aarhus Bay to uncover new lineages of life (NeLLi) - Aarhus_00045 metaG | ecosystem: Environmental > Aquatic > Marine > Oceanic > Sediment | place... | reverse complement strand
TGGCTGAAGGAGTGCCGCCGGATCGCCACGCGATTCGAGAAACTGGCCGTCAACTTCCTAGCGATGGCCAAAGTGTCAATCATCCGGAGAATTCTCAGAATCCTTTTTTCAGACAGAGCCTAATGGGGCTAAGTCGAAGACAGATAGGTGGGATCTGTGTCTCGTGTGTCCTCCTTTTCCTGGCCATTGGCGGCGGCATCTCGGGCAGCATCCAGGCCCCGACCGGCAAGGTCGGCACCGTGATGGCCATCAACGGCGCGATCACGAGCCCGACGATCTACGGGCAGAAGCTCCGCACTGAAGTCCTTGACGTAGAGCCGCGCCACGGCGTGACGGTCCATTGAGCCCAGAACGGCCGGTCAGGGCGCCCCTGCATCGACACAGTGGCAGTCGCCGCCATTGCGCATCCGCATCCAGTACGGGATCATGCTTGCGCTGCGCTTCCTTGCTGGGAGGAGGTGATGATGCCCACCGAACGCCGTGACCTGATCTTCCGGCTCTTCGTCAGCTCGACGTTTAGCGACTTCGTTGCCGAGCGCAATGCCCTCCAGGAGAAGGTCTTCCCTGAGCTGCGCGAGTACTGCCAGCGGCGCGGTGCGCGGTTCCAGGCCATCGACCTTCGTTGGGGCGTGAGCCAGGAGGCCGCGCTCGATCAGCAGACGATGAATATCTGCACCCAGGAGCTCAGGCGCTGCCAGGAACTCTCGCCCCGGCCGAACTTCATCGTGCTGCTGGGGGACCGCTACGGCTGGCGACCCTTGCCGGCTCAGATCGACGCGGCGGAGTTCGAGGCGTTGCTGGGTGAGCTTGTGGACCACGAAAGGGACAGGCTCCTTCAGTGGTACCGTCGCGACGACAACGCCGTGCCGCCGGAATACTGCCTCCTACCCCGCGAGGGACGGTTCCGGGACCGGGAAGTGTGGCGGCAGGAAGAGGATGAGCTTCGCGCCATCGTGTGGAAGGCCGTCGAGCAGGTGCTGCCCCCAGATGACCTTCGGCGACGGAAGTACGAAGACTCGGCCACGCACCAGGAGATCCGGCATGGTGCGCTGGAGGCCGATGATCCTCAGAGCCACGTCTTCTGCTACTTCCGAGAGATCAAGGACCTTCCCGAGGACGAGAGGGCGCACGAGTACCGCGACATCCGCGATGGCAGACCGGACGAGGAAGCAGCAGCTCGACTGGCCGCGCTGAAGGGCGAGTTGACGGAGCTCCTTCCGGAGGAGCATGTTCATGATTACGAAGCCACTTGGCGCAGCGGACGTCCCGACTGGGACCTGACCGTTCTGTGCGAGGACGTCAAGCGCGACCTGCAGCACATCATCGACCAGGAGCTGTCTGCCTTCGAGCAGCGACCTGATCTGGAGCGAGAGGTCGAAGCCCATCGCGAGTTCGCCGAGGAGCGGAGCCGGCACTTCGTCGGAAGACAGGACATCCTTGGCGCAATCCGTGACTACATTGGCTCGGACGGGACAGAGCCCCTGATCATCCACGGTAAGCCCGGCTCGGGCAAGACGGCCCTCATGGCCAGGGCCTGGCTTGGCCTCCCGCAGGACGTGAAGTCGGTTGCCCGGTTCATCGGCGCCACCCCTGGCTCGGCCGATCTGCGCACGCTCCTCAGGGACCTGTGCCGGGAGATGGGTGTCGCTGACATCCCTACTGACATGAACGAGCTGGTGAGGGCGTTCCGTGGTCGCTTGTCGCCAGCGGAACAGAGCGAAGAGGGCGAACACGAGGCCGAAACGCAGGAGAGGATCGTCCTCTTGCTCGATGCCCTCGACCAGCTCAACCCAACCGACAACGCCCGCATGCTCTATTGGCTTCCCCGAGAGCTCTTGCCGAACGTGAAGCTGGTCATGTCGGTGCTTGAGGAGGATCAGCCGGAGGAAGAACAGGGCAGACGCGATGATCCCTTCGACATCGCGCGCCGCATGTGGCCGGAGTCTCTCGTTGAGCTGGGCCCGCTGGGAGAGGACGACGGCGCCTACCTGCTCGACACGTGGCTCGCCGAGGCAAATCGCACGCTGCAGCGTGAGCAGCGCGCCGACGTGCTCGGGAAGTTCGGGGCCTGTCCGCTGCCGCTGTTTCTGAAGCTGGCGTTTGAGGAAGCGCGGCGGTGGAAGTCCTGGGAAGGTCTGCCCTGCGGGGCGGATGCGGTGCCCGGACTGGGTGACTCGGTGGAGGGCATTCTTGACGACCTCTTCCACCGGCTCGAGCAGGACCAGAACCATGGCCGCGTGTTGGTCAGCCGCGCTCTCGGCTACATCGCGGCCGGCAAGAACGGCCTGACCGAGGACGAGCTGCTCGAGGCGTTGTCCGCCGACGAGGAGGTCCTGGAGGACTTCCGCCGGCGCTCGCCCACCGAGCGCGAGAGGCCGGCAACGGAGCGTCTCAAACGACTCCCCGTGGTTGTCTGGTCGCGCCTCTACGCGGACCTTGGGCCGTACATGACGCGCCGCCGGGCTGACGGCACAGTTGTGCTGAACTTCTATCACCGGCAGGTCGCCGATGCGGTTCGGAGGCGGCACCTGGCAGGCGATGCGCTGCTGAAGGCCCACCTGCACCTGGCCGAGTACTTCGACGGGCTCGACTACTGGGCCGAACCGCTGGAGGAGCAACGGGCCCGGGCCAGGCGCCTGCCGCCCACGCCGCGTCCGGCGAACGTCCGCAAAGTGGTTGAACTGCCCCATCACCGTATCGAGGCGGCGAAGCTCGGGGGCGGTGACGACCCGAACTCCGAGCTGTGGGACGCAGTGGCCGACCTGCTGATGGACTGGCAGTTCCTGGAGGCCAAGGCCGAGGCCGACCCCAACTTCGGCTTCGAAGCCGACCGCCGGCAAGCCGCCGAAGCCGACCAGCCGGCGGAGGAGGCACAGCCATGATCTTCGAGCTGGCACAGGACTTCGCGGCAGCGTTGGCAGTGATGCCGGCGGGGCATCCGAAGCACCGTCTGCTGGAGTTGTTGGAGGAGGCCATCCGCCGGGACATCCACTTCATCGACCGCCATCCGACGACGCTCTTCCAATGCATGTGGAACACCTGCTGGTGGTACGACTGCCCGGAGGCAGCGGGGCATTACCAGCAGGGCCCTGTAGGCAGGCCGCGACCGTGGAGGCGGCCCAGTCCAAAGGTGTACCAAGCCCTCGAAGCGTGGAAGAACGAAAAGCAAGGCGCGACGCCCAGATTTCTCTGGCTGCGGTCGCTTCGTCCGCCCCCAGTCCACCTGGGCGCTTCACTCCTGGCAACCTTCACTGGCCATGAGCGCTCGGTGAACAACGTAGTGTTTTCGCCGGACGGCCTGCGGGTCGCCAGCGCCTCGGCGGATGGGACGGTGCGGGTGTGGGACGCCGAGTATGGCCAGGAGCTTTTGGTGCTGCGCGGCCACGGGGACTGGGTTTGGAGCGTGGCGTTTTCGCCGGACGGCCGCTACATTGCCAGCGGATCGGGGGACGGAACGGTGCGGGTGTGGGACGCGGAGAGGGGCGAGCAGCTACGGGCGCTGCGTGGCCACGGGGACTCGGCCAAGAGCCTGGCGTTCTCGCCCGACGGGCGGCGCATTGCCAGCGGCTCGGATGACCATACGGTGCGGGTGTGGGACGCCGAGCACGGTCACGCGGTTTTCGTGCTGCGTGGCCACGGGGACCGGGTGGGGGCCGTGGCCTTTTCGGCCGACGGCCGGCGCATCGCCAGCGGGTCGCATGACCGGACGGTGCGCGTGTGGGACGCCGAGTATGGCCAGGAGCTTTTGGTGCTGCGCGGCCACGGGGACTGGGTTTGGAGCGTGGCGTTTTCGCCGGACAGCTGCCGCATCGTCAGTGCGTCAAATGACAAGACAGTTCGGGTCTGGGACGCCGAGCGTGGCCAGCAGGTCCGGGTGTTCCGGGGGCATGAAAGCCAAGTGTCCTGCGTAGCTTTCTCGCCCGAGGGCCGGCGCATTGCCAGCGGATCGGGGGACGGAACGGTGCGGGTGTGGGACGCGGACAGCGGCGAGCAGCTGCGGGTGCTGCGTGGCCACGGGGACTGGGCCAAGAGCGTGGCGTTTTCGCCCGACGGCCGACGCATTGCCAGCGGTTCGGATGACCCCACGGTGCGGGTGTGGGACGCCGAGCACGGCGAGCAACTTTGGGTGCTGTGCGGCGACGAGGAAGAGCGGGAACATGTGATGACCGTGGCGTTTTCGGCTGACGGCCGGCGCATCGCGAGTGGGTCGACCGACCGGACGGTACGCGTGTGGGACGCCGAGGGCGCCCGGCTGCTTCTGGTCCTGCGCGGCCACGGCAACTGGGTGATCCGCGTGGCCTTTTCGCCCGATGGTCGGCGCATCGCCAGCGAGTCGTTCGGCGGGATTGTGCACGTGTGGGACGCCGAGAGCGGCCAGCAGCTCTCAGTGCTGCACGGACTCCCGGACGCGAAGACCGTGGCCTTTTCGCCCGACGGCCGAAGGATCGCCAGCGGGTCTGACAAGACCGTTCGGGTGTGGGACGTCGAAAGCGGGGAGCGCCCAAAGACAGTCGACGGCAGAGGTGATGTTGCGGCGATTGGCGCACCCAAGTCGTCGCGTTCAGCTTGGCTAGCCTTCGCCCGCGAGTGGGAAACCGTCGTTGAAGATGCCGCCTGTCGACAGCCCATCGCATGGTTTCCGGTGGTACTCGGACAGATCGCAACGCATCCTTCAGAGCCCTGTTGGGCCGGCCCAGCTAGGAACCATCTCTACATTATCACACTTGAAGAGGGTGATGGGGCGTGATCTTCGAGTTGGCAGAGGATTTCTCGGATGCGCCGGCTCTGATCGCCCTCCGGCAGGGCTGCGAAGGAGGAGCGCCGGCCGGGCTTCCGAAGCGGCGCATGCGGGGACTCCTGCAGGAAGCCATCCGCCGGGACATCCACTTCATCGCCCGCCACCCCACCACGATGTTCCAGTGCATGTGGAACACCTGCTGGTGGTACGACTGCCCCGACGCCGCCAAGCACTATCCGCGGCAAAGACCATGGGTTGCAGTCCTGTTGCACAGATCGAAGCGACTCCGCTTGGCCAGCTCCTGGCACAACAGGTCACAAGCGGGCATCCGGTTCCGCAGGCAGGTTGGGCGTAAGGTTCACGAGGTGATCGCGAGGGGCCCAGAACCGCGCACGCGCCCTGCAAGATGACATTGCCATGCGTGGGGGCCAGTGATACTCTATTTGCCGAAATGATCGCGGCCCGCCCACAAGCGCCCGGGCGGTGTCCCGTTCGTGTGGCCTGTGTGAAGTCAGCTCCGGCTGAGGAGGTCGGTTGCGATGGATTCGGAAGGTGCCCAGGTTGTGTTTCTCGCGCTAAAACCATCGAGGACATACCGTCGATGCGCCGACATTCTCGGCGAGCGGTCCCTTCGCTGCAGCCGCCACGCCAGCCTCGAACTGCTGCTGAAGGCACGCGCCGGCGGGCCCGATCGTTTGCCCTACGTCATTGCGGTCGAGTCATCCGGGCCACTGTCGAATCCCCGCAAGCTCGTCGAGACGGTGAAGCAGCTCCGCGAGAACACAATGGCGGACATTCTCGTGCTTGGCGAGCAGCCCACGGCCGAGGCGATGCTCGACGTCGTGAGCGCCGGCGCGTACGAGTATCTCCCCGTCTCGGATGCGCGTAGAGACACCGACGCCGTCTGCAAGCTCATGCTCGACATCTGTGACGAGCGGAAGGGGGCTCCTCAAGAAGAGAAGCCCGTTTTCCAGAGCGAGCCGCGGCTTTTCCTCGGACGGAGCCCGAAGATACTGGCTGCCGTGACCGCTGCGGCCAAAGCGCTGAAGGAAGATGCGGTGCTGTTCCAGGGCGAGACTGGAGCCGGCAAGTCCTTCATGGTGAAGGCCGTGCTTAGGACTCTGTTTCCGGAGCGGAGTCAGCCGTTTGTCCACGTTGACTGCGGGGCGTTCACGGAGTCACTGATCGAGGCCCAGCTCTTTGGCTGGCAAGCAGGGACGTTCACTGGCAGTGGCAAGGAGGATCGTCCCGGGCTCTTTGAACTGGCTGACCGCGGCGTGCTGTTTCTGGACGAGATAGGGAACCTCCCCCTGGAGCAGCAGAACGTGCTGCTGATGGCGCTTGAGAGCAACCCGGAAGAGCCCTTCAGGAAGACGATCCGCCGTACAGGCGTCAAGGAAGTGCCCGTGGACGTGCAGGTTGTCTGTGCGACGCAATACGACCTTCGAGAGATGATTGGGCGCGGTCAGTTCTCTGAAGCCCTCTATTACCGCATTTCGCGATACTCCGTGGCGGTTGCTCCATTGCGAGAGAGGCCTGAGGACATAAGCTACCTGGCGCAGCGCTTCTTGTGCGCACACAGCTTGAGAATGAAGAAGCGCTTTGCCCAGATCAGTCCGCAGGTAATGGAGCTGCTGAAGGACTACTGCTGGCCTGGGAATGTCCGCGAGCTTTCGAACGTTATAGCCGCCGCAGTCAGGATGCACAGAGGCAGAACACTGAAAGTGGAGCATCTGCCCGAGTTCATTGCGAACCCGAGGGGCAAAGCGGCTAGTCGAGCGCTTTACGGCGAGGCCCTGCTCTGGCTCAAGAAGGGCGTTGACCGCAAGGAGCGGGCTCGGCTTGCACGAGAATTCGGCAAAGGCGAAGCAGAGCTGTCGGACGGGGCGCGCTTCATTGCCTGCGACTTAAGTCCGGGGGACCTGAAGAACCCGGCCGAGCTGGCCAGGCGTTTGGGCGTCAGCCGCAGCACCGTCTGGAAGCGCCTGCAAGAGGAAGTCCCTTTCACGGAGCTTTGGAGCTTCTAGTGCCCTGTTGAGAAGGTCTTGAAACTGGGGTAAGTGGTTGCCGACGATGCCGTTGCATGAGAGACCGACGCCCCAGCCGTCCGGTGTCGTAGCCGCCCGTGCGCTTGGCCAACAAGGCCGCGAAGGTGGGGCGATAGGCCCTGCCGTGCTACTCCAACCGGTGCTCCCGCGGGGACTTGATGCAGACTCAGCCTCTTGCTATCCTGGCTTGGCGTCAGCTTCTTAGGACCGCCTGCCGGAGCATAGTCGAGATACTGGAGGATTGGCACGTACGCCGTGCGGGTGCGATACGCTGTACGGTCGGGTCCTTGATCGAGGTCCTCGTACCCATGGAGATGAGGCGAGTGCGCGAGCCGAAGAGTCTGCGGTGCAGTATCTGCGGCGTTCTGGCAGAAGGCTATCAGTCGCAGGACCCCCAGTGGGCAGGCACTACTGTCTACGTCTGCCAGCCATGTCATGGTCTCCATTCGGACGGTCGACATCCGATACCCAACTTCGAAGTGCTGGAAGAACTGGAACGGGATGCTGTCGGCCCAACTTATAAGGCTATGGCTGGTTGGGCCGACAAGGTGGTGAAGCTGAAGCTGATTGTGCCAGAACAGACGCACGGGCCGATCGAGGCGGTTCGGTTCCTTCGGAGGGTGCAGCAGCTCGCGCAGGTTGATCATCCGAACATCCTGCACGTTCTTGGGTGTGGTGAGTCTGGTGGGGTACTTTGGGTTGCCAGCGAGTTTGTGGATGGGGTGAGCATTCGGGAGTTGGGCGCGCGCGAAGAGGGGGGCCTGCAGCTGAGTGATGCTGCTGATGTGATGTGTCAGGTGCTGCACGCCCTGGAGCAGGCTCACAGACTGGGCTTGACCCATGGCGCTCTGGAATCTCGCAGCGTGATTCTGACGGGATATCCGGGGGCCTACGTCGCACGGCTTGCGGACTTCGGCTTGAGCCGTAGCGCACAGGAAGCGGGGCTGTTATGGCCGCGAGTCTCTGCCCCAAGAGCTGGCGATCTCTACACGCCGCCCGAGCGGATAATCGACTTCCGTCGCTGGGGACCGGCCGGCGACATCTACCAGGCGGGCGCCATGCTCTATTGGCTACTGACCGGCAGACATCCATACGGACTCGATCTGAGTGGTGCCGCTCACGACATTAGAGACCCCTTCCGGGTCATACTTGAGGGTGCTCCGGTGCCGATCCGACAGTGTGATCATTCCATCCCCGACCCTCTTGCTCGGGCTGTCGATGCAAGTCTCAGTCGCCTGCCAGAAGAGCGCCCCGCTACTGCCGGCGAACTTGCCGTCGTTTTGAGGCACCATTCCAGCAAGACGCCGGCTGAAGGCCGACAACAGGAGCCTGAGCCAGCTGCTCCCGAACGTCCTATGTGCTTCGACGAAAACGTGCAGTTCAGCGTCTACCGGCCCAAGGTCGTCCGGCCGCAGAAGTGGTACCCCTTGCTGGCGTTCGCCCACCTGTCCCAGAAGCCGACGGATGCCGACGATGACGAGCCCGATCCGGTCGAGGAGGTAGAGAGGCAGGCCAGGCAAGTGCTGCGGGAGCGCATGGCCGAGTACCGACCCTCTACCCAGGATGCTAGCCAGGCTGTGCCGCGTGGCGAGGAGCTCACCTTTGTTCCCGGAATGGAAGGCGTGGAGTTCAATCCGTGCCGCCGCACGTTCCGCTGGGAGAAGAGTATCCATCGAGAGGAGTTCGATCTGCGCGCCGCCTCCGAGCTCGACGGCCGCACCGCGCGGGGGAAGCTGTCGGTCTTCCTCGGCGCTGTCCTGCTCGCCGATGTGAACCTCACCATTCACGTGGACTCGGGTGCAGAAGCGGAGCCTGAACGCCCGGCAATGGAACCGTCCGCCGCCCGCCCCTACCGGTCCATCTTCGCCTCCTATTCGCACAGGGACGCCGCGATCGTGGAGCAGTTCGAGAACTACGCCAGGGGGCTGGGCGACCGCTACCTGCGTGACTGCCTCGACCTCCGTGCCGGCGAGGCCTGGAGTGTCAGGCTCGAGGACATGATCCGAACGGCAGACGTCTTCCAGCTCTTCTGGTCGTCGAATTCCATGCGCTCGCCTTTCGTCCGCCAGGAGTGGGAGTTCGCCCTTTCGCTCGGGCGGTCGAGCTTCGTGCGCCCGACCTACTGGGAGCAGCCTCTCCCGGAGAGTGAGGACCCGCGGCTCCCTCCCGAAGAGTTGCGTCGCATCCACTTCCAGTACATCGGCGCAGGGGCGGCGGACGCGCACGTGACCAGTCGACCGACTCCCACGCGGCCGGCAGAGCAGGCTGAGGCCGTCGCAAGGGATCTGGCTACGGCAGAGATGCCGGTCATTGTCCACAAGCCACGGGAGGATGTGCCGGAGCAGGCCACCGCCCCGACGCCTCCGGCCGAAAACGAAGAGGAGATCATCACGGACATCCTCGACCTGGAGTCCGAGGAGCCGATGGCCGAGGAGGATCTCCTGAGCGAGATCATGGAGATCGGCGAAGAGGCGCCTGCGGCGGAGGGGATGGACGAGACGGAAGACCGCACGGCCGAGACCACCGCGCTCGAAGAGCCGGCCTACGACGAGGGCGCCCTGGATGAGGTGCTCGAGACGGCGGAGGAAGTTGATTTCGGCCCAACGGGCGATGAGTTCGAGATGCCTTACGCAGCACCGGCGCTGGGCAGCCGCCGGATGTCTTCCCTCGATCGGGTCACCTGGGTCATCGTCATTGTGCTGGCCATCCTGACTATCGCGGTGCTCGGCTTTATCGTCTACGCCGTTTTCGCGTCATAGCCCCACGCGAACGGGGGCCCCGGGGGCCGGCGCGCACGAGCGCCGACGGCATCCTCAACGAACGCTGGGGCGCGGCAGGATGCAGGGAGGAGGAGGCGTGGATGCCGGCGAGCTCGAAGGCAGTCCCTGTCTTCGTCCGTTCGACGTTCTGGGCGTTCACGTTGGGCGCGACCACGTGGTAAGCGTAGTGCTGGGGGAGTTGCGCAAGAGCCCTGAGAGGCTCCGGGCTGAAGTGCTTGACGTCGCCGTGCGCCACGGCGTGACGGTCCATTGGGCCTAGAACGGCCGGTTCTGGGGCCTCGGCCTGGACCGGATGCTGGTTTGCAGGACCATGGTGCTCACGGGCCTGCGCCTCCGTTAGCTGGCGAGCATAGCTTTGGACGACCGCGGCCGGCCCGTCGATCTGCATGCCCTGCGCGACACCTTCGGCACCCACCTGAGCAAGAACGGCGTGGCGCCTCGAACAGCCCGGGTGGCAATGTGCCACTCGTTGCTCGACCTCACCGTGAGCGTCTACACCGACCCCAGCCGGCTCGACGTGGCGGCCGCGCTGGAGGCCCTGCCGCATCTGTCGCTCAGTCGCGACCCAAGAGCCAGAGCGGGCAACGGAATGTCGTAGCTGCGACGGTTTGTGGCGGCCCAATACGGAACGACGCCGGATACTGCGTAACCTGTCCGGCGCTTGCTCGCATAGAATCGGCCCACTGGCACTTTCCGTCCTCCTCGAATTCTCACCCACAGCCCCCGGAGCTCTCCCTCCCCTGCTGCTCTGCTCGCGCGTCCGCCCGATTGTCTCCCGCCAGGTCTGGTGTTGCTGGCTGGAACGTTCGACGCGAGAACGCCGATGCAGGCCGTCGTTCGAATGACGAACGCCTTCAGGTCTGGGCCGAATGAGCATCTTATGGCATAAGCTCTTGGTTCCCGCGCCCTTCCAACGTGCCCGTCGGCCTCAGCTTCGGAGCCGGTACATGCATTGCGCTGGGGATGCGGTGATAGCCGTTCGTGAATGTCCCTTGCTTCTTGGTTGAGTTGACGCGATCCCAAGCATTCCGCGAGAACGAAGCGATGCGTGCTGACACGCTTCATGGAGGAGGACAGCAAGACCTTGAGCGGCGGATCCGTGGGCTGGAGCGCCGGCTGAGGAAACTGGCAGTGAAGTTGAGCCAGGCTGAGGAACTCGTGGACGGCGTCACCTTCGACCTGGTTGAGATTCAGGAGGGATTCAGCGCGACGGGGTCAATGACGCGGCCCAAGAGCGACGCCGACGAGAAAGTGGCAGAGCATCTGGCAGGAACGGGGGTCAAGAAGGTGGAGATCGAGCGACGCAACAACGGCTCAGCCCGGGTCCGCATCGATGAACTCCAGGAGCTCGACCTGCCACCGACCCTTACCGACCTCTTACATATCCTCTGCCTCGATACCGGCCAGAGCAGCGAGGACGAATTGCTTGTCGGGTTCAAGACCGCTGCCGAGGTGAGGATGCTACTCGCAGCCAAGCAAGGCAGGTCGTTCAGCAACCAGGCAGTAAGGAACCTGGTCTGGCGTCTCCGGGAAGCGCTGCGCGAAGGCAAGTGCAATCCGTACCTGATCCAAACGAGTCCGACAGGCGGCTACCGCTTTGCGCTCAGGCGCAAAGGAGCCCTTGTGATCCCACAGAGTCACGTGTGATGTCCGATGGCCTTGGTACGCGCAAGGACTTACAGGAAAGACACATAGCGATGACACCGGGCCGTGATCGGAGGCAGAATCGCGGAAACGTTGCGCAGGTACGGTACCGTAGCACCGTGAAGTCAGCTGCTATTCTTATCGGCCGGCAGTGGGAGGTCAGTCGGTGGCGCACTTGTGGGTGCGGGACGGAGCGGCGCAGTGGGCAATCGCTTCCCTCGATTGCGGTCAGGCTTTCGCGTTGAGAAGCGATCCGGCCGCGCCCGTGCGGCTGCGAAGCCAGCGGCAGAAAGGGAAGAACCAGGAGTCTGCAATCATTGTACGCAGGCAGAAGGCTGGCGAAGAGACCTGGGTGTTGATCAGCCGTGACACGGCTCACGTCCGGGTCAACGGCCTACCTCTGGTGATCGGCATGAAGGTGCTTCAAGACAGGGACCAGATCCGAGTGGACGGTGTTGGACGCATGTTCTTTTCCACGGAGCGTTTGCCGCACGTAGAGGTATTCACCGGCAGTGAGAAGGCGGTGTTCTGTCCGCGCTGTAAGTCGGAGATACTTGACGGAAGTCGTGCCGTCAGATGTCCCCAGTGCGAGGTCTGGCACCACCAGTCCGAAGAGCTTCCGTGCTGGACCTATAGCGAACGGTGTGCCCTATGTGACCAGCCGACGGACCTCAATGCAAGCTACCGCTGGACCCCTGAGGGCCTTTGAGATGCACCCGCCTGTTCAAGCGAGGACCCGTGCGAAGAGCGTGACCGTAGTCGGCGCCGGAGGGTGTATCGGCTCCCATGCCGTGCCGCACCTGGGGCGGATGGCCGGCGTCGAGCGGGTGACGTTGGTCGACCGGGACATCTATGAGCAGGGCAATCTTGTGGGGCAGAACATCACGCCACGAGAAGTGGGGCGGCCGAAGGCAAGGGTTCAGGCCCGAGCTCTGCACCTGATCAATCCAGGCCTCCGCGTAGATCCGGTCCATGACGCCGTGGAGAACGTCCCGGCCGGACGACTCCGGGCCGACGTGATACTGGGCTGTCTCGACAGCCGGGAGGCACGACGCTACGTGTCCGAGCTGGCCTGGCACCTGGGCGTTCCCTACGTCGACGCAGGCATCCAGGGAGACGGGCTGCTGGCCCGCGTGAATGTCTATCTGCCGGGGCCGGACTCGCCCTGCCTCCAATGCGGCTGGGACGAACGGGACTACGAACTGCTGGAGCAAAGCTACCCATGCCTGGGCAAAGAGGGAGAGTCGCCCGCTACGAACAGCCCGTCGAGCCTGGGTGCGCTCGCTGCGTCGCTTCAGATCATCGCGTGCGAGGCGATCCTGAGCGGACGGTGGGACAATGTCGCCGCAGGCAAACAGGTTCTGATCGACGCAACCTATCACAGGCACTATCTCACAATGTTCAGGCGGAATCCCGAATGCCGTTTTGACCATGCCATCTGGGGGACCGAGGAGTTGGAGCGAGGGCCAGACCACATAACGATTGGCGAGGCCCTCGTCCTCGGCTCGAGTAATCCCGACGGCGACGCTGCTGCCATAGGCGCGCACGGCAAGGCATTCGTCAGAAGGCTCACCTGCCCCAGCTGCGGCTTGGGGAAAGAGCTGTTGCGCCTCCGCCATCGCCTCACCAAAGGGCAGTTGGCCTGCCGTGAGTGCGGCGGACAAATGGTGGCCACTGGGTTCGACATGTGCGACAGACTGGCAAGGGATCAGCTATCGGCCCGTACGCTACGGCGGCCGCTCAAGTCACTGGGGTTCCGAAGATGCGATGTCTTCAGTGTCGCCACCCCAACCGGGGAGAAGCACTATGAACTCAACGGAGAGGCCGACTGAAGAAATGGAAGATAGAGTGCTGGAACGTTTCCTGGCGCGGCAAGAGGAGGAAGGGATGGCCCTCGCGCAGCAGAGCGACCTTCTTGATCTGACGCCGGTCCACGGTGCCCCCCCGGTGAGGTACATCGCGCACTTCCGCTGCAAGGGCCTTGTGCGCGTGGGTAGCGGCGAGATACGGGAGGCCGACCAATTCGCAGTGGGCGTATGGTTTCCACATGACTACCTTCGGCGTGCCGACCCGTACGAGGTGTTGACCTGGCTTGGGCCTCGCAACATCTGGCACCCGAACATTTCCGACAAGGGTCCCCTCATTTGCGTCGGGCGTCTCGGCCCGGGAACGGGCCTCGTGGATATCGTCTACCAGGTGTACGAGATCATTAGCTACAACAAGGTTACTATGCGCGAAGACGACGCCCTGAATAGAGAAGCCTGCGGTTGGGCACGGCACAACCAGCACCGTTTCCCAGTCGACACCCGACCCCTGAAACGACGCGCTCTCAATCTGCGAGTGGACTTGAGAGAGAACACGGACGAGGCCCGATGATCACCTCCGGAACTTCATGGACCAAGACCGTTGCCGATGCACTGCACCGGGCGGGGTCAGGTGTCACGCAGACCGGCTCGTCGAAGTGGAACCTTCGCCTCAACAACGGGCTGGCCCTTAAGGCGACCGCACGAATCGAAGAAGGATGGCTTTTCCTTGACGCACCTTTGCGCATAGGGAAGAAGCGCAGACCGATAAAGCCTGCGCGCGCGTGGGAGCTCTTGTGCTGCAACGCCCACGTTCCCTGCGGGTGCAAGTTCGCGCTTTCCCCCGATGCCCGATCTGTCCACGTGCGCATGGAGGTCCCCCTGGTTGCTGAACAAGGTGACATCGCTGAGCGGATCCGCGATGTCTGCCGGGGATTCGGGCTTGCATCGGAGATGTTCCGTAGCCGGAAAGCCCGCCAGTGTACGGATTCGCGAGACAGCCTGCCCGACCCGCATCCATCTGAGGGAAGGCAAGATCTGCGCGCTCTTCTCACTGAGGCCGATTGGCCATTCGTCGAGCGTTCGAACGGCATGATAGTCAATCTCGACGTCCCGAATGCACTGTATCAGGCAACTGTTGAGCAGCACGACGAGCGAGGGATCCGCGTGGCAGTTGGGTTTGTGTCTGGCGAGTCCTGGTCCGAGGAGTGCCGAAACGCGTTAGGTGTGCTCCTTCTTACGGCATCTGGCATCGTGAGGATGGCCCGGGCGGCCGCCGAGGAAAGGAACGGGCGTACCGATGTGCGGTTCGAAGCCATATTGGAGGGCCCGTGCTGCGCCCCCGAACTGGGGCATGCCCTTTCGGCCCTCTCTGCTGCATATCGTCTCTGCGGCAGCGAAAGCAAGGCACTGCAAGACGAGGTCCTGGCAGAGGAGTATCTCTCGGTCCGAGGATGGTTCTCGTGACTGACCCAAGAGCACTGATCAAGTCCTTCAAGGTCGGAAAGGAGTGATGAGCTATGAGTGAGCCCGAAACATTGACGCTCACGGCCAGTGACGTCTCGGGCCAGAAGACGGCCGCCGTCAGCGAGGTCCCGCTCGATTCCACGGTGGGCGAGTTGATCGAGGGTCTGTTGGCAGACATGAAGCTCCCGCGCAATGACGTCGCGGGACGGCCCTTGACTTACCACGCGCTCTTGGACAGAGAGGGGAGGCACCTGCATTCTTCCGAGCTCGTTCGCGAGGCGCTTCGGGAGGACGACCAGGTGATACTCCAACCCAACATAGACGCGGGCAATCGGAGTTGCTGAGCCCGCCTGATCGAACGAGTTACTGAGGTGAACGAGAGGGCCGCAGCATGCCCCAAGACGGCTACCAGTACATGCTGGACCTTTACAGGGAGGATGGCAGTTCTCTTGGGCAGGTTCCCGTGGAGGTTGACTGGGAGCCGGCGCTCAACTCCGTCCACTTCACGGCAATTCGCCAGGGCGTGCGTCCTCCCGTGATTGCCATCGGGCCCAGCAGGATCGAGCCCATTTGGAGTCCGGAAGCGGGCAAGCCTTACTTGGCCGGCTTTCGTGCTGTTCTGCTGGGCAATGGCGACAACACGCCGTTCTCAAGCGACATTTCCACTACCTACCTGCGAGGCCTCGCGCAACGAGCCTCGTCTCACTTCGTGGAGACAGGCCAGCTGGAACCGGGAGATCTGTTCCGCTACCTGGTCTCGGCGTTTCCTCACGAACACGAAGAGACCGCGCAGCAGACCGGCATCGCGGGCTTCTGCGTCAAAGAGATCGCAGCGCCGCTGCCGATCGACGACAGGCCTCTCGGTTCCCTTCTGAGCCGATCGGTTCTTGTCGGAGAGCCCGATGAGCAGGACATGCCGGTGTTCGTATCCCAGCATGTGTTGAACGAGGCAACCGCCTTGACCAGGGAGGCCGGGGCCAAGGAGACGGGTGGCGTCCTGATAGGTTACCTGCACCGCGATACTGCGTCCCCCGAGGTCATGGCCGAGATCGTAGCACAGATTCCGGCCGCGCATTCGCATTCGGAACTTACAAAGCTGACTTTCACGGCTGAAACCTGGACGGCCGTGAGGGCAGCACTTGAGTTGCGCAACGACGGCACAACCATGCTCGGATGGTGGCATTCGCATACGTTCATGACCGAAATGTGTAAGGACTGTACGAAACGAAAGAACGGCACGTGCAATGCCACTGCCGCCTTCATGTCTGCCGATGACTGCGCCCTGCACAGAACGGTCTTCCCGCGCGCGTGGAGCGTCGCACTGGTCGTCGCCGACAGCCCGTGCGCGGGCCTGACCTTGGCGATGTTCGGCTGGAAGTACGGGATGGTCACGCGGAGGGCGTTCCGTGTGCTCCAGGCCCGAAGGCTGCATGCACCGGTCGAGTCGGCATCGATGGCAAACGGAGGAAGCAAAGATGCCCAATGATCTTCCCTTCTTGTACGAACTGACAGCCATAGGAGAGGGCGCGCCCACTGTTGACGAGAAATGCCAGATCGTTGAGGCCATTCGGGAACACTCCCCCGAATTCGGTCCGCGGCTCGACAGGTTTTGGATCGAACACATTGCCAGCCTGGGCACGGATCTGCTGGAAGCACGAGGAAACCAGGAGGAACTGAAGCGGCTTCTGGAGAAACTCACCGCCGATCCGTGGCATTCAGCAATCTTCCTTCGCCCCATCAGCACGTCCAAGGGCCCTCGGGCCGTAGTGGCATACGGCAATTCTCAGCGGGTCGTGGGCTTTGCCGACGGAGTCGCTCCGGAAGACCTGCTGCCAGGAGAGACGGTGTTCCTTGCGCCGCAGCTCAACGTCGTCATGGAGAAATCCGAACACGGCGGGCCGCAATGCGGGGAGACCGCATCGTTTGAGCAGTATACGCCTGACGGACGGATGGTACTTAAGTGGCGTGACGACAGAATCGTAGTGGATGTTGCAGGAACGCTCAAGGACGTGGAGGTCAAACCGGGTGAGGACGTCCGCTGGGACAGGACGGTCTGGATGGCCTTCGAAAGGGTTGAACGCGCTGAGGGGCGCCGGTTCATAGTGGGCGAGGTCCCCGCGATAGGCCCCGACCAGGTGGGCGGCCAAGACAAGAACCTTGAGACCATCATCTTTTCTCTTACCGCCAACCTCATAGCCCCCAACAAGGCCGCCCAACACGGCCTGACAGGGCGGCATTCGATCCTCATGGTAGGCCCTCCGGGCTGTGGTAAGACCCTCATGGCAAAGGTGGCCGCTGCGGAGATCAAACGTATCAGTGGCAAGCGTACCAGCTTCGCTGCAGTCAAGCCGGGCGAATGGAAGGACCCCTACGTCGGAGTCACCGAGCGGAACATTCGCGAATGCTTCGGCGTGCTTCGGGAAGCCGCGGAAGAGGGATTCGCCGTGTTGTTCCTCGACGAGATAGAGTCGGTAGGGCGGACCCGGGGCGGACCCGTCGGTCGGCACGATGATTCGGCTTTGGGAGCCTTGCTGACAGAGCTGGACGGGTTCAAAGACCGAACCGGCGTGGCCATCATTGCCGCGTCCAATCGCAAGGACTTGATTGATCCGGCGCTGATCGATCGACTGTCTGATGAAGAGATCCAGGTTGACAGGCCGGACATGCGGGGCGCACGGAGCATCTTCGCGATTCATCTGCCGCCCACACGGCTCTATAGCTCCAATGGTTCGTCTGCCGAGGCGACTCGACAGGAGATCATCGAGACAGCCGTCTCTCGGCTCTATAGCCCAAACGGCGAGAACGAACTGTGCGTCGTTCGTTTCCGAGATGGCAAGACGCGTACGGTCGTGGCGCACGAGCTGGCAAGTGGCCGCATGATCGAGCAGGTGTGCCGTGCGGCGTGCAAGCGTGCGTTCTTCCGGGACATCCGCGGCGATGAGCCGACCGGCCTATGCGTGGCCGATATCGAGGATTCCTTGTCGAACGCCATGGAGCGACTCCGCACAACGCTTACGCCGCGAAATGTCCACGCCTACCTGACAGACCTCCCCCAGGATGTGGACGTAGTCAGCGTCGAACCGGTTGTCCGGAAAGTCGGCCGACCGCACCGTTACCTTAACCTTAGCGTGGCGGAGTAGCCTTGAGAAGCTCCACATCCATGTCGAACCAAGAGACAGCCGTACAGCAAGTCGGAAGAACCGCTCCTCGCACCGACGTTCTTCCCAAGCTCTGCGGCGCAGACGTGGAACTTGGCAACTTCTTTCAGGAATCAGATCGCCCGGGCGGGACCGGATGCGAAGCGTCACGAGCCCTGCTCCACGATACCCCCGGCATCGCGTCGCCCTCCGCATACCAGGGCAGGTGCGACTGTGCGTCGTGCCGCTCCCTGGGCAACCAGCAACGCTATGACTGGGGCCAAAATGATGCGCACTCCTACGGCGCCAGCGATTATTCCTACAACCCGCAAGAGTGGGGCCGCAAGTACCTGCCGTGCAACGGCGGCTGCGTCTACATCGACCTGGACCATCTCGAGCTCTGTCTGCCGGAAGTGGTGAGCGCGTTCGACCACGTGGCCTGCTGGCACGCCATGCTGCGCATCGCACGGGAGGCGCTGAACCGCGCGAATGCAAAGCTCCCCGAAGGGCAAAGGATCCAGGTGCTCGTAAACAACAGCGACGGACGGGGTAACAGTTACGGCAGCCATACGGATTTCCTGATAACACGCCGCTGCTTCTCCAACATCTTCGACCGTAAGCTCCATTACATGCTCTTCTTTGCCTCATATCTGGCAAGCAGCATTGTTCTCACCGGGGCAGGCAAGGTCGGCAGCGAGAACCGCAGGCCGCCCGTGGACTACCAGATCTCCCAGCGAGCAGACTTCTACGAGACTCTGACCGGTATGCAGACGACTTACAACAGGCCGATAGTGAACTCCCGTGATGAGTCGCACGCCGCAGATGACATGGCACGCCTGCACGTCATCTTCTTCGACAACACCCTATGTCACGTCTCAAGCCTTCTGAAGGTCGGGGTCACCCAGATAGTGCTGGCGATGATCGAGCAGGAGTACATCGCTCCCGGCCTCATCCTGGACGATCCCCTGGAGGCCCTGCTCCATTGGAGTCACGACCCCGATCTACAGGCAAAGGCCGGGTTGATCTCCGGGGCCAAGCGCAGGGCGGTGGAGCTGCAGCTCGCCTTGCTGGAGAAAGCATGCCGGTTCGTGGGCACTGGAAGGGCTGAGGGTCTTGTCCCGCGCGTCCATGAGATCATGGCGCTGTGGGAGGACACACTGCTGAAGCTGAAGGCAGGGGACTTCGCCGCACTGGTTCCGAGGCTCGATTGGGTCCTGAAACGCTCCATCCTGCAGCGCGCCATGAGCCAGCGCGGCCTTGACTGGGGCTCCCCGGAAGCCAAACACCTCGATCATCTCTACTCGAGTCTCGACAAGAACGAGGGCCTCTACTGGGCTTACGAACGCAGCGGCCTCGTTCAGAAGGTGGTTTCGGACGGAGAGATCGAGCGTTTCGTCCACCAGCCTCCTGATGACACGCGGGCCTGGCTGCGGGCCCACGTCCTGCGTCTTGCCGAGCCAGGAACCATCACACGCATTGACTGGAACGCCGTCCGATTCAAGCTCCCCAATAGCGGGGCACGCTTTTGGCCTTCATACACCCACTACACCTTTGTGATGGACAACCCACTTCGTTCCACCCGGCAGGAATGTGAGCCGGCGCTTAGCGAAACGACCTCCCTGCAAGACATCCTTGAGTCGATGGCCTGCCAGGAAACGGACTATCTCGGGCGGCCGCTCGGCCGGGAAGAAGACGCCCGAGCGGGCACCACTCTTCAATTGCAGCCGGTCTACGCCCTGCCAATTGCCGAGGAGAGCGGAGAAGCACATGGCGTCAACGCCAGTGCAGTAAAGAAGACCCCACACAAACACAGCAGAGGGGGTGAGACCCATGAGGACTCGCCAAAGACGGAATGATGAGGACAGGGACGAGCCGGGAGGAGATCCGGCGGGCGGTGGGCCCGGCGCCGGAGATCTCGAAGGCCTGCGCCGTGAGGCCGACGAGCTCCTCTCGGCTGGGGACGAAGCGATCAACAGGGCGCTCTCGAGGGACAGCCGGGCCTTCCTGGCCGCCAGCAGGCAACGGGGAGGTCAGTAGAAGTGGCAGACCGCATGCTGGGGCTGGAAACGGAGTATGCATTCACTGCCCTGGGCCATGGAGGACAGAGTCCTGATGGAGAGACAGCACTGAGGCGGCTGCTCCAACTGGCCAGGAGTAAGCTCCCGCATCTGCCTGGCATGCATTCCACCGGTATCGCGCTCACGAACTCTTCGTGCATCTATATGGACACCGGTTCTCATATCGAAGTGGCAACGGCGGAGTGTCTCGACCCCTGGGATGTTGTTCGCTACCGCGTCGCCGGAGAGCGGATACTGGCCGACCTGGCCCAGAGCCTGGCCGCCGAGGACCCCCGCATTTCCGAGGCAGCGTTCTTCAAGTGTAACGTGGGCTACGCCTCTCGGACAACCTGGGGATGCCACGAATCCCATCTGCACCGAGGAGATCCCGCTGTTTTCTCCCGAGAGATCATCCCACACCTTGTGAGTCGCATCATCTATAGCGGCCCCGGCGGGTGGAATCCGCAATCGCCAGGGCTCGAGTTCATGCTGTCGCCGCGCGTTGTCTATCTGGTCAAGACCGTCTCAGCGAACAGCACCTGTGATCGAGGCATCTTCCATACGAAGGACGAGCCGCTGTGTCAGGAAGGCTATCACCGTCTTCATATACTGTGCGGTGAGAGCCTGTGCTCCGAGACTGCATCTTGGCTCAAGATCGGCACGACGGCTTTAGTGGTGGCAATGATAGAGGCAGGCTTGCGCCCGGCAGATGGAGTTGAACTGCACTGTCCGCTCGAGGCCATGCGCACCTTCAGCAGAGATCCAGAATGCAAGGCCGTCGCGGGATTAGCCCGTTGGCAGTCCACGACGGCGCTCGCAATCCAACGACACTACCTGGCCCAGGCTGAGGCCCACGCTGATGAGCCTTTCATGCCGCCATGGGCTCACGAGGTGTGTCGCGAATGGCAGGCCGTGCTGGGGAGACTGGAGGAGGGTGCCCCGTGCTCGGTGGCGACCGTGCTGGATTGGGCTATCAAGCTGGCACTGTACAAGGACCGTGTCTGCCGGCGGGGGTTCTCGTGGGAAGCTCTTGCACTCTGGACGCGCGTGATGGCAGCGCTGACCCGTGCGCTTGAGGGCACGGGCCACGAGCACGAGCGTCTGAGCCTGGATTTCATCCTGAGCAAGGGCAGCCCTGTCGCTTCGACGGTTGAGGGCTTGACCCCCTTGATGAGGGCGAACGGTCTGAGCTGGGATGGGCTCGAGGCGTTCGTCACGCTGCGGGAGGAACTGTTTGAAGCTGACTGGCGGTTCGGCCAACTGGGTCAGAACGGCATCTTTGCCGCGCTCGATCGCGCGGCAGTCCTGGACCACCACCTGGAAGGTGTGGACAACATCGAGGATGCTCTGGTGCATCCCCCTGCGGCAGGCCGCGCTCATCTCCGAGGAGAATGTGTGAAGCGGTTTGCTGGCAGCGGCCGGTACGTGTGTGATTGGGACAGGATAAGCGATACAGAGGAGGGCTGGGTGCTGGACCTCTCCGATCCCTTTGAGACTGAGGAACGTTGGCAAAGGTTGCCAAAGGCTGGACAGGATGGGCGCCATAGGCCTACGTGCTTCAGTGAGCTTCTCGAGGCCTTGCGGAACCGAGGCACGGCCCGCACGCAGTAGCGAAAAGGGCTGCTTCGTCCGGCTGTGAGGGAGCAAGTCGTGCTGGAACTCAATCGATGGCTGGCACAAAAGCTGAAGGAAACGCACGTCCACAGTGACGTGCGCGACGGAAACACTGTGATCTTCCAGAACGTGCCGGTCAATGAGCGCTTCTTCAATAAGCCACGGACGAATCTGTTGGTCAAGAGGCCCAACCAGGGCATGCCATTCCTCGTGTGTGTGGACGAGGATCTTGAATACGTTGGGACCGACGCGGCCGTCACTCGTGCGTTCGCAAGCGGCCCTCGTCGGGCCGGATGGCGCGTCCTTTTGGTGGCGCACCACCAACGGGAGGGTTTCCACGGAGCAGTTGAGAACGGGCTCTGCGCTTTGGGCTTCGACGAGCAAGAGCCCGCCCTATCCCTCGACCCACCGCGCGAGCAGCCAACCGCTGGCAGAAGGCTGCTTGAGAGCCTTGCAGTGAATCTGTGCCAACTGGTGCGGGAGGAGCGTGAGGAGCCCACCGTAGGCCGAGAGGAGGAGATCGAAGACGTGACGTCCTGCCTCCTGAGGTGGGGACAGGCCCGCCTGTCGTTGATAGTCGGCGAGTCGGGCGTAGGGAAATCGAACTTGCTCCACGCCGTCGCACGGCGTCTCAATGAATGCCGCCAAGAGCTCGAGATCGTGTGCGTCGACCTGGCACAGATGTTGGCGGGCACGTTGTTTCACTCAGAACGCGAGGAGCTCCTTGTGGCCGTTCTCAGCGAAGCTGCCGCAACGCCCAACACGGTCCTCGCAATGGAGCGCCTTGATCTGGCAGTGTCGGAGATCCCTCACGGGCCTCTGCTGCTAACGCAGGCATTGGACGAGGGCTCCAGGCTGATCGGTACAACGCTAACGGAGTACTTGGGCAGGTTCGAGAGACCTCCTCTTGCCAGGCGGATCCATGTCGTAGCGCTGGCCGAGCCGACCCCAACGCAGACGGCGGGAATACTGGCTGCGCTGCGATCAAGGATAGCCGCGCATCACAATGTTGAAATAGATGAGTCTCTGGCCGGTGCGGTCATAAGGGCCGCCGGGCCCCTTGCGGGGCACTTCCCCGCAAAGGCCGTGACCATTCTTGACGCAGCGGTCTCCAGGGCCCGTTTGTCGGGCAGCAGGGAGGTCAGTCCGGATGACATCTGTTTTGCAGCCAGCCGACATTGTCGGGATGACCGGTAGCTGCACTCCGCCCTGCTCGGGCCGTTGGGATGTACGCGTATGAGACGTCCACGCCCCGCATGAGGTGTTCAGACAATGAACCAGCCGACGAAGAGACTGCATCTGTTGGGAAGCCTCGCGCTTATTGCGGTCGGTGTGTTCTTCCTCATGGTCTCGCGGGAAGAGCCCCGGCAGAACGCGGAGTTGGCGGGTCCTGCGCGGGAGGCGCCTTCGGCTCAAGCTCCTGTGGAAGAGGGCTCACTTGCACAGGCGAAGGAAGCCGAGCGGGAGATCGAACAGATACCGGTTGAGCCGGGCAGCGACGTGGAGGAATGCATTGACAGCTTGACGCTCTGGGTCTGGCAGGCGGACGCCGTGGCCGTCGACATGGACCTGTACATCGGCTGGATGTCAGACGACAGGGAAGGGATGGCAGAAGCCGCCACGGAAGCCGTGGCCCGCCTGGACATCGTCAGAGGCCAAGTCGCAGACCTTTCCGCGCCCAGCCCGTGCCGGGAAGCGAAGGCGGCGCTGCTCGGCGCGATAGACGGCTTGCGGCATGCGTTCACCGAGGTCGCCGCAACGAAGGCTGACGAAGAGAGCCTGGACTACGAGCTCATACGCGCCCGGTGGTCCGCCTACAACGAGCAAATGGAAAGATTCCAACCGCAACCGGCCGCAGAGGAAGACGCCGAGCTGCCCGCGCCGCAGCCTGACTTCGCCAGCGCGAAGGACACGGAAGAGTACGGGCGCGCCCTGCAGTTCATGGCCTCGGCGCAGTACAGGGAGGCGTACGCCCTGCTCACCGGACTTCAGGAGAAGCATCCGGACAACGAGTTTCTCCTGGTCAGGCGGGCCGACTGCCTGGCCCGGGTGACACGCGACGAGCAGGACTTGAGTGACCTGGTAGACGGGGACCCCGAGGAGGAAGCCATCGGACTCCTCAACAGGGCCGTCAGCAGGGACAGCTACTCGCCCATGCTGTTCGAAGCCTGGCTGAAGTGGCGTACCCTGAGTCAACCGGGTGTCTCGAACTACAGTGACATTCCGAACTGGGACTTCAACCTCAAGAGGTCGCGCCTGGTCGAGATAATCCGCGGGCACTTGCGTCAGCATCCCAACGATCGATTGGCACGCGACCAGAAAGAAGCCCTGGTACAGACCCCGAACATCCACAGAGGCGGCATGATGGGGAACACGAACCTGGGCTGGTGGGGCCTGCTGTTCGCAGGCGACGTCCTGGAAGACGCCCTGAAGGCGGTCCATGAATGAAGCCCTGTGAGCACGGTCGCAAGACATGGCGGCAACGGCGCGTGCCCGTTGCCGTGTCCTGCCGCCATCAGCGCCGGGCGTGGGCAGGGACGATGCCCACGGCGCCTCCGAGATGCCACAACGAAGCTGTGACAAAGGAAGCCGGACAGTGAGGTCGGACGAAGCATCCCCGGGAAAGGCTGTGGGCGTTACCTGGCATGAGCTCTGTGGTGCGGTCCTGTCCATCGGCGTGGCCCTGGCTCTCATAGCGCTCGACCCGCCGGGGAGCTTCATCGAGTTCCATATGTTTCTTGGGTCACAGATCTGCCTGGTCACGACCGTGTTGTGCCGGTTATTGGGCGAGAAGCCACCCGACATCCCTTTGACCTGGCGCGTACTACGATGCAGGACCCCGGACAGGCTGGAGCTGGCACTGGCCATGGGCGGGATGTCGTGGTCCGTGAACGGGAACGTCTGGACAGGGCTCATCACGGGCACTGCGGTTTTTCTTGAGAGCATACCCATCTTCTGGTCCATCGATGGGGAGGTCGCACGTTCAGTCCGGAAGGAAGAAGCAGCTCAGTCTTCTGGGACCTCAGCCAACGCGCCGTGAGGCAGCAAGGAACCCTCAAACCATGGTCCGCACGCATTACCGAAGACCCCACAGGCACCGTGATGTCAAGAGGTTCGTTGTGGATGAGTTGAAGGGCGGAAGGACCGGCGTCGTCCGGCTGGATCCGGGGCCCGACAGGCGAAAAGCCCCTGCCAGGCTAGAAGTCCTCCTGTCCTGCGACCGGGGTGATGCACTGGAATCCTATCGCTGGCAGGAACCCCATTAGAGGAGCATGCTCGCATGAGCCCCGCTGGGCGTCCGTGCTCTCCCTCCTTCCCTGCCACGCCGGAAGGTCGCCCTCAGAGCGACGCGATCTGGCCGTTCATCGAACGGCTCCACAGAGCTATTGCCGGCTTCGCCTCCAGCGCACTGGCGTTGCGGGCCTCCGTGGGTGTCGCGTTGAAGCTCGGCTTTCTGCGTCACGTGTGGGACGAGCGCGGCTGGACAGTCGTGGCAGTCCTGCATTTCGCCCTTACGCTGGCGTATGCACGCCTGTTCTTGCCCGGCTTGAAGCCTGGCGGCAATGAGCCGTTCATCTTGCGATGGCGGCTTCCCTCAAGAGCGCTGATCGCCGCTTCCTTTGGGTTGCTCTCATTGGAGCGCGGGTGGGGCGTGCTCGAGGGCGCCGTCGGGCCAGCGGTCCTCTTTTTCCTGATCTCATTGGTCCTCTTCCAGCCCATCGACGGGCAGGGCAACGAGGAACGACCCCCATCAGGGAAGGCCACCACATGCGTCAGAGAGACTACCTAGCGGTGCGTGCCCTGGGCAGCCTGCGTCCGTCGGACGTTGCAGGAAAGCCCGTCCTCGTGCGCGTGGACTACAACGTCCTGGACGACCAGGGCAACATAGTCAGCGACCTTCGGCTCCGGGCTTCAGTCCCAACTGTCCGTCGGCTGGCGAAGGAGCTGAGGGCCCGGGTCGTGCTCATCTCTCACGCGGGGCGTCCGCAAGCCCTGATCCAGAAGCGGGCGGAGGCCGAAGGCGGCAACGCGGATCAGATCCGCCGGGAGGTGTTCTCGGCCCTGTCGATGAGGCCGGTCGCAGGCCGGCTGGCTGCCATCCTTCGCGAAGAAGGCGTTGCCGACGGCGTAGGATTTGTCCCGGACTGCGGGGGCCCTGGAGTAAGGCGCGCGGTGGCGGACCTCGCGCCGGGCGATGTCATTCTGCTGGAGAATTGCCGTTTCCCCATCTCATCGCTCGACACCGGGAAGTCGCGGGACGAAATGGGCGATCCGGCCCTGGCCAGGGCGATGGTTGAGGACACTGGCGCGGCCGCTTACGTGCTGGACGGTTTTTCGGTCTGCCATCGGGATCACGCCTCTGTGACGGGCCTTGCTCGCGAACTCAAGCACCTCGAGCCCACAGCTCCCTCAGTTGCCGGAGCCCTGCTGCAACGGGAACTCGAAGTGCTGTTCCGGGATCTTGGTGAGGATGTCCAGCGCCCTTACGTGGCCGTCGTTGGCGGAGCCAAGGTCTCGGGCAAAGCGGGAAAACTGGGACTGCTCCGAGCACTGGCCGGGCGGGCGGACATGATTGTGGTTGGAGGTGCCATGCTCTATCCCTTCCTGCTGGCGCAGGGCTTCACCGTGGGCGCAGATCCGCTGGGCCGGGATGCCGGGGAGGTCAGTGCAGATGTCGAAGCGGCTACAGCTCTGCTGGAGGAGGCCGGCAAGCGGATACGTTTGCCCACGGACATCGTCGTGGAAGACTGCGGCCAGGCCGCCAGGTTGGACGTCCGCACGGATGTCTGTCCGCCGGGGGCAAGGCTGCGAGACGTCCAGCCCGAAGCCATCGAGCGGATCCTGGACGAGCTCGGCCGCGTCGGCGCCCTGGTGTGGAATGGGCCGGTGGGGAAGTTCGAGGAGCCGCGGTTCGCGGCGGGAACAGGCGCGCTTGTGCGGCGCATGATGGCGCTCACACAGGAGACGGGGACGACCACGGTGGCCGGCGGCGGGGACTCTGAGGCCTTCCTGCGTGCCCATGCCCCCGGCGCACTCACGGCGCTTTCTCACGTCAGCACCGGCGGAGGGGCAATGCTGGCCGCTCTCGCTGGGCAGAGACTGCCCGGGGTAGAGGCCCTTGATCTCCAGTAAGGCATTTGAACGGGGAGCCCCTGCCCGGCTTAGCGTTGCGTAGGGCGATAGCGTTCTGGCAGTTGAGTTACGGGGCTTCCTGTGACCCAAAACGGCACAAGGTCGGCAGTGGGGTCGCCTCGGTCCCCGGGCGTCCTGCGTGTTGATGCCGGATCGGAGTTTTCCGCACCATCTCTATCGGAAGGGGAAGCGAGGTGCATAGGAAGGGAAGCTGGCTGATGATTCTGGCTATGGTTCCCGCGGTAGCATCCGTCTGCGGCTGTAGCCACTGGCGAGGGAACGAGGCCGCAGGAGAACCATCGGCGATCCTGACTGCCCGGGAACTGAGGATCACGGACCACTGCGGCCAGGTGGTGGCCACGTTAAGCGCCGGGGAGATTGGCCCTCGCCTGGACTTGCTGGACGGCCAGGGAGTCAAACGTCTGGCCATCGGCGTGGACACGAGGTATGGCGCCGCTCCGGGCGTGCCTTTTGTGTCACTGTATGGGGACAACGGCTTGTTGGGTCTGGGCATGAACCACGAGGGTCTCAGCATAGAGCGCTGGGACACCCACCACTCCGTCGACATCGGGACTGTGTTGTCAAGCGATGCGCCCTACGGCGAATCGATCGGCATCAAGGTGGCAAACTCCGAGCTGGGCAGCTCGGTCGAGATGGTGCTGAGGAAGTGCAGGCCCGCCTTCATAGTAAAGGAAGGCAAACGGCGGGTGGCCGTGATGGGCTGCGTGGGGGATTTCACGGTGGCCAGCATCATCGACGGAACGGAGTTCACGGGCCCGTCCTCACGGTTGGTCCTGCTCGGCAAGGACGGCCAGGTTCTTTGGGAAGCGCCTTAAGAGCGGGAGGGGCGTCCAGTGGAAATGGATGAGGTCATGCTGGATCGCTGGTCCCTGATCCTGACGCTGCTCGGATGCCTGCTGCTCTGCGTCCTCGGGGGGTGAGCCCACGCTGCTGCAGCGGCAAGGACCGAAGACAGCCCGCGCCTCAGAAACGGGGAAGGGCGATCGCGGAATAGCGCCGGTTGCACACCTTGCTGGGCTTCGACTAGGCTATTGGTCGAGTTCGGCGGGGGGATGTGGTGCCTGGCTTCGCGCGGGCCTGACGGGCAGGCCGAGTTGGGGCGTACTGGGCATGGGAGGCGCGGGTGGGACGACCCCCGGGGCGACAGGGGACCCGTATGAGTCGCCGGCTCCCGAGGCGCTCGCGCCGCGGGTGCTGCCGTCCTACGACCAGAAGCTGTACCATGCCCTGTGCACGGCGTAGCCCTTGTCGCATTTCACCAGGACGTAGATCATGCCGAGGTATCTGATGTCGTCCCTTTCAGGCGGGTCGAAGGAGATCGCCTGGCCGCTGGCCAGGGCGGGATGGCTATGCTTGACAACGGGCCGATTCTGCGGGCCGTTGCCGATGAAGTACTTGACCGTGATTCCCAGGTCGCGGACGGTGTCGCCGCGAGTCTTCGTGATAGAGACCACTGCGTCGTCGTGCGGCTCGCCTTGGATCTTGAGCCCTCTGCACGTGCGACCCACGTAAAGGAGGCCGTTGAAGCGCACGTCCGACCAGTCCTCGCGGTCCACCAGAACGCCGAACAGCGAGAGCAGCAGGATCGCCAGGATCCAAAGCAGACCTGTCCCTACCACGAGGCAACCGGTTGCCCCAGCGACACGACGCCGGAATCTGCTTCGGTTGGTCACGGTAGGGCCAGTCTACCGACGCACGCAGCCCAACGTCCAGAGGCGGCCAGGCTCCTCCGCAAAGAGCCCGGGCAGACAGCCGTGACGAAACGGCCCGCTTCGCCTGCAAGTGGCAGAGCGCCGCGGGGGCCAAGACGCGGACGGTTTCCCTCGTCGCGGGCGTCTGGTCGTTTCTGCACCCACGCACACCATACCAGGTGACCCGACGCGGACGCCACGGGCATACATCCTCGAGTATGACGCCTTCCACGTCGAGCAAAACGTCTTCCCGGCTTGCCGTACCCTCTACCAGCGAACAGATCCTTCAAGGCCGGGGCGTTGGCCACGCGCGGCCCGAGCAACGACTCGCCACAGTTCCCCGAGACCGTGCGGCAGGCATGCCGAAACGTCTGTGTCGACCGCCTGCTGGCTGGCGCCGCCTACGACGCCGAGCACAACCGCCGACTGCGCCGGGAGGAGCTGGGCATCCGCTCGACGGTGATCCCCATCAACGAGCGCGAAGCAAACGCTCCCCCGTGCGGGCACTACCGGGCGCAGATGGCCCGCAGGTTTCATCGACGCCTCTACGGACAGAGGTGGCAGGTGGAGAGCGCCATCAGCCCTAACAAGAGGCGACTGGGCTCGGTGTTGCGATCCCGCGCGACCGAGACGCAGACGCAAGAGGGCCTGATGAGGGTGCTCACCCACAACCTGATGATCCTCTAAGTGACTTCATTCACAGAGGGTCGCAACAGAGCAGACTTGCTCCTGACTACCATTTCTGCCCGAAGGGAGCCCTGGCAGGGTTCGTCTGAGTGGAAAACGTGCAGGCGGGGGAGCCGGGATCGGCCCGACTGTACGGAAACATGCCGGCCTCCCTCTTGTTTGACTGCCCCGCTCCGTCTCGCTACAATCCCGTCGCTGGCAGCGCCTTTGGCCGGGGAAGAGCGGGGCAGATGGGCCATGTATTCATCAGCCACGTAGAGGAGGACGGCGCGCCGGCGCTGGAGCTCAGGGCGGCGCTGGAGGCGGCCGGCTACAGGACCTGGTGCTACGAATGCGACACCGTGCCGGGCTGTTCGTATCTCCTCCAGACCGGCTCGGCGATAGACCAAGCTGACGCGGTCATCCTGGTGATCTCCGAACACTCGCTCTCTTCCCATCAGGTCACCGCGGAAGTCGTTCGTGCTCACGAGAGCAGCACGCCGATCGTGCCGCTCCTTCTGGATGTCTCCCACTCACTATTCCAGCGCAGGCAGCCCGAGTGGCGCCAGGCGATCGGGGCGGCCGCATCCCTGCCGCTCGACCGTGAGGATGTGCACGGCAGCCTCGATAGGATACTGTGCGGGCTGCGCGCCCTGGGCGTCACGCAGGCCGGCGCGTCCGATAGTGCCCCTCACGATCGACGGGTCGCCGTGCAGGAGGCCGCCGCTCTGTCCAGGGCCCACTCGGAAGAGGATGCCGGCACGCGGGCGCCACGGGCGCCGGCTCCTGCCCAGCTGGCGGTCCCGGCCGCGGTGGCACAGGGTGCTGTGTCGATCGACGCCGAGGAAGCGGCCCGCCGCCAGCGGGAGGCGGCGGCTGAGCTGGGCGTCCCCGTCGAGCGGACTCTCGACCTGGGCAGTGGGGTGACGATGAGCCTGGTGCTCATCCCGGCGGGGGAGTTCACGATGGGCAGCCCGCCGGGCGAGGAGCAGCGAGCCAAGAACGAAGGTCCACAGCACCGAGTGCGGATTACGCAGCCGTTCTACATGGGAAAGCATCAGGTCACCCAGGAGCAGTTTGAGGCCGTTACGGGCGCGAACCCATCCTGTTTCACTGACCCGCAGAACCCGGTGGAAAGGGTGTCGTGGAACGACGCAGGCGAGTTCTGCCGGAAGCTGAGCAGCCGGACGCGGACGGAACTGCGGCTACCCACGGAGGCGGAGTGGGAGTATGCCTGCCGGGCGGGCAGCACCACGCGCTTCCACTTCGGCGACGGCGATGGCCAGCTCAGCGAGTATGGCTGGTATCGCGGGAACAGCGGGAGCAAGACGCACCCGGTGGGGCAGAAGACGCCAAACGCCTGGGGCCTTTGCGACATGCACGGGAACGTGTGGGAGTGGTGCGGGGACTGGTACAGCGGCTACGGCAGCGGTACGGCGAGCGACCCGAAAGGCCCGACAAGTGGCAAGCACCGCGTCTTGCGGGGCGGTTCCTGGGGCAATGACCCAAGGTACTGCCGATCTGCTGACCGCTATGGGAGCGACCCGACCGGCGCGGGCAACGGCGACGGGTTCCGTGTAGTGGTGTCGCCCAGGCCGTCAGCTCAGGCGCGGTCCAGTACGCAGGCGCCGGCGGCCCAAGCGGCGGCCACGCCCGTTGCTGCGGAGGAAGCCGCGCGGCGCCAGCGGGAGGCGGCGGCTGAGCTGGGCGTCCCCGTCGAGCGGACTCTCGACCTGGGCAGTGGCGTGACGATGAGCCTGGTGCTCATCCCGGCGGGGGAGTTCACGATGGGCAGCCCGCCGCAGGAATGGGGGCGTTGGCCTAACGAAGGCCCCCAACACGCGGTGCAGATAACGAAGCCCTTCTACATGGGCAAGTGCCAGGTCACCCAGGAGCAGTACAAGGCGGTCACGGGCGCGAACCCGTCGCACTTCAAAGGGCCCAAGAACCCGGTGGAGATGGTCTCCTGGAACGATGCCGCCGAGTTCTGCCGGAAGCTTGCCGAGCGGACGGGGCAAGAAGTGCGTCTGCCGATAGAGGCGGAGCGGGAGCATGCCTGTCGGTCGGGCAGCACCACGCGCTTCCACTTCGGCGACCGCGATGACCAGCTTGGCGAGTACGCCTGGTACAAAGGCAACAGTAGCCAGAAGACACACCCCGTGGGCCAGAAGCGCCCGAACGCCTGGGGCCTCTACGATATGCACGGCAACGTCTGGCAATGGTGCCTGGACTGGTATGGCGGCTACGGCAGCGAAACGGCGAGCGACCCGGAAGGCCCGGCAAGTGGCGAGTACCGCGTGTTGCGGGGCGGTTCCTGGCTCAGTGTCCTGAGGGGCTGCCGGTCAGCCGACCGCTACAGGGCTTCGCCCTCGCTCACGGGCAGCGGCGTCGGGTTTCGTGTGGTCGTTTCGCCCAGGCCGTCAGCTGAGGCGCTCCGGCCCGTAAGCGCTCGCGGCGGCGCGGATTAAGGACGGAGCGGGATGTCTTTGACGGCCTCGACGGTGTGAGCATGGCCCCCGACGAACACGAGGCCGCGTCTCACGGCCGTGCCAATGCCGCATGTGCCCGCGGCACTCTCGACTCCGACTCCTGGTGCAGTTCGGCCGCCACTGGCTCACCAAAGAAGGACTCGACTGACGCACTCATTCCCTCCGTAGACCCAAAGCGGCAGGGGGAGTCCAGGGCACGGGCAAGGACATCTCCCAGGCCGGCCAGCAAGCGCAGACACGAACGCCGTGCGCCCGCCCGGCCATCAAGGGAAGCAGCGGCGGCCGGGCGTACTCGCGCCGTGATCGTAGGTCAAGATCGGGACACCACGTTGGCCGGCCCGCTATCGCCCGTTGCGGTAGGTTCGCTGCTCGGCGAGGTGCACCAGGTGAGGGATGTTGCGGACGGCCTGGCGGTCGTACTCCTTGATCTCCTCCGGCAGATCCTCCCACGGGACCAGGTAGGGGCTGCGCATGTTCTCGGGGTCCCGCCGGGGGCCGTACTGCCAGCCGGCAAGCAAGCGTTCCGCATTCCAGCGCGCGTGTTCCATGCGCGCCATCAGCTCCACTTCGGCGTCGGTGAACTCCTGCACCGGCTCCTTGCCCGGCTGCGGAGGCGCCAAGCAGCAGCCTACAGCGCGCAGCTTCGCCGCCATGTGGTCCGCCTGGTAGCGATTGGACTCCCTCAACTGCTCGTCCAGTTCCTCCCAAGGCCGCAGCGAGGGATCGTCTTCGCGGTATGCGCCCTCCCGCCTGCGGTTGGCCACATAGTCATCATGCGCAGCGCGGGCCAGCTCATCCAGCTTCCCACCAAGAAGCACCTCGCGGCTACAACTGCGGCTCACGGCACCGAACGCGTGCAACCGGCGGCCCGCCCCTTTGCCCTCGCTCTGCAGCAGCGAGGCCAGGCCCCGCCGACTCGACATCCGCACCAGCACAGGTATGCCCGCGTCGTCCAGCTTCCCGGCAACTGCCAACGCGCAGGCGAGGCTGCGGGAGTCATCGTCGAAACAGACGGCCACGGTGCGGATCAGGTCATCGCCGCCGACCCAGGCAGACAGTCGGTCACCGAAGCTCCCGCTCTCGACGTCGACCTCCAGGAACTGCGTCTCGCACACCTGGTTCAGGTTGGGATAGCGCTGCAGCAGACTGCCCTCGCGCTTGTCGGCTTCGCGATCGATGACGGTGACCTTCAGAGGTCGGCCGTTGGCGAAGTGAGCCGTTCGGGCGGCCTGCAGGAGCACGCTTTCTCCCATCTGGCCAAGGCCGAGGATGACCAGGTGTGGACGACGTGGATCGTCGGGGCCGGACAGGTCTCGCTCCAGGGGATGCTCGTTCCAGAGCAGGCGGGCAGCGTTCTCATAGACGTTGAACATGCGCAGCCTCAGGTAATCTGGTGTGTTTGCCATCAGCCTATGCTGCCTGAGCAAGTTGCACAGGCGCAGGTCCGTCACGTGAACGAAGCAGTCTGGCGGCTTGCCACTGCCGCCCGCGGCAGCGAGCAGCCAGTGCAGGCTTGTGCCGATCTCAAGGTTTGTCCCGTCATCGCCACAAACCGCGATGATACGCCGGGCACGGTGGGCTCCGACAGAGGCAAGGAGCGCCGGATCGTCCCCTCTGCCGAGGCGGACGACGGCCCCGAGCTCCTCGCAGGTGGCGATGTCGTCGTTGCCCTCATCGCTTTCGATGGCTACGACGCGCTCGCCCGCATCACGGAAGCCCCTGACCAGTGCCATGCCGCGTTCGCCAAGCCCACAAACGATCGTGTGCCCCTTCCATCGCCGGACGCAGAGGGCGCGGAACTCGTCCCGGAAGACCAGCGCCAACGTCTGCACGACCGCCCAGGCCGCCACCACCGGGGCGAGGAAGCGTGCAACGTCCAACTGCCAGGGAAGCGGGCCCGCGACGGCGCCGGACTCCAGCACGAAGAGCTGGATCGCAAGGTACAGGATTGTGAGCGGCGGCAATGACTCGCCGCGCGTGGCCAGGTGCTCGCTGAATCCGGCGTACCCCAGGCCGATCGCCAGCGCCGCCAGTCCGCACATCGCGAGCCACGGCCAGTAGCGCCATCTGAAGGGAACACGCAGGCCCTTGCGTCTCACCGCCATCGATGTTGGCTGATCCTGCGGCATGTCTCTTTCTCTTTCGGGAGCCGGCCCTTCTGGATCACCGCACGATCTTCAGTCCGGCGTCCTTCATGACGTCCGGCCAGTCGCGAACCGCCTTGCGGTCGTAATCCTTGACGTTTTCGGGCAGGTCCGCCCACGCACGCAGGTAAGGGCTCGTCTTCTTCTCCTTGTCCCGGCTGGGCCCGTACTGCCAGCCCGCGCGCAGCCGCTCGGCCGCCCAGCGGCCGTGCTCCATCTCGGCCATCTGATTCACCTCGTCAGCATTGGTGAACTTGCGGACGGCCTTGCCCCGCGAGTGTTTGGGGCGCAGGCTATAGCGTTGCGTTCCCAGGATGCGCCCGGCGTACCGAACCTGCTGGCGGTTCGACTCCTTGTAGATCTCGTCCAACTGCTGCCAGGGCTTCAGCGCCGGGTCTGCAGACGCTATCTTGTCCTCCCTGTACTTCTCATGCACGGTCCGGGCCGCGCTCTCCAGCAGCTTGGGCTCGTCCAAAGGCTCCTGCGGCTCCGCCGGCGGCTGGACAAAGGCCCGAAGCACCATGGCATCAGTCGGCAGCCACACGAGCGCGCCTGTCCGCCAATCATCGGCCTCTCGCAGCATCTCCTCTGCTGCTCGGCCGCTGGACTGTATGATGCCCACGGTGGCGCCGAGCGCCAGCGCCAGGCGGTACTCGAATGCCGCGATCGTGCCGCCGTTGATGCCCAGCACAGTCACGTGCTCGGGGGCGATGCCCTGGCAGAACAAGTCGATCCAGCCCTGGATCGGCTCAAGGGCCGTGAACGGCACGGCACCCCCGGCGATGCTGGGTACGAGCTCAGGCGGCAGAGGCACAGGCTCACGGATGTCGTACCTCCTATCGATCGGGGCGTCGGCAGGTAGGTGGTCCAGGTACGGCAGATAGCTGACCTTATGGACAGTGCCCACAGTGCTCATCCCGCCGATAACCCCACAGATGCCGGCCGTGGTGCCCCCGCTGATGATGGTGCCTTCGAAGCCGGCGAACGCTTTCATGACCAGCGTGCCGTATTCCACCATCAGCTCTTCCACGCTCTGATCGGTGCCACCGGCCACGATGACCACGGGGTCGGCCACAGGCTCATGCCCCTTCGTGGCCAGCTCACGGCACAGCTCTTCCCGGGCAGCCTCGGCCGTCGCGCGCACCTTCGCCGCTCCCTTCTCCCCGGCGCGCTCCTTGAACTGGTGCGCCACGTCCCTCAGCTTGGTGGCCCTCGCCAGCAGCAGGAAGCGCCTCACCCACTCACACCAGCGCAGCCACTTGCGCAGCTTCTCCCTCTCGGCCTCCGGCGCTGTACTCGGGAGGCCTCTGAGGGTGCCCTGCCCCGCGTCTTGCAGCTTCTGCACGCTGAGGAGGGCGCGCTCGATCTTGCGCGGAGTCCGGCTGTGGTGGACGCCCTTGGCGAAGGCCGACAGGCTCTCGTACGGCCGGCCCAGCATCAGCTCGAACACGCCCATGTCGTAGTAGGCGTAGGGCACGTAGACGCCGATATCGGCGCGCTCGCTGCATGTACGGATCGCTGCCGCCAACCCCGGCGGCAGCAGGGGCAAAGCGCTGATGTCTTTCCCGCGGCATAGGCAGCATTCCACGTAACACCTCAGGGCGCGGGGCTCGGACGGCGCCAGCTCGAAAGCTCGGGCGTAATGACCGTGGGCTTCCGCACAGGTACCGCCCAGGTAAGTGCCGGAACGCTCGCAGTAGGTATCACCCAGGTAGCAGTGGGCGTCCACGTCGTCAGGTGCGGCCCCCTCCGCGTGTTGGAGGTACTGGCGCGCGACTTTGTTGCCCCTGAAGCTCTCCGCAAGTCCGATCTCGCGCAGGACGTCTGCCACGCCGCTGGCGGCATGGGGCTGCAGAACGCTGACGACCCGGTCCCAGTCCTCTTTGGCCGTGGCCAGCCGGGCGATCTTCATTGTCATTCCCCGGGCCGTCTCGCCCTTGGTATGAGGCAGCACGGCTTCCCAGCGCGAGATCTCGGCATCTATCTCCTCCGGTTCGAGATAGGCGGCGTAATTCAGGTTGTACGTGTCGACCTGGTCAACCGCCCCCTGCAGCTCGCCGTCGGCCTCCTCTAGCAGCGCGGCCATACGGTGGAGTTGTCGCCGAAGCACCTCGGGCACGTCGAACTCGCTCTTGTAGATGCGGTCGTGGGTGATGGCCGCCCATGCGTGCTGAAGCAGCGTGCGCACCTGGATCTCCGCCTTGCGGCTGCCTATGTAGTTCGCCACGTCCTGCCAGCTTCCCAGTTTCGGTCGCTCATCGTCCCGCTTCTGTTCCGGCACCACGCTTTCCCTCAGCGCGTCCAGGCTCTTTTCCAGGACCTCTACAAGCAACCGCTCCTCGGCCGACATGTCTTCGTCGCCCGGCAGCCGGATCTCCTTCAGCGGTGCCCACGGCATCTGCACTACCAGGTGGTCGGACAGGTAGCCGAACTCGCCCACGGCCAATCGCGAACGCACGTCCGGGCTATTGCCTTCGTCGATCTTGAAGTGACGGCGGACGAAACGGCAGATGCGTTCCACCTCATCCTTGGTCTGGGTGATGACGCGCGCGCCGCACAGGTCGGTGAACTGGGTCACGGGGTCCTCAAGCTGCTGCCCCTTGCGCGTGATCTTCTCGGCGAAGCTGGCCGTGGCCTTCGCCCGGGCCTCCACGAACCCCAGCACTTCACACTTCCTGCAGGCCTTCTCCAGGATCCGGCGCAGGACGATCTCGTACACGCGGTAGTGCATGCGTTCGCGATGTTCGAACGGCCCGCCATCGTACTTCTCCACCTGCTCTGCGATCTTCTCTTCCAGCGTCTGTCCGTCGACCATGTCTTGACTCCCCCTGTTCACCTGCGTCGGCCCGACCGGCCCCAGCCTACACCTTCTGTACGAGCCAGACAAGGCTCCGTTGCCGGCACGGAGCAGCCTATTCTTCTTCCGGCTCTGCCCTCGCCCCACTCGCTTCTATGCACTCCCGGCGGACTCGGCCGCGGCGTACAGCGACTCAACCTCGCCCCGCACAGACGCTGCTGCCACTTCAGGCACGGCTGCAGCGTACTGGGCCAGCTTGGCCTTGCCGAATACGCGGAGCAGAAGCCCTGGCAGGTCGAAGTGGCTCTCAATGATCGCGCCGGGAAGGTGCGTCTGGCGCAGCTGCTCCTGCACGTAAAGGGCGTGGCTCTCCAGCAGCGACATGATCTGCTGAATGCTGCGAAGGTGCTCGATGGCCTGGCGAATGCCTCCTCCGCCGGGCAGGAAGCCCTCGAATGCCGCCCGAACGGCGGCGTCCACCTGCGCGAACAGTTCGCCGTGGTTGACGTGCTGCCCGCGGTGGACCAACTCGTGGGCGACGACGAGCCGCAGCCCGTCGAGGTTGCTGTCGTCAACGTTCTCGCGGACGACGAGCAACTCGCTTGTGCTCGGCTCATAGGCCGCCAGCACCGTGCCCTCCACGACGTATTCCAGCAGGCGCTCCAGCAGACCACGCTTCGGTGCGTCGCCCAGGTCGATCCCCGCCCCCTTGATGCGGGCAAGCAACACCTCCTCATAGCCCCGGTCCCTGGGCAGGACCCGGTGGCCGAGCGCGCGGATCTCAAGCGGCCACCCGGTGGCTTCCGACACGACCGGGGCCACCTCGTGGACGACCTCGCGTATGAGTTGCTCTGTGACTACGAGACGCTTGGCTTCTCTCATTGTGGGCCTCTTCCGCCAGCGATTCGTGCATGGGGATCCGCCTCCGTCTGCCGTCACGCTGCTGCGCTCACTTGTCCGCCCCCGTGCTGCCCTTCGCCGTATTCCGCGCGCTCTTCCGGGGTGTCACCACGCCAGGCGACGGCGACTGGGCGCGGATCAGCTACGTACGCCCGTCGCAGGGCTCCTCCGGCGTGGCAGCCTCGATGCACTTGCGGATCTCCGTGATCGCCGCCCCGCGGCTATCCTGGGGGGCGATCCCCTTCTGGGCGCATATCTCTTCGAACTCCAGGTCGAACTGCCGCGCCCGCCGCAGGGCCGTCGGCGCGTGCCAGTCGAAGACCGTCTGCAGGTAGCCACCGGGGCGAGGCGTGACCGACTCGGCCACGAACCAGTCACCCAGAATCGTCAGGCTGCCGCTGAGGGCCCGATGGGACGTGGCAATCTGGAGTAGTTCGTCGGGCATCGACTCGACGAACTCAAGCAGCGTCTTGAGCCGGGTGGACGTTACGCAGGGACCACGCGTCCTCAGGTCGAGCGTAGGGTCTATGATCAAGCGGCATCCCGCCTGCCGGGCGTGCCGCTCCAGGGCCTGCCGCTCCGCTCTCTGCAAATGATGGTAGTGGTCGCTACGGACCCCTTCGCCGTCCCGATCCCGCCAGATCCGGTCGCTGACGTGGCCGTCCGGCAGGCAGAAGGAGGAGAAGGCCCCTTTCTGGCGTAGCATCCCGTAGTGGCCCATGTCTATCACGCGGTCGGCGTATTGGGCCATCCATTCGGTGCGCTCTTCGGGCCAATAGGCCACTTTCACCATGTCTTGGGGCAGAGCCGGTCGGGGCAGCACCAACGCCTCCAGGTTCGCCGCGGCCAGCCGCTCAGGCAGGTCCGACAGCTTCCGTTTCACCACGATGGCCTGCAATTGCGAGATCATCTCGCCGGGCAGGCCTGCACGGGCCACCACTACGGGCAGGACGGGGATGTTCCGGGCCATAGCGTACCCAATCTCCTGGTGCACCCAGGGCCTCTTCCGTGCCGCCTTGGTGATAAGCGGCATGAACAGGTGCGCGTGCGTGATCAGCGACTTGATGGCGTCGGTAAACGGCATGCCCACGTTGATGCTCCGGTCGCATAGCACAGTCAGGCCCGCATCTTCCAGGATCTGGACCAGCCGCTCGACCAGGGCCTCGTCCTCGTGGGAGTAGCTGACGAATACACGGAAGCCCGGGCGCTTGCCCGCCAGCACGTCCCCTCCGTCGGTCCGGTCACCTTCTGCCATCGTAACATCCTCGCGCTGTAGCTACGGTCAACTGTTTACCGTCCTCCCACGTCTCACGGCGCCACCTAGCGGCGACGGCCCGGACGCGGAGGAAGTAGACTACTCCCCATTCGTCACCTGTCGCAATGCTCTGCCCGTAGCTCGAGAAGGCACAGGCCATTATATGGTGGTCCGTGCGGAACTGCGCCACCTGCTTCAGGGCCTCCAGCTCCCAGAGCGTACGGTGTCCGCCGGCTTGCCCCCGAGGTTGGCATCGATCCCGCGGATGGCCAAGTTCATCACGCACAGGCGCCGGCGCGCGGGTGAGGACACGATCTGACAGCATGGCGCCGCGGGCCTGCGATGCGCGCGTAGCCCGTACTGTGCTGCACCTGGCCACCTGGCTGGGGTGGCTTTCCGAGACGGGGGCCAGTGCCTTGAGTTGCAGCGTAGGACTCGGACGATGCCGTCTGCTGCATCAGCACTCGGTCGCCTCCTGGTCTGGGCGGCTGAAGTACAGGAGCTTGTCCGCAAAGTGCAGGTGTGATAGCTCCGCAGGCGGCGGCGGAAAAGGCGGCCCCTCTATTATGACGGGGCAGACGAAACCGTCCCATTTTCGCTTTATCCCATATCGCCACTCTCGCTCAACCCAGTAAGACTTGCTCGCGAACGTCGACCAGAACAGGAACAATACGTCGCTCTCGTCAATATGGCGGTAGAGCTTCCGCGCCCAACGATCACCAGGGTCCAGGTCCAGTATGTCTTGGTGGTAGCGAATGCCCACAAGTGGCAGCATCTGCACGCGCCTGACGACCTCACCCCGATCCTGCGAAGCGTAAGAGATGAAGGCCACTTCGTATCGTTTCGCCTGTCCGGTCACCACGCCCTGTCTCTCAATGGCTTCTGTCCGCGGGACCACCTCGAGCTTGAACCTGATCTGGCCAATTGGGACGTCATGCTGGGTGACGGCAAGCCTGCCTATCAACACCTGGGCGGGCAGGTCTTCGGGGATGCGGACTTCAAACTGAACTGACTCCGTTCGGCCTTTCCATACTAGCTCTTGGATGGGGTCCAGCACTTGCGCGGGACGCACGACCAATCCGAAGGTCAACCTCGAGCCCCTCTCGATTTCGCTACCAAGCGAGGTCAGGCCCCTCCGCCGAGCCGCAGCGTCAAACTCCTCTGCCAGAGCAAGGGTTGTGTCAGAAAGATCCGGGATGTGGGCGAACACCTGCACAAGCACTGATTCGCCGGCATGAGCGGACGGCGGAGCGAAGACTGTACAGTCGACCGGCTCCCGCTCGCCACCGAGGGCATCATCGAAGACACCCCGCTTGGCGGCGCGCCATCTCGGCAGATGGTGAAGCTGAGCTGAAGCGTTAGAAATCCAAGAGAAAAGACCACGCTTCTTCTTCGTCGCGTAGTGAGGCGTAGGTTCCTCCCCAGGCCACATGTGCCTCCGCCTCACTGCATAGACCATCATGCTCATCAGCTCGTGCGCATCGAAGGGAAACTCCAGTAACTCATCGCCTCCCGCCCGCATAAAAGACACCAACAGTTGCCGAGTGGGCTGCTTGCTCACCATAACAATCGGCACATCCGGGCACATGCTCCTGATCGCGTCCACGGCCTTGAGTATTGGCTCGCCAGGTGGGTCAATGCCCACCACGACAGCCGCCGGCTGCTCCTGCCGGACACGAGCCGGCGCTTCCGCAGGGTCCGCAATAGGCACGAGGCGCAGCCGCGCATCATATGCTCTGATGGCCCGGACTATCTCTTCGCGCCAGGCTTCGTTAGGCTGCACCACGACTATCGTGATCTTCGCCATTCCTCCGGATACTCCCCTCCTCTACTGAGCGCTCTTGCCTTCGTCCTTTGAGGCAGTCAGGTGCCCAATAATGTCCTCCGGTTTGAGGACCAGCATGGCCTCTTGATGATATAGCACGCCCGCATTGCGGCGACCATGGTCAAGTCAGTCCTTGGGCAGCTAGTACCGACCCGCAGAAGGTAGCGGACTCACGAGGGGCAGATTCGACCGTCTCCTGCCCCCGATGGATTACGCGGTGCGTAGGGAATCAATGTACGGCAACACGAACGGCCGAAGCTGCTCCGAAAGGTCCATGTCCATGATCTCTTCAGGCCCGACCCAGACGGCCGCGTCGTGCTCTCCTTCCCTCGTTCGGATCTCCCCTCCCGGCGTGGTTGCAGTCATATAGAGGAGGATGACGCGGACATGAGGCATCTCGAACTCATCCGCCCCGGCCAGCCCATCCATCCTGACCTCGAGCCCGGTCTCTTCGGCGATCTCACGGGCCAGCGCTGCGTCGAACTCCTCGCCCGGGTCCACCTTGCCGCCCGGCAAATCCCACTGCCCGGGGTACCACTTCGAGTTGGCCGCCCGCCTGATCAGAAGCCACCGGCCCTGCGGGTCGGTCACGAACGCTTTCACCGCCAGTCCAAACGGCTTGGCTGCCATCGCTTTGCCCTCTGCAAGCTGCCGAAGCACACCCTGTTTGGGGCGTCATTGTGGACCATGCGGAGCTTGACTGCAAGCGGCCGGAGCGCAGAGAGTGGCAGACGCCTGGCGGGCACGGGCGGCAACCGGGCTTTTGACTGCGCCGCCCCCCAGGGCTACCATCTGTGTGCCTGCGTGACCGCCGGACGACGCAGGTGTGCGGGCTCAGTGTTGGGAGGCGGCATGCCGCGGAGAAGCCGCACATTCCGCATCTTCGTGAGCTTGCCCTTTGTCGTCCTGCTGGGGGAGCGCTGCGGCAGCAGGCTCCTTCTGCGACAGGCATTCGCACGGTTGATGCACGGAGGACCGGAAGTGAGCTCAGAGCGGTACAGCATTGAGCGAGTCATGACTGAGGGCAGGACGTGCCGGATCTACAGGGCTCGCGACGAGCTGCTGCAGAGGTCGGTAGTTGCTCTGTTGAAAACGTCCTTTGCCGTTAGTTAGAGGATCATGAGGTTGTGGGTGCGCACACGCAGGAGGCACTCCCGGGCTTGAGCGTCGTCGCCGCAAGCCCGCACAGCAGGTCCCAGGACGCGCTTGTTCTGGCTGATTGCGCTCTCGACCTGCCACCTGTGGCCAAGGAGCTCCTGAAGGCAGACTCACGACCTGTTGTCGTAACGACCGGAACTGGCAGCGGCAAGACGGAGGCGTTTCTGCTTCCTGTCATCCAGAACGCCCTTGAAGACGCGACCCGCTACAGGAAGGCAGGTCTGACGGCCGTCCTCGTCTACCCGATGGATGCGCTGGCCAATGACCAGCGTCAGCGCATCAGTGACTACCTGGAGGCAGCCGGCTTCGGCGGCGCTGTCTCGGTGGCCCGGTACGACAGAGGCACTTCTCGGCATCTTGTCCAGGGCGCCTGGTGCTTCCGCTTGCTTTCTACGGGACTGGGAGGCGAGACGACCAGGTGAACAGAAAGCCGAATGCCGCGTACCGACCGCGCAGACTCGCTTCGGACGGAGCGACAGGGAGGGCTGTATCGGACGAGACAACTTTGGTGCACCCAGGCGTGGCATTGGGTCCAGTGGGCTGTTGTCTACTCTCTGTTCGGCGCACGACGGCATTTGCCTTGGCTGTGGCGGCTGTTGATGCACACGCACGGTGGGACAAGAGTGAACGGGAATGCGCACGTGCCGGCAGTACGCGCGGCGAGGTGATGGCAAGAAAAGGGGCGGCCCGGTTCGTTGGGCGCTGTCTTGCGCAGCGCTGGGAATCCCGATCACGGGCTGGTGCGGCGCGGTGAACTCATAGCAAAGAGGGCCGCGAACGTTTCCGCGCCCCCGTATACTCCGCAGGGCACCGTCGTTTTTCATGAAGGCTTCAAAGCAGATGGCCAACAAGAGGGTGCAGGCGACGCTTTACAGCACTCTGCTCTGTTGAAAAGGTCTTGAAAGTGGGGTAGCGGGCTGGGCATGATGGCCAGGCATGAAAGAGAAACGACTGCATCGCTCCATGACGAAGTCGCCCGTCGCCCTGGCCAGGGAAGCCCTGA
>Ga0114922_10000385_pt1 | contig 42377 bp, 50 predicted proteins | sample AartaG_FD_100975 | JGI IMG/M metagenome (GOLD analysis project Ga0114922, IMG submission 100975) | Deep subsurface microbial communities from Aarhus Bay to uncover new lineages of life (NeLLi) - Aarhus_00045 metaG | ecosystem: Environmental > Aquatic > Marine > Oceanic > Sediment | place... | reverse complement strand
CGCTCAGTTTGGTGTAGAGTTGATCATACCGGTTGCGATGGAAGAAGGGATGCGTTTCGCCATCCGCGAAGGCGGGCACACCGTCGGGGCCGGAGTAGTTACCAAGATTCTGGAGTAGGGGCGTTGAGAGGCGGACGTTGCACCGCCACGAAGCTGGAGAAACACTGGGATGCCAGGCCAGAAAGTAAGAATCCGCATGGAGGCGTACGATCACGAGGTGCTGGACCAAAGCGCCCAGCTCATAGTTGAGGCGGTGAAGAAAACGGGCGCCCGCGTTCATGGCCCTATTCCGCTGCCCACAGGGATCGAACGCTACACTGTGCTGAGGTCGCCTCACGTGAACAAGACGTCGCGCGAGCAGTTCGAGATTCGCACTCACAGGCGACTGATCGACATTGAGGACCCAAACGCACAAACAATGGATGCATTGGGCAAACTCGGTATGCCTGCAGGTGTCGATATCCGGATCAAAGCATAATGCAGGGCCATTTGGCGTTTTGAAGCTGGAGACAGCAACTTGTTGACCCTTCCTGTGTACAACGTAGTGGGCGAAGAAGTGGGCACCTTTGAAGTGGACGAGAGCGTGCTCGGAGGGAAAGTGCGCCGCCGCCTCATGCACGATGCGGTGGTAATGTATCAGGCCAATGAGCGCGTGGGAGCCGCAAACACGAAAACTCGCAGCGAAGTGGCCGGAAGCACAAAAAAGCCCTACAGGCAGAAAGGAACGGGCAACGCCCGCGCCGGAAGCCGCAAGAGCATCATCTGGCGGGGCGGCGGAGTGGCGTTTGGGCCTCGGCCCAGGGATTATCATTATCACATGCCCCGAAAATCCCGCAGAGCGGCCCTCAAGTCTGCCCTCCTTTCGAAAATCCTCGACAACGAAACAGTCCTCCTCGACGAACTCGAGATACAAGAGCCCAAAACGAAACGAGTTGCCGAGATTCTCAACAACCTTAAGATAGATCGGACCTGTTTGCTGGCCATAGAGCGTCATGACGAGAACATCTGGAAATCCGCTCGAAACATCGCGGGCCTGAGCACGAAAACAGCGGCCGACATCAACGCATACGACGTACTGAAGCCGCAGCGGCTGGTGATTACAAAAGCGGCGCTCGAAGGGCTCGTGAGGTCGTTTAAGAACGAAAAGGGAACCGAGAGCTGAGCGATGCCGAAGGAAGCACATCAAATAGTAATTCGCCCGGTTGTGACCGAAAAGGCTTACAAGATGCAGGCGAATAACACGTATACGTTCGAAGTGGCTCCGAGCGCAAACAAGGCAGAAATCAAGGACGCGGTCGAGGCGCTCTTCGACGTGAAAGTGGTGGAGGTCCGGACGATTCCGAAGCGCGGCAAACTGCGCCGCAAACGCTGGAAAGTCGGCCGTACCAGAAGGTGGAAAAAGGCAATGGTCAAGCTGTCGCCCGAGCACACGCTGGACATCATGTAGTTTTCATCCGGGAAGAGGAGCCGGAGTAATGCCGATACGTACTTACAAACCTACATCGCCGGGCAGAAGGTTCGGCTCTGTATCCGACTTTTCGGAGCTAACGAAGAAAAAGCCGGAAAAGAGCCTCACTACGCCCCTGAAGAAGCACGGCGGCCGAAACGCTCACGGCCGGATCACGTGCCGGCATCGCGGCGGAGGGCACAAGCGGCTGTACCGGCGAATAGACTTCAAACGAAACAAAGACGACCTCACCGCAAAGGTGACCGCGATCGAATATGATCCCAACAGGAGCGCCCGTATCGCGCTGCTGGAATATGAAGACGGCGAGAAGCGCTACATCCTCGCTCCCAAAGGGCTGGAGGTCGGCGCTACGGTAGCCAGCGGCGACTCTGTGCCGGCCGAAGTCGGGAATTGCATGCCGCTTCGCAACATTCCGGCGGGTATGCCCCTGCACAACGTTGAGCTTCGCCAGGGCTGCGGAGGCGTGATAGTAAGGTCTGCGGGCACATCGGCCTATTTGAGTGCAAAGGAGGGCAAGTTTTGCCATATCACTTTGCCCTCGGGCGAGGTGAGGCGGGTGCATCTCGATTGCCGTGCGACGATCGGGCAGGTCGGCAACCTGGAGCACATGAGTATCACGATAGGCAAGGCCGGTCGAAAGCGGTGGATGGGCATCCGGCCCACTGTCCGTGGCGTGGCGCAGAATCCGGTTGCGCATCCGATGGGCGGCGGCGAGGGGCGCAGCTCGGGCGGGCGGCATCCGTGCTCGCCGTGGGGAACCTTGGCCAAGGGCGGCAAGACCAGAAGTCCGAAAGCCCGGAGCAACAAGCATATAATACGAAGGCGGCGCGGCAAGCGCTCGTAGAATCCGGAGAGGAATATGTCTCGTTCGATACGAAAAGGCCCTTACGTTGATGTCAAGCTGATGCGGAAAGTGCTCGCGCAAAAAGAGGGCGGCAGGCACGAGCCGATACGGACGTGGCGCCGGGCCTGCACGATAGTGCCCGAGTTTGTAGGTCAAACATTTCTGGTCCACAACGGCAGGCAGTTTATTCGCACGTATGTAACGGAAAACATGGTGGGGCACCGCTTGGGCGAGTTTGCCCCGACGCGGACCTTCCGCGGCCACAGCGGCAAGAGGGCGTGAGTTATCGGCAGAGGGTCTTGATGATAGCCAGAGCTCAACATAGATTTGCACCGATCTCGGCGAGGAAGGCGCGGCTGGTAGGCGACCTGATTCGGGGATTGCCCGTGACCCAAGCGCTGGGGGTGCTGGCACTAACCAACAAGCGGGCGGCTACGGTCGTCGACAAGGTGGTCCGTTCGGCTTGGGCAAATGCGAATCAAGCGGACCCGCACGCGGATGAAGAAGCCTACCGCATATCTGAGTTGAGAATCGACGGCGGGCCGATGTTCAAGAAAATCCGACCCCGCGCAATGGGCCGTGCCGTGCGGATTCGGAGAAGAAGCAGTCACATCACCGTGGTACTCTCCGACGAGGGCTGATACTGGAGCGAAAGGGAATGGGTCAAAAGGTTCATCCGACATCTTTCAGGATCGGGATCACTGAAGAGTGGCGTTCCCGGTGGTATGCCGACAAGAAGAGCTTTGGCGGGCTGCTGGTGGAAGACTTCAAAATACGCCGGCACATCAAGAAGAACTATCAGTTTGCCGGCATACCGAAGATCGAACTCGAACGCAATCGCGAGCAGGTCAAGGTTATACTGCATACGGCCCGGCCGGGCATAATAATCGGCCGAAAGGGTGCCGAGGTCGATAAGCTTCGCGATGAGCTGGAAGGGCTGACCGGGCGAACGGTCACTATCAACATCAAAGAGATCAAGCGCCCCGAGCTAAGTGCTCAGTTGGTGGCCGAAGAAATAGCCCAGCAGCTTGAGAAACGGGCGTCGACCCGGCGGGTGACGAAAAAAGCGATCGAGGTCGCAATGTCGCTGGGGGCTGCAGGCGTGAAGGTGGTGGCGAAAGGCCGGCTGGGCGGATCCGAAATGAGACGGATCGAGCGCCAGACAGGCGGGAGCATTCCGCTGCACACGCTGCAGGCCAATATCGACTACGGATTTGCCACCGCGGCAACAACTTATGGCAGCATCGGTGTAAAGACCTGGATATACAAACGCGAGGGCACCGATAAGGAGACCGAAGATGGGCCTGATGCCCAAAAGAGTCAAGCACCGAAAAGAGCAAAGGCGCGCTTTAAAAGGTAAAGCCACCCGGGGCAACACCGTTGCCTTTGGTGAATACGGGCTGCAATCTCTTGAGCCGGGCTGGATCACCGCAAGGCAGATAGAGGCCGGCCGTGTGGCCGCCACGCACTTCATGGCCGACGAGGGCAAGCTGTGGATCAGGATATTTCCGCACAAGCCGGTTACCAGCACCCCCGCCGAAACGCGCATGGGCAAGGGCAAAGGCGAGGTAGAATACTGGGTCGCGCCGGTCAAGCCCGGGACGGTGCTTTATGAGATCGGCGGCCTCCCTGAAGAAGTCGCCAAGGAGGCCCTCATCCGAACGGCCCACAAGCTTTCCGTTAGGGTGCGGTTCATAGCGAGGAGGCACGGTATATGAGAGCCCGAGAAATGCAGGGCCTTTCGATCGATGAATTGAAGCGCGAGCTGGAAACACGGACCCGGGACCTGTTTAACCTCCGGTTCAGGGCCCAGACCGAAAAACTGGACGACCCCAGCACAGTAAAAAAGGCACGAAAAGACATAGCGCGCATGAAGACGGTGTTGCGGGCGCGCGAGTTGGAGGCGGCCGACAAATGAGCACCGCGGGCAAGAAAAGCAAAGAGGTAAGAGGCAAAGTGGTCGGCAGCTCGATGGATAAGACCATCGTTGTTTCGACCGAGCGGTTTGTGAAGCACCCCAGATACAAGAAATACATCCGAAGGTCCACAGTATACAAAGCTCACGACCCGGATAACGAAGCCTACGTGGGCGACAAGGTGATCATAGGGGAAACGCGTCCGTTGAGCAAGACCAAGCGGTGGAGGCTTGTTAGGATACTTGAGCAGGCCCCGCGGACGTAAGCCGGCGGCTCGGGGTATTGTGGAGCAACTGTGATGATCCGGATGCAGACCAGGTTGGATGTTGCCGACAACACCGGCGCGAAGATCGTTATGTGCATACAAGTACTGGGCGGCAAAAGATGCGCCCAGGTCGGCGACATTATTGTGGCCAGCGTGAAGAAGGCGATCCCGGGAGGCAGCATTAAGCAAGGCGAGATAGTGAAAGGCGTGGTGGTGCGGACCAAACAGCCCGTACGCCGCGAAGACGGTTCTACGGTGAAGTTCGACAAAAACGCAATGGTCATAATCGACGCCGAAAAGAACCCGCGCGGGACGAGGATTTTCGGCGCAGTTGCACGAGAACTGCGAGCCAAAAACTACATGAAGATTGTGTCGCTCGCTACGGAAGTCGTTTGAGAGCGCTATATGCATATAAAGAAAAACGATACGGTTGTATTGCTCAAAGACATCTCCGCCTGCAAAGGCGTGCATGAGTCGGCAGACCAACGCAGAAAATGGGCCCACGGCAAGGGCGACACCGCGCGCGTGCTCAAAGTGCTGCCCGCGGAAAACAGAGTTGTAGTCGAAGGTGTGAACTACCGCTACAAGCATGTGAGGCCAGACCAGCAGAATCCGGCCGGAGGGCGGATCATGAAAGAACTGCCGATCCACGCCTCCAACGTTCGGATCTACTGCCCCAAATGCGCAAGGGGTACAGGTACGGCAAAAAAGGTGCAGCCCGACGGCAAAAAGATTCGCGTGTGCAAGCGGTGCGGCGAGCCATTGGGCAACGATTGAGGAAGAGCGCGTAACGATGGCAAGGCAGAAGGAAAGATACGATCAAGAGATTGCCCCGCGGCTGAGGGAGCGATTCGGCATAGGCAACCCCGCGGCCGTCCCCCGCCTGCAGAAGATAGTGGTAAACATGGGCATCGGCGAGGCCGTGGAAAACAAGAACAGGCTGGATGCCGGCGTTGCCGATCTGAGCACGATCACCGGGCAGAAACCGGTGATAACCAAAGCCAGAAAATCGATCGCGGGTTTCAAGCTGCGAGCGGGCAATCCCGTTGGGGTCAAAGTTACCCTGAGGCGGGAAATGATGTACGAGTTCCTCGACAGACTCATAAACGTGGCCCTGCCGCGAATTCGCGACTTCCGTGGCGTGTCGCCGGATTCATTCGACGGCCACGGCAACTACTCGATGGGAATCGACGAGCAGAGCGTATTTCCCGAGATAAACGTAGATAAGATGGAATTTGTGCAGGGGATGGACATAACAATCGTGATCTCGGGCGACTCCGACGAGCAGTCGAGAGAACTGCTCAGAGAATTCGGAATGCCCTTCGCCACCTAGGAAAGCTTTCATGGCACGCAAGGCCCTCGTAGAAAAAAGCAAACGAGAACCCAAGTTCAAAGTCAGAAAACACAACCGCTGCCAGCTCTGCGGCCGACCCCGCGGGTACCTTCGGAAATTCCGCATCTGCAGGATCTGCTTCAGAGTTCTCGCTTCCAGGGGAGAAATCCCCGGCGTGAGAAAGGCGAGCTGGTAAACGATAATAATCAGCAGACTGTACCAGGAGCACCCCTAGCTATGATGACCGACCCGGTCGCCGACATGCTCACGCGAATACGCAACGCCATAGCCGCCGAAAAACAAGCCGTGAATATGCCCTATTCGCGCTTGAAGCGAGACATCGCCAAAATCATGAGGCGAGAGGGCTACATAGAGAACTTCAAGGAGAGTGGCGAAGGAACGCACAGGATGCTGCGCGTTTACCTCAGATACGGCCCCGACGGCGAAAGAGTGATAAACAGCATAAAACGTGTGAGCAAGCCCGGCAGGCGGGTTTATAATAGAGCCGGCGACCTGGCCAAGCAGCGCGTGCTCAATGGCCTGGGCGTGGCGATCCTCTCGACGCCCAAGGGCGTGATGAGCGACCGCGAGTGCAGAAAAGAAAACGTCGGCGGCGAAGTCCTGTGCGAAATCTGGTAGCCGGCCGCCGCGAGGAGTGGATATATGTCGAGGTTAGGTAACAAGCCGATCCCCGTGCCCGGCGGCGTGCAGGTTTCCGTGAGCGACGGAGTCGTCGAAATAAAAGGTCCCAAGGGGTCCCTCACGCAGCAGATTCCACGTGGAATAACCGTTGAGCACGACCGGAACGACGCAGCGATAAAGGTCGCGAGGCAATCGGATGCACGGGCGCACCGTGCGCTGCATGGCCTCGTGTACAGTTTGGTCAAGAACATGGTCGTGGGCGTTACCGATGGATTTAGCAAGAGCCTCGAGATCATCGGCGTGGGTTACGGGGCCAAGCTGCAGGGCAAAGAGCTGGTATTGTCTGTAGGCTTCACCAATCCGGTGAAGGTGCCGATACCAGAAGGACTTACAGTGGCCGAGCCGCAGTCGACCAGCGTGGCCATGCCGGGCATTGGTTCTGTTCCGGTGACCGCCGTTACGGTAAGCGGGATAGACAAGCAGAAAGTGGGCCAGTTCGCGGCGACCGTTCGGGCCGTCAAGCGCCCCGAGCCCTACAAGGGCAAGGGTATCCGGTACAAGGGGGAGGAGGTCCGCAGGAAAGCCGGCAAGGCTATGGCAGGCACAGAGTAAGAACTGCCGAAGGTGCGGGAAAACCGATGGATCATCAGAAAGCAAAGTGGCTGCGTCGCTGGAAAAGGCATCGCCGTGTGCGCAAGCAAATTCAAGGCACCGCCGAACGCCCCCGGCTGAGCATCTATCGCGGCCTCAAGAATATCTACTGCCAACTGATTGACGACGAGGAAGGCAGAACCCTTCTTTCGGTGTCTACAACGTTGCCGGAAATCAAGGAGCAGGTCAGCTACGGCGGCAACGTGCAAGCGGCGCGCGCCGTGGGCAAGGCGCTGGCCGAAAAGGCCCTGGCCCGGGGGATAAAGCGGGCGGTGTTTGACCGTGGCGGCTGCAAATTCCACGGTCGAATAGCCGCCATTGCGGAGGGCGCCCGAAAAACGGGTCTCAAAGTGTAGAGTATAGTAAGAAGGAAACACCCTTCGAGGAGATGTCGGTTGCAAGACAACGACGAGCAACGCGTACCTGAGTTTGAAGAGACCGTCATCAAGATCTACCGCTGCGCCAAAGTGATGAAGGGCGGCAGACGGTTCAGCTTTGCCGCGCTGGTTATAGTGGGCAACAAGAACGGCAGACTGGGCCTGGGCTATGGCAAGGCCAACGAGGTGCCGGCTTCCGTAGAAAAAGGCGTAGCCGACGCGAAGAAGAAACTGCATACGGTCTACCTAGACGGCAACACGCTCCCGCACGCTGTGGTAGGGCGCTTCGGAGCGGCAAAGGTACTCATGAAGCCAGCCTCTGCCGGGACCGGCGTTATCGCCGGGGCGAGCGTGCGCGCGGTAGTCGAAGCCGCCGGCGTGAAAAACATACTCACCAAGTCGTTTGGCAGCAACAACCCCAAGAACCTCGCCAAGGCGGCTTTAGACGGCCTAGTCCGCTTGCGGACCCGCGAGCAAGTGGCGAAACTGAGGGGAGTTGTAATAGAATGAACCTGTCGGAAGCAGTATCGGCGCGGAGGAAGCGGGACCGCAGGCGCAGAGTGGGCCGCGGAAACGGTTCGGGCAGCGGCAAAACGTGCGGCCGTGGAATGCGCGGGGCGAAGTCGCGGTCGGGAGCAGGCGGCAAGCTGACCTACGAAGGCGGCCAGATGCCCCTGTTTCGGTCGTTGCCGCGGCGCGGTTTCAACAACAAGCGTTTTCAAATACCCTGTGGTTGCGTGAATCTCAGGGACCTCGCCTCGATAGACAGCGGTGCGGAGGTCACGCCCGACGTGCTCAGGGAGGCAGGGCTGATAAGCCGCACGGCAAAGATCGTCAAGGTGCTCGCAGAAGGCACGCTCGACCGGCCCCTGACCATCAAAGCACACAGGTTCAGCAAGGCTGCCCTCGAAAAGATCGAAGCGGCGGGCGGCACGGCGGAGATCATTAAGTAAACGTCTGAGAGCGGCCGTGCTTAGCCGCTTTAAGGAACTTCTGATGCTCGCACCACTGGTCAACGTATTCAAGGTACCGGAACTCAGGAAGAAAATCTTCTTCACCCTTGCGCTGCTGACCGTCTGTCGCTTGGGTGTGTACGTGCCGGTTCCCGGGGTCAATACGCAAGCGGTTACCGAGTCGCTCAAGGCGATAGGCGAGCAAACACCCACCGACGACGCAGGCGGCCTGGGCACAAGGATGATCAACCTTGTGGATATGTTTGCCGGGGGGGCGCTCAACAGGTGCACCGTGTTTGCGCTGGGCGTCATGCCCTACATCAGTGCCTCGATCATTTTTCAGTTGCTCACGACAGTCATCAAGCCGCTTGAGGAACTGTCGAAGGAAGGCGAGGCCGGGCGCAAAAAGATAACCCAGTACACACGCTATGCCACCGTGTTGCTGTGCATTGTGCAGGGCTTCTTTGTTGCGAAGTGGATCGTGAACCTGGAAGTGCCCAACAGTACGTTGAAGTTTGTGGAGAATGACGACTTCGGCTACTACCTGAGTGCAATCTTCAGCGTTACCGCCGGAACCATCTTCTTGATGTGGATCGGCGAGCAGATAACGGAGTTCGGAATCGGCAATGGCATGTCGCTTATCATCATGTCGAACATCATCGCGCGAATGCCGAGCGCCATTTCCACCTTGGCGAGAAACAGGTTTGAATTCAGCCTGGCGGCCACCGAAGAGAATAAGTTTGGCTTGCTGATGGCCGCTCTGCTCGTGGCGATGTACCTTGCCGTAGTAGTGGGGGTGGTGATCATACAGCAGGCTCAGCGGCGGGTAACCGTGCAGCAGGCCAAGCACACCCGCGGCCGGCGCGTTTACGGAGGCCAGCGGCACTATATGCCCCTGCGCGTGAACCAGGCTGGGGTGATTCCGATAATCTTCGCTCAGTCGCTGCTGATGTTCCCCAGCATGATATTGAGCGCCGTGGCAAGGCAGATGGCGCCGGGCAGTTTCAGAATGTTCCTGATGGGTCTGCAAGACCAACTTCAGTTGGGCTCGTTCGTGTACGTGATGATCTACACCGCGATGATATTCTTCTTCTGCTTCTTCTGGACCGCCATCGTGTTTAATCCGATCAAGATGGCAGACGACATGAAGCAGTACGGGCACTTCATTCCGGGTATAAGGCCGGGAAATCGCACGGCCGACTACCTCGAGAAGCTGATGACGCGGATCACCTTGGCGGGGGCCGCGTTTCTTGCGGCCATTGCGATCTTGCCGCAGTTGATCAGCCGCGGGCTCGACCTCGGCTATGCCGCCGCGAGCCTCTACGGCGGCACTGGTCTTCTGATCGTGGTGGGCGTGGCTCTGGACCTGGTGCAGAAGATCGAATCGCACCTATTGATGAGGCATTACGGAGGTTTCATGAAAGGGAGAAAGATACGAGGGTCGCGCAGATGAGGATAGTTCTTCTGGGACCTCCCGGAGCAGGCAAGGGAACGCAAGCGGATCATATTGTCGATGAATACGGGATCCCTCACATCTCCACGGGCGACATGTTGAGGGAAGCCATAAAGAACGAAACAAGCGTGGGGCTTGAAGCCAAGAACTACATCGATAAGGGCGAACTGGTCCCCGACGACGTGATCGTGAGAATGGTAAAAGAACGGCTCGGCCGCCCCGACTGCGAAAAGGGATTCATTCTCGACGGATTTCCGAGGAATCTTGAACAGGGCAGGGCGCTCGACGACGCCCTCAACGAGCTGGATGTGAACCTGAATAGCGTCGTGTATGTTAACGTTCCCGAAGACGTGGTGATCGAGAGGCTGTCGGGACGGCGCATCTGCCGGAGTTGCGGGGTCAACTATCACGTAAAGTATATGCCGCCCAAGGAAGAGGGCGTTTGCGACAAGTGCGGCGGAGAGGTATATCAGCGGCCGGACGACAAGCCCGAGACAATCAAGAACAGGCTGGCGGTCTACCGGCAACAGACCGCCGACCTCATAAGCTACTATGAGGACCGCGGTCTCCTGGTGGAAATCCCAGGCGATAAGACGGTAGAGGAAGTAACACGAGAGATCGACGCCCGGCTCGAAGCGGTTTGAGGAAATATTGATAAGTCTTAAGTCGCCCAGGGAAATGCGATTGATGAGAGAAGCCGGCAGAATAGTGGCGGAAGTGCTGGCGATTCTCACCGAAAAGGCGGCTCCCGGCGTAACCACACAGCAGCTCGACTCCATCGCCGAAGAGCACATCCGCCGGAACGACGCAGTGCCCGCATTCAAGGGTTACGGCGGCACACGGTCGAGAGAGGCGTTTCCGGCCACGATTTGCGCCTCGGTAAACGAAGAAGTGGTGCACGGAGTACCCGGGCCGCAAGCTCTGCGGCAAGGCGATATCCTCAGCATCGACGTGGGGGCTCGCAAAGACGGGTATTTCGGAGACGCCGCGAAGACGGTTGCGATAGGCCGCATATCGCCCGAGGCGGCCAGGCTGATCAAAGTTTGCAGGGAATCGCTGAAAAAGGCGATAGCTCAGGTGAAGCCCGGCGGAAAACTCTCCGAGGTCTCCGCGGCGATCCAGCAATACGTCGAGGCCAACGGGTATTCGGTGGTGCGAAAGTTTGTGGGCCACGGCATAGGCTCCGAGATGCACGAAGATCCGCAAATTCCCAACTTCGTGTCAGCCGATTACAAGGACGTAGTTTTGAAGCAGGGGATGACCCTGGCAATAGAACCTATGATAAATCAGGGCGGCGCCCGCGTTCGAACCCAGGTAAACGCATGGCCGGTGTCTACCGCGGACGGCAAGCCTTCGGCCCATTGGGAGCATACAGTGGCGGTGGGCCGGGCAGGGGCAGAAATACTGACGTTGCCCTGACCACAGCGAAAGCTGGAGCACGTGCATGGTAAAAGAGCAAAACATTCGCGTTGAGGCGGTCGTGAAAGACGCCCTCCCAAATGCGATGTTTCGCGTGGAGCTCGAGAACGGGCACCAGGTGCTCGCACATGTGTCGGGCAAAATGCGGATGCACTTCATCAAGATTTTGCCGGGCGACAAAGTCACGATCGAAATGTCGCCCTATGATCTGTCGAAGGGGCGCATTGTATATCGGGGTTGATCCTCCGATACGGCGCGCGCCGTCGGGCCGGCAAAGGATAAGACATCACAATGAAAGTAAGATCATCAGTAAAACGAATGTGTGAGAACTGCAAGCTGATCAGGAGAAAAGGCGTGGTGCGCGTCATTTGTACTAACCCGCGTCACAAGCAGCGACAGGGTTGACACACGGGAGCGAGTAAATGCCTAGAATTCTCGGTGTAGATATACCCAACAACAAGATGGTCGCCATTTCGCTGACCTATCTCTACGGCGTAGGCAACAGCACCGCGGGAAAAATCGTTGAAGCGGCCGGCATCGACCCCGGAAAACGCGCGAAAGACCTCACCGAAGATGAGATCAGCCGGATCGTGTCGTTGCTCGATAAGAACTACGTTATCGAAGGCGAACTGCGCCGGCAGACGGCGCAGAATATCTCGCGGCTGCGCCAGATAAACTGCTACCGCGGCTTCCGCCACGCCCGCGGACTGCCCGTTCGCGGTCAGCGGACAAAAACGAACGCCCGCACCCGAAAGGGCCGGTCCAGACCGATCGCGGGAAGGAAGGCGCCGCCTCGCACCAAGTAATCGTATCGTTGTATAGCTCGTGCGGCCGTATGCCGCCTTGCGGGAGACACATCACACTATGGCAAAAGCGACGAAAAAGGAATCCAAACGAGTACGCCGGGCCGTGTCGCAGGGGGTAGTCCACATCAAGGCCACGTTCAATAATACGCACGTGACTATAACCGACACGAACGGCGACACCCTGTGCTGGGCCAGTGCCGGCACGATCAGGAGGTTCAAGGGATCACAGAAAAGCACGCCGTTTGCGGCGCAGCGTGCGGCGGAAGTCGCCGGCGAAAAAGCCCTCAAGATGGGCGTTCGTCAGGTCGAAGTCCGCGTGAAAGGCCCGGGCTCCGGGCGGGAGTCGGCTATTCGCGCCCTCCAGGCCGTTGGCTTGGAGATCAAAGCGATAGACGACGTAACCCCCCTGCCGCACAACGGGTGCCGCCCGCGAAAGAAGAGGCGTGTTTGAAAGGATGAAGGATCAACCGAAGAAAGTCCAAGGTCCAAAGTCCAAAGTCAAGAGGGCTGATGACCGACGACTGAACGACTGAGCGACTGAACGACGTCTTGACTTTGCGCCTCGGACTGATGACTGACGACTGACGACTGAAGACTGAAGACAAGGTACTGTAAGGAGAAAGAATGGGAAGGCACACAGGGCCTGTTTGCAGATTGTGCCGGCGAGAGGGGATGAAGCTCTTCCTCAAAGGCGCGCGCTGCGAGACGGCCAAATGCTCGGTGTCGCGGCGTGAATACCCACCCGGGATGCACTCATGGAGACGGGGAAAGTTCTCCGCGTACGGCACTCAGCTCAGAGAAAAACAGAAATTGAAAAGAGCCTATGGGCTTTTCGAAAAGCAGTTTCGACTCTATTTTGCCGAAGCCGAACGCAAGCAAGGCAACACCGGGGATAATCTGCTGATATTGCTCGAGCGCAGGCTGGACAATGTGATATATGTACTGGGCTTTGCTCTTTCGAGAGCACAAGGCCGACAGCTCATCGCCCACGGCCACATAACCGTAAACGGCAGACGTGTCGATATCCCGTCGTATTCGGTCACGCCCGGTGACGTCATAGAGCCGTACGCCTCGGAGAAGAGCAAACAACTCATCAGGGGCTACCTGGAGCAAAGCGAAGAACGTCAAATGCCGGGCTGGCTCGAGCGGAGCACGGACCCGCCCAAGGGGTCTGTTGTGAACATGCCGACTCGAGACGACGTTACGTTGCCGGTCCAGGAGCAGCTTGTCGTAGAGTTCAGTTCCAAGTAGCGAAGTCGGGAATAGTTCCAGAACCCTTGCCAGGGGAGGATAAGAATGCGCATAAGATGGAAAGGTTTCGAGCTACCGACCAGTGTAGAGTGCGAAAAAGAAACCTATACCAATACATACGGGAAGTTCACGGCCGAGCCGTTTGAACGCGGCTACGCCACCACAATCGGCAACGGCCTCAGGAGGATTTTGCTGTCATCGCTTCAAGGCGGTGCCTTCACCACCGTGCAGATCGAGGGAATTCAGCATCAGTACTCGACGCTCCCGGGAGTAGTTGAAGACGTAACAGACATCGTCCTCAACCTGAAAAAGGTGCTCTTGCGGATCGACAGCGAAGAGGAGTCCGCGCTCAAGCTCGAAGTGTCCGGCGCGAGGGAGGTGACCGCCGGCGACATCGAGGGCGGCCCCGAGATCGCCATTCTCAACCCTGACCTCCACATCGCAACGATATCCGACCGGAAAGCATCGATCGTGGCTACTCTAACCGCCAGAAAAGGCAGGGGATACACCACCGCCGTCGAGAACGAGAAAAACCTCATAGGGACTATTCCTATGGACTCGGTTTTCTCCCCGGTGACCAGGGTCAGGCACCAGGCCGAAAGCACCCGCGTAGGCCAGATGACCAACTACGACAAACTCATCATGGAAATCTGGACCGACGGCAGTGTATCGCCCGAGATGGCCCTCGTCGAAGCAGCCAAAATCCTGCGCAAGCACCTTGATCCGTTCCTGTACTACGTGGAAGCCACCGGAGAACCCGTTGACGAGACCGCCGAGCGGCCCGCCGAACTCGTAGCAGGAGCCGCCCCCGGCGGCATGAGCGACCCCGCGGCGGTCCGAGCCATACTCGACAGCAGCGTGGCCGACCTCGACCTGAGCGTTCGGGCGGAAAACTGCCTTGAAGCACAAAACATAAAGACGATCAGAGAGCTTGTAGCCAAATCGGAAAACGAGTTGCTGGGGCTGAGAAACTTCGGCAAGACATCGCTGGACGATATCAAGATAAAACTCGATGACATGGGCTTATCACTGGGCATGCGACTTGACCAGTTGGAAGGAACAAGCTGAAAATGAGGCACAGGATCAGAGGCAGAAAGCTCAACAGAACCTCGGCACACAGGCGCGCTATGCTCAAGAGCCTCGTGTGCGGCCTCTTTCTTACGAAGCCGGATGAAGAGAACGGGACCTTCGAGCGCGTCATCACCACCCGCGAAAAGGCCAAGGAAGCCCGACGGCTCGCCGACAAGGTAATAACCCTCGGCAAGAGAGGCACCCTCGCAGCCAGAAGGCGGGCCATCCAACTCCTCGACAACAAGACCGCCGTCAGGAGAGTTTTCGAGGAGGTCGCGCCGCGATACGCAAACAGGCCCGGTGGCTACACACGGATCATAGGATACCCTTCAAATCGCCTCGGCGACAATGCCCGGCAAGTGATCTTTGAGCTCGTCGGACCCCTCGAGGCAGCGGCCACACCGCAGCCATCAAGGCCCGAAGTGGCCCAAGAGGCAAGCACCCAGGCACCTCAGCCCGTCGTAACAGAAGAGCCTGCCGCTCACGAAGAGGCCGTCGCCGAAGACGAGAACGCAGAAGCCGGCGAAGAATCCGAAGACAAGGAAGACGACGACAAGCCAGAAGAATAAGCCCCGGGCGAGATGCTGAAATGAAGCCCCCGCGGAAAAAGGGCTTGACACTGCGGGGATTCGTGTATAATATAGTTGATGGCGACCCGCTGCCGCACTGCGGGTTGCAGCCGGGCGATTAGCTCAGTTGGTTAGAGCGCTAGCTCGACAAGCTAGAGGTCGCAGGTTCGAGCCCCGCATCGCCCACCAGAGCTGAAGGCACCATGGCGAAATGCCTGGCTTCGATGGCCCGCTACTGGTAAGCCCGCAGACGATGCATCAGTGGGCTTCACGCCGAGATCATTGTCACCCGGAAGTAATGACAAACGGCGAAACAGCCGCACAATACGGCGGCAAAGGGCACCAAAGACAGGCTCAGCGGGTGAGTTCTTGTGATAAAGGTAACGTTTCCCGACGGGTCAACAAAAGAATTTGAGAGCGGCACAACACCGGCGCAAATAGCCGAAAGCCTGGGGCCTAGACTCAGCAAGGCCGCCGTTGCCGCCAAGATCGACGGAAGAGAGGTCGACCTGTCGCACTTGATGGAACAGGACTGCGCAATCGAAATCCTCACCGAAGGTTCGCCGGAGGGGATTGACATCCTCCGACACACCGCCAGCCACGTAATGGCCCAGGCCGTGCAGCGCCTCTATCCGGGCGTCGGGCTCGCCATCGGGCCGACCATCGAAAACGGATTCTACTACGACTTCGATTTCGACAACGGCCTGAGTACGGATGACCTCGGCAAGATCGAAGCAGAGATGAAGAAGATCATCGACGAGGATCTTCCCGTCGAGCATTTCGAGCTGGGCCGCGAAGAGGCCGCGGAATTCATGGAAAAGCAGGAGCAGCCCTACAAGGTTGAGCTCATCCGCGACCTGCCCGAAGGCGAGAAGGTAACCTTCTACAAGCAGGGCGAGTTTGTGGATCCCTGCCGCGGGCCCCATCTGCCCGCAACAGGCAGGGTGAAGGCATACAAGCTGATCAACACCGCCGGGGCATACTGGAGGGGAGATTCGACCCGGCCGATGCTCACCCGCATATACGGCACAGCCTTCGCAAACCGCAAGGAGCTCAAAACACACCTCCGGATGCTGGAGGAAGCCCGGCGCAGAGACCATCGCAGAATAGGAAAAGAGCTCGATCTCTTCAGCTTCCACGAAGAAGCCCCGGCCAGCGTTTTCTGGCATCCGAAGGGCGTGATCATCTGGAACGAACTGCTCGGGTTCTGGCGCGAGGTGCACCGCCAGTGGGGGTACATGGAGGTCCAGACCCCCATCATGCTCAAGCGTGCAGTGTGGGAAAAGTCGGGCCACTGGGATCACTACAAGGAAAACATGTACTTTACCGAGGTGGATGAAGAGCCCTATGCTCTCAAGCCGATGAATTGCCCCGGCGCGGCGCTCATATACAAAACACGCGTCCACAGCTACCGCGAATTTCCCCTGCGGTTTGCCGAGGTGGGAATAGATCACCGGCTCGAGAAGTCCGGAGTCGTCCACGGCCTGATGAGATTGCGGCAGTTCACCCAAGACGATGCACATATTTTCATGATGCCCGGGCAGGTCACCGAAGAAGTCACGAGCATTGTTCGGCTTATCGACAAGATCTACGGCACTTTCGGCCTCACGTACAGGATAGAGCTGTCCACTCAACCCGAAAGCTACGTCGGCACCGACGAGCAGTGGGAGCAGGCCACCCGAAGCCTCGAAGACGCCATCAAAGCCAACGAGCTCGTGTACAAGATCAACGAAGGCGACGGGGCCTTCTACGGGCCGAAAATTGATTTTCACGTGCGCGACGCCATCGGGCGAAGTTGGCAGTGCGCCACCATTCAGCTCGATCTCGCGATGCTGCCGGAGAAATTCGACATCACATACGTGGGCTCCGACGGCCGCGAGCACCGGCCCGTAGTCATACACCGCGTGGTCCTCGGCGCGATCGAACGGTTCATAGGAATACTGATCGAGCATTACGCGGGCGACTTCCCCACCTGGCTGGCGCCCGTGCAGGCAACCGTATTGCCCATTACCGATACCCACGCCACCTACGCCCGCGGCGTGCACAAGACACTGCTGGAAAACGGCATAAGGGCCGAGATCGACCTGCGAAACGAAAAAACCGGCGCGAAAATCAGAGACGCCACCCTCGCTAAAATACCGTATATGCTCATAGTGGGCGATCGAGAAATCGAGAATGGCAGCGTGTCGCTGAGGCTGCGCAAGCAAGGAGACCAGGGAGCCATTCCGGTGGAGCAGTTCCTCGATCACATTCTGCCGGAGATCCGGGAAAGAGAATAGGAGAACGCATCTATCGCAAAGAGCCTGAGAATAAACGAGCAGATCCGCATCAGCACCATTCGCCTCGTCGATGACAAGGGCGAGCAGCTCGGAGTCATGCCCGTTCAGGAAGCATTGGCGATGGCAAGAGAAGCCGATCTGGACCTTGTGGAGGTTGCCCCGCAGGGCGAGCCACCTGTTTGCCGAATAATGGACTTCGGCAGGTACAAGTATAAGCAGCGCAAAAAGCAGCAGCAGGCGCGCAGTAAAAGCCACGCCAGGCAGGTGAAAGAAATCAGGCTGCATCCCAAGATCGATCCGCACGATGTGTCTTACAGGGTCGATCACGCGCGAGACTTCCTCGCGCATGGCCATCGGGTGCAGGTAAACGTGCTCTTCAAGGGGAGAGAAATGGCCCACATCGACCTAGGCCGGGAGCTCCTGATGAGATTTGTGGCGACCCTGGAAGACATCTCAAAGATGGAGGCCCCTCCCAAGCTCGAAGGTCGAAGAATGGGCGTTTTGCTCATCCCCAAGCCCTGACCCGGCTGGTACGCTTCCGTGAGAGCGAGGCGAAAGTTTTTTTGCAGGCAAGTGCAGTACACAACGGAGTAAGACCCAATGCCTAAAATGAAAACCCATAAGGGCGTGGCCAAGCGCGTAAGGATCACCCGCAAGGGCAAGGTGATGCTCAGGCGAGCCGGCCGCAGGCACCTGTTGTCCGTCAAGAGCGCCAAACGTCGACGGGCCCTCCGCCGAGTAAGGGTCGCCAGCCCCGCCGATGCCGCCAGGATCAAGAAACTCCTCGGCAAGGCCTGAGTCGGAAAGCCGCGCCGATCCGCGCACACCGCGGAAAGCATACTCTCAAGGAGATCAAGACGTGCCCAGATCAAGAAACGCTCCCGCCTCGAGGCGGGCGAAAAAAAAACTCTTCAAACGCACCAAGGGATTCCGTGGCGGGCGGCGAAACCTCTATCGCACCGCCACTGAAACCGCCATGCGAGCCGATGCATACGCATATCGCGACCGCAGGGTCCGCAAGCGCGACTTCAGGCGGCTGTGGATTATACGCATAAACGCCGCCTGCAGGCAGCGTGGACTCAATTACAGTCGCTTTATCGCCGGCCTCAAAGCCGCGGGTATCCAGACCGATCGCAAAATGCTCGCCGACATGGCCGTCAATGATCCGCAGGCTTTCGACAGGCTGGCCGAAGCTGTGAGCGCACAACCGGTCGCGAGCGAATGAGATAAGGCTTCGGCCGCGCACAGAGGCAGTTTGCGTTCTTCTTGCGCGGCCGCTTTCACATCCGAAACGCCATGATCGAAGAAATCAAGCAGATCAGGGAACAGGCCCTCCAGGCCATCGAACGAGCCGCAACGGCCGACGAACTCGAACAGGTCCGGATTCGCTACCTCGGCCGCAAGGGCGTCTTCAAGGATCTGATGGGGCGGATTCCGCAATTGTCGGCGGAAGAAAAACCCCTTGTCGGCAAAGAGTCCAACCTCGCCCGCAAAGCCGTCGAACAGGGCCTCAAAGAAAAACAGGCCCAACTTGCTCCCGGCAAGCCCGAGGCCCCCAAGGAAATCTTCGACATCACCCTCCCCGGCAACAGGCCGCGGTTCGGCAGACTGCACCCCATAACGAGAGCCGCCTACGAGCTTATCGACATCTTTGCAAGACTAGGCTTCGAAGTAGTCTACGGGCCGGAGATGGAACTCGAACACTACAACTTCGAGGCCCTCAACATCCCACCCGAGCACCCCTCCAGAGACGCATTCGACACGTTCTTCATAAAGGACGACATTCTCCTTCGCAGCCATACTTCGCCAGTGCAGATACGCACAATGGCCGAGCGCCGGCCCCCGCTGCGGATCGTGGCCCCGGGCAAAGTCTTTCGCCGCGACACCCCCGACGCCAGCCACTACCCCGTCTTTCACCAGATCGAGGGGCTGGCAGTGGGCGACAACATCACCCTCGCCGACCTAAAGGCCGTGCTCGACATCGCAATGAAGGCCTTCTTCGGGCCCGACACACGGACCAGGATGCGGCCCTCCTTCTTCCCCTTCACCGAGCCGAGCGCAGAGGTCGACATCTCCTGCACCTTCTGTCACGGTGAAGGCTGCAGCACCTGCGGTGGAAAAGGCTGGACAGAACTCCTCGGAGCCGGGATGGTCGATCCCAACGTCTTCAAAGCCGTCGGCTACGACCCCGAAAAATACACCGGCTTCGCCTTCGGTCTCGGCATTGACCGCGCCGCAATGTACCGATTCGGCATCACCGACATCCGCCTCCTCTTCGACAACGACCTCCGCCTGCTCAACCAGTTGTGAGCCAGGGCGGCTGCGCTGTTGAACCCTCGAATCCGGCTACGCCGCCGTGGGATGAAGCTGCATCCTTGAAAACACCCTCCTTTTATCGTATCATGCCATACACAGTGTTTTCCGGAGGTAATTGACTATCGAACGCTCCCGATCATCAGTACTCCGCATAATCGACGCAAACTACAACCGAACAGGTGAAGCCCTGCGGGTGGTTGAAGAGCATGCGCGGTTCGTGCTCGACAGCCCCACGTGGGCGGGCGCGCTCAAAGACATGCGGCACAGACTCCTTGCCGCTGTCGACGCCCTTGGGGTACTCGCGGACCTCGCAGCGCACCGCGACACTGCCGGCGACGTGGGCACTAAACTCTCCGCCGAATCGGAGCAGAAACGCCCCGGACCCCGGGACGTGCTCGCCGCCAATTTCAAGCGCGCGGGCGAAGGCCTGCGGGCACTGGAAGAATACGCCAAGATGCTTGATCCGAATGCCGCACCGGCGTTCGAAGGGCTCCGATACGACCTCTATAGTGCCGAGAAAGGCATCATGGCGCGGTTCGCCCCTAACGAGCGGCTGAACACGGCGCGGCTCTATGTGCTGATGACGACGGAGCTGTGCCGCGGGCGCAGGCCCCAAGACGTGGCATCCGAAGCGATTCGCGGCGGGGCGGATATGATCCAGTTGCGAGAAAAGCAAATGCCCGACGCGGAGTTCCTCGCGCTCGCCCGCAAACTGCGGGAGGTGTGTTGCAGCAGGGGAGTGCTGTTTATCGTCAACGATCGACTGCACATCGCTCAGCTTGTGGATGCCGATGGAGCGCACGTGGGTCAGGACGACCTGCCGGCGTCTGAGGCGCGCAAGCTGCTGGGGCCGGATAAGATCCTCGGCGTTTCGACGCATTCGCCTCAACAGGCGGAGGCTGCGATAATGGCGGGGGCCTCGTATATCGGAGTGGGGCCGATACACGCCACGCAGACCAAACCCTCGGCCGCTGCCGTGGGATTGGATTACGTCGGATTCGCCTCGGAGAACGTTGAAATCCCGTTCTTTGCGATCGGTGGCGTGAAGGCGTCAAATGCCGACAGCATTCTCCAGGCCGGAGCGCGGCGGCTGGCCGTGTGCTCGGCCATCATCTCGGCTGACAACGTGGCGGCGGCCGCGTCGGAGATCAAAGAAGCGATCCAGAATCACGCCCCGTGAGAGCCTATATGCCTGAGCCTGTTCTGATCAGCGCGTGCCTGCTTGGCGCAAACACCCGCTACGACGGCACGAATAACTTGAACACGGAGCTGCTTCGGCGCCTTTCAGGGCGATGCCTCGTGCCGGTGTGTCCGGAGCAGCTTGCCGGATTACCGACCCCGAGGCCGCCGAGTTGTTTTTCCGGGGGCGGGGGGGAAGCGGTGCTCAACGGCAGGGCGCGGATCATCAACGCCGCGGGGCGGGACGTCACCGAGCAGTTCGTCCGCGGTGCGCACGAGGTGCTGCTGATAGCTCAGGCGCTCGGCGCGAAGGAGGCATACTTCAAGTCGCGCAGTCCGGCCTGCGGCAAGGGGCAAATCTACATAGGCGATACCCTGTGCGAGGGCAACGGGGTGTGCACGGCTCTACTCCTGCAGAACGGGGTGAGGGTCCATTGTGTAGACTGAGTACAGGCGGGTCGGGCTAAGAAAATGCCAAACACGGGCATTTCGGCTACTACAAGCACAATACCTGTCCGCCTTCATCCTGAGGCCACGGCGCCAATGTCATTCAAATCGCAGCGCCGCGAGGGGGTCCATTCGTGCGGCGCGCCGGGCCGGATACAGCCCGAAGAAGATACCTACCAAGGCCGAAATGACGGCAGCCGCAACCACCGACTGCCACGAGACGATGGTCGTCCATCCCGCCGAGGCCGCAATCACACGCGCGGCAACCCACCCGAACGTTATCCCAAGCAGACCGCCGAGGACCGTGAGCACAACCGACTCGGCCAAGAATTGTATGACGATATCGCTGCGGCAGGCGCCCAGCGCCCGGCAGATTCCGATCTCACGCGTCCGCTCCGAAACAGTTGCGAGCATGATGTTCATGATTCCAATCCCCCCTACGACCAGCGAGATCCCCGCTATGCAGACCAGTACAAGATTGAATGTGCGGAGGGTGCGCTGTTTCTGCCTCAGCAGTTCGCGCGGCACGAGCACTTCGTAATCGGCCGCGCCCCGGTGTGTGCGGTCGAGCGTATCCTTCACCGCGGCGCTCAGGGGGGTCACCAGCGATGCCTCCTCTGCCTGCACCCAGAGTTCGTCGGCCTGGCCGCCCGAATGCTCCACCCCCCGGGGTTCCACAGAGATTGGAATGTAGATGTCGTTGTTGGAGTTTCGCGGCGTGATCGTCGCTTCTTCGCTGCCCGAGTAGTCCTTATCTGCCAGGATACCGATCACATTGAACCAGTCAGTGCCCAGCCTAACAACCTGGCGTAAGCTGGCCCCTGCCCGCGCCCGGGCGACTTCGGCGCCCAGCACGCATACGCGCGATTGGCCACGGACGTGTTCTTCGCCTATGAACCGGCCCTCTGCCAGGTGGATGGTTGTGATCGCGGCGTAGTCGGGCGTGGTGCCCACGACCAGCGGCTTTGCGGCGCCGCTGCGCACGCTGCTTTCGACCACGAGTTCCTTGATCGCCGCCACACGGCTCACCCCCGGCAGCGCCTGTATCGCGCGACCGTCGGCCAGCGTGAGTCCCGGCGACTGCATTTGCTCGGCCGAGATTCTCTCGGCCCGGCTGAGATGCAGCGCCCGGATGATGAGGTTGTTAGTGCCCAGGAGATCTATTTGCCGCAGAGATTCTCTCTTGGCCCCTTCGCCTACGGCCATCATCGCCACCACGGCCATCACGCCGAAGATGATGCCAAGCACACTGAGAAACGACCGGAACTTGTGAACCGTCAGCGACTTCAACGCCATCTCTACTATCTTGACGTAGTGGATCACCCCGCTGCCTCCCCATCGGCCATGCGGCCGTCGACGAGCCTGATCAGACGCTGCGTGCGGGCCGCCACCTGCGGGTCGTGCGTGACCACAACAACCGTGCGGCCGGAATCGTGCACTTTTTCGAAGAGGCTCATTATCTCGCTGCCGGTTTCGGTATCGAGATTGCCGGTGGGCTCGTCGGCCAGCAGAAGCAGCGGATCGTTTGCCAGGGCGCGTGCGATTGCCACGCGCTGCATCTCGCCGCCGGAGAGCTCCGACGGCCGGTGCGAGAGGCGGTCGGAAAGCCCGACCATCTCAACCGCCTGCAGGCAGCGCTCGGTCGCCTCGCGGCTGTGGTCACGCATATAGAACGGCGCGAGCATCACGTTTTCGATTACGTTTAGCTGATGGACGAGGTTATATGCCTGAAAGACGAATCCGATCTGCTTGCCGCGAATGCGCGACAATTGGTTGTCCGCCATGGCCGACACGTCGCGCCCGTCGAACAGGTACCTGCCCTCGGTGGGTCTCTCGAGGCAGCCCAGGATGTGCATCAGGGTTGATTTGCCCGAGCCCGACGGGCCGGTGATGGCAAGGAATTCCCCTCTCTGCACGGCCAGGTCCACGGAGCGAAGTGCGTGGACCTCGCTACGGCCCATTGTGTAGGTCCGCGAAAGGTTTTCGGTCTTGATGAGCATAAAGGCTGTGCCCGCGGGCCTCACTCTTCATTCACAGCTCGTTGTTGATGACTCTTTCCGGCTTGCGCAGGCAGACCTTATCGCCCTTTCGCAGGCCGCTGTCGATGACGATGAGCGCGCCGTCGGTCGGCCCGGCCTTCACTTCCTTCCTGTAGGCGCGGCCGCCGTTCCAGGTGTAGCAGAATGTTTTCGCCCCCTCCCTGAACACGGCATTAACCGGAACCACGAGCTTGTCGCGCACCTCGGCCACGAGGATGTCGACCCGGACGGTCATGCCCGGCCGGAGTCGGGTATCGCTGCCTTCGAGGAGGACTCGCAGGCTGAAGTATTTGGCCACGGATTTCGTGAGGGGATCGGTCGATGCCAACGTGCCGATCAGGTCCACTCGGCCCGTGCGCGCCGGCTCGGGATAGGCGTCTACCGTCACTCGCACTTCCTGGCCGATCTTCAGCTTGTGGATGTCGATCTCTCGGACCTTCGACTGAATCACCATCCTTGAAATATCGGGCAGTACGATGATGCCTTGGTTCGCCCATACGCTGTCGCCGATCCGGGGTTTGCGTCTCTCCCCTGCGAAGAACAACTCGCGATACACGACAAAGCCGGGGATCGGAGCATGAATAACGGTCTTATCAAGGAGTTCCAAGGCCGTTGCCAGTCGCTCCTCAGTGGATTTCAACGTAGCCTGTGTCCTTGCCTGCGCCGCCATGGTCTTGGCCATTCGATGCTTGAGGGTCAACTCGAGCTGACTGGCCTCGTTCTCCGCTTGTGCGTGCTCGGCCCGGGCCTTTTCCTTCTCCGCCGGATACACGTAGTCGCGGCGCTTTTCGTAACGCAGCTTGGCAAGATCATAGGCCGACTCCGCCTCATGGGCCGCGTTGCGGGCCTTTGCGAGCTCCCCGTCATTCACAAAGCCTTCCTTGTGGAGCTCTTCGAGATTGCGCACGTGCCCACGGGCTTCCTCCATCTTCGTCTTTGCCTGCACCGAGCCGTAGCGCGATTCCTCGAGCTGCACCGGGCCCTCGCCTTGAAGGACGTTCTCGAGCTGAAGCTTCGCCAAGCGAACGGCATGGCCGGCGGCGCGCCGCTCCTGCTGCGCCCGAACTTTCTCCAGTGCCGTCTCCTCGCCGGCTTCTTCCATGAAGGCCCGGGCCTCGTTGACCTGGTACTGATGCTTCTGAATGTCTTCTTGAAACGGCGTGGGATCGAAACGGACGAGCACGTCGGCCTTTTCGACCTGCGTCCCCTCGGGGACCAGATACACTATCTTCGCGTTGTTGCTGGGGATCTCCGAACACAGCGTAACGGACTGCAATGCCTCCAGCACGCCCGACTCCGAGATGACGGCGTCGAAAGACGCCTCCTTGACCGTAGCCGTGAGGCCCGGGCCCCCGACGGAGTCGGAAGCGGAATTACCGCATTGAACGGCCAGTAATGATGCCGTGCCGGCGGTGAGAATCGCTGCGAAGGTCTTTTTCCACATGCCTCTTTCCGGCCTCCCGAGTTGGCTTTCATCTCAACAGGTGCGCGGGCCTCTCGACGAGGGTGCCGATCGCTCTCTTCACCACCACCTGCGAGACGATGTAGTCGGTCACCGATGAGATGTAGTTTGTCTCGGCGCGAATAATCTCCTCCTCCGCGTCGATAAGATCGAAGTTGTCGGCCAGCCCTCTGTCGAACTTCATTCTTGCAAGCTTCAACTTCTGCATGGCGTGGTCCATGTCGGCCTTCTGAATGGTTATCCTCTTGCGGTTCTTTTCCATGCTTCTGAGGGCGTCTTTCACTTCGCGCACCACGGTGTCTTTGAAGAGCCGGTAGTTCCTTTCCGCCCCTGCCAGGTCGAGCTTGGCCTGTTCGTAACCGGCGCGCTCAGCCGTCCGCCAGATGTCTGTCGACGTCGCCAGCCCGATCGACCACATTGATTCGCTCAGGTCCGAGCTGTCGGAGAAGGTGGCGCCGGACCCAAACTGCTGGTATCCGAACACGAGGTCGAGTTGCGGGAGGGTGTTGTTCTTGGCGACTTTGAGGTTGCGCCGGGCCTGATCGATCTGGTCGCGCGACGTGGCGAGGTCCAGTCGGTTGGTCATGGCGAGAAAGATCGCCATTTCGCCACCGACCTCGAATTCCTCGTACGAGGGGTCCGAATCGATCTGCACGTCGTCTTGCGGGCCGAACCCGAGCAGAATGCGAAGCCTGTCGACGGCATCTCCGTATCCCTGTCTTGCAACGAGGAGGTTGTCTTCGGCCTGGCGGAGCTGGATTTCGGCGCGCAGCACGTCGATGCGCGAGGCCAAGCCCACGCGCTCGCGTGCTTGGGCGGCGTTGAGGTGCCGGCGGGTGCGCTCCGCGGATTTCTCGTTGAGCGCGAGTACTTCCCGCTGCCGTATGATCTCGTAAAAACCCCTCACAACGGATACTATCAGGTCCTCCCGGCTTTCTACGAAAGAGCGTCTGCTGGAAAGGAGGTTGAATTTTGCGTCGAGGATGGAGTCTTCGTTCACCGTGCGCCCCAGGCCGCGCAGCAGGGGCTGGGTGAGCGAGAACGCCACGCCGGTGGTGTGCGTGTCGCCGGTCTTTGTGGTGTCGCCGGATATTCCGAGCCGTGTGCCGATGCCGGTCTTCTTCGCGATGTCTAACCCTACCCCACGGCCGGCGTCGGCCCCGCCGCTGCCGCCGCTGATGCTGGCATCTGCCGTGGGCGTGATCTTCACTTCAAACTCCGCGGCCGCGGCCCGGACATTGAAGGACGACCGGGCCACTCGGTCCCTTGCGTTCATGAGTGAGAGGTTTTGTGCGAGCGCCCACTCGATGGCCTGTCTCAACCCAAACCGGTAGGTGCTGAGGCCAATGTTCCTGTCGGAGATTCCCTTCGCAGAGGGCCCGCCGGCCGTTGCGGAACCGGTCTGCTCGGAAGCAGAAGTCGTCTGCTCGGAAGCAGAAGTCGTCTGCTCGGAAGCAGAAGTCGTCAGCTCGGAAGCAGAAGTCGCCTGCTCGGAAGCAGAAGTCGGCTGCTCGGGGTCGTCACCCTCGTAGAGGAGCTCCGAAGGCTCAGGCGGATCGACCGGCGCTGTGGTCGCACAGCCGGCGGCAATCGCCAGAACGAGCATGACAAGGGGGAAGGATACGTTAGACCAGCGCAGCATAGTTGTCGCTCTTTGAAAATCTGGGGCAGAACCACCCGATCCGTGGCCTGCCCCGGTATTCCTTGCTGGGATCCTATTGCCGCAGGGCGAAGTGATTAGGGAGGCGGTTGCTGCAGCGTTATTGTGCAGCTCGTGTTGCCGCCCGGTCCGATCCACACGTTCGGGTTATCGACGGACCCTCCGAGATAACTGAAGATGGCTCGGACGATCACGCAATCGTTGTGGCCGCCTGCTGCGTATTCGAGTGTTACTACATTATCGCCAGGGTCAAGATCGAACGCCACTTGGTCGCCCGCCGGATTATCGATCACCAGAGCCGCAATCTGTCCCCCGTTCAGGTAAACGTTCACCGCATCGGGCGGGTCATCGGCGGCCCCGTCTATGGCACGAGGACGCACCACAAGGACTATATCAAACTGCCCTGGAATTGGGTTTGGCGGTGCGCTGAAGTCTACGAGGGCCGGGATGGTCGGACACGCGGTTCCGCCTCCGCCTCCGCCGGAGCCGGCAGCGGCAATTCCGACGCCCGCCGAAGCTGCAATCACTGCACCGCCGATCAGCATGTTGGTGGTCGAAAAGAGCCCGCCGCCTGCGGTCGGCTCAATAGCCCCAACGGGCTCCTGGTCGCCTTCCGCAGCCTGCAAGAAGCCGCCTTCAAGGTCGTCGGTGGCATCGCTGACGGGCATGCCGGCCCACGGCGGAATAGTGCCGTACGGCGTGCTCAATACGCTTGCCGCCGTGCCGGTCATTGCGACCCCGCCGACCCCGGCAACCGCCATGCCTGCAACGTCGTGAAGGGCCTGCATCGCCGCACCGGAAAATGCGATCAGAGCCGCGGGCGAGGCAGCCTCGGCGCGATCCAACGGGGTGCCATAGATTACGATCACGGCCGACAGTCCGCAGACCAGGGCTTTGCGCATGATCGGGCGCCGAATTCTTCGGACGGTCGCCCCCAACGCGAGCAGGCCGGCCGCTGCAAGAACCATCAGCACGGGGAAGTGTCCGCCTCCGATCGCCCCCGCGAGTGCCCGTTTTGCCCCGGCCGCGGGCAGGGCTGCCCCTTCTTTCCGGGGAATCATCTGGAGATTGAGGTCAACCACTTGGGCCCGGGTGCCATCCCTGAGCGCGCCGACGGCTTTTGCATTCACCACGACCTGTGCGAAAGTGCCGTTGGCATAGGCATAGCAGGCTTTAGCTTGCCATGTCATTTCCATCTTGTCGACGAGGCGCTCTTTGCTCCTGAATTTATGAGAGATGCTGCCCGTGCTTGTCACAACGATGCATTGCTCTCCGCCGATCTCGGCCACATCGCCAAGTGCATAGGCCACTTCACCCGACACGTTTTCGCCCATGATGCTCAGCGTTACGGGCACCTGCCACTTGTCGCCGCGGGTGGGGGCTGCAGTGGCACCCAGTTTCCGGCAGATCTCCATGATCGAATCGGTAATGACCTTTCCGGCCCCCCCTCCCATCACTGTCACAATCTGGCCTGCTTTTGTCGAGCGGATGCTCACAGACCGGTCCCCAAAGTCCACAGTCTTCTCATTTTCGCCCGATACAAATTTGACCGAGCCGTTCTTCTGCACAACGTCGACGGTCGCCCCGGATATGTTGTCCTGATCCACCGGTACCGCGGGATCACGTTTGACGCCGGCAACCTTAGCCTCCAGGGTGCTGTTCGCGTGAGTCACCAGGATCAGTCCGTCCTCGTCAGTGGCCTTTGCATGCACTTGGAGGTCGTAGACCGCCGAGTCGCCCTTCTTCGGTTCGTAGGTCAACTTGATCTCTTGCGCCCGGGCATCGTGGTCACACACAAACGAGATGATCACTGCCGCGCACAACAAACTGATGCAATATATGCTGCACCTCATGCTTGATCTCCTTCTTTGCCGTGGATAGGCCTGCCATCCCCAGTCGCTCTACAAGAGGATAACTTCGACCGGAACTTCTAAGGGTAACCACGCGGGCGAAATAGTCAAGAGTTTTCCGCCTTGTGGCACAGCCCAACCGCTTTGCGAGCGTTCTCCCTTCGACGGTCTACCTTACGCTTCGGCGCGGTCTCTTTTTTTCGGTGACTAATTATACCCAACTTACCGCAGGTTACAAGTCCCTGTTTTTGCTGTTTTTTCCTTGCACCATTGTTGCACCGACACATAGAATGTATAGGGCAGCATTCATTTCATTTGTTCTGATCACCCCGCCTTCAGGTCGAAAGGGCCCATACTATGAAGGACGGCCCCCGCGCAGCGTCTATGTGTGCCTTAACGGTGGCTTTGCTTTTCCTCCATGCCGACCTCACGGCCGGCGAAAGCAAGCCCGAAACCGTGACCATCAACTTTCAGATCGCGGGCGACTCGTGGCACATTGCAGGAATCGGCGCCGCAGACCCAATGATCGACATGCCGGCCGGTAAAGACTACGTGCTCGAAGGCCTGAAAGGATGGACCCTTGAGTTCGTAATAGATGAAGAAGGCAAGCTGGAGGTCGGCCAGGTCGACAAAGGCCCGATGATGGCCCAGCCGCCGGCGGCAGAAGTCATTCAACAACACCCGGCGCAAACGCTTCGCCTCACACTGCCCCCAGAGAAAAGAATAGCCCTCGACTTCCACCCGGCCTACGGGTCTTACGCGGTGGCGGGCTATCCGATGAAATGGACCGGCCGACGCACGGTCTTCATGCCGCCGGGGCAATACCCCCTCATGGGCGACATGGGCTGGGCATTCAACATCGTAGTGGGAAACGAAGACGTCACAATCGCCAATCCCGTCCCCGGCCCCCACGGCCGCGACCTCGGCGGCCTCGCCACGGAAGGCTTTACCGCAAGCCTGGGCCCGCCCCGGGCCGCCCGCATTATCCTGGCCATCGCAAAAAGCGCCGGACCGTACGAGATCACCGGGCTACTCGAAAAGGGATCCGGCAACCGGGCCGTATGGCTGCCGCAGGGCGAGTACAGCATCAAAGGCCATGAATGGAGCGTAGACCTCGCCGTCGGCGAAGGCCGGTTGGAGAAGGTCTCCCTCACCGGTGGCAACGACAACGCAGCCGACGTAAAAGTGGAAGGCGGCCCGGGCGGCACCGGCATCCTCACGTGGAAGGCCGAGCGCCCCGCTCTCCCGCGGATAAACGAACCAGCCCTCTACGCTTTCGTCCAGCTTGGCCGCCAGACGTTCCGACGTGGCGAGACCCTCCGCCTGAGCATCGTCCTCAAAGCCCCGGAGGCGCTCACCGGCAAACTCGCGATCCGCGCACAGAGCACGGACCCGGACCGTCCGGCCGCCGCCGAGTTTCTCTCCGAAGACTGGGAAGCCCCGCCGCCCAGCATCACGCGCACCTTCGACATCGACACTACCGCCCTCACTCCGGGAGAATACGACATCGTCGCTTCTTTCGGCGAGCTCAAATCCAACGCGGCGCGCATCCTGATTGCTCGAGGCGAAAACGAGCGGGCCACGCACTTCGCGATATGCTCCTACTCGCACGCCGACCCGACTTTCGAAGAAAGGAACCTCTTCAACGTCGATCAGCCCAACCACTACGGCCCGCGCCTGCTTCAGCCGCGCATCGATGAAAAAGCGCAGGGGCGCTACAGCGCCGCCTGGGCAAGACCCCTCGGCGAGCCCTACGAGCTGAATCAAAACGTGCCGGGGAATCAGGAATTTCTGGAAGAACTCACCCGGCACAATATCGATGCAATGCTCCAATACGCCTGCGCCCACCAGTTCTTCCGGAGCGGCACGTGCCCGGCCGACCCGCACATCCGCCGGGCGGTCGCACGCGGCAGCGCCCTTATGGTGCAGGCCGCGCGACAGTTCGAAGCCTTCCGGGGGCTCGTGATCGGCGATGAGGTCGCCTGGCCGTCGGGGCCCGACACCTGCCCCCGCTGCGAGCAAGACTTCGAAAAACAAGCCGGCAAACCCGTCCCCCGCACAACAGACGACCCCGACCTTTTTCGCAAGTGGATGATCTATAAGCAGACTGAACTCGCGAACTTCTTCGATTACATCGGTCGGCGCGCCGGCCGGATCATGCCCGGCGTCGAAATCAACACCCAGCAGGGAAACACGAATTTCTATACCGCCGGCGGAGGCTACCCTCCCATCAACAATGGGCCGCTCACGCTGTCGACCGCCCACTGGTATCCCGACCTCCACGGCAGCCTTACGTCGGTGCTCGGGCACGAGTTCGTGCGGATGGCCCCCCGCCGCATCCCCTATTGGCCGCTCGTGTGGACCACCAGCTCGCAGTGGGATTGGGTAACGGGCGAAGAAGCCCGCCACGCCATCTACCTTGCGGCATCGCGCCAGACCGAGGGCGTGGGGCACTTCTCCGGAGGAGCCGCGCCCAACACGCCGAGATTCGCCGAGATCATCGGCGGCGAGGTGCATCCCAACCTCACGCGCAACGGCGATTTCCTCTTGCAACTCCGCCGCGACACCCAGGCCGAGGTGGCCGTGTTCTATTCGTTCGAAGAGCAGCACCGCGATTGTGCCTCGACCGACCTGGGCCCCGGCGCCCGTGCCCGCCGGCACGTCGAGACCGTTGCACTCGCGCTCTTCAGCCTTGTTCGCAACCACTTCCAGGCCGGGCTCGCCGGCGAAGAAGACATCCTCGCAGGGAAGCTCGAGGGCCGCCCGGCGCTGCTGATTGTCGGAATCACCCGCATGCGGCCGGAAGTGAAGAAACGGATCGAAGCATACGCTGCCGCCGGTGGGAGGGTATTTATAGATGCCGAAACAACCGTCGAAATCGAAGGGGCCGGCAAGATCGATTGCCGTTTCGATGCCCTCTGGCGCCGCGAGGGTGTCGAAAGCACCTGGCCCGGCGACGACAAGCTCTACAACGAGAAAACGCTCGATGCGACAAGAAAAGCCTTGGCGGACGCAGTCCCCCGGCCCGCCGTCGCCCTTAGCCCGCTCACAATAACCACGAGGCTCAAAGGCGGCCAGGGCCAATACGTGTGGGCCGTGAACGACAACGTGGCGATGGGCAACGCCGCCCCGGAAGGCAAGGGGTTCAAAGCTCTGCCGCACAAAGACACCATCGCGCTGCCGCCGGCCCCGGCGATCTACGAGGTCTTTTCCGGCCGCAGAATGAACGGCCCCGTGGTTGACCTCGACCTACCCCCGGGCGACGCCCGCCTCTTCGCCTGCCTGCCCGCCGCGCCGGCACGAGTAAACGTATCCGCCCAGCTCAAGGAGGTTGCAGGACGCGCCGCGCTGGCCTGGGAGGCCCAAATAGCCGACGCCGACAACAAGCCCATACCAGCCGTCATACCGATCCAGGTGTCGGTGTTTGATCCCAACAACAAGGAACTGGCGACGCTCTACCGCTCGACGCTCGCCGACGGACCCGCATCGGGCGCGTATGTACTGCCCGCAAGCACCCCGCCGGGCACATGGAGCGTGCGCGTAACCAGCCTCCTGGGTGGAACATCCGCCGCGGCAAGCCTCGAAGACGCCAAACCCACCCCCGCCGCGGCGTTTATCGCCGAGCTCGGCGAAGTCGCCGCCGCAGACGCCACCGCCATAAGGAAAACCGTCGCCGGCGCCGACGCTTTCTACGTGGTCATCGGCAACATGGCCTACGCCCAACAGGCCGAAGAGATAGCCACCGACCTCCTCGAGATGGGCAAGAAGGCCGACGTCCGCCTGGCCAACGAGCTCCGCCACAAGGAGCTCGACCGGATGTTTGCCGACGGCACATTCCGCAAATGGACGCCCGACATCGGCGGGCCGCTAACGGCCGTCGACCGCCCATGCATAGCCATTGGCAAACCGACCGACAATCCCTTCATCGCCGACGTGATGCTCAAAAGCGAGATCCTCGACCAGCTCGTAACCCCCGACTACCCCGGCCCGGGCAAGGGCCTCGTGCTGCACGCATGGTCCGCCTTCAGCTACGTCCACAACACCATAATCGTCACCGGCTCCGACACCACCGGCATCGCCAAAGCGACCGAGCGATTCGCCGAGATCATTTCGGAATAGTCCGGGAACGACAGACTCGCATGCCGGAGGGCAGGCACGTTGGCTCCGGCCCGCAGCATGTCCACAAGCCCCCGTCGGCGTCGTCCAAAAGAACATCTTGACAACGCCCATCAAGTACTGTATCTTTATGATGGCTGGCAAGTTGGTGAAGAACGCGACTGGGAGACCGGGGACGACGGCTGGGGGGCCGACGCCAGTACGTCTACGGCGGCCAGGGAGAAATAGCGCTCCCGATTCGAAACGCTTTCGCAACTCGCGCGGAGAGAACGACTTGCGTAACGTAAAAGTGCCAGACACCGAAAACAGAAAGCATGGTTCCTGCTATACCAATAGTTAGTCCCTTGGATCTCAAACGAGAAAGAACACATGATGCCTTTTCCTACCCTAACGAACTGGACTGTGGTGGCTGCCCTCATTGTGCTAGTGGCTGGCACGGTGGTCAGAATGATCCGTGGACCAAGTAGACTGCGCCTTACCCAACTAGTGGCGGCGTCGGTCGTGGCGACATTCTTGCTGGTGAATTGGACGGCTGGCTCCCATTTTCACCATGTTGAACATCGTGGGAGCTCAGTATTTGTCCACATCGAATTCTGGTGGCAAGTGACTACCTACGTGTGCGCGCAACTTGGGTTCCTGTGCTTTGTTGTTGCATTCCTTTTGGAGGCCGTAAGATCTGACATACACTGACCCCTGGTCGGCGGTACCGCTAGGAGGCACCAGGCAAGAATGCCAGGCACCGAAAGCAGGAGCTGAGGAGCCCTTCCAATGAAACCAAAGCACCGCAGGCTTATCGTGCTCACAACGATCTGTATCACGGCGATAACGGGATACAGTTTCTATGCAATGTGGACGCTGATCAAAGGATACACGGAGTGCACTGGCGAGGCCCAGGAATTCTGCGAGATACCCAGATTGGGCAACACGTTACATGGATTCAAGGCTGAGGGCCCAATCAAGTACCAAGTCATAGCCAAGTACAGGTGGCATGAGATCCACTTGGTCGCACACTTGGAGGAAGGTGGCATTGATGAGGGCCTGAAGGCTCATCCAGAGCTTGAGCTTAGCACTATGTGGAAATCCAGCAACGAAGAACCGGATATGTTATTGATGGACATTGTTCGTGAACTCGATCCAGAATCACTGAAGCACTTGTCAGGCGACACTTTGGACATAGGTGGAGGAGACAGCGTATACTTGCTCTATAATCCAGAATCAAGGATCCTATGGGGCAATGTACTCATACAACGTGGCCAAGGGCAAATGCCAGGGACGCACGACAAAGTAGAATAGATCAGGTACAATGTCCTGGGCGTAGCATGTGCTCTGCGTAAAAGTGCCAAGCGCCGAAAGCCCAAGGAGGAATGATGAAATCTCATATGAGAAGGCATGTCTGGACTTACATGGCGATCGGGGTAGCCATGTTCGTGGCGTTCCTTATGATCAACTTCATGCTGGTCAGCACGGGCACGGCCGTTTCAGAAGGAAAGGTTGAGCGTTTCGCTGATATCCCTTACATCGGCAACGCACTTGATGGCCTGGACAACGCCACTGATATACGGTATCGGTGCATCAAAAAGTATCGGGGCATTACGGTCATTTTCGCCACTACTGTCGAGCCGGGCGCTGTCGATGAACTACTGAAAGTGAGATCTCACCCAGACTGGCTTGTTGAAACAGGATGGGGAGGACCTCCAGTTGACGTGCCAGAGCTCTTTCGTGAATTCGATCCGCAGCTTGTTAGAAGCTGGTCGACGCACCACCTTCTGATAGGAAAGTCTGACGAAGGAGCGTTCGGATTGTTTTATGAGTCTGACGAAGAATTGTTTTATGATCCAGAAACAAAGAAGCTCTGGGGCAAGTTTCACCTTGATCGCTCGAGAATCAGCGGACAGTGAGTCTTCTATGGTTGAGTAATGAATTTCACCACCCGCCGATGCCGGTGGCTGTGGCGACGGCAGCGTTCTCCGTGGTTAATCGTCTTTCTGTAGAAGCGCTTGGCACCGAGAGCGCAAGAATCCGTGATCATAAGTAGTCAAGTGGTTGACAAGAAGTTCTTTTCGTGAGAGGAGATGAGGCATGAGGGCCTTGCTTATCGTGGCGGGTTCATTCCTATCTGTTGCAGTTGTTTATGTTCCGTTCAGGCTTCTTGCTCAGCGGTATAATATCGTCACTGCAGCTTCCTCTGACGACTTTATATTCTGGTGGTGTACGTTACTCTGGCCCTGGTTCTCTTTTCTCGCTGGGATGATCCCGTTATTTGCAGCAACCTTGAAACTGAGATGGTATTTCCTATTGGGTGTGCTCATAGTATCAGTTGCCATATGGCAGAAGATTCCTCTCCTCGATGGTTTCCTTGGGATTCCCGGAGGGGGTCTGGACGGTTTCACCAGCTACTTGACCAACCAGCCGGGCCTCAACACTAGCAAATTGTCGGTGCTCCTGTGTCCCATTGCTTTTCTGGTAGGAGCCGCAGCAGGTGTGATTCTAGGAGTGTTCACAGTACGGAGTTCGAGAAGGGACTCGACAAATTGAGCCCTTGGAAAACCAGTGGGCGCAGCATAAACCCGGAACCAGGGAAATGTTCGGCTACTCGGCAGACGGTATGCTGTAACCGTTCCTCCTCTGACAGTGCATCGAGGAACGGGAGTGGGACGACGGAGACGACGCCTGGGGGTCGCGCCGCCAGTACGTATACTGCGGCATCTACATCGACGAGCCCTTGATCTTTGAGAACGATGCCGACGACGGCGATCTGATGGACTTCCACCTCGGCGGCCAGAGCGAAATAGCGGCCCCGATTCGAAACGCTTTCGCAACTCGCGCGGAGACAACGGCTTGCGTAACGTAAAAGTGCCAGACACCGAAAGCCCTGATGGCGAGAACTGCCATCAGCTTGGTGTCGCATGTGTGCTTGCCTCTGTCTGTTCAGGGGTGGTACACGGTGCGGCATACGTAGCTATCCTCCTCTACGCGAGATATACAATGGGCGAAATTCTGCGCCTTCGATTGGTGGCCCATCATGTTGTCATCATTTTTCTTATGTTCACTTTCATCAGCTTATGCTTCAGCTTGCCTTTCGCCCTTGCAATACGGAAAGTATGGCTGCTTTACAGGTCAAGAGCAGGAAGACGCAAGCTGAGACACTGAGTGCAGAATGAATGTAAACGGTTCAGTGCTTTGTCAAAAACTCAGGCGACCAGCGCATCGGTGAGATGAAGGATGCGGAACAGATGGGGGTTCTTGCGAGCCCATCCAATCGCCTGCTGCTCGTTGAAATGGCAAAGGACGTAAAGGTGCCAGGCACCGAAAGCAGGGGAAAACGGGGCCTGTCCCCATTTTCCCATTTTCTAGAGGAAGCTGCTATGAAGTTCTGGCCTTCCGATTCCTTTGTGGTTAAGACGCAGATGTCGCCCGAAGACATAGTCAAGAAGATGGATTCAGTTGTTGAGAAACGCAGCGGTTTTCATTGGCCAGGGCGGACCAAACGTTTCAGGGGAGAAGTTTCGCAAGATGGATTCAAAATCAGGAGGATTATCTACTACCGCAACTTGTCACGGCCCGTAGTTCGAGGCGAATTCCTCCCGAGGGAACAGGGGACAGAGGTCGTTGTCAGAATGGACCTATCGTGGCTCGCTAATGTAATGATGACTTTGTGGCTTATCTTTGCCTGCTTCTTTGCCTGGCCCCCTGTCTTCTTGTTGGTCACGGGCCGGCTTCTTGATTCCGCCCGCGCACTATTGCCCCTTGTGGTCCCCTTCATTGCTCTGTTTTTCCATTTTGCCGGCTTCTGGTATGAAGCAAGGAAACAGAGGAAGATGCTGACTGAGTTACTGGGCGAGCCAGAGAATGAATGAGCCTCGGAAAACCAGGGACGTTGGGGCTGTTGAAAAACCGGTACCATCCATCGAGCAATAAGTATATGGTAAACGGTGGTAAACGGGGACAGGCCCCGTTTAGTAAACGGGGACAGGCCCCGTTTATGAACGCCCTGCGCGAATGGGGATACGCGGCACTCCCCACAAGGTCACTCAGGGGGGCAGCAATGCGCCGGACATGTTCTTCCCGGACGGAGAGCAAAGGCATGAAAACGGGCCTGTCCCCATTTGTCCATTTGTCCGCATTTGTCAGCTACTGAGGGCACTGCAATGCCTCCTGTCGGCAAGATAATCAATACCGTGGCGATCCAAGTTACTGACGCGTGCAACCTGGATTGTGTGATTTGCGGGCAAAGGTACAACCGTAAGAGACGCCGGTCGAATGCGACTTATATCGATGTCGACAGTCTGGCGTACTTGTACGGTAGTAAGTTGCAGAGGGTGAAACGCACATATCTGTGGGGAGGTGAACCGACGCTACATCCAAGTTTGGCTGAGATCTGCGAATTGGGACGTCGGAAAACGGCCAAGGTGGTCATTAATACAAATGGGACGAGAAGTGATGTTGTCCTCGAGCTTTTCCATAGGAAGCTGATTGACCTCGTTATCGTATCAATCGACGGACCAGAAGAGATCAATGATGGAATCAGGGGGCGGGGGAGTTACCGTTCGGCCGTTCGCCTGCTGCGTTCTCTCGCGCAAGCGAACCCGGAGGCGGTTCGATGTAACATAGCTCTGTCGAGACACAATGTGGACCATTTAGCAGCGACCGTTACAGCCATAGAGCAGTGCGGGGTAAGGAGAGTATCCGTTCAGTTGCCCATGTTTGTCTATCCGGAACTCGGGCAGAGGTATATGGAAAGAGTGCATTCCGTTCTTGATTCATGGCCGGAGAGTTGGGAGGGTTTCTCTGAGCTCAGGCCCGCACTACCCGATAGCGAACGCGTCCATCGGGCGCTTAGCGAGTTTGTGAGAAACACCAGAATTCGGCCCGACCTCTTTCCAAGGCATGAGTGCTCGGCAGATTTCTACACGCGGTATTTCTGCCAAGAAGTGAATCTAGTGAAGACTGAGCAGGTCGACTGCGGTTTTCAGGAAAGGTCCCTGGCAATCGATGCAGGCGGCAATATCGTTCTCTGTCCAGACTTCCCCGATGTGGTGGTCGCGCACATTACCGAGGAGGCTTCCGTTGCGAAGACGTTTGAGAAAAAGGACGAGCTTCTCGAAAGGCTGGGTTGGCCATTGGGTATCTGTTACAGATGCTGCCACAATCGCCTCGCGGCACGAAAAGGCACCGGCTGAAAATAAGAGATGCAGGAGTTGCCCAGGGTAAACGAGGCCTGCCCCTGTCTGTCCATTTGTCTTGTCCCCATTTGTCCACAGCCCTGGTAACGGTGGTCCAGCTTGTGTCGCCCTTACAGGGCTCAGATCTTTTGGTTTCGCCCACCCAGGGCGTCGCCGCAGCCTCCGGCTTGCGGCTTTGCCCTGGGCTATATTGTAACGCCCCGTTGGGGCTAAGAACAACTCCGCGGCCAGGCGGAGCACCTCCCCTCGAAGAAGAACGCCCGGCGAAACGTCCTGGTGTCGTCGTCGAGGCCGACAGGAGCCCTCCTCCTCGTCGAGATCCGATACCCGCGAGCTCGACCCTCGTGCCGTCGTCGAGACGGACAGGGTGCCCCCGGCGCTATGTCGCGCGCCTTCTTTTTGCAGCTCTGAAAGGGCGATTGGATTACAACTGTCCGCCGCTTCTGCAGGCGGGCGCGTCGGCGATTTGTCCGCCCCGGGGCCATGTGACGCGGCTTCTCTTTGTAGCCCTGAAAGGGCGACAAGATTACAACTGTCCGCCGCTTCTGCAGGCGGGCGCGTCGGCGACTTGTCCGCCCCGGGGCCATGTGACGCGGCTTCTCTTTGTAGCCCTGAAAGGGCGACAAGATTACAGCCCAGGGCAAAGCCGGAAGCTGCGGACAGCAGCTTCCGGCGACGCCCTGGGTAACGGTTCACACCATACCAGAGAAGCCCTGTAGGGGCGACACAATTCAATCCCATTGCGGGCCCCTGCGTCGGCCGGCACGGAGCGGCCACGTGCAAACCCGGGGCAAGCTCCGAAACTCCTTGTCTTTTGAGCAATTGCGTTCTCTGGATGAAGAAAAATAGCGCTGCCGTGCTAAATACATGCTCCCCTTCGGGGACGTTCCCTCTTCCCTCAGGCTCCCACCCCCACCTTCGTCACGAAGTGCTCGTAGGCCTCCTTCAGTTGCTCGGGGGTATGAATGGGTGGCCCGCATGTGGCGTTTACGCACATGAACAGCGCAGGTTTGCCGGGAACGCTGTAGCCTTTTTTCTCGATCAGGTCGCGGTCGCCTTCCGGATCCAGAAGCTGCACAACCCGGCGGGGCTCGTAGAGCCTGAGACTGGCTTCGTGGAGGGCTCGCGTTTCGGGAGCGTCGCGCGGGCCGATCGTCACAAACTCGACGGGATAGTTGACGACGAGGTCCGCGCCCAGCGCAAAGCCGGTGGCAAGGTAGCCCATGCCGGCAAACTTGGGCAGCATCGCAGCCAGGGCGATGCGGGCCTGGTCCTGGTATATCTCTTCCCCGGTGAGCATGTGCAACCGGGCGAGCACGCGCGCGGCTTCGGCGTTGTCGTGGATCATCCTTGTCCTCACGGCAAGCTCACCGTAGTCTTTTCCGGTTTCCGGGGTGTCGAAGTACCCTCCGGCCGGTGAGGCGAGGTGCCGGCCGATGAAATTGACGATCTCCAGTGCCTGGTGCATGTACTTGCGGTCGCCCGTGGCCTCGTAGGCGTCGAGGCTGGCGTCTGCGAGTGACGTTTGGTCGGCCAGCAGGCCGTGCGCATGGCATTCTCCATTCTCGATGTAGTGGCAGGCGGCGCCGTCGAGCCCAAGGGCGTTTTGCGCGAGGAAGTCGACGATGCTCAGTGCGCGCCGGCGGTGATCGTCGTTTCCGAAGGCCTCGTATGCGTCGAAATACGCCTGGGCCGCGAGGGAGTTCCAGTTCGTCATGATTTTTTCATCCACCTTGGGAGCCGTCCTGCCGGTCCGGATCTCCACCAGCCTCGCCTTGGCCCTGAGCAGCATCTCCTTCACTTCTTCAACGGGGAGGCTGAGCTTCTCGGCAACGTTTTCGCAGCTTATCGCCCGGTGAAGCACGTTTCGGCCGGGCATGCTCTCCATGTTTCCTGTCGGGGTCATTCCGTAGAGGGCGATCACTGCCCTGGCCTGGTCTTGCGGCAAGGCGCTTTTCACTTCATTAAGCGTCCACGTAAAGTAGCCCCCGTCGTCGCCCGGGCCTGCATCGGCATCTTGGCTGGAATAGAAGCATCCGCCGGGACCCGAGAGCACGCTTTCCATAAAGCGCATGATTCCTTCGGCCGTTTCTCGGTAGGCCTCATCGCCGAGCGCTCGGCAGCCCGCGATATAAGACGACAGCAGAGCGGCATTGACATCGAGGAGTTTTTCGAAGTGCGGCACGAGCCAGTTGCGGTCGACGGCATAGCGGTGAAAGCCGCCGCCGACGTGGTCGTGGATGCCCCCCGCAGCCATTGAGTCGAGCGTGACCTTTGCAAAATCGAGCATCTTTGCGTCGTTGCGGGTATGATACCATAGCAAAGCCAGAGCGATAGGCTCGGGATGCGGAAACTTGGGTGCTCGTCCGAAGCCGCCGTGTTGGAAATCGGCGTGGCTGTTGATCTCGGCTATCGCCTGTTCCACGACCCTGTTGTCCACGCCGCCCTCGTCAATTGCTTCGGTGTCGATTTCCTCGGCGCGTTCCCTTTCGCGCGTTTCGGTCAGCTTGCGGCGTATCTGATCCTTATTGTCGTGGTAGAACCGGGAATAGTCGATCAACGTGCGCCTCATCTGTGCGGGGGGGATGTAAGTGCCGCCGCCCATGAGATCGCCATCCGGCGTCAGGAAAGCCGTGGTGGGCCAGCCTCCCCTGTTGTAGCGGCTGTTGATCTCCGGCCGGGCGTCGGTATCGACCTGCACCGGTATGTATTGTTCATCTATTACTTCCACGACCGCCGGGTCGGCATAGGTTGTTTTGTTCATGACGTGGCACCAGTGGCACCACGTCGCGCCGATGTCGAGCAGAATGGGCTTATCTTCGGCCTGTGCTTTTTCAAACGCCTCGGAGCCCCACTGCAGCCACTTCACTTTGGTGGGCATTGTTCCCTCCAGCCACGGTCAGCGACCGATAAAGCAATGGTGCGTGGCCGCGTGCCCTGATGATTGCTTCCTGTAACCCCGTGTTTTGGCCGGCGCACTGCAACGGCGCGGCGCGCACACACCCTGTTATTCTTAAAACGGTTTCGGAATAATCTCCGTGGGGGCGGCCTCATATCGCAGGCCACCCGCTCCGGCCGCTCTGCTCGCCTTTGGGGCCGTCGGCGCCTCGGCGCGCGGGTTGGCAGACCTCAACAGCAGGGCCACTCCGCATAATAGCGCGAGTATGAACATCAGCGATACCATCAGCGGCTTGAGGCGTGCGTGCCCCGGTGATCCCGGACGCGCCTGCCCGGGTGCTTCCGACGCGCGCATTACGCCGTCGACGATCCGCTTTCGCACTTTCGTCGGGCTGGGCCTCGGCGCGTGTTGCAGCTTCACGATCTCCTTGGCGTCACGTTCGAAGTCCAACTTCTCACGGCACTCCGGGCATTGATCCAGGTGATCGCAAAGACGCTCCTCGTCGTCCTGCTGCAGCTCGCCGTCGACGTATGCTGTAATGAGTTCCGACGCTTCCCCACAATCGATCACGGCCTATTTCCTCAGCATTCCCTGTTGTATTGCGTACTTGCGCAGAAGGGTCCGCAGTGCGCGCCGGGCGCGCGACAGCCTCGACCGCACCGTTCCTACCGGACATCCCATGATCTCGGCGATTTCCTTGTAAGAGAAACCATCCACGCTTGACAGGAGAACTATTTTCCTCGATTCTTCTCCGATGTTGCTCAGGGCTTCTTCCACTTCCTCGTCGAGCATGCCCATAAGCTCGCTTTCCCCTATTTCGCTCTCGCTGGTGGTGGTGAGCTGGGGCTCGTCCCTCACTCCCGGAAATTTCTCCTCGTCCAACTCTATGGTAACAGGTCCGCGTGTACGCCTGCGGTACTGGTTTATGAAAGTATTCTTCAAGATGGTCAACAGCCACGCCCTGCAATCGGTGCCTTGCCGAAACTTATCGAAAAAACGATAAGCCTTCAGGAACGTGGTCTGCGTCAGGTCTTCTGCGTCGGCTTCGTTCCCGGCAAGGCGCAAAGCGGAATCGTATACCGCATTCAGGTGCGGGAGCGCCGTGCCCAAGAAGAATTCCTTGCGTCCATCGATGTTATCAATTGTCATACGATCCCCGAAAAAACAAAAACACCGCACTTCAGTTCAGACACGGGCATCCGTCACTTTCCATAACAGTCAACGGCGTTTGAGAAGTTCCCTGAAACCCCCACCTACCTGCTTTTGCGTGAGCTCCGCCGACAAAACCGGCAAGATGCGCCCGCGCGCGAACGAATGAACTCGTGGTGTATCCGGAAGAAACTGAATTGCCCCGTCATCTTTGTTCACAGACACGGGTTTTTTTCCTTGACTATGCCGACACCATGTAGTAGATTTAGATAAAGGCGTAATGTTTTAGCAAGCGAGGGATGGACCCGTAACGGCACTGATTTCAGGGGGGTAGAATGGATCGTATCGATACCACTTTCGCTGAACTCGCAGTTCAGAACGGCCTCGCCAGCCGCGAGCAGGTGGACGAGTGCATCGTGATCGTCGAGAAGACGAAGGAGATCGGGGCCGTAACAACCCTGCCCGATACGATGGTGGGCAAGGGGTATGTGTCGCGCGCGGATGCCGATGCCCTCCTGGCCAAGGCCAAGGGCGACGACAAAAAAACGACGTCGCTTGGCGGTTACGATCTGCTGGGCAAGCTGGGCCGGGGGGGGATGGGTGTGGTCTACAAGGCACGGCAGGTGTCGATGGACCGCATCGTTGCGATCAAGGTGCTGCGTACGGCTCTGAGCCGCAACGAGGTTTACCTTGAGCGTTTCTTCCGCGAGGCCCGCGCGGCGGCGAAGCTTAATCATTCCAATATTGTTCATGCCATCGATGCCGGCGTTGCCGGCGGCT
>Ga0114922_10000384_pt1 | contig 42454 bp, 29 predicted proteins | sample AartaG_FD_100975 | JGI IMG/M metagenome (GOLD analysis project Ga0114922, IMG submission 100975) | Deep subsurface microbial communities from Aarhus Bay to uncover new lineages of life (NeLLi) - Aarhus_00045 metaG | ecosystem: Environmental > Aquatic > Marine > Oceanic > Sediment | place... | reverse complement strand
TTTTCATCTTCAATATCTTTTGTAGCCATATAGGCAAATAGGCCTGCAACAATAATTGCATATATATTAGTAAACCACAATCTTTGGTTTTCAGCGTGTCTTGCATGAAGCCAGTATTGCTCATACACTTTTTCTAAGTAGCTATTTTTAGAATCCTCATTCGTGCTCTTTTGCATTCTCAAGTATTCCCTGCTAATTTAAAAGATGCATTGAAATGATAAAATACAAACACCTTCATTAAGATTATTAGCTAACAATCATTATCAATATAGTCAATTTATCGTCAGTTTCAACAAATAATATAAAATAAAATGACTTATTATAACTGATATGATAAAATACTTTGGGTTGCATTTAAGGATTATTTTTTTAAGAATCCTTACTCCCCATCACAATATCAGCCTCTATCAAGCCATCCTTGATTTTGACAATCCTGTTCCAGCGTCTGGCTATGCTCATATCATGGGTGATAGTGACGACAGATTTTCCCCGGGCATTAAGCTGTTCGAACAGCGAAATTATCTCCTGACCGGTTTTTGAATCGAGGTTGCCGGTAGGTTCATCGGCCAGTATGATATCCGGATCGTTTGCCAGCGCGCGGGCAGTGGCGACTCTCTGCATCTCTCCGCCGGAAAGTTCTGTAGGCTTATGATAGGCACGATCAGCAAGACCAACTAAAGAAAGACATTCCATTATTTTTTCTTTACGATACCTGCCCGGTTGCCCGGCAAAGATCAGCGGCATTTCGACATTTTCATATGCTGTGGCGTAAGAGAGAAGGTTGAAATTCTGAAAGATAAAACCGATTTTTTTATTCCTGATGGCTGCCAGTTCATGAATTCCCATATTGGCAACCGGCTGGCTATCGAGAGAATAAGCGCCCGCTGTCGGCATATCAAGACAGCCCATTATATTCATTAATGTCGATTTGCCTGAGCCGGAGGGACCTATTACAGCCACTAATTCTCCGCGGTCAATGCTCAGGTCTATTCCAGCCAAAGCCCTGACCTCAACCTTGCCGGTCTGGTATACTTTGGTGATACCATTCAATGAAATTAGATTACCGTTGTTCATTTATTCATACCTCAATGCGTCAACAGGGTTTATTGATGCCGCCTTACGAGCCGGGAATAGACCAGCCATAAAGCCGATAACCGATAATGTTGCAACAGTCGCAATAGCCACAGGCCAGTTTACAGTCGGCCTGCCAAGAAATTCTAAAGCGCCTTCCATAGGCAGCATCCTAAACAGATTGCAAACCGCCAGACTGAACATTATCCCCAGAAATCCGCCAACAAATGCGATTGAGAGCGCTTCTGTCATGAATTGGAAGATTATATGTTTTCTTTCAGCTCCCAGAGCGATTTTGGTGCCAATTTCACGAGTTCTTTCCCGTACAGCTACATACATAATATTGGCAACGCCAACCCCGGCAATAAGCAGGGTCATGCCGCCGATAAACCACATGAATATCTCGATACCAAAAAATATCTTTCTTTCTATTTCAGCATTCTGGATCAAATCCCAGGTCCAGAGGGCAGGGCTGTCAGTCGGATCGAAACGGTACTTTCCACCCATTACTCTGAAAAGCTCCTGTTCGACAAGTTTTGAATCGACGCCTTCTCTGATAGAGTAAACGATATTATCAAGCCAGGGGTCGCCGAATATCATCACAAAAGTTGTGGCTGGAATCACCGAATAGTTTTCGTCGGGACCATGATAGTTGGAGTTCTGCATTTTATCGACCATAACGCCGATTACAATGAATGGAATCTCGTTTACCTCGATAATCTCACCAACAGGATCAATATCATCGCCAAATAGCTCCTCCGCTACACGTGAACCCAAAAATATAACCCGTTTTTTATTATCGTAATCGATTTTATTGATAAACCGTCCTCCCATTTCAGCATAATGGGAACGCATGTCTTGAAACTCTGGCGCCACGCCAGCCACAAGTTTGTTAATCTGCTTTCTTTTATATTCGAGAGTAACTCCCCATCGCAGATACTCACCGGAAATCTCTTCGATTTCAGGTATCCTTTCCTTTAAAAAGTCTACATCCTCGGGATGGAGATGGATTCTTCTCCCCGGCGGAAGACCCTGATATACCTTTGAGGTTTGACCGCCCCAGACTATCACGATACGTTTACCAAGTCCTGACAACGCTTTCTTCATCTGATTATCCAGGCCAACACTGAACGCCATCAAAAGAGTGATAGAGATAGTGCCCCAGGCAATTGCCGCTATAGTAAGAGCCATTCGCAGTTTTTGAGCCTTAAACTCCCTTACGATAAGTTTAATAAAAAGAAATATTTTATATGTCAAAATCCTCATCTTATAACCTCAACGCTTCCACCGGATTAAGGTTTGCGGCATGTCGAGCCGGGAAAAAACCGGCCAACAAACCGATAGTTCCGATAATGGTTACTGTAACAATTACAGCATCCATGGCAATTACCGGATCTCCGACATATTCAGTCAATCCCAATGAGGGGAAGCCGGCTTCAAAACCTTTGGCGATTAAAAATCCCAACAGGCCGCCGGTTATTGCCATTAAAAGTGATTCAACTATTATCTGGCTCATAATCTGGGCACGGGATGCCCCCAGGGCCATTTTTATGCCGATTTCCTTGGTTCTCTCCTTAACCACCACATACATAATATTTGCCGTGCCTATCCCGCCGACTATCAATGTGAAAACGCCTATAATGCCAAGAAACAGCTTGAAACCTTGAAAGAAAGGTTTCCACTCCTTCATATCTTCATTTGTATCCCATATCATCAGCGCCTGTTCATCCTCGGGATCGAATTTATATTTTCGTGAAAGGAGTTGGAAAACGCGTTTTTCGACTCTCTTAGAAAACAATTCATCAGAAACCTGGTAGATCATGTTATTGGGGTGGTTCCTGCTAAACATCGTCTTATAAGTTGTTGACGGTATCCAGACTTTATATCTATCCCTGCCCCGGTATGATGAATTTTGTTCTTTATCCTTCATGACCCCGACAACAAGAAAGGGCACTCCCCGAAAAGTGACATATTTACCGACAGGATTGGCGCCCTCGCTGAAAAGGTCATCCCTGATTTTAGATCCGAGGAAGATAGCTCTTTTGCGGTATTCAAAATCGATTTCATTTATAAACCGGCCGCCTTCCTCAGCAATAATATTCCTGGCGACAGCAAATTCCGGTTTTACTCCGATTGCGTTTTGTGCCAGCGTTTTCCTGCCATAAGTCAAGGGGCCATGGCCTGAATATTCCGGCGAGGCTATAACTATTTCCGGGATTTCGCCTTTCAGCATCTCAATATCTTCATCGGTAAACCTGATCCAACGACCCTTGGATAATCCTTGAAACGCTTTGGCGGTTCTGCCGGGCCAGATTATTACAAGATTTTCGCCTAACCCTTTGAATCTCTTTACCTGGTATTTATATATGCCTTCGCCGAAGGCAACAAGAATAATAATAGCCGCTGTTCCCCAGACTATTCCGAAAGTAGTAAGAGCTGTGCGAAGCTTCTGCTTGCGGATGTCATGAAAAAATTGCTTGAATATAATCAGCGTTTTCAACTATTCGATCTCCTTTGGCGGTCTTTCAACGACTTTATCACCCAGCATCAAACCATCCGCAATCTCAATATTTAAGCCGTCGGAAAGCCCGACCTCGACATCTTTAAACTCGATATTCCCCAGAGAATCCTGGATTTCGACCCGGGTTGTATCGCCTGCAAAAGTTACCAGCCGTTCCGGTATAACGAGAATGCTGTCTTTTTTATTGATGATAATATCGGCATTAGCTGAAAATCCGGCTCGTAGTGTTTTACTGCCTAAATCTGTTATCTGTATTTCCAGGTCGAAGATTGTGGTATTTTCCTGCTTTCTTGCTTTTGGGGAAATCTTATCGAGTACACCTTCCAATTTCTCGCCGGGAAGAGCGCCAATTTTCAAGTCGCAGGTCATCCCCTCCTCAAGCTTACCGACATCTATTTCATCCACTGTACCCTTGAAAATGAGTTCATCCATCGGAGCAATCGATAAAAGTGGGGTTCCTGCTTGATAGGAGGTAAGAGGAACTACAGGATCGCCCTCGTTAACAAGTTTTTCCAATACTGTGCCCTTGATAGGGGAGACGATTGTGTTTTCATTTTTGCCGTTGCCGGTAGCCCCTTTTTGAAGCAGTTCGAATTTTTCCTCAGCCAGTTGAAGGCGCAATTTTGATTCCGAATACTCGGCCTGGTTAATTTCATAATCTTCGCGGCTGATCAGGTTCTTTTCATACATGCCCTCGTTGCGTTTGAATATCTTTTTGGCGCTCTCGAAATCTATCTGGGCCAGTTCAAGGTAACGTTTGGCTTCGGCATACTCCAGGGGTGTGGGATTAGGAGCAACTGTGATTAGCGCCTCTCCGGCCTTAACATCCTGCCCAACTTCCACATGAAGGGTCTTTACTATTCCGGATATTTTCGACTTAACCTGTATTTCCCGACGGGGTTCGAGCTGACCAACTGCTAATGCCTTGTCAACAATATTATCTTTAATTACTTCCACTAATTTGATGCCGTTTTCATTGCCATTGGATGGTTTAAAGGCAAGAAATCCTATTACACCCACAACAATCACGATAACAGAAATGATGATTATTTTTTTCATTTAATTGCTCCCATTAATTAACTTGCTTAAAACCGTTTGATTTATTTACGGATAAAATCTTGCCGGGTTTCGATAAATTAATAATATTAAGTACTCATGGCTGTCCAGAAAAATATGTTAAGCCCCGTGCAATCTTGGCTCTTTTATTGTAGAAACCACAGACCATCATGGTTTATCGACGATTTCGCTCTACATGACTATCCAAGCCTATTTATATAAACTATTACTTGTCACCCCTGCGAAAGCAGGGGTCCATTTTTAGCATAGCCTCGCAAAATATCGTTATTGAATTCTATCCACTTACTTATATAATTGCACTGGATTCCCGTTTTCACGAGAATGACAGCTGTGGATTTATTAATTATAAAATCTGATATAATGTTTAAACCCATAAAGTGAACGATAGAATTATTTTCAGCAATTTGCAAATAAAGCCACCTGCTTTGTTACAGACAGCTTAATAATCGTTATAAAATTCTATTCTACCTGTTCTGCCTGGTTTGCCTGATATTATCTCCTGATTGCATTATACCGGGCGGGGGCGTCTGAGGACAATACATCGGTTCGGGATTGACCGATCTGAAATATGAAACGAGATAGGAAATATCTGAGCCTAATACAGTACAGTTGCCGTTAGCATCGCCGGCCGCATATAACCATGATCCAGCCGAATCATTCCAGCAGCTGTCGGGCGGAGCGAGACCCGTTTCTTTGAAGAAGCGGACTCCATAAGTGACATCAGCGATGGTCACCTCGTTATCGCCGTTAATATCGCCGGGAAGATAGTCGCATTCAGGCGGTATGAATACATTGAACGTTACCGGTAATTCAAGTGAGGGATAGTCAAAATCGTTTGTGGAAACATATAATGCTCCCTCATACAATCCCTCCTCAAGGTCAGCCGCATTGCAGGCTACAATTACAGTATCGCTTGAATATGGTTCAACAACATTGCTGGTTGGATCTACCGAGAGCCAATATCCGGCAGTGAAAGTTATGGCCAGTCCCGGATTGACATAAGCGGCATTATAGCAAACCTGAAGGCCATCGTTGCCGTTTAAATTTTCGATACCTATTGTTTCCTGGTTGACATCCGGACCGGTTGCCTCCTGGTACTGGTAGGTAATTCTGCCAGATCCCTGTATTATGACTTCAAAGGTGAATGAACCGTCATCGCTGTAATGGGGCACTCCGATAAAGGCAACTATACAGCTGTCAACGCCATTGTTGTAGTAATATGCATCTCCGCGCGGCTCAAAATTGAGGTCGTCCCAGTAGACTGCCAGCATATTGTTTGGCTCGGATGATACTGGAATGTTTGTGTTGTTATATGCTGTATTGGTACTGGTAAAGGATATAAAACCGTTTGTGCAGATATTCATGGTACTATAATAATTGCCATAAAACGGGAAATCAAAACCGATCGGTATCCCGGTGATAACGCCATCATCGGCATCGCCGGGCCAGTTGATATGTGTGCCGATAAGCGAAATATCAATCCAGTTGAAAACAGGTCCGCCGGGCTCGTCTGAATCTATCCAGACATAACCGAAGTTATCCGGACCTCCCTGATCGAGAATAATAGGCGGATTGGAGGGACCTGTGAAATGATCGGTCTTTGGCCCACTGATAACCGGCTCATCAGATGAAATTGATAGAGGAGTGGTTTCATCAGAACCAGCGTTGCTAATCGTTAAAATATCGAACACCTCCGGCAATATCGAATAATATAGGAATCCTTCGCCGCTGTTAATGAATATCAGTTCAGCTTCAACCTGCTCGCCGGGTTCGCAGTACATCTCGAAACTTTCAGGGTAATACGACATATCGGGAGGCGGCGCCAAGCCTATGGCTGTGGTTATTTTAATAGCTCTGCCGTTTTCCAGCGCTGAGGCGCCCGGATGATATGTGTTATCATACTCATACTGCAAACCGTCATTCTCATCCCAGTTCTCGAAACCGACAGATGAATAGCTTTCCGGAAATCTTGGATCGTCGTTATAGTCGTCATTATTTATAACCAGATATTGAAACGCTATTTCGCAGTCGCCGGTTGGAGTCGGGTGGGTGAAAGCATCGTAAATTACCAGCTCAAAAGTTTCAGCCGAACCGGTTCTTGAATGAAACACACCACTCCATTCAATTATGAACCTTCCATTCGCCGCATCATGATAGGTGTAAACCCCGTTAGTGCTGCCGCTGTATTCCAGGTCATCCCAGAAAGGCGAGATTTGCCCCCGGGCATTGCCCGGGTCGGGTATCGGCCAGTTGTCCCAATTGTGCCAGTAATTGCCGCCAATGTCATAAGGAATAGTATCTAAGGCAATAAAGCCATTGATCGATACAATAATCTGCCTGTGGCTTTGACCATAGTAATTGAAGTCGAATGGCAAATTAACAATCGACGAGGCATCATCGCTGTTTGGGAAGGTTATCCTGGTTCCGTTTCCGCCCAGGTTGGGATTGATTTCCAGCCATTCAAAAATAGGCGCGGGAGAATAACCCATATCAGTGTTGTCATACATGTAATATCCATAATCATCCGGACCAACCGGATCGAATGAACTGACCGAGCCGATCACAATGAAAAACGTTTTTTCAAAAAGAACATCGTCCATATCAAGTTGATCGGCAGTGAATTCGACCGTGAAATTCACATTACGGCCGTTATAGGCATTAACATCGGCAGCAATTCTGAACGGGGAAGCGTTGTTGTCGCCTGTCTGTCCGATATCGATATCCCCGAATTGACCGCTGTTGTCTATTATAGAAATCAGATCATCATCACAGCTTAACCGGCTGGTTATCTGCTGACCGTCAAGCTCGCCGGCGTTGGTAAATGAAATCGCCATATCGGATGTTTCACCCGGATCAAGGCGGTTATTGGGATTACCGGGATAACTGACACAAATTGAAGCCGGTTTAATCGATTTTATATCCAGAACAACAATAGCCTGCCAGCTGCCTTCGCTGGCGTTGATAGACATATTTAGTAATATCTGCTCGCCATGAGTTATATCCGGAGCCAGCTCTACAACAAATTGATCATGGGGGAAAGCGCTGTTGTTGATGTTAATATCAGGATATGTTCGGGTTCCTTCAATCACTGTAACTCCGGGATCATCTGATGATATAGTGGCGCTTATGCCGGTGGCATTTACCGAGGTGCCGAAATTATGGAGCCTTATGCCAAGCTCCAGAGTCTCGCCAGGGTTGGCGTTGCCGTCATTGTTGCCTGAAGAAGAACCGGCGGCATCATCATCGATAATCAGGCTGTCAGCTCCAAGGGATACGGTTTGAGAAATCGACATGCAGTGCCTTATATGCGGGATCATATCTCTAACAGTAACCGTAACAAAGATCGTATCCGCAACGGTATTGGAAAAACTCAATGTGATATCGCCATTTTCATCGGTCCAGCCGCCGGTGAATATCTCCTCGTTATCACCATAACCTTTAACCAGGTTCACATAAGCGTCCTCGATTGGTATGCCGCTAATGGCGACGTTTACATCGAGATAATTAGCGCCGACAGGAATAGAGGCAGGATAGCTGACAGTTATGTTCTGCGGTATCTCGGTTCGCACCTCAAGCTCAGGATCGCCGAGGGAATTGTAGGTGTTGAAATATTTATTAACTATACCACCGGAGCTTGAGAAACCGGGGAACGTTTCAAGTATTTGCATTTTGCCCATAAACATCAGCTGGGAGAAATGACACATGCCTTTTTCGAATAGAGCTGAGAAAAAACCGATCATATTCGGATTATTCCAGGCAGTAGCTGTTCCGCCATCGGTAGTACCGTAAAAGCTGACGCCGCCCCTCGGGAAAGTTGGGGAACCTGAACGAATCCAGGCTTCTCCGAAACATAAGTTAACGCCGAAATTACCGGTGCCGCAAACTATCGAGGCCATTATCCCAAGTTTCCAGCCATTGGTGAGAGCCCCGATATTACTAACGGTATATGAGGGATTATACCAGCCGCTGGGTCCTGCCCAGCCCCGATAGGAAACATACGAGACGCCATTGTTTATTGCAGTATTAATGGTACTCCAATTGGGCGCTCCACTGCCCCAGTCAAAAACAGTATCGACCTGTGTATAACCATGCGCAAATGCCAGAGCCCGTACCCAGAGGTTAACGATCCGGGGAGAGGTTGCGTAGATATTACCGGCAACTCCCAGACCGCGTTTCCAGTAGCCGGGATCGGCCATATCGGGATCCTGTTCATACCTTAGTACCTTATGCATAGCCGTGCGGAGTTCAATCATATTATCAACAGACAGCCGAGCCAGCAAGATGTCTGATATATAATCGCTGCCCTCAACCGTGGTGTACTGATGGTCAGATGCATAGCCGCCATAGGGGTAGTCGGGAATACGCTGATCCTCATCACCAACAATCAAAATATAATCCGGCGGCGTTTCCCAATTGTTATATGCATCTTCAATGTAATTATAGACCTGAAGAAATGTCGGCGTGCCGGATGGATAAATTTCATCGGATGGACAAACGTACGTGTAATAACCTTTCAGATGTTTCCACCTGGCCAGGATTTCAATTGTATCGGCAAAACTCAGGTTGTTTGGCGCTATAATCAGGTAACCACCCCTGATTACCTGGTAATCCGATAAAATCGCATCGGCATTACTGAAGACATTTTGATATATTGGCAAAAATGCTTCTGAAATAAAACTGTTTCTTCTGATCTTAATATTTCTGTTATCAGTTCTTTCATACACCAGTTCATAATCGATATTGGTATATACTCGAAGTTCTTTGGTTACCGGATTATACCGAATCGGGTTAATAATCGTCTGAACGAAGCGGAAGTCGCGCATTATCATCGGTTCGGTTATCTCGACAAGCCGTTCAGGGTAAAAATTATCCTGCTGATAAAACGATTCATTCATAGTAAAAGGCGCTTCCTGTGTGTCCGATTCTAAAGTCCAGGGCTGAACCGGAAAGACCTCAACATCCTGATAGGTTTCATATTCAGAGGATAGAATACTTACCTGTACGCCCGCCCGATCAGGAATTATAACCAGGTCGGCATATACAGGCAGATTGGGTAGACCCTCCTGCTGGGTAAAACCGAAATCAACAAGCTCGGATTGCAGCGGTAAAACCTTCGAAAACTCGCGCCCATTGATATTTTCAGACTCAAGTGTAAATCCGCCCAGAGAAAAACCGATCGAGGTCTTGCCTGGATTTGTTAAAGTAACCTCAATTGACGTTTTCCCTTCTGAATTATATACATGGTTGATCCCGCCAAAGCATAGAACTGGAATCATAGTAAATATTACTATTAACGTTCTTATTCATTACTCCTTGTATCAAAACAATGACCGTCGATAAGAACATTTCTTCCCAGGAAATATTTCACTAAGTAAACAACATCACTAATATCGTTCTGGCAATTTCCATTTACATCAGCGCCCGGGAAAAATCCGTTTATTTCAATGGGTGGGGGGTCTTCAATTCCCAGATAATACATAACCAGGTATGTAACATCCGAACCGATTACTTGCTGATCATTATTAACGTCGCCAATAATATATGGCTCATCTGTGGTGATAATATCTACATACCTTTTTTCTGAATAACCTGAAAACCCGTTGCTGTTGAATGCTCTAACCCGCCAGTAGTAACTGCCATCAGTTAAAGGCTGCGGCATTTGATATTGAGTTGTGCTTAAGGATGAATCGAAAATGACAATTGATCTAAACAACTCATCTTCAGCAATCTCGATAACATATCCAGCGGCGATAATCGCCGGTTCCCAGGTAAAATTGACATTTCCAGTAATATGAATTGCCCTGTTTGATGGCGATAGCAGTTCCGGTGTTGATGGAACAGGATTTATCGGAACCAATAAAATATCAGTCTGAGCAGGTTCATCTGAACCAACTACTACTCCGGGAATTGTTTGAGTACGGTAACCATTCTTAATGAATTTCAAAGTATAAGTTCCCGGCGCTAATAACCTGTGATAACGGCCAAATTCAGGTCGGGAAAAACGGGGACTTATATCATCATTAATATGCTCTAAAACCTGGATTTCCGCCTCAAGCGGTTCGAGAGTTACTGAATCTTTAATGACGCCGGTTATTCCCGAACCAAGCGCCCTGTTTAACAGATAATACTGCCCGGGAAGGTGACGAGCAACTATATCGTCGACAATCGATTGATTCTGGATTGTGGTATCGGATATTTCAACCGCAAAAACCACGCTGCCAAAATTACCATAGAAAAAGGTCTTCATATCGCCTTTATTGACCAAAGCCCGACGAGCCTTATAGTGTGAATTACCGGCATCAGTAATTATTAAAGAACAGAATTCTTCACATACCTCTTTCATTAAAGATTCATCCGGACTATAGCCCTGACCGCCATCATCCGGATGCCATAACCAGGAATAATAGGCAACTTCAGACTGACCAAAAACAGGCGAATGATAATCGATGGCAATAATCGGTCGATATTTCCAGCTGAAATCTCTCATAGCCTGGTTTTCGGATTCTGAAAAGGGATAAAACCCTTTAAACATCAGGCTCCCAGGCGTTGTAGCGCTAATATCGTTATCCAGGTTCCAGCCAAAATCGTAATTACGGTTATTATCGATGCCGTCGTGATGGTCGAAAATATTATTTGATTCATTATCGCTTTTGTTTTTACGCCAATCCAGATCGCCCTGCTCAACCACTATATGCCCTTCAGGATTGAATATCGGGATTACAAAAATCTCCAATCGCTGAATAAGTCCAATAACTTCAGAGTTTCCCTGTGAGTATTTTTTAACAATATCCTGCACAAAGTTCAAAGCCGCCTCGACTCCCAGAACTTCATCTCCATGCACACCGGCATTGAACAACACCGCCGGCTCATCCTCATTCACAGATGGATTATCCGAAATTTTAACGCGATATATCGGTATGCTCTCACGATTTGAAAAGCCAAGTGTATCCATATACAATATTTCAGGATATGAACTTTGTAAGTTCTTTAATATGTCCATTACTTCAAGATAGGTGTGATAGCGGGCAGGGAAAACATCATTGCTGAACGCTGAGTTTGAGAATATCATAAAAGCTGCAGATACAATTATGGCCCTAATCAAATAGGCGCCGCTTTTATTCTTTCGATTGGAGCGATTAAACATAATTAAATTGAGGTTTTCAATGAAAATTTAAGTTTCTGCGAGGATATTTTCATCGGCATAATCCTGTTAATAATCCAAAGAAGTAAGTTCAATACAATAAATTACATCTTTATAAATTTAACTTAAAGCTCTCAAATTGTCAATACATTTATCTATTATAATCAGTTACTTGAAAACATATTAGTCCATTTTATTATAATGTCGGATTACCATCGGCAATCAATTAATTTTATCGTATAACTACATTGAAAGCGATTGCAACTTGAAAATATCTGTTCATTATTGAAAACCTCAAGGTAGAAATATGAGTAATAACAAAGACTTAACACGCTGGCCATTAAAAGCTCGATTCTTCATTTATTAAAAATGACCTCTTGGTAATATAAATGCCGGAGGTCGGAATCGAACCGACACGGGGTTTAATGCCCCGCCGGATTTTGAGTCCGGTGCGTCTACCAATTTCACCACTCCGGCAACGAATCGCGGTGCAATCAACTAACCAGCTGCATTTGATTTTAAAGATCAGTCTTCATCTGTAATTCAATTAAATAATTTACTGAATTTCACAGGATAGTCAAGAAAATAAGCGATACTTTTAATGCCAAATATCGTCCAGTAGATAAATATGAATCGCGTTTCTGGCTCATTATCCACAGATTTTACAAATTCTATTTTGTTGCCAAAAATATGAAAAAAACTGGTTGGCATTTCCTATATATGTTGTTATATTTATGTTTGTAGATTTTGAAGGTGTATTTTGTGCCTCTTATCGAAATGACTATCTGAAAAACTATCGATGGTGTCGACATTGAGGAATATGAGCCAGAAGTGATGTATTCAGCCACCATGCATGGCGATGAGACCACCGGATATATATTAATGCTGAGACTTATTGATTACTTGCTATCGAACTATGGCGCCGATCCCCAGGTAACAAATATTCTTGATAATATGGAGGTCTGGATTTATCCGCTGGCTAATCCGCGACAAAGGACACCGAATAACAAGACTATGTAGCTGCAGAGTGCATTATGCCGAACCAAACGATATCCCAACTCTGTCCGAATGGGGCATGATTATCTTGGCGCTGTTATTGTTAGCCGCCAGTACAGTTGCTGTCATTCGCAGGCGACAGATTATTTATTGAGCAATTTTTTTTAAAAAACCTCATTTTTTGCTTGACATCAAAGTATTACCAGCTATATTATAGTCGTCATTGAATAGTGGCGACAGTTGACTTAGCAGAATGAATAAAGAATTAATAGAAGAAATCCAGAAACTGGGGCTCAACAGTTATGAGGCTAAGGTTTATTTGGCTTTGTTAGAAAGAGCCTCCCTCAGTGTTAGTGAGGTGTCGAAGCTTTCTAAAGTCCCCCGAACCCGCGTTTATGATGTTCTTAATGATTTAGTTACAAATGGATTAGCAAGTTTAAAACCGGGTAAATACAAGAAATATAGTGCTGCCGATTTCGATGTTTTTAAGGAAAAACTCGTCCGCCAGATTGATAAACAGGGCCTTGAACGGAAAAATGCTATTGAAAAAGTGACTTTGACACTCAAAAGAAAGCTGGAGTCTATTTATCCACCACTAAATCAAATTTCTGACCCTATTGATTACATCGAAATCATAAAAGATTCTTATCAAATTCATAAAAAGTTTATGCAGCTATGCGGTGAGGCCAAGGAAGAGATATTGATCTTCGACAAACCTCCATATACCGGTCCCGATGACCAACTTGAAGATCAGACAAATCAGCAGTCTGAACTTATAAGAAAAGGAACGATTATTAAATGCATCTACCAGCTTGCTGTGCATGAGGAAGAAAGGAGATGGCAATTTCAGGAGATTGATTTGGCTATTAAACATGGAGAACAAGCTCGTGTAATAAAAGAATTGCCCACAAAAATGGCTGTCTTCGATGAAAGGATTGTTGTAACCTTCTTGGAAGATCCAACTCTTGAAAAAACCTCTCTTACTGCTATAGTAATCGAGCACCGGAGTCTGGCGAAAACCCTAAAAACGGCATTCGAGACATATTGGGAGCGGGCCGAGGATTATCATGCCTTTATTAAAAAAGAGAATCTGATAAGGAAAGGATAAGCATATAAAATTAAGTCGTTAGAGAAATAAAAGAAGGACCGTTGCTACTGACATAGCCACGGCCCCAAAATCAGAAAACCCCCTATGTTAAGTAATGCAACAACGTCAAGGGTCTTTCTGCTTAATATTAACTTTAATAAATCCGATGAGGTAAGTCAAACAAAAAGATCGGAGGAGGTGAGAAACGAAAGTAATTTTATTATGAAGTCTTTAAGTTCAAATTAGCTAAAACATAAGGAAATCAGGTTTTCAGGTTAAGTGGTGTGCAAGTGTTCAAAAACTTTTTTTGGAGTAAACTATAGGAGTAAACCTATGAGAAAAACTTTTCTGTTAACATTATTAGCATTATTGTTGTCATTTTATTGTGTATGGGCAGTTGCGGGGGCTGACGAAAGTGATCATAAAACAGCGGTAAAGGTTACCGATATTCTCCAGCAGCAAAAGGCCGGATCTGTACATCACATCATTTACGATGCTGCTGTTATCTCGCAAAATGCCAACAAGGAGAAGCCAGGGGCAGTCTTTCAAGAGCCGCCGATGATTATAAGGCGCCCTCAGGATACGAGCAATCCCCCCGGGCTCCTCTCCGATCCGTCTGTCTGGTTGTCTCAAAACGAGGAACGGATAGCCAGGTCACCAAATAAACCGGACCCAGGGCTAATCCTTCAGGGCGGCGACAACTGCTCTGATCCCTTGGACCTGGGGAACTCGTTACCTATTTATATTTCCGGAACCACAGAGGGCTATACGAACGATTACGGCCCCTATACAACTCAACCCTCTTGCTGGCAAGGCGAATGGGGTTGGGGAGTTCTTGCGGGAGGTCCCGACGTTACATACAAATGGACGGCTCCCGAAGACGATTATTACACCTTTGATTTGACCGATTCCTATATTGAATTTAGAAGCAGTCTTATTCTATTCCAATATACATGTGATACTGGCGAGCCGACATATCCGGACGATGTCATTTGCGCGGCCAATGGCGGTATTTCATCTGATCATGCCAAACTAAATTGTGTTTTCATTACTCAGGGCCAGGAAGTTTTAGTCGTTGTGGATGGTTTGGGCAACGAATTTGATAGCGGTCCTTATACATTATCCATCACTAAAGGCGAACCGGTAACCGGCGCCTGCTGTGTCGATGGCGAGTGTGTTGCTACCAATCAGTGGTTCGAGTGCAGGCCTCTCGGCGGCTACTGGTTTGAGGGCGAGGACTGTGCCGCATTTGAATGCCCGGACGATCACTGCGTAGATGCCATCTATCAAAACGGCGAACCCGATTGGATGGGTGGGATGGACGCATATAGGTATACATCGGGCGGAGATCCCTTTTGGGTTGTGGATGACGTTACTTTTGAAACCGATGTTGAAATACAGGGCTTCCACTGGGTGTGCCATGAATATAACGTTGGATGGCTGGGGCTTGCCGACATAATTATCCTGGCAGACCCCAATGGCGAGCCGGGCGATACCATTGTGGAGATGTACGACGTGCCATGCACCCGTATGGTTATTGGATATATGGAACATGAAGATGAAAACCAGCCTATCTGCATTTACTCTATTGAAGGGCAGAGCATCTCACTGGCAGGAGGATTTTACTGGATTGGCTTGCGGCCTGTTGTCGTTGATCTCCCGGGACGCGGTGGAAGTTACTGGGTGACTGCGCCGTTGACAGGTTCCGGATATTAGTTTTGCTATCCTGACCCTTACGGCCCTGACTGGCTTCCGGGCATAAATCTGACCGGATTGCCCGGCGTTAACGTAGCTTTCTGCGTAACCGGTGTTTTAGGACAGGAACCGACGGGAGCTTGCTGTGATGACGAAAATTCTATTTGCATGGACGATGTCCTGTTTTCAAATTGCGCCGCTCAGGGCGGGCGTTTCGAAGCATACACTTTATGTCAGGATCTCGATCCACCCTGCGGCGAGATTCTAGGCGCCTGTTGCGATCCCGAGACCGGCATTTGTACAGAGCTAACAGAGGAAGTCTGCAATGATGCTGGTTTTGATTATCAGGGTTATTTCACCACCTGCGATAATTTCACATGCCCTCCGCCAAACGATTATTGTGAAAACGCTATAAGTGTGGCAGTGCCTTCCAATACAAAAGGCAGTGTTCTCGGCTCAACAGCTGACGATGTCCCGGTCTGCTGTATGTCGCCTTCGCAGATAGGAGTTTGGTACAGCGTTATCGGCACCGGCAATACAATAACCGCCTCGACATGCGACCCATACACTAATTATGATACCGGGATCAACGTTTTCTGTAGTGACTCAGAAGACGCCTGTCTTGAGCCTGTCTATGTCGGCGGCGGTAATGATCACCAGGTGGATTGCCCTTACGGTCCCTGGACACCTACAGATTTGGGAATAACATCGGTACATAGCAGATTCCACTGGTGTTCGGAAGAGGGTGCCGAGTATCTGATTCTGATCAACGGCTTTTACAATTGGTATGACCCCGGGGCTGTGGCCGACTTCCAGCTCAACATATGGGATGATGGCACGCCCTGCGGGAATCCGCGCGAGTGCATTCCATGTGAAGTTGTATGTCCGCCCGAGGGCATTGATGAAGGCGAACCGGTTTGCGAGTTTGGCTATATTGATACATACAATGGCGGCTGTAACTGGCCTGGATTAAACTTCCAGCCAATTAATATCGGTGATGTTATATGCGGAACCTCTGGTTCTTACATGTATCCACCTTTGCGATTAAATGATTACGATTGGTATGAGGTTGTGCTGACAGATGAAGCCTTGCTTTTCTGGACAGTTGAAGCTGAATTTGATGTTCGCATAAGCATTATGCATCCTGGATCGGGTTATTGCTCCGACCATGAAGTCATCGCAAGCGCTGAAGCCACTATCTGTACGCCTGTAAGTGTGTCAGCGTCGGTCCCTGCCGGGACGTACTGGCTTAGCGTTCGGCCGGTTTTCAACACTTACCCTGAATGCGGTGTTAAATATACAGCTATCGCTGAAATTGGAGAATCTCCTGCGGGCGCCTGCTGTGTTGGTTCTGAATGTGTTGCCACCAATACGTATTACGAATGCGATGCGCTCGGCGGAACATGGTTCGAGGGAGAGAGCTGCGAGATGTTTGAATGTCCTGAGCCTATGGAGGTAACCTGTGCCGATGGCAGTATCTGGGACAACGGCGTTTTTGACTCCTTCGCCGCTTTCCGACCGTTTGAAAACTGGGACCCTCTTGGAATTATCGATGATTTTCAACTGGATGAACCGACCAGTGTAAGCTGTATACGTGTTGAGTTTGGTGAAGGCACAACGCCGCTATATGCCCTGAGCGATATCATGTCGATCAGAGCCAGAATCTATAATTTGCCTGGAGGCAGTATTAATAATTTAGATTGGGCTACTGATAGCGACAACCCTGTATTCGATTACGTTTATACAAAAGCTGCCGGCGAGTTGGATGAGACTCTGACAGGCGAGATCTTAGAAGGTTTTGATCTGGTGTACTTTGATCTCTGCGGTGAACGAATCAATCTTGATGCCGGAAGCTATGGTCTTTTCCTTACTTTCCCCGGCAGGGTTGCCCCAGTCGAAGGTCCCGATGATTTCTTCTGGGCTTCGGCTGATAATACTCCTGAGAATGATGGATCTGCCATATGGGGACCAACTTGGAATCCTCCAATACCCGGCTTCACATTTGGTTATGGTTTTTATGAATTGGCCTTCCATCTTGGAACTGGAACATGTTACGGTCCCGGCTATGCCTATCTCCCCGGCGACGTCAACATGGCTTTAGGTATCTGGCCTCCAACGGTAATCGGCGGCGATGTTACTTATCTCGTTGGCTACTTTATCGGCGGCGGTCAGGCGTCATGCCTGATGGATGATTTCTGGGCATCTGCTGACATTAACGGCGACTGTCTCATCATCGGCGGCGACGTAACCGCCCTGGTAGGTTATTTTATTGCTGGCGGCGATTTAGTACCCTGCCCCGATTATGAGCCGCTCTGGCCTCCTGTTCCCGAAGAAGCGCCTGATAACTGGCCGAACTGCGATATACCTGTGATTAACAGCAGGGTTATTCCGACTGGGTCGGTTAAATAGAAGAAGAGAGGAGCTTAAATGGGCCGTTCGTCTTCTGGCGAGCGGCCATGATGAAATACAAAGATCTGGAGGTGAGCAAAAAAACTAAAATCGTAAACAGGTAAAAACGTTTAACCAGGAAACTAAGTAAATTTTAAAACTTTAAGATGGAAATCAGGTGTAATTTTAGACAGTTGAAATGTTTGTTAAAAGTGTAAACTAAGGATTGTAAATATGAAACATAAATTAAAGAAAGAGGTAAAGCCTAAGGTAGGAAAATCGATTCTGATAGCCTTAATGTTTTTGATGGTTCCCTGCCTGCTTTATGCCAGCCCGGGCGATACTCTCTGGACTCGCATATATGGCGGCGATGGCGAGGATGACTATGCTTTGGGCAATTGTGTTTGGCAGACTGCAGATGGTGGGTATATTATAGCCGGCCGCAGAGGCATGGGTATTGACGATAGGCAAGCCGTTCTGATAAAAACCAATGCTAACGGTGACACAACCTGGACTCGCAAATACGGCGATGGCCTCGAAGATACCGATGGCTATGAAGCTAATTCCATTCGTCAGACTGCAGATGGCGGATATATTCTTGCTGGTTATTGTGGAATTGGTACTACAGAGAGAGAAGCCTACCTGATGAAAACAGATGAATTCGGTGATTCCACATGGACTTGCAGATACGGCGACAGCCATCACGCTAAATGCGTCCAGCAAACCACGGATGGCGGATATGTCATCACCGGGGATAACAATCCGGACAACGATGAAATTCCCCTTATAGCGTTTCTGGTAAAAACTGACAGCAATGGCGATACAGCCTGGACCCGCACTTATGCCTCTGGGGAACCGGAAGTTAATTATGCCGGTAATTACGTCCGGCAGACCTCAGATGGCGGGTATATCATCGCCGGTTTTAAAAGAGTACCCGGGGCCATGCCGTGGGATCCACCTACTATGTATGTTCTTTTGATAAAAACCGCTGCCAATGGTGATATGGTTTGGACCAATACCTACGGCGAGGAGGGCGCAACGTCCTGGGGCTATTCTGTTCAACAAACCACTGATGACGGCTATATAATCACGGGCTTTGTGGGAGGAGGCTATGCAGCCCCCGCGGAAATTATTTTGGTAAAGACTGATGCCAATGGCGATGCCTCCTGGACTCAGACATACAGCGGTGATGGTTCATACGAGGGCTATTCTGTTCAGCAAACCACAGATGGCGGGTATATCGTTGCCGGCTGCAAGGCTGGAGTAGGTTTTCCACCTCCCGCTCCGGAAGCTCTTCTTATAAGAACCGATCCCGACGGCGATACTGTCTGGACCCGCACCTATGATTGCGGCTCGAGAGCTTTATGCATTCAGCTTACAGACGATGGGAATTATATCGTCACGGGTTCAAAACAAGGAGATGATTTTATGATCAGTAATACTTTTCTGATGAAAGTTGAGGGTGGCGAGTTCACCTTCGGCTATGATTATCTCCCCGGCGATGTCAACATGGCCTTAGGTGTCTGGCCTCCAACGGTTATCGGCGGCGATGTTACCTATCTCGTTGGCTACTTCATCGGCGGCGGTCAGGAGTCATGCCTGTTGGATGAATTCTGGTGTTCCGCGGACATTAACGGCGACTGTGTCATCATCGGCGGCGACGTAACTGCCCTGGTAGGTTATTTTGTTGCTGGCGGCGATTTAGTACCCTGCCCCGATTACGAGCCGCTCTGGCCTCCTGTTCCCGAAGAAGCGCCTGATGGCTGGCCGAACTGCGATACGCCCGTGATTAACAGCAGGATTATTCCGACCGACTCGATAGAATAGAGAGGGAGCGAGACCTGAATTGGCCGTTCGTCTTCTGGCGGACGGCCTGGCAAACTGCGAGAACATGGAATTAAATAGGAAGGTCAAATTTTATACATAATTATCTTCCCCCCACAGAACTGATTCCCTGTAGGAGGCGACAGGGGTGTTTAGCAAAGCGCCCCTGTTAATTTTATGAAGCGGAATAAATTAACGTTGTCAGGATACTATAATCCAACATTGCGGTGATGCAGGGCTTAGGCGAAGACAGCAATGCATTTCAAGCACCTTGTAGTTCTAAAAGCAAAATTATAATTTTAAAACGCTATAAAGGGCGTCGGGATAAAGCATAGGATAAAGACAAGTATGCAGAGATAGCCGATTACCATTCTTCTCTTGTCTATTGGCAAATCATCTAAAACAGTCGGTGGGTGAGGCGGTTTCAAAACAAAAAGCCCCAATAATGCCCAGATTATCCAGCCAACCCATAAAAACGATAGGGCAACCAAGGCCAGTAAGGTTATATAGGCGATTTTGTGCTGTCTTCTGCCGAACATCGCGTAAAGTATATGCCCGCCGTCAAGCTGACCGATCGGCAATAAATTTATCATGGTTACTAATAAGCCAACCCAGCCGGCAAATGCAACCGGGCTTAATACTGCAATGTAGCCTTCTGGTGTCGGCGGATGAGAAAACATGCTTATAAATGAAAATAAAAGCGAGTCACCAAGGTAAAATGAGCCGGTCAAATCAGCGGTCTCAGGAATGAAATTTGGATGAGTTAATCCCCAGATTACAACGGGAACGGCAATAACCATCCCGGATAACGGACCTGCGGCGCCAACGTCGAATAACTGTTTACGGGTGATAAACGGCGATTTTGATCTTATAACCGCCCCCATCGTGCCGATGAGATTTGGGAACGGGATGAAATAAGGCAGGGTAACCTTAACTCCATGAATTCGCGAAGCAATGTAATGCCCGAATTCATGAAAGAGCAAAATCCCCAGAAGCGAAAAAGAAAAGGGAATTCCAGCTAATATTATTTTAAGAGGATCGGTCCAGAATAAATCAGGTTCGGTTATAAAATCTACGCCGGCGTTTCCCGCGCCAACTATAATTGTTGAAAACAGGGTCAAAACAAATAAGATAATATTGAGCCAGGGCATTCTGTTTGGCTTAATTTCGCCCGGCAGCTGAACCCGGATAACAACCCTGGGTTCAATACTGATAACTTCAGATTTTCCCGAAAGGGCGGAAATCCGGTTTAGTATATCAGTTTCCGTGCCTTCGATTGGCGAACAAAACGAACCGCGCAAAAGTACATCCCTTTTGCTGCCGTATATAATATCGATTTCAATCAAACCTTTTAATGAATCGATATACTGTTCTGTTAATGCATTAATATTCATTATATTACTGCAATACCTTAAACCTATACATTATATCCTTTGCATCAGCCGACCGGCTGAAATCCAGGATAAATATCTCATATGATTCAACGTTTTGCTCAGGCGACTTATACGAATAAGCGACCTTTGTGCCATCGGAAGATATGGTCAAATAATTCTTATCACCGCCATCGTAAGTAAGCCGACAATCTTTGTTTTGGAGATGATAATAAATGTCGATGCCGGTTTTTCCATCAAGCAGGTAAGCGAATTCGTTTGTGTCGACTGCCGCCGGATAGAATCCTGCATTTTTGTTCCATGTGATTTGCCGGTCGGACATGATCCTGACAGTTCCTCCTTCCGGAGAGATACTATATATTCTTACTCCCGATGCGCTAAAGCCCGCTTGAAACATGATTATATCATCGCCGGCTGAGAAGTTTCTCATCAATCCCAGGGGCCGTCGATAATTTAAAAAGCCATAATTGTCATAAAGAACTTTTTGACTCAAGTCCTTGAAATCTTTCATTACAATAGCGCCTTCCGACCCGTCATAGAAAACTACTCCATCCTCATAAGGGCAATAGTATTGTGTATATAACGGAAAACACTCGGTCGAGGTTCCATTGTTGAGATTGTATAAAATCAAGGTCATCGGGGCAGAGATGTCAAAGCTGGACTTTTTGCCGGCGATATAGAAAAAGCAGGAGTCTGACTGAAAACGGGGCTTGCTGGCATCGACGCCCTTACTGTCAATAATGGTTTCTTTACCTGTTTCGAAATCATAATAAGCTATGCCTGTGTTTCTTTGGTCAACCCAATCGAATATGCCATCGTCAAGACGGACTGTAAAGGTGTCCTGCGAATAGACCAGCCTGGTTCCGGAGGGTGAAAATCCGCCAACCCGGTCGGCTAAGATATTATCAGTCAGCCGGATTAAATGGTAATTGCCGCCGGTTATAACCGCCGCCTGCTGTATTAAAGATGAATCGGCTTTTAGTTTATTCTCTATCTCATTTAATGCTTCTCTGGTTCTGCTTTCTTGCCAGAGCTTGAAGGCTAACGAAAGCTCTGTGCCGATAGTATCGCAGTCTATCTTTGAAATCGGGATTCCATTACCGGCATAGGCTGCACAGCAGTTAAAGAGCAAAAATAATATGACCAGGTTTCTCATGATTTCTATATAATACCTGCTTAAATTGCAGGCAACCCATTAAATCAGGAGTTTCGCTGAAATTCTGGCTAAAATCGTTATAACATAATTATTTTACGAGTTGCCATTGTCGAAAAGCGGAAATCATGGTTTCTCGAAAAAGCGGGGAAACTTCCATGCTAACAGGCGGGACTTTCCAGTCCCGCAGGCAGGCTGGAAAGCCTGCCCTGTTAAGCTAAATGTAGGTCGGGTTCCGACCGGAGAGAAAAACCCGACGGGGGCGGGGCGCGTTGGATTTGCCATTGTCATCCCCGACCCGATCGGGGATCCAGGCGGCCGAACCGGGAGGGTACCTCACCAGTAGGGTGAGGATGGTTGAGATGGAGTGGTGGTTTTGATATTCACTACAACGAATTAATTTACAAATAATATTATAGCTATGTAAGCATCCTATTATTGCGAATCCATCTTGACTCAGTGGATAAACTATATTAATATAATTCTATTGTAGTGAATAATATAAAACATGAGAAATTGATGGATAATTTAATACAAGATTCAATGAAGAAATACAATCTTATGTTGGATTTACTTTTTGAAGTGGGAAATTCAATTAGAGGATTGAACGCTGGTTATGATGATAGGTTGTTAGATGCGCGAGGTATTTTAATTAAATTTTTTAACCATTGTGGTACAATAAAACATTTGATGAATAAGACACGATATAAAATTAAGGAAAATAATATATTGTTTTTAGATTTTTCATCAATAGATGTAATAGCAAGATCAGCAATAGAAACTTTTTTTGTATTATATTACGTATTTAATGAACCTGATAATGAGGTTGAAAAAGAACTGAGATATAATGCATGGTTGATGTCTGGTTTAATATCGAGAATGTCATTTATACCAACAAGTGAAAAAAGTAAAAATGTATTGGCACAAGATAATAAAATACATGATAATGTAAAAAAAATATTGGAAAATAATATAAAATTCAAAAATCTTACTGAGAAGCAACAAAAGAATATTATTGAAAAAGGTAAATGGAAACTTGAAGGAGAATATAATGGAAAAATGAAAATTCCATCATGGATTGATATAGGTATAAGCGCTGGTATTGATAAGACTAAAGCAAGAGAAATTTACATATTTTTATCGGGTTATACACATTGCGATAGTTTAAGTATAATAAAAATTAGAGATTGTTATAATGAACAAAATAGAAAGATACTTACTGATGGTACCTTAGAAATAATGATTATGATAATTGCTTTTATGATTAAATCACTTGCAAGCATATTTCCTAAAACAGAAAACGTCTTGAAAGAAAAAAACGTCAGGACCGAATTATATGAACTTGTAATTACTACATTTTTAACAAATTGAGAAGAAAAAAATATTGTAGCTTTGCTATTTTCCAACGTCAAGACCGCAGGGGTCTTGACCTACTCTTATATGCACACGCCCTGCTTCGGCGTGAGCAGGCTGATTACAATCAAACAAAAAAGCGATAAGCCCAGCGCCGGGCAAACTGTGGGTATGCCGCCGGGCTGGCTGAATATCTCCCAGAACCTACTCAATGCTGTTTATATAATACCTTCAGTAATTGCAGGCAACCCATTAAATTCATTGACAATCATAATTGTTTATTTAAATTAATCTAATAAGGATATTGAAACTGTCAGACAATCATGAATAAATAAGGTATTAACGATAACCTGGGCTCTGCCGAAAAAATAATCGATGACGGAAAGTAATAAATTACAGCATTTGCCAGATGACGATCAGAGGAAATTGCTCGCTGAGGGCAATAGCCTGACCTATCAGGTCGCTCAGCTTAGCGACATCAATCGGAGATTGCGCCGGAAAATTTTCGATCATTATACTGTATTTGAAATATCCCGGCATCTTTCATCGATGCTTGATACTAATTCGCTTCTCGATGCTATTCTTCTTACCTGTCTGGGTCAGATGGGGGTTGACGGCGCCGTTATCCTGCTGACCGACAGCAAATCGAAACGAATAGCTAATGCTCGCTCTAAAGGTATCATTACCGACAGCTTAAAAGATGTGGCTATCGATTATAATAGCCGTTTTGTCGAGGTCCTGCTGAAATTGGAAAAGCCTTTTACTGTTGCCGAACTGCTCAATCATCTAAATCCCAACCATAGCAACTTCAGATTGCTGAAGAAATTGCAAATCCAATTGATCGCTCCCATGATAATGAAAAACAAGCTTATGGGAATATTGCTTCTGACGGATAAGATTTCAGGAGCCAGTTTCTATGAAAACGATCTGGAGTTCCTTTCGCTTCTGATGAACCAGCTCTCAGTTGCCCTGGAAAATGCCCGGCTCTATGAACAGGAACATCAAATAAACGAGGAACTCCAGCGTACTCAAAAACTGCTGGTAGAATCAGAAAAAATGGCGGCGCTGGGGAAACTGTCGGCTTCTATTGCCCATGAGGTCAACAACCCGCTTGGCATAATAAACAATTACCTGCAGATTTTATCAATTCGAGAGATGCCCGGGGATGTCTATTCCAATTACATCAAAATTCTTAAGGAAGAGGTAAAACGAATTGCCGGAATCGTTAATCAGCTTCTGGATTTCTATCGCCCTCATCAAGATATTGTCGTTGAAGTAGACTTAAAACGGGTTATTGCCGAATCACTGACTTTGCTTTCTCATCTGCTTACAAAGACCGGGGTAGACGTTCAAATGGATATTCAAAAAAATCTGCCAACGATTTCGGGTTCTCCTGAAAAACTGAAACAGGTCTTTTTAAATCTCCTGATGAATGCCATAGAGGCTTTGCCCCGTGGCGGAAAGGTGAAAATCTCAGCCAAGATGAAAGACCCGGATATCGAAATCGAAGTTGGCGACAACGGCGTGGGGATTGTAAAAGAAAATCTATCAAAAATATTTGAACCATTTTATACAACTAAAGAAAGGGATGGTATCGGCCTTGGGCTTTCGGTCTGTTATGGAATTGTTCAATGGCATCAGGGCAATATTTCAGTGTATAATAACGGTGATGGAGGAGCAACTTTTAGAATAAGCTTGCCGATAAAAAGAAAAGATGAACAATAACTCAAAAATACTGCTGATCGACAACGAAGAGAGGATGACTGAAAGCCTCAAGACATTGCTGGAGATAGAGGGTCATAGCGTTGAGGCTTTCACTGATTCTGAAAAAGCCGCCGGTTTTCTGAAAAACAACAAACTCGATCTTGTTATTACCGATATAAAAATGCCTGTTGTTGACGGTATTGAAATACTGAGAAGGGCTCATCAGGCAGACCCGCTTCTTGAGGTTATTCTGATGACCGGTTATGCTTCGCTGGCCTCTGCCAAGGATGCAGTTGACAAAGGCGCTTTCAGCTACCTGACCAAGCCGATCGAATTCGAGGAACTCAAGATAGCCATTGCCCGCTCTCTTGAGAAAAGGCAGACCGCCCTGGAAAAAGAACGACTCTTAAAACAGCTGAAAGGCACAAACCTGCTGCTCGAACAGAAGTTGTCCCAGATCGATGCCCTGTACAGCGCCAGTACTATTATGGCATCCACTATTGACCTTACCGAAACCCTGAGTCAAATACTTTCTTTAGCTATCGATGTAATAGGCGCCAGGATTGGTTCGGTGATGATCTTAGATCCGGATAAACAAGAGCTTTACATCGGCGCTGCCTGCGGTTTATCCAGTGATATCGTGGCAAACACAAGACTAAAAGTCGGTGATTCAATATCCGGCTATGTCGCTCAAACAGGCGAGCCATTAATAGTTAAAAATATTGAAAAAGATCCGAAATTTTCCCGGATCAACCGTCAGCATTATGAATCAAAATCACTAATTTCAGTTCCAATAAAATATAAAGGAAATATCTTTGGCGTCATAAATCTGAATAATAAAACTGTCGGTACCTCGTTTAACGAGGATGACCTTAAACTTTTATACTCGTTTGGCTCCCAGGCGGCAATTGCCATCGACCGGGCAAACATCTTTGCCGACAGAGGCGAAAAAATAAACGAGTTGACCGTCCTGTTTGAAATCGCCAGAAAAATTTCCACTATCGATAATATCGATAAAATTGGCGAAATTATATATACTCAATTGCGCAAACTTATTCACATTGAAGCGGTTATTTGGTATGGCCTGGTTGAAAAAGGCATGATTCTAAAACAGGATTTTATGTATAAATCAAATAATTACCCGTTAAACCCCGATCCACCGCCTGAACTGAAAATGAATAAAGAAGTTGTAGGAAGGGATGGAATTGTCGATATAAATTATGTAAAAGATGAATTATTGAAATGCTTTGCAGACAATTCAGCGGCTAATGATAAGTTTGCAATTGAAATCATTCCCGTATTATTGCACAATAAGGTTAGTGGAATGATGGCGTTAGTATCAAATACGAGTTTAGATGAATCGGGAAAGAACCTGGCTACCGTCGTTGTCTCCCAGGCGGTTTCTGTTATTGAACGTCAGAAAGCCATACTTAACGGTATGAAGCTGGTAACAATGGGCAAAATGATCTCTGAAATCTGTCATGATCTTAAAAAGCCTCTAACAAATCTCAAGGGCGTAATTCAGGTCTATAAGGAAAAAATAAAGGGTAAGGAGGCCGTCAGCTTTTTTACAAGTTCGGAAAAGGAACTGGGCCGGTTTCAAGACCTTGTTATGGAGATAGTTGATTTTGCCAATCCTAACATGTATAACACTGCAAAAGAAGACTTAAGGGAAGTTGTTGAAAAAGCTTCTCAGCTTCTGCAGAGAGATTTTCAGAAAAAGAATATAGAGTTAAACGTTAGCCAGGATAAAGACATTCCTCAAATTGAAATCAATAAGAACGAGGTCTTTGAAGCAGTACTAAATGTCATGTTAAACTCAATTGAAAGCATGGATGATTGTGGAAAGTTAACAGTCGATGTTAAACTGCATCCTGCCGGTGAGCCATATGTGCGGATTGGAATTACCGATACCGGGTGCGGAATACCAAAAAGCGAACTGCACAGAGTATTCAGCAGGTATCATACGACCAAGAAGACCGGTACGGGATTAGGTCTGGCTATTGTGGAAAGAGTGATTGAGGCGCACAACGGACGATTAAGCGTTGAAAGTGAAGTCGGCGTTGGAACAACTTTTAATCTTGATTTGCCAATTTAATTTATGGATGACGGTAAAATCATAATACTGGTCATTGATGATGATCCCAAAGTCCCCTGGATAATCTCCGAAGGGCTTGGCAAAGATTATGACATCGAGGCTGCTCGTGATGGGCAGGAGGCGATTTCTCTGCTTTCCCAAAAATCAGGCCAGGCAAAACCTGATCTGATCCTGCTTGATATTAAAATGCCGGGTCAGTCGGGGCTTGAGGTCCTTGAAAAAATCAAGAAAATCGATTCCTCATTAGATGTCATGATGCTTTCAGGACATGGCGACACTAAAAATATAGTCGAGTCGATAAAGAGAGGCGCCGCCGAATTTATCCCCAAGCCATTTGATATTAAAGAACTGGAAATTCATATCAGGACTGTCCTCGAAAAGAAAAAGCTGAAAGAAGAAATCGCTGATCTTAAAAAGAAAATACGGGAAAGTCAGCATGAAATCCTTATCGGCGATACTGAGCCGATGCTGAAAATCAAAAATGTGGTCGAGCAGATTGCCCCCAGTGACCTGACTGTACTTATAAGAGGCGAATCCGGCACCGGCAAAGAGATTATCGCCCGCATGATTCATAATCTGTCACCGAGAAAAAATGAACCGTTTGTTAAAGTTAACTGTGCCGCTATCCCGAGGGAGCTTTTGGAGGCGGAACTTTTCGGCTATGAACGGGGCGCATTTACCGGAGCCAATAAAACCAAACCCGGCCGTTTTGAGGTGGCAAACAAGGGCACTATGTTCATGGATGAAATAGGCGAAATGCCTATCGAACTGCAAACCAAACTGCTTCAGGTATTGGAACAGCAGGAATTCGTAAGGGTCGGCGGTATAAACAACATTCATGTCGATGTCAGAATTGTCTGTGCCACTAACCGTAATCTTGAACAGGCATTGGAACAAAAAACGATGCGGGATGATCTTTACTATCGCCTTAATGAAATAACTATAAATCTGCCCCCATTAAGAGAGAAAAGAGATGACATAACTTTACTGGTCGAACACTTCCATAGAAAATATTCCCTGTTGTACGATAAGGAACAAAAAAACATTCGTCCGGAAACTATTAAACAGCTTCAATCCTATTACTGGCCCGGAAATGTACGCCAGCTCGAAAACCTGATCAAACAAATCGTTGTTCGCGGGGATGAGAATATCATATATGAAACGCTTAAAGGACCTATCCCTGCTCCATCATCAGAACAGGTCACTTTACCTATCAGTTATGATGATGGCGATCATAACCTTAAGAAAAAGGTCAATAAAGTTGTTAGTGAAATTGAAAAAAATCTCATAAGCAGAGTCCTGGTCCAGACAAATTGGAACAGGCGCAAGGCGGCAAAATTACTGGATATCAGCTATAGATCTTTGCTATACAAGATTAAAGACTATAAAATAATAGATTAATCTATTGCATATAATGTGAATAGTATTGCACATCTGGGATGATAATGCAGAAATAAATTGATCGATTTGTTAAGTATTCGAGTTGGGATAATAAGTTGTATATAAACGAATTAAGAGTAATTCAGAAAAAACATTTAGGGGTTGGTTTACTTAGTAAATATGGCACTTTTTTTGCCATAATTAGATTATTACTGGAGTATTGATGTAAGGTAATGCCCCATCCAACTCTTACAATATAAAGAGAGTCTGGTAATGGATTGTGAAATTGAAATGATAGACGAATTACATGTCAATAAAGATAACTTTCTGGCCCGCGTGCGTCAGGAGCTTAAAAGAGCGCAAAGGTATTTGAATTTTGTTTCATATATTAATATCGACACCACTAAGTACAGCAAAACCAGCGAGGCGGAAAACACCAATCCAAATAGTGAATTCTACAGGAAATTGAGAAAACTCCTTAGAAAGTCTCTCAGGCAGACTGATATTATTTCCGGTTTCAATAAAGGCAATATTTGTATCCTCTTAATCGAAACTCACAAGGATGGCGCCAATAAAGTAGGGGACCGTCTCCAGGAAACCATCAAATATTTTCTTCATGAGATGTTCAATTCCCCCTTGAATTGGAAAGTCAATATTAGTCTCGGAAGTTTCCCGGATGATGAAAATACTCCAAATTCCTTTTACGATAGAATAAATTCTTCCCTTTAAATTTAACGGTTTTTACTCCTTATCATCTTTGATAAGCCAACATTTTACAATTAAATATCAAAGCAAGAACTTATTACAATATCCGAAGGATATGTAGGACGCCCCTTATATAGAAAGCCTGCAAAAATTTCTTAATAATCTACCGGACAGCGTTAATTCAGCGTATTATATTATAACAATTGCAATATTAAAAAGATTATATTAAAAATACAAATAAATGACAAAAAGCAAAATTAAAAAAGCGATAACGAGGCTGGTAAATTTGCCGCGGGGGATTAACCTTGTAAAATATCTGGCTAATAAATTTCACCACTATCTGCTTCGGCTTAAAAAAAGCAGCAAAGTGGCTTATCCATCAGCCATTATGTTCGAACTGACCAACCTCTGCAACCTGAAATGTATCACCTGTGCCAGAGAGTATAAACTCGGGGCTGAAATGAATAAAGGATTTTTAAAATTCGATGCATTTAAAAAAATCTTTGATGAGCTCAATCCTTATGTCGATTCAATCGGCCTAACAGGTCTGGGAGAGACCCTGTTATATAAACAGCTGACAGATGTGGTCGACTATATTCGTTCCCGAAACAAAGGGGTAATCATTTTTATATCAACGAACGCTCATCTGCCGGATACCGAGGATATTATCTCATCAATCGCTGATAAAATCGATACGGTACAAATATCCATTGATGGAACAGGTGATGTTCATAACTCCATAAGAAGGGGAGGAGATTATTCATTTTTTATTGCAAATACCCAGAAAATTATCGATGCCGTCAAGGGTTTGAGGGCGGATGTGATGTTCAATATGGTGGTTTTCGAGGAAAATTACAGGCAAATGGCAGAAGTTGTCATGCTGGCTGAAAGGCTTGGCGTCAAATCTGTATTTTTTAATACAATGAATATATTGTCTACTGATTGGGATACTCAAAGGTATGAATTCTACCATACTGACAGCTTCATCGATGAGTTATCACGGGTGGAAGATCTGGCAATAAAATCGGGAATTGAATTGACTACGTTTGATTTTACGACTCCCCACGGTTTCCGTAAGTGCGGATTTCCCTGGAATCATTTCTATATTACCTGGGATGGTTTTTTAGTCCCTTGCTGTGCAAAACCGTTTCCACTGGAAATGAACTTTGGAAATGCCTTTAAAGTCGGTCTGCAGAACTGCCTTAACAGCGCTTCATACAGGAATTTCAGAAATCTATGGTATAAAAACATCACTCCGGATTTCTGTGAAAACTGCCACACAATAAACCTAAAAGCAGTCAACAAATAACATGATTCTATAACCCGGATTTGTGGTATTTCGATTATAATTTTGAAATTGAGACGCTATAAACTCATCATTATTTAATGAAAAAGACATTGAAGGTTTCAAATTGATTTGATATAATTAATTTTGGATTAAATCGCAGTTGCAGCAGCCGATTTAGCAAATAGTTAATATTTTTGCTATGACAAAAAAATTTCGTGAAAGACTTCAGGCCGGCATCATAATCTGTGATGGGGGAATCGGTACATACCTTAACCAGAAAGGTATTCCGTATGATTATTCTTTTGATGAATTAAATCTTTCCAGGCCAAAGCTTATCGGCCAAGTACACCAGGAATATATCAATGCCGGCGCCGAAATAATCGAAACCAATACTTTTGGCGCCAACAGGGTAAGGCTGTCGACCAGCGGGCTGGAATCAAGGGTAAGGCAGATCAATATCAAAGCGGCTAAAATTGCCCGCGAGGCACGTGATATAACCGGGCAGGATGTTCTGATTGGCGGTTCAATAGGTCCTCTTGGAAAACATCTTAAACCATTCGGAAATATCGGTCATGATATAGCCCTGGGTATTTTCTTAGAGCAAATTGAATCTCTGCTTGAGGGCGGAATCGACCTCTTCATTATTGAAACCATGTCCAATCTCGATGAAATGGAGATCGCTGTTGAAGCTGCAAAGAAAGCTTCTGAATTGCCCATAGTGGCTCAGATGACCTATACTGCCGAGGGGAAGACACTCCTTGGCAACACTCCGGAGGAAGTTGTCTCGCATCTTGCGCCAATGGGCGTCGATGTTATCGGCGCCAACTGTTCGGTCGGTCCGCAGAAGATGCTGGAAGTTATCGAGGTATTAGGCGAGCTGGGGATAAATTACATTTCTGCTCAACCGAATGCCGGCTTGCCGAAATTGCATGCGGGGAGATTCATATACTTTTCATCGCCCGATTATTTCGGTGAGTATGCTAAAAAATTTGCCGCTTCAGGCGTCACCATAATCGGCGGTTGTTGCGGGACCACTCCCCAGCACATTGAGGCGGTTGCCAGAGCGCTGAAAGATATCCATCCTATTCGGAAAGAGAAAAAGGAAACAGCCAGGATAAAGGTTAAGCCGGTAGGAGAAAAACCTGTTTCCGAAGCTGTTTCGACATTTCTGCAAAAATTTTCCAGCAAATTTGTGATATCCGTGGAAATCGATCCGCCCAGGGGGACCAACCCGAATAGACTAATCAGGGTTGCCGGCGAATTGAAAGAGGCTGGAGCGGATGCTGTTAATATCGCCGATTCGCCGATGGCCCGGGTACGGATGTCCTGCCTGGCGCTGGCATATCTGATTAAGCAAAATGTCGATATCGATATTGTCCTTCATTTCACGACCCGAGACCGCAACCTTATGGGACTTCAATCTGATCTTTTGGGGGCGCATGCGGTCGGTATCAGAGATATCCTGGCTTTAACCGGTGATCCACCATCGCTGGGCGACTACCCGAATGCAACTGCGGTTTTCGACGTCGATTCTATCGGGCTTGTCAGTATTATCAGCAAACTTAACTCAGGCTATGATTTCTCGGGGAATTCAGTAGGCAAACCGACCCGCTTCTCAATCGGGGTGGCCGCCAATCCAACGGCTCCCGATATCAAGCTTGAGATGGCTCGTCTTAAGCACAAAATAGACGCTGGCGGTCAATATATTTTTACACAACCAATGTACGACCTTGACACAATTAACAGTTTTTTGGAAAAGGCGTCAAAACACTCGCTGCCGATTATACCGGGAATTTTACCGCTTGTAAGTTACAAACATGCCGAGTTCATGCATCATGAGGTGCCGGGCATTGACGTTCCGGAAATAATTCGTCAGCGTATGAAAAAAGCCGGCGATAAATCCTCAGAAGAGGGAGCGCTGATAGCCAGAGAGCTGATTGATAAAATCAAAGGCTCCGTTGCCGGTTTGTATCTTATGCCTTCGTTCGGCAAGTTTGATACATGCGTAAAAATCGTTAAAGAGATAACTTCATAAGCTGTTCAACAGGATTAGTAAAACAGGTTAATGCCGATAGTTTTTCGTGCTGTCAGGGCCCTTCGAAAGTCGTATGACATCAGTTGACAGCAAATAGTCGGGCTCCGAGTATAGCGAGAATGCCAACAATCTGATAAAATTGTAAATGTCTGTTTAAAAGTGTTAATTTTCTTCCTTGTATATGGGGCTTCTAAGGCGGCTTAGGCTGTTTTACGCCATAATTTTTAAGAATATCCTTGATATACAGACTAAGTTTTATAAAATATTCTACAATCCGGAATTAAAATTGCTTAATATAAGGTTGATATTTAACTGATGGTAAAATAATGTTATCACAAGTATAAATGATAATTTAACTTAAATAATCTTTGGAGAAAATTGAAGGTGAAAATTGTTGCAATATTTCGGCTGTCAGGTGTATCAAAGAGTCATATGATATTACCTGACAGCTATCGAGCCATTCGTCGTTGCATGGGAGTACCCAATGCACATAAAATTGCAATAGGCTCTTTCTTAATAGATTCTAAAATAAGAAATAGTGAGATATGATATGAATCAGGATAAGGAAAACCTAAAATACAGACTTAATATCCCAGTGTCGGAAGAAACAATTGAATTTTTGCACAAAGTTTCTATTCAAACAAAATCGGCGGGTGGAAAAAAGCTCTATAAAACCACTCTTATTAGAGGATTTATTGATGCCATAAAAGAACTAGATGAAAAAGGACTTCTTGACCTCAAAGGTGCGAAAGATGTGGAGTCGTTAAAGCGTTGCCTCATAAACTCATTCCGGAGAATTCGTTAAACCGAAATTATTCATTTTCTCTTCTAATTAAACCCATAGCAAGATATTGTATGATACATTAAATCATCTTCTGTGGAAATAGACTGTTTCAAATTAAACCAAATATTGGCTGCAAATTAAAGAAAAATAATAAAATTTCGATATTGATAAAAATGCGCACGTGCGCATCTTAAGTAATGTATTTAACATAATAAACCTAAACATTCTTCTTTCTGAATTAAATTTTGAAGGGAAGGTGAACTATGAAAATAAAGGTTATATTTTCTAAAACAGAAGCAGAAATTATCAGTGTTCTTAAAGAAAAACTTTCTATTGTAAACGGTGATACAATGTCCGATGAATCTATAGTCAAGGCCCTTTTTGAAAGTATGATAGATATAGGCGTAACATTGAAAAAGCTTAATCAAGAATCAAATAGTAATATCAAGGTGTTTGAGGTTTTATACTTAGAGGCTAAAAAAATTAAAAGATAAAGCGAGTTATATTAAAATTATATAGTGCTAAAGTGAAGATACTAGCTGTAGAAGATGACGCCACCGTATTAAAGTGGATTTTAAATGTACTCAAAATCCATGAATATAAGACCTTGGCCGCTACCTCAGCAAAAGAAGCAATCTCATTTCTACACGCGAATTCATCAATTGGCTTAATAATTTATGGTATTGAAATACCTCATCAGGATAGGTACGAGTTATTAAGGTATATAAAGGATAACCTACGATTCAATCATATTCCTGTTATAATTGTTTCTGTATTAAAAGATGAAGCATTTGTTTCAAAAAGCCTTGAATTGGGGGCAAAAGATTACATAGTAAAACCTATTAAGGAACAAATACTTTTGGCCAAGGTAGAAAAAATATTGCAAGGCTCTTTAGGAACAGTGCTAATTGTTGAAAGCGACGAGTTAGTACTAAATCACTTAGAGAAAACCATTAAGCGTCTTAATTATAACACTATAAGCGTTAAATCAGCTGAAGAGGCTCTGGAACTTTTGGGAGAATCAAAGGTTAATTTAATAATTTCAGAAATTATGCTACCGTTGATGAATGGATTTGATCTATTGGTAGAAGTAAAGAATAAATATCCCAATATAGCTTTAGCATTTATCATAGAAAATTCGGGAAAGTTCAAAAAAAATCATGTTATTGAATCCGGAGCAGATATGGCCATCATAAAACCATTTAGCAATACACAAATTAGCAGAGCGTTGAAAAGTCTTATTAGATAAATAAAAACTATAAAATCATTAATGTCCGGCCTTTTAAAAAAGCATGATGGATGATTTAAATCATATTTAAAGAAATTGCATCATAGACAATTATACAAGAGTAATCAAACAGATTAATATTAATAATCAAATCATTCATAGATAATATTAAAATTTAGGCCACTTTAATATCGTATTTAAATACTTATTATAGAATATTGGATGTTTATAACCGTATTCCGGTTTGTGCCTGATTTCACAAACCTATATTTTTTGGTCATTTAGCTTGACTTTGCGGTCTGGATTTTTTTAGTTTGATTCAGGTTGAAATTGTCTTTTGAAATCCGGTTCGGCTCGTCCGGATGTTAACCTGATTTCAATTAAATTTTGCTAAAAGGGCAGTTTATTTGACTGATAAGTTAACTCACAAAGAAAGAATCGAAAGACTCCTATCCGGTCTTGAAATCGACAGACCGCCTGTTTCTGCCTGGAAGCATTTTTATGAGAATGAACAAAGCGCCGAAGGGCTGGCTAAAGAAATGCTTGGGTTCCAGAAAAAATATGACTGGGATTTTATGAAAATAAATCCGCGGGCCTGCTATTATGTAGAAAACTGGGGAACCAATTATGAATATTGCGGCAGTCCCGATAAAAAACCGATATTGAAAACCGTCGCAGTAAAATCCTCAATCGATTGGCTTAAAATTCAAACGCTCGATCCCCAATCTGGAAGTTATGGCGAGCAGCTAAAAGCGGTTGACCTGATAAAGAGCGGTCTTGATAATAAGCTCGATTTCGTTCAAACCGTGTTTTCACCTCTATCGGTTGCGGCCGATTTAACGGGATCTGATGAGGCTTTTATAAAGCTTATGCAGACCGGCGAAAACCTCGAGGCGGCGCTGGAGAAAATTACAGATACCCTCGAAAAATATGTGGAAAAACTTCTGCAGATTGGCGTGACCGGCATATTTTTTGCCACTACCGAATGGGCGACCCGTGATAATATTACCGAAGAGCAGTACCTTCAATATGGACGGCCTTATGATTTGCGTGTATTAAAAAAAGCTGGCAGAGCAAAATTTAATGTGCTTCATGTTTGTAAGAAAAATAATATTTTGCCGCTTTTTAAAGATTATCCGGTCGATATCATAAGCTGGAACAAGTATGAACCCGGCAATCTGGATTTTTCCCAGGCTGACAAGATTTTCTCTCAGGCGTTTTTGGGAGGAATTGACCATATAAATACTCTTTTAAACGGCCAACCCGAGGACGTTGCCTTGCAGGTGAAGGATGCCATTAGTGACGCCGATGGTCATCCGCTGATTCTCGCGCCGGGCTGCACTATAAAAATCGGAACCAAGGATGATAATCTTCAGGTATTAAGAAATTCAATCTAAATGAAGGAGCAGGCTATGGATAATTTCATGCCTACTGTAAATGAACGGCAATTATTAAATATGGTGGACGATTTTATTCAGACGGCAAGCAATCAATATTCCGCGCTGGAGGGAGTCGTCGGATTATTGGCCTCCAATTACAAGCATTTTAGCTGGACAGGAATCTACGTTTTAGCAGATGGTGTGCTAAAACTCGGTCCCTACAGGGGCGAGCCCTCGCCGCATGCCGTTATTCCTATAGAAAATGGCATATGCGGGGCGGCGGTCAGGGAGAGGAAGACCATTGTTGTTCCCGATGTCAATGCCGATAAGCGATATTTAGCCTGTTCAACGTCCACAAAATCTGAAATTGTGGTGCCTATTTTCAAAGACGATCAGATTGTAGGCGAAATCGATATCGATTCGGATGACACGAATGCCTTTACCGAACATGACCGGAAAATTCTCGAGATGGTCGCCCGGAAGATAAGCCGGGTGTTGTGAATTCTTGGGGATATTCAACTGGGTCTTTTCAATAGAGGAGAGCGATATGCCCTCCTCTATATATTTGGGCTTGCTTTTTTTAGGGCATATGTTATATTGGAATCAAATAGACTTTGAGGCAGGCGTTTTATGCTTAAATAGCCAACTATAGAAAAAAGGATCTGTCATGAAAAATGCAATATTGATTAGTTGGGTTTTTTCGTTGATGTTTGTTGGCACAGTGTCAGCCACAATCATCAATGTTCCTACGGACCAATCGAATATTCAGGCTGGAATAAACATCAGTTCCAACGGCGACACGGTGCGGGTTGAGTCAGGTATTTATTACGAGAACATTAACTTCAGCGGCAAGAATATTGTCGTCGGCTCATGGTTTTTGGACGATGGTGACCCCTCGTTTATCTCGTCAACGATTATTGATGGTAACCAGTCAGGAACTGTTGTGTATTTTTTAAATGCTGAAGATAATAGCGCTGTTATTACCGGATTCACGATACAAAATGGTATTGCTATGAGCTATGGCGGCGGGATTTGTTGCCGGAATAATTCCAGTCCCACGATAAGCAACAACACCATAAGCGGAAATTCAGCCTACACCGGCGGCGGGATTGTTTGCACGGGTTCCAATCCCACTATCGACTACAATACCATAAGCGGAAATTCAGCCACCCTAGGCGGCGGCGGGATTTATTGCGCCGGTTCCAGTCCCACGATCAGTAACAACAGCATCAGCGCAAATTCAGTCACCCAAGCGTGGGGCTGGGGCGGCGGGATTTATTGCGCCGATTACAGTCCCACGATCAGCAACAACACCATCAGCGCAAATTCTGCCAGCTACGCCGGCGGGATTGCTTGCGCTTATTGCAGTCCAGAGATTGCCAACAACACCATCAGCGGAAATTCAGCCACCCAAGGCGGCGGCGGGATTAGTTGCTATGATTCCAACCCGCCAATAAGCAACACCATCTTCTGGGGTGATAGCGCACCAAATGGACCGGAGATTTATTTATATGGCACGTCATCGCCGGTAATCACCTATTGTGACGTTGAAGGCGGCTGGGCAGGCGAAACGAACATCGATTGCGACCCCATGTTCTGCGACCCTGAAAATGGCAATTTTTATTTGGATGCCGCCTCATGCTGTGTCGGAGCTGGTGAAAGCGGTGTTGATATTGGCGCTTTTGGAGTGGGTTGCGGTGAGGATATCCCCACCCTTTTCTGCGATGATTTTGAGGATGGCATAATAACTGACTGGCAGATACTGAGAGATGACGGCTGCGAATGGACAGAAGCCGATGGAGTTTTCTCGACCTCAATTTCAGGTGCTGAAAAATGGTGTATTCAAACAGTCGGCGATCATAACTGGGGCAATTACATATTTGAAGGATTGGTTAAGGGGAATTCGGGTGTAGACAAGGTATTTGTTTTCAGAATCCAGGATGAGGATAACTTCTACGCTGTCAATTTACGGTCCGATTACCCCTCCCCCGGTATAGATGAGGTTACCTTTGATAAAATGGTCGATGGCGTTTATAATGCCGATCTTGTTACTGCTTCCCATCCCTCAGAGAATGGAGTTTGGTATCACCTGAAAATCATCTGTGCTGATAATACCTTTACCGTTTTCGTTAACGGAAACCAGGTAATAGAATACACTGATAACGAGAACGTTTACTATACGGGTGGTATAGGTGTGGCCTGCTGGACCGGTATACACGGAGCCTGTGGTATATCTTTTGATAATGTAAAAATTACAGATCCATTTCCACATATAGTATTTGATGAAGTCGTAGGTGCAAACGTAGGCGATTTTATCACCATCAGTGGTCATGTTGAATCATGGGATGGGTCAGTTTTTGATCCATTGGCTCCGGGGACTATCGGTTGCGAGGATCCGGTGAGTTTGATGTCCAGGATAGTGGACGTGGATGAAACGGGAGTTTTCTCTATAGTGACGAATCAGGCAGTTGAATACCCCGCATTGTATGATTTCAAATTTGGAGCCAATTACGATGGTAATCTAATAAGGAAGCACCTTTTTGTTCCAGTCAGCGCTAATTCACAACAAAATAATCCTGAGCTTTTTTCTGGTTTATCAGCTGAAATGGGGCCAATGACGAGAATACCCAGAACTAATAAAGGTATATCGGTGCAGTTCCCATTAGTGACATCCTGGGAAATTCTATCTGATGCCGCAGTAAGCCTATTCTACGGGTTTCCGAAGACACATTGGCAAAAAGTTACAGGAAGTCCAACAGGTAAAGTAATCACAAGTGTTCGGGATTGGACATTTGCTGATTGCGAGTGGGACGTTTCCACATCGAATCATTGTTTTGTCGGCGTTCTGCTTTTAGGAGTGCAGTTTGTTCAATATTCTCAACCGTTGGGAATTTTATGCAGCGGATTTGAAGAAGTATGGACCGCCCTTGATGGAAATGGTCTGACGCATGAGCAGGTTCAGTGGCTTAATACTGCGTGTCAGGCTGTGAATATAGCTTATGGATTATCCGAATTGACTGCAGATAAGAATATAATAGAGGGAGTTGCCGCGGCACAAGATTTTCTTGATCACACTATTAGTAATATAAAGATTCTTTACAAGCGAGAAAGTCAGCGAGACAATGTAGTCACTGATATACTGGTATATGTAACCGATGAGGAGGACAATGTATATTTCTTTACCTTATTTCCAATCCAAAGAAATGTATCCACTATAACGAGTTGGAGTCCTGTTGATCTCGTTGTTACGAATCCCGAAGGACACATGGTTTCAAAAACTGTCAACGAAATTGAAGGGGCAGATTATATCGAATATGATTTTGATGGGGATGGCGAGCCAGAGGATCAGATTATAATACCGGATAGTGTATTCGGAACTTATCAAATTGAGGTTATACCGGATGAAACAGCCTTGCCAACGGATATTTTCTCGTTGTATTTTGAAAATTCCTATTTGACTGATCGAGTGACTTTGGCCGAGGATACTCCTATATCTGAAATACCGCCAACTCCATATGAAGTCGAGACTTTTGAAAACCTTCCTCCAGATCCTTTTTCGCTCCTGGAGCCAAATGGTACGGTTTACGAGTCTTTGCCTATCACATTCTCATGGAATTCGACATCTGATCCGAATCCTGATCATTCTGTATTCTATGACTTAATTATATCCACCGATAACGCTTTCACCGATTCACTGGTTGTTTATGATATTATTGAGGCAAGTTATGTTTTTACTGGCTCCTTGCCCGTCGATGATCAGGACAACGAATATTTCTGGGGAATAAGAGCGCATGACCTCTGGGGCGAATCAACGTTTTCTAATGAGACCTTTTCCTTCTTCTATGTACCTCAGGACATCCCCACCCTCTCCGAATGGGGTATGATTATTCTGGCGTTGCTGCTGTTGGCTTCCGGCACGGTTGCAGTCATCCGCCGGCGCAGGGGGGTTATAACGGGTAGCAAGTGGGCCAGGAGTCCCCGCCAGTGGCGGACAGGCCCGGCTCCATCCCGGAAAACCTCTCCCACCTTAGGCGGGACTACGCTTCGCCAAGATCCTACGGACATTCCGACTTTCCAGCCCTACAGGCCTTGACGGCCCTTCCACCACCTGATCACTTCCTTTTTCCCATTCCTCCCATAAACTAACAGGTCAGACGACTCATACGAGCTCGTACGAGTCGTATGACCGTACGGCCCGTATGGGGTCTCCGATAGTTCCCACAACACAAAAGGCAGACTTCTACAAAAACCTCATACTTTAAAATTACCTGGTAATAATAGTTGAATGTATTATATAATAAATCTTTATGTAAATTGTTTAGGGATTAATTCGATGAGCGCTGTTAGATTTTAAATCAGGATTATGCTGGCCGGGAAAGCTACGAATCAAATAGATATTCGAAAAAACAAACGCGCCGCTTTGATTGTTGCGACGTTGAGTTCGTTTCTTGGTCCGTTCATGGGTTCCTCGGTTAATGTGGCATTGCCCTCGATTGGGCAGGAATTCTCAATGTCAGCGGTGCTGCTTGGCTGGGTAAACACCGCGTTTTTGCTGTCGGCGGCGACTTTCACAATACCCTTTGGCCGGTTGGGCGATATTTATGGCCGCAAGAAGATTTATATGCTGGGGGTTCTTGCTTTCACGATTTCATCGGTGCTGATTGCAAATTCATTATCATCAACGATGCTTATACTGTGCCGGGCGCTTCAGGGGTTTGGCGCCTCGATGATATTCGCAACCGGCATGGCGATATTGATTTCAGTATATCCGGTTGGAGAACGCGGCAAAGCGCTGGGTATTACAATAGCGGCGGTTTATCTGGGCCTTTCGACCGGTCCTTTTTTCGGCGGACTGATAACCCAGCATCTGGGCTGGCGGTTTATTTTCTGGCTGAATCTGCCTCTGGGATTAGTCCTGTTGAGCGTCATATTTTTCATGCTTAAAGGCGACTGGGCCGAGGCTAAAGAGATGAAATTTGATCTGATCGGTTCGATGATACTGGGCCTGGCGCTCCTTTCCACGATGTATGGTTTTTCCAAACTTCCCTCTGTTTACGCCGGAGCGTTAGTCGCTGTCGGTTTGGCAGGAGTTGTTGTTTTTGTAATCTATGAGATGCGTGTTAAATATCCGTTAATTGATATAAACCTGTTTCGTTATAACACGGTATTTGCTTTTTCCAACTTAGCCGCTTTGATAAATTATGCGGCGACTTTTGCGGTGAGTTTTCTATTAAGCCTGTATCTGCAAAAAATTCGCGGGTTTTCTCCGCAGGATACCGGATTCATATTGATTTCACAGCCGATAGTACAGGCGATATTTTCGCCGGTTGCCGGGCGGCTTTCCGACAGGATTGAACCTCGAACTGTCGCCTCGGCAGGTATGGCGATGACTTTGATCGGACTGATTCTGCTGGTGTTTCTAAATATCGAAACCAGTCTGATTTATGTTATTTCATGCCTGGTGTTTCTCGGGTTCGGATTTGCGCTTTTTTCATCGCCCAACACAAACGCAATCATGAGTTCGGTCGGCCGGCGTTTCTATGGAGTATCTGCCGCTGTGGTCGGCACAATGCGGCAGGTGGGTATGATGGTATCGATGGGGATCGTCATGATGATTCTGGCTTTGCTTCTTGGACAGGCGGAAATCGGTTTGGAAAATAAGGCGGCATTTATCAGGTGTATAAAAATCGCATTTTCAGTATTTGCGGTGATGTGCTTCGGCGGGATATTCGCCTCGCTGGCAAGAGGAAAGATGAACCGCAAGTAGAGAGCGTGTCAGTGTGCACCGGCTTCAAAGAAAAAGTATGAGATGTTGTATTTTTTGCTTGCGGTTGGAATTCGCTCATGGTATAATTTTTAAAGTTAGGTTTGAGAACGGCGATTTATACATGTGTGTTACAGGAAGTACTTAATGGCAATGAATACAATATTTCTTTTTAAGTAAACTAATTATAATCATTGTGGCTTAAACTAACTTTAGCTGGAAAAAATAAAAATGCCCAACTTAAATAACATTGAAGAATGGCAAAAATCACTAGTGCTATGTCAACCACATATTGTTGGATATAACCTCTTTAGTTTAATCCTGGCATTTTCATTAGTAAAGCGCCAATCAACCTTTGCCTCTGTTTCGTTTCGCTGTGTTTGCCAAGCGGC
>Ga0114922_10000383_pt1 | contig 42484 bp, 32 predicted proteins | sample AartaG_FD_100975 | JGI IMG/M metagenome (GOLD analysis project Ga0114922, IMG submission 100975) | Deep subsurface microbial communities from Aarhus Bay to uncover new lineages of life (NeLLi) - Aarhus_00045 metaG | ecosystem: Environmental > Aquatic > Marine > Oceanic > Sediment | place... | reverse complement strand
TTTTATATCTTGCTCTGTGGGTCCGGCCCGGTGTGAGTTGGCGCTGAAGGGTTCAACCGTGTCAACACCATGATTGATAAAATGCCGGCCACAGGCCATCGCAACCCAGGTATCACCGGCACCAACCATATGTGTGCTGGCATGGAAGGCGAAAATCAGCATTGCCAGCCAACCCAGAACCATCGGCCAGCCTGATAAAGCGATACGTCTTCTTTTTTCTATTGCCTCAGCCATTTCTCTATTCTATTCAATCCTTTGGTAATTTGTTCAAGCGAACGGGCTAAACTTGAAAGCGAAATATTCAGCTGTTGATGTAATAAAGAGCAGGCAAAAGTAGACCTGCTAAAATCAAAAGCATCCAAACTGCAGATACGGAAATCCCCACAATAGCATATACCTTTCCTACTAATTGCCCTTGGCTGTTTTCTATCTGCGTGAGCGATTTCGTCCCTAATACGAGCCCTAATATCCATGCTAGGCCGCAGGAAAAGAGCGTTATTGTGTAGGGACCTGATATAATTAAATTGTGAAATGATAAAAATGATACTATCCACATGGCCCCCAACAGAAAAGGACCTGATATCCCAAACACCACAGACATAATGGCCAGTAAGGAAGTTCTCGTTTCTTGAGCCTGTAAGTCTGTATCTTTTTCACTTATACCTTCTTCCTTTCCCATCTTTTCTTCCCTCAACTGACATTTACCACAGAACATGAAATGTAGGTTTCAGGCTAACGAAGCATACCACTGTTCAATTTTTTTGTCCAGGTTCATTTTGACTTGACCGTTGGCCACCGTAAACAACGTAGCCTGACGTCCATGGCACACGCATTGTTCTGGTCCGTCATTATGTAGTGTGTGAAACTGTCGTTTAGGTCTGCCGGTTTATCGTTTAGGTCTATTGTCTTATCGTTCAGGTCTATTATCAACGTCTTTGATGGCACAGATGGCCCATAATTGGGCAAAAATATTAAGGCCAAAATCAAGACCACAACGGCCGCCGCCCCAAAACCCCAGGCTCCAAGCCGCCATTGAACTGGATATGTTGGCGCCACTCTTGGCTGTCTTTCAGGAATGCCGGCAAAAAGCTTTGCTCTAAGAGACTGGGGAACTTGCAGCTCCGAGAGAGACTGCAACTTCGCCTCCAGTGACTTCAATGTTATATTTTCCCAATCCTGTTCTTTATTTTCTGTCATGATTATACCCTACCAGTTAAAAATGCCCTTAGTCTTTTTAGTGCTCGGTTTGTCCGCCACTTAATGGTACCAGCGGGTTCATCTAATACCTCAGCCATTTGGCGAAAGCTAAGACCCTGAATGTAGTGCAACACGATCACAAGATATTCAGACGAGCCTAACCGATGCATCGCTTTGTACAAAAAACGTGACTGTTCATCAGCCATGGTTTGATAAAAAGGGTCCAAAGTTTGCGGTGCATCACGTTTCTTGTCTTTCAATTCAGCCATCAAAGTAGTATTGCGTCCGAGTTTACGCCTTGAGTCAATAAATTTGTTGTAAGCAATCCGGTGCAGCCATGTTCCCAACGATGCGCGACCTTTGTAATTTCCTATGCTGGCCCAGGCCGAGACGAAAGTCTCTTGGGTCAGGTCCTCGGCCAGGTCTGCATGCCCGGTCAAGTAGGCCATAAAACGGTAAATTTGCTTGTAGTGTTGACATACTACCGCCTCATATGCCTGTCGCCGCCCTTCACGGAGATCCTTTAAATTCTGCCGCTGAGATCTATGTTGCACTCATATCTCCAAAACTGACCGTAGACTTTCATCCTTCGACTAACTACCGTAATTAGACGCTTTATCACTTACAGATGTTAGTGATAAAATAAAAAAGTCCAAAAAGGTGTACGGTGAAACGTAGTGAAATCGCCGCCTTGGCGAATAAACCAGAGCATTTTCGCTCTTATTGCTTCAGCCATTTTTCTATTCTATTTAATCCTTCAGTAATTTGTTCAAGTGAGCAGGCAAAACTCAGACGCACGTTTTCGTCACAGCCGAACGGAAGGCCCGGAACAAGAGCAACATTCGCCTGTTCCAGAAGTGCCTTAGCGAAATCCGTACTGCCGTTGATCTTTGTACCATTAATAATTCGGCCATAATGGCTTGAAACATCAGGAAAACAGTAAAAAGCTCCGGTAGACTCGGTACAAACGACACCCTTGATGCTGTTCAGCCGATCGGCCATATACTTGCCTCGACGCTCGAATTCTACCCTCATATTCTCTATGGCCTCGGCGGCAGGTTCCCCCAATGCCTCTATCGCCGCATATTGGCCAAACGTTACTGGATTTGAAGTCATATGGGACTGCAGACGCCCCATAGCCTCTATTACCTCCAGGGGCCCCGCCGTATAGCCCAAACGCCAGCCTGTCATAGAAAAAGCCTTGCTGAAACCATTGAGAGTAAGGGTCCTGTTATAGGCATCTTCGCTCAGTGAGGCAAAGCTGACAAACTTCGTATTGCCATATATGAGCTTTTCGTATATTTCATCTGAAAGCACAATCACATTAGTGCCTTCGAGAACTTTTGCAAGACCCGACAGTTCATCTGGTGTATAGGTGAAGCCGCCAGGATTGTTGGGTGAATTGATGACCACCATAGCAGTTTTATCTGTGATAGCCTTTCTTAATTGTTCATCGGTCATTTTGTAGCTGTTGGCCCTGTCAGTTTGAACTATTACCGGTACTGCTCCGGCAAGCTTTATTGTTTCCGGATACGTCACCCAGTATGGTGCTGGCAGGATAACCTCATCGCCCGGGTCGAGAACCGCCTGCATTGCTTCGTAGAGAGAGTGCTTGCCACCGATGTTAACGATGACTTGCTCCGGCGTATATTCCAGACCGTTTTCCCTGCGGAGCTTCTCGGCGATGACTGTTTTTAGCTCGATTATTCCCGCCGCTGCCGTATATTTTGTTTTGCCAGCCCTCAGAGCTGCAATAGCAGCATCCTTTATGTAGTCCGGCGTATCAAAGTCCGGCGCTCCTGCGCCAAAACCAATGACATCCACACCCTGTGCTTTTAGTTCCTGCGCCCGTGCAGTGACAGCTATCGTTGCCGAGGGCGGAACATCCTGAGCTCGTCTACTGATTTTCATTCTTTTCGTACCTCTTAAAATTCACGTTCTTTTGTACAAAAACGACATTAAAAACTAAACGTGACGGCAGGTCAAGAAAATTGGTGAAATTACACATTAGGCACTTCGTGAGCGCGCATAATTCGACGCTTATTTCCTCAAGCAGTCAGTTCCTGGGGCAAGATTAGGCACAGATTGGACCGAAAGGACTCTTTAATTCGCAGTACGGTCTGCTAAGGCTAACTGGAATGCTCCCCCCATCATTGTTGGCTTAAAATGAATGTCGAGATACTTGTGGGACACCATATAAGTGTCGAAAGCAAATTTTGACCTTCACTTGGCGGTAACCACGTGGCGTTCGAGAACGCTTTCGATCTTCTCAATCAGCTCGCTCAAGTCAAAAGGCTTAACAACATAATCCTCGATGCCACACGTCTTTGCCCGCACAATATCCTGCCGCTGGCTTCGCGCAGTCAGCATTATAACTGCGCAGTCCTTACACTCCGGATGCTTCCTTAAAGCCTCAAGCATCTCAAGCCCATCCATAATTGGCATAATCACATCAAGCAGGACGATATCCGGCTTTTCCTGTACAGCCTTTTCCAAGCCTTCTCTGCCATTACCAGCGGTTACCATGCTGTACCCATTCATCTCAAGTCTGTCTTGAAGTGTCTGGACAAGGTCAGGCTCATCATCGACTATCAGTACCTTAGTCTTGTTAGTCTTGTTCTTTCGTCCGAAAAAATCAAACATATCTGCTCTCCCATGCTATCGCTTGACTTCTGGGTCGTTCTCCTACGCAAGTCAGCTATTTTTTCCGCCCTGCGCCCAGCTTCTACAATTCCTCTCATCCCACACGAATCGCACAGTCCGCTCCTGTCAACATCGGTAAAATCAGCCTCTAACTGAAGTTTTTTCCCGTCCACCTCCTTACAATTTCCCCTGCTTCCAGGGCAGATTCGTCGAAATAACCGACTATCCCGGTAGTGCCTCGAAGGGACATATCAAGAAGGGCTGACGCCTAAATTTAATGGCTTGCCCATAGTAGCTCTTCAGCTACCAAACCAAGCCAAAAGTCACGTTCCATCAAACATCTTAGTTCCCAGGCGATTAATTTTCTCAGTTAGAGGGGAAAAACTCTAATCGTCTGGCAAGTTACCGGAGGTGGCGGCCGCGATGGCCGGTTCATCATTCGACTCCAACGCGCTAACCAAAGGCAAATATTTACTGATAGCTGCATACAACTTCCTGCTGTCGACCGGTTTCATGAGGAAACAGTCAAACTCGTTCTTGATATGACGGTCTCCATCATCGGATGGTGAAGCGGCGCTCAGGGCGATAACGGGTGTGGTTACTCCTTCTTTCTTTAACCTTTTCCTGGCTTCATAACCATTCATTTTGGGCATTTTGATATCCATTAGTATCAGGTCAAATGGCTCAGCTACCGCCTTGTCCACAGCCTGCGCCCCATCTTCTGCAACCGATACGCGCATACCCATTGCTTCCAGCAATAAGGACATAACCGTGCGATTTGAAGGCTGGTCTTCAGCCAGCAGGACATGCCCGACAAATTGCCGACGATATCGGGCATCAGATTCTTCACGTGGAGGAACCAATGGCTCACACCGCTCCAATAGTGGCTCCAACGCGACATCAACGCCTGCTGGTATTATCAGAGAAAACACCGAGCCTTCTCCTGGTTTGCTCGTTACTGATATCTTTCCGCCAAGAACCTTGACTAAATAACTGGTAATAGTCAGTCCCAGTCCGGGGCTGGTGAACTCACATTCATTTGCATCTTTGATTTGAGCAAACGGCTCAAAAATGATCTTCTGCTTGTCGATTGGGATACCGACGCCGCTGTCCACCACATCGAAACGGATAAAAGGCTTGTCCTCGCGATCTTCGAGGGAAATCTTCAGATGTACGTAACCTTTATCTGTGAACTTAACGGCGTTACTTGCCAGGCTGGTCACGCACTGACACAGCCGGACAGGATCCGTACGTATGTTCGCAGGCAGGTCAGTACACTGGAATATCTCAAACTCCAACCCCTTTTTGTTAGCATAGGGCCGGACCAATGAGCCAATCTTCTCAAACAACTCACTAAAGGAGCAGATAATTGCATCGACATTAAGCTGACCAGACTCAATCCTGGAAAGTTCCAGAACATTGTCCACCAAAGATACCACACTCTGACCCGCGTGACAGATCTCATTTACATAGTCAGTCTGAGAATCCGTTAGTTCTTCGTACCGCAACAGCTCGCAGAACCCTATTATTGCATGTGAAAGAGTGCGAATTTGAAAGGCCATATTGGCTATAAAGCGGCTTTCGAACTTCACCGTTGCTTCCTTTTGTCTGCTTACCTGGCCGGTTTCCTTCCCAACGGAACTCCGGGAAACGTTCTTTGCCTTCTTAGACTTCATACAAACGCTCCTTTTGAAATTATCTAAATTTTCGGCTCATTCTACTCAGAATGAGCCGCCTGCTATTCATGTACAAGCTCGTTCTTTGCTGCCACATCATCGTGCAAGGAAAGCTGCAAGGTAGCTGTCTTGACTAACCAATGGCAGCAATACTGTAAATGTCGTACCGCTGCCAGGTTCGCTCTGGACCTCTATGCTGCCGCCGTGCATCTCGATTAATTCCTTCGCAATCGACAGGCCTAAGCCCGTGCCGTGGTCGCCCGGGCCAACCTGCTTTTCAATCTGGACAAAGCGGTTGAAAATCTTGTTTATGTTACTACTGTCAATGCCGGGACCATCATCTTCGACCTTTAAAGCCACCGCCGTATAAAGATTTTCTGCCCGCACGCTGATGTGGCCGCCCTCGGGCGTAAACTTTATAGCGTTACTAATAAGGTTAATCAGCGTCTGTTCTATCCTGTCACGGTCCGCATTGATGAGTAGCTCACAATCGGGCATATAGGCTTTTAACTCAATGCCTTTTTCGTCCGAGAGAACCGATAAAGCCTTCACCGTATCGGAAATCGCCGAGCAAAGGTCAAACTGAGCCAGGTGCAGCTTCATCCTTCCCGCCTCAATCTTCGATATATCGAGGAAGTTACTTATGATTCTTGCGAGCCTGTCGATAGTTGCGTTAGCCATTTCGAGACTTTCTCGCAGCCGCGGATTGACTCGGCCCATGACACCTGCCAGGGCATTGGAGACAATATTCTTGAATATACTCAGAGGAGTCCTTATTTCGTGCGAAACGGACGCGGCGAATTCGCTTTTTTGCCGCTCCTCCTCTCTGCGCTCTTCCTCAGCGCGCTTGCGCTCAGTAATGTCCTTGGCTATATGAACGGAACCTTGAATCTGGCCATCTTCGTCGAAGACGGGAGAGGTAGTTACCTCAATGTACATCCCCAACTGCTCGTGGTAGAATACTGCTGAACTCGGTTTTTTCGTTTTCAGTGTTTGAGCATGAGGGCAATTTGAAGTGTGGTGGTTTGGACATCGCTGTACATCGTGGCATCTCTTGCCAATAAGTTGCTGAGGTTCGACTCCGAGCGCATCGGATAAAGACCTGTTGACTCTTAGGATATTACCCTCTTTGTCCAGAATCGAAATGAAGTCGGTAATGGAGTCAAAGGTTGTTCTCCACTCCTGTGCCGCTTTTTTAAGTTTTTGCTCCGGCCGTTTGCGCTCTATGGCGTAGCGAATAGCCCGCATCAAACCGTCACCGGAGAACTTGCCTTTAACAAGATAATCCCCGGCGCCTTTTTCTATTGTCTGCAGACCCATTTTCTCATCAGGTAGCCCCGTCAACACAACAATGGCAACATTTGAATCCGTGCCGTGCACCTTCTGGACAGTGTCGAGTCCGTCACTATCTGGAAGATTCAAATCGAGCAGTACAACATCGTATTTATTGGTGTTCAGATGCTCTATCGCTTCGGACACAGTCCCCGCGGTTTGTATGTTAAATTGTACACTCGGGGAGAACCGGCTCAAAGACTTCGTTATCAGCCGGCGGTCAACTACATCGTCATCAACCAGCAAAAGATTAATCGCTTCGGAAACCATAGTAAATTTCCAGACGAACTCCGCTTAACTAATTACAAACCCAGATTTGCCTGGATTCGTGGCACAAACGTAACCTCTCGCGTATCTTCCCAGAATCACCAGTCTCAATCCCGTACTGTCACCCGTAACACTGGATCTCCAAAAGTGCCCCTCCCCAACACAGTTAATTTTAACCGTATATTAAAATTTGTCCCTGAGCTCGGTTAGGTCGTCCGTGTCCGCCTTGAAAGTCCTATAATTAGGTGGCGTTAATACAGTCGGCCCTAAAATTTATCGACACATCTGAACCGCGATTTAAGGAAAAAGACTTCCCGCATCGCATCTTTAAACGACAAACCTTTGGAATTTTTTGGGGAAATTTGTGAAAATAAAATCCTTGACGGGTGAGTTTTTGCTGCTACAATAATATGTTGAGGTGGTGAATCTGGCCCTCTGGTATTACCGGGCCATGTATTTCTACTCCCAAAATCAGGGATATCCTGATGAGGGGTCTATCTCAGAGTAACGACAAAGAGTTATTGTTCTGAGGATTTAGCCTATGCAGAGGTATAAATGTCCCAGGTGCGGTTATATATATGACCCGGAAGTCGGACGTCCCGACAAAGGGACCAAGCGGGGAATTGTATTTGAAGATTTGCCCGACAATTGGAGGTGTCCCGAGTGTGGTGAGAAGAAACGCAGTTGGCCGCCCTGGGTAAAGGTGAATCCCTCTTAGCCTTAAAATAACCTACGTACACAAATTCACAAGTTCAGCGCTAGCTAATTTGACCTGTCGTTAGGTTCCTGTAACATTTCCACCAACGGCAGTAAATCGTCTTTATGCGGTCTCGGTATTTCCAGCGGCGGATAGCCCTTAAGCTCATTAAACCTGTTCATCTGCTCTTCTGTCAAAGGCTCATCCTTATAGATATGCGGCGACAAAAACACAACCAACTCCGAATTGATTTCAACAGTTCTCGTGCTTCGGAACAGAAAACCGACTATCGGCAGGTCGCCAAGGAATGGAATCTGGTCCACAAGTTCGGTTGTTACCTTTTGACGCAGCCCCCCTATAGCGACTACTTGCCCGTCTTCGAGCAAAAGTGAAGTGTTGGCAATTCTCGCGGCAACTACCGGCACGCCTGTTTCACTGGCCCCCGTTTCGACCTTTTGTTCAGTATCAACCTGCAGGAAAATTTCATTATCCTCTGTGAGTGTCGCCGTAACCTTCAAGGTGACGCCAACATCTTTAAAGGAAGTTGCTGACAACTGGCCGCCTTCCGAGGTTTGTATAAGCTCATTAAAAGGTATTTCATCTACAGCCCTTATCTCCGCTTTTCTGCCGCTAACCACCATAACCTTCGGGCTGGCAATTATCTCAAGATTTGTTTTCTCCTGCAGCAAGTGCACAATATTGCGGACGGTGCCGCTGATAAGCGCAAAATCACCGCCGAAACCGGTAGTATTAAACGCTGTAGCATTGCCCGTAGTCACAGTGCTTTCAATTGTCGAGCCCAGCCTGTCCGTAAGATTCTGCCTGTAACTTATATCATAAAGCTCATCAGAGAGAATGTCCCAGTTGACGCCTATTTGAGTATCATCCTTAAGTTGAACATCGACAATAACCACCTCCACAACAATCTGTCGAGGGGTTCTGTCTGCCTGTCGAGCCTGTTCGATAATTTTTTCCAGATTTTTCTTATTATCCGAAATAATCAGCGAGTTGCTTTTTGCGTCGACCGCGATAGCTCCATACCCCGACAGCATATTTTCAAGGGCGGTTTTGAGATTCTTGGCATCAAGGAACTTGAGCGTAACGGTCTCCACAAAAAGTTCTGGCGCAGCTTCTGCCGGCCTTTCAGATCGAAATACACGTTCAAACAGAGACTGTTTCTTTTCAGGGCCTATCTGTTCAAATGGGTTCTCACGGCCGATCTCATCCGCAACCACGCTTTCTATTTCCCCAGGCTGTGCCTGCGTATATTCATGCTCGAATGAAGTGGTTGCAAGTACGCAACACAGTAGCATCTTCAGACATAACAACTTATTCATTTGCGAAAATCTCCCTGTCAGCAATTATGTAAATTGTTATCATCATCTCGCACTCCAATGGGTCAGGCTTGTCACCAAAGGCAGATATCTTGAGCGAGCGGACAACCACTTTTTGGGGCCGGTTTGTCAGTTCAGAGAGAAAACTTATAATGTTGCCATAAGAGCCAACAAAACTAATAACCGCGCCATTCGCAACTATCTCCTTGTCACTCTCGGCAGAGGCCGACATATCACGCAGATTACCCGAAAGAAAGTTTATCGAAGAAACAATGCAATTTGCCGCATTGCAGACAGCTTCAATATTACTAAAGAATCTTTTTGCCTCATAAGGAGTAAATAGTGCACTCTGAACACTTGCCAGCTCCGCCCTAAGTTTCTCAACTTCTTTCTTCTTTATTGCATCCTTTGTTTTAATGATTTTATTCTTCCTCTCTAAGTCGCACATCATAAGCTCATATTGTTGTGCGGCATGTAAATACTTGGTATGGGGCGCCACCATCCAGTTATACGCCGCCACGGCCACAATAATGACTATCGTCGCCGAAAAGGCAATCCTTGATGACCGACTCGACTTTGCAAGAGCATTCATCAGCATAGGTTACGTTCCTTCAAAACTGGTCAGTGAGCAGTCAATTGAGTACGACACTAATCCACCCTCACTTTCGTCTTTTTCCGCCTCGACCAAAGCGGCAGAGGCCATGTACTCGCTCTCGCCAAGCATATCCAAAAAAAGATGGACCACTTCATACGAAGTTGACCGTCCCCTTATTAGTATTTTTGAACTATCCTCACCGGATAAACTCGTTATCCAGAGCGACTGTGGTGTTCTGCTTCTGATATCCTCAAGAATCAGGTTCCAGTCGCCGCAGCGCTCCGAATGCAGAATTGCGTTTATCTTTTCAAGCCTCTCGCGAAGCCTCTCTGCCTGCTTAGATATCCTCTGCTGCTCAACTAAAAGGGCTTTCGTACCCATCAGTGATTTTCCTTCTTTCAGGCGGACAATAGTCTCGTCCGTTCTGTTCAGAATCGCACTCAATGCTCCTACAGCCAATATCATGACAATCAACACAACTGCCGCGATGTTGGCTGTTACCAGAGCGTACTTTTTTACACTCTTGATTTCTGCGCTTTCAGGAGGCACGAGATTTATTTTCAGCTTTGGCTGTGGCACATTCAGCAATCCCATAGCTAAACCAACCGCTACAAGCGAGGCTGGGGGTGTTTCAGAATCCGTAACCACCGGCGTATTCTCACTTGCACCTGTCTCTGAAACTACCTTTACCTCGAAATTGCCAAATTTCCTTCGCAGTGAATCGCTAATTTCATCGGCACCCTCACAACACCCGCGCAGGACAGTAATCAACCGCCAATTGTCCGACCTCTCACCAATTTCCATATCGTAGTACTGGATAATGGCACTTATTTCCTCAATAAATTGACCAAGACCCTCCCTGGATTGACAGACGTCTTCGGTGACATTTCTCTTGCGAATAAAATCCAAAGTCTGGTTTTGAAAAACAGTCAGGGTAATATCGGCACCATCGACGAGAGCAACCAGTACATTGGAATCGACGCTCGGCGCTATTTCTTTCTCATAAAGTGCCCTGGCACAAGCCATCTCGGCCGGTTCAACAGCCTCGACGTTTAAACCCGCCTCATTCAGCGGCTTAATCAGCCTGAGTACCTTTTCATTCTCCGCAGCAACGACAAGAACTCGCTTGCCTGCCGACCGGGACAGAGGGGACACGCCGCAATAGTCCAACAATATGTTTCGGGAAGGTAGCACCGCACAGTGTTTCACTTCTTTGCGCACGTACTGTCCTATATTGGATGGCAAATCCTCCGGCAGTTCCATAATCTGCGTAAGCACCGGTCGGGCAAACAACGAAACTACAGTCCGTTTGGCGCCTATTTTATAACGGTTTCTTAACGTTTTAATCGCTTTTGCCAGTATGGCCGGGTCTTTCACACTGCCGTTGCTTATCGCCCCGGCCGGGACAGGTTCACTTGCCGCTTCGACCAGCTTGACCCCATCTTTACTTTGCCTGACCAACGCCAGCTCAATCCTTTCATCTGAAATATACACCCCCAGCGATGTCCTGCTGAGCACATTCAGCGATGCCTTGTTAAGCGCATCCAGCGATGTCTTGGCAAGTATTCGTAATCGTTCCATACTTATCCGGCCTATTCATTGACCTTCATATTGTCTATTCTGATTATGTAAGGGCTGTTACCGTCACTTACCGTGATTTGGGCCTCAATAGTCGCAGTATAGCCCTGCCACGAAGTAACAGCCGCCGATATCGTCAGATTGTCGCTGTTGACATCCACGTCGTAATCTCCACCGCCGAATTTCTCCTCGCCTGCGAGTATCTCATCCTGAAAACCGTCTGTCCAGTTACGGTCCCAGCGAATCTGGGCCAGGGCGGCGTTAAGACCCGCCTCAGCAAGTGCCAGAGTCTGCGACGCGTAAACCCTGTGCTGCGTAAGCCGGATTTCAGACATATTTATCTGCAAAATACCTATCACCAGCGCTGACACCAGCGCTATCACAAATGTGCTAATTATCAGCACAGAACCCTTCTTTCGTGATACCAGTCTGTGCAACAGGTCCATCATCGGCTTTCCTCGCCTGCTATCAGTTTTCCGATACTCCACCTGATTCCCCCTGTATCATCACCATATCCCGGCAGCTACAGTATTTATAATATCGTTCACCACAGAGGCCGAGTTGCCTAATAACTCAAGTATTTTGCATCAAGCAGATTTTTAAAAAAACTTCGCACAAAATCGAAACTGCCGGCGGCTAAACTTATTCTTATCGGGCTCAAAACATATGAACCGCAGTGGCGAAAGCAGCCAAGCTCCCCCGTCCTATAACCCAAAAAATTTCGCCAAGGAATGTCCTAAAAAAACACCGTCCGCCTTTCCCGAAAACCTCAGGGCCGTACCGGCGAACCAATTGTCAATATGGTCGCGAACCCATCGTCCCTTTCGCCTTCATAAGCACAGAGGAAATGCGAATCATCCACCTTGGATAAAGCTGGATGTACCCCCTCAAAGTTATCATGGATATAGTCCGTCCCTGCAGCAACAGAGTCTGTCTGCGCGTCTACCGTCAACACCTTCGCCTTACCTATGTCACTTTCCGCTGGAAGTGTACCTGTGTATGCAAGCAGCCAATCGTCTCCCGTTATCCATTCCAGTGCAGGGTACTCACTCTGATATTTCTCAGACGTGTCATATTGAATCGTGGTCCCCTTGCCGATGGCCCACGTGCCAGTATTAACGGTAAGGATGAAGGCATAGCCTGTCTCACCCCAGCCCCTGTAGGCAGCAAGGTACCGGTTCCGGTTAATTTGTTGCAGCTCATTATGTTGCGCCTGTTGCGGATCAAACTGAAATATCCCGACTTCCCTGACAACGGTTTTCAATACGGTATCTACCGTAAGGACGGAGGAAAGGCCCCCATTCGCGGCGGAATAGGTACAGAGATGATGCGTGTCGTCTATATTAGCCAGGGCAGGATTTCCGCCGTCGTTTACATCAGATATATACGTGCTTCCACAGGTGATCGTCCTGGTAGGAACATCGACCGTCAGTACCTTTGTAAACAGGCCTCCAACCGCAGGGGTGACTTTGCCCTGGTAGGCGCACAGGAAATCGGTAGAGCTTGCCTGGCTCAGAGCGGGGCCCCCACAATCCTGCGTGTCAAACTCAAACGGTGTCCCCGTGCTAATTGTCCACGTGGCAGGATTGACGGTCAGGATTACGGCATAGCCATCACCCTTGTCTCCGCCATAAGCACAGAGATAATTTGTGGCATCGATACGCTTCAGGTCGGGGCCTCCACAGGCCTTAGCGTCGAAAACAATTGGTGTTCCATTACTAATCGTCCAGTTACCGGTATCTACGATTAAGACCACCGCCTTGCCCTGTCCAGTGGCACCTCCTGCTCCCTTATAAACGCAAAGATGATGGCCGGCATCTATCCCACACAGTACGGGGTTTTGTCCATTACCAATATCAAACTCAAACTCAGCACCCGGCTCTTCCGTTACGGCCTCGCCGGCGCCGGCACCGAGGGCATTGGTACGCAGATAGGCCTGGGCGATAAAGCCCTGGTCTCTGCCCAACGCAGCGGAATTGGTAAATGTCGATTGGACTTTCACGCTGCGAATCTGGTTGACATCCGTTATGGGCGTATCCAGGTCACATGCGTCATAACAGGCAAATTGCAGTTGACTTACCGGTCCGGCCAATTCCGATAGATTCCCAACAGGGCCGAACTGGACAAGATTGCCCGCGCCGACTTCATACCGCATCGTATTGCCATCGTTGTCTTCAAACTCAACGTAACCCGTTATCTCGCTAAAGTCACTTACCGCTGTTACCTTATTGGCCTGGGTTAAATTGAAGGTGATATGGTCCATCAACACCCGGCCGTTCTGAATGGCTTCAACTGTCTTCCTTTTCGAACCCCAGCTGTTCTGAATGGCCCGTATCTGAGGCACTACGGCGGCGAAGACTATCACCAAAATAGCCATCGCCACCAGTATCTCAACAAGTGTCATCCCAAACCGTCGCGTGTTTCTGCTTTTCCAGTACACCACAAGCTCAGTCCTTACACAATCACTAATATCCCTGTCCCGCTTTAAGCACAAAAAATCAGGGAGTCATAAAACAAAATTCATCGCGTCCCATAACGCTACCACCTTCTGGCGATAAGCGTCTTTAGAGTGACCTCCACTTCACCGCCCTCCAGCACACCATTGCTGTTTTCGTCATAGCCTACGGAAACCACAATCGACCTCAGGTCCACACCGGCAGACGTATCAGCAAGCCTGCAAAGATACGCGCCGTCAACGGACGAAGATGGGTCGTTAAAATCAAGACTGTAGTTGTAGATTGACCTGCCTCGAATGTCCTCGAGCTTCGCTTCGGCGAGCGTCAAGCTGCGCATCCTGCGCTCAACCTTTATATCCAGCGCGTGCGCACTGGTCAGGCCCTTAAGAATCGGAACCATCACAAGGGTCAGCAGCATCGCCGCTACCAGGACCTCCGTAAGAGTAAATCCTTTACACGCTTTGCTTTTTTGGGCTTTTACAATCATAATCAGTTATCAATACACTTTACTGCACCGGTTGCGGAAACGACGGTTACGGTAAAACTCTTTCCTTCTGCGGAGACCGTCAGCTGAGTGTCGCTTCCGGCCAATAGATTACCCAGCGGTCCGAACTTGAACCTCTTGCCTCCTGTACAGCTAACATCTGAATCAATGCTGTATGAATCCACTATTTCACTTGTGTTAAGATTCTCTATCTCATAGCCGTTATATGGGCTGGACCCCGACATACTCAGGCCGTAGCCGTCCACATTTACCGCGGCATTGCAGATGGCCAATCGGCGAGTCAGCTTCAAATCGGTGGCAATCTTCCTCGCCGCCGCGTCAGCCTTCTGGCGCCGCAACGTGGCAAACTGCATCCTCGGCACCGCAACAACAGCCATTACGGCAAGAATCAGAACAATCACAACCAGTTCGGCTAAACTAAATGCCTTTCTATTCCTTGTCATAGTTCTTACCATCAATACACAACAAGGATGGCCACCAAAATGCAGTGGCCATCCTTGCTCTATTTCGTTCCACGGAAATCACACACACCCTTGCAAAAAAAGCCCCCACAGTCTCTGCGAAAAGCACTCTGCTAAGTTTTTTTTACAAAAGGCGACAACCTGTATTAGTGGGCATGCGGCGTAACGTGACCGTTGGCGCCCAGAACATATGCACTGCCGTCAAAGGGGCATACAGGGGAACCGTCCGGGAAATAGTTTGGATCGGTGATTACGTCTGTCAGCACCGCAGGTGCCGAGCCTGTATTGGCCGTGTAAAGTTCGATCTGGCCGTTCATAATGTCAATGTTTGTATCACAGGCCTTTCTCTTGGCATTCGAGGCGCTGGCGCCTATTCTCGGCACCGCAATCGCCGCCAGGGCCGCCAGAATCAAAACCACAATCAGCAACTCAACCAGTGTGAAACCTTTATTCTTTCTCACCATTTTACGTTCCTCTCGAAAACAGTTACATTCTGCAAACTTGAAACCAGTTATCGACACAATTAACGAGTCACTTTCCTTTTTTTAGTTCCGATAAGTGCTTTTTATCCTTCTCTTCGTACATCCTCAACAAAGGTCCCGAGACCCTCCGATAAAACAACATAAACTGCTTGGCCTGTCTGTAATTATTGGGTTTTATTAAAAGTAGTTCTAACTGCGACGCGCCCAGAAAAATTTTAGACGAACACTCCAACCGCTGTCCCCTTATATAAAATATACCCCATTTTTTAAATAAAGAGGGCTAAAACAAAAAAATTTTCAATATTCCCCATCGTGGCATAGTAATGCCCCTGATAAGCGCCAAGTTGCTTTTGTCCTGCAGTTCCGATAAATGATGCTTCTTAACTTCCCAAGTCACTCCACGTGAGCCATATAGTCAAACAGAGGCAGATACACACCCACCAGGATAAAGCCGACAATCGTACCCATAACAATCGTTAGTGCCGGTTCAAGCTTCACAAGCAAGGTGCTGATGCTTCTGTTTATATCCTTGTCAAGAAAATCCACGCCTTTATTGAGCATTTCAGGCAGCACTCCCGCCTCTTCTCCCGCAGAGGCAAGCTGTATGACCATTGGTGGAAAAATCTCATGCTCACTCATCGCCTCAGTGACCGTACTTCCTGTCTCGAGTCTTTCCTGCAACTTTGTGCCGATGTCCTTAACCGTTTGGTTATTCGCGACCACACCTGCAATCTCAAGCGCGTCAATATACGAAACGCCCGCTGAACCCAGCATCGCAAAGGTTCGAATGAACCGTGACAGTACTAACATCACGTTGAGTTTTCCAAAAACGGGCATCTTAAGCTTGAAAGCATGCCACCGGGCAAGGGTCCTGGGATTCTTTGAAAATCTTCGCCCTAATAACACACAGCCAAAAACAATAACCAGCAGAAACAACCAACATTCTCTGACGAACACGCTAATATCTAATAGGGCTTGTGTCGGGCCAGGCAAGTTTACATGCAGTTGCTGGTATACCTTGGAAAATACCGGAATAACAAATATTATCAGGTAGGTTACAATCAGAAGGCACATAACACCAACAACAACCGGATACGCGAAGGCTGATTTGACCTGCTTCTTCAAATCGTTCTGTTTCTCCAGATAAACCGCTGCCATTTCAAGTGTGTGTGACAGTTTGCCTCCGGACTCACCAGCCTCGACCATCCCCAAAAAAAAATCAGAAAACACATCTCTGTATTTACCAAAAGCTTCCCTTAAGGTCGAGCCGGTCTCAACATGCTGTCGGATATCTGCGATTCTGTCTTTGAACGGGAGATTCTCCGTCTGTTCCTCCAGAACCTGCAGGCACCGGTCAATCGACAATCCGGCAGAGCACATCCCGGCGAATCGGTGCGCAAAGCCGACCACCTCACTTTGTTTAATCTTACGCTTGGCGCCTCCGGAGGGCTTTTTCCGGCGGGCCTTCACAAGAGCGTAGCCCAGTCTTCCCAGCTCCTCGCGCAGCGCAGCAAGGCTGTCAATGTCGTGGTATACCCCCGAGAATATGTTTCCGTCCTCGTCCCTTGCTTTGTATTCAAACACCGCCATTATCTCTGCTCCATGTCCACGACGCGCGGTAGTTCCTCAAGGGTCGTGGCACCGCCAAGTACTTCCTCAATGCCGCTTTCCCTCAAAGTCCTCATTCCTTCCTTGCCCGCCTGTGTCCTGATTTCATCGTCACCGCAACCTGCAACAATCATCCTCCTTATTTCAGGCGTGATGCTCAGTATCTCATAGATCGCCTTTCTTCCGTAATAACCTGTATGATAGCAGGCGTTACAACCCTTGCTGCGGTGAAGTGTAATGTCCTTATTTGGCGGGCCCTGCAAAAAGCTAAGTTCTTCCTGTGACGGCTGGTACGTCTGCTTGCACTTGCCACAGCAGGTGCGCACAAGCCTTTGGGCCACAGCTCCCAACAGAGCGGAAGCCACCAAAAACGGCTGTACGCCAAGGTTAACCAGACGTGACACGGCGCCGACGGCGTCATTTGTGTGCAGCGTACTAAGAACAAGGTGACCCGTCAGAGCCGCGCTTATCGCGATTTCTGCCGTCTCAAGGTCTCGAATTTCACCCACGAAAATAATGTCGGGGTCCTGCCTTACTATACTTCGCAGTCCGTTGGCAAAGGTCATCCCCGCAATCGGATTTACCTGAACCTGCGTGACCCCGTTCAGGCGATACTCGACCGGGTCCTCAACCGTGACGATATTTTTCTCTGGGGTGTTTAAACTCTGCAAAACTGAATACAGCGTAGTGGTTTTGCCGCTGCCCGTAGGTCCGGTTAATAATATCATTCCGTACGGATTGCTTATCAGGTCTTTGAGTTTTTTGCTGTCGGCGGCTGAAGTGACTATATCGTCAAAGGCCCAGAGTCCTGCACTCTTGTCCAGGATTCTCATGACTATCTTTTCTCCCCCCACAGAGGGAAGCGACGATACCCTCAAGTCATATTCTTTATCATGAAACTGCACAGTCAAATGCCCATCCTGAGGCATCCTGTGCTCTGAAATATCCATATCTGTAAGGATTTTAATATGCGAGATGACTCCCTGCTGAACTGAAGAGGGAATTTCTATCGCATCATGCAGAATACCGTCGACCCTGTAGCGCACCCTGACATCGTACTCCTGCGGCTCAATATGAATATCGCTGGCTCGACCGTCAATCGCACCGTTGATTATGGAAGAGACAAGCCTTGTAACGGGGGCGTCGGCAACATTTGACGATTTAAATTTGGCCCTGCCATGCGGTGACTTCTCAGAGGGCGATTGTTTCAGCCGCAACGAGACTATGTCCTGACGGGTGACGTTTCCAACATTGAAGTGGTACATTACTGCCTGTCTTATCGCGCTGCCGGTAGCATAAAGCGGCACAACCTGGCAGCCCGTCTTGGCTTCAATCTGGTCACGAACCGCCAAATTCAGAGGAGATGCCATCGCAATGTAAAGTTTGTTACCCTCCTTCTTGACGGGAATCAGATTATGCTTGTTGACGGTCTCGTAAGAGACCATTTGTGCCGCCATCGGGTCTATCATCTCCGGCGAAAGCGTTACAAATTCGACCCCGTTACTGAACAAAATGACCTTGGTCAGCGCATCATCGCCAACAAGCTCATCCTCTTTCAGTATGTCGACTACGCTCCGTCCGGTATCCTGCTGTTTCTTGATTACACCTTGCAGAATATCCTCACCGAGGATGTTTTCCTTCGTAAGGAATGAGATTATTTCAGCCTCGTCCTGCATTATTAAGAACTGTCCTCAAAAAGCAACCGCATTTTTAGCACTCGTATCGACATCTGAGCGAGTCAACTTAAGCGATAGAAACAGACCTGCTTTTCGAAAAAAGTGTCGGATAAACTCAAGGACCGATAATAAACAGGCGGCGTCATTTAAGCGGCTAAGTGGTATGAAAAAGCTAAAGACCAAATTAAGTTCGCTTCAAAAATACTCGATAACGATTAGTAAACGATATATTGTGACAAACATAAATCTCGGATTTGCTGGCAGGATTGGCTACCGAAGATAACCTAACTTAAGCAAACTGTAAGCACTATGGAACACGAGCGCTCTAATTCATCGACCACATGCACTCGTCAGGGACAAACTGCAGACGCAACACTTCAGTTTCTGCAAGCCCTATCGCTGTCGAACTTGACGGTGGATAACCAAAGGCAGTCTTTAAAGACCGCACTCCATGTCATTGCCGAACGGTTCTCCGCAGATAACGGGTATATCCTCTCAAAGAGTGATGATATCGACCAGTTAGAGCCCCTCGCGAGTGTTCACAAAGATGGTGAAACCGAACCGGCCGATACGTTCAGCAATGCCGTGATAGAAAAGGTTCTGCAAACCGACAAGGCGATTTTAGTAAAAGATGCAATGAATAACAAAGACTTCCCTGGAGACCCCAATCTTCAGAGATTCAATGTAAAAGCAGTTATGTGTGCGCCAATCAGCACAAGCCGTGCGCCAACCGGCGTAATTTACCTGGACAGTTCACAGCAACAGTGTGACTGGGCCGAACAAGATTTAGAACTTCTTCAGTTTGTAGCCCGGTACACACAACTGGCCCTGGAAGCTGTCCGGGCAGAGCACCAAGCCGCCAAAAATCAGCGGTTGATGACAGCGGGACAGGCATCCCTAAAGATCTCACATTCAGTTAAGAACATAATACAGTTGGTCTCGGGAGCCGCTGAGGTCATAGATTTCGGCCTGCGAACCAACGAGATTCATCGGGTTAAGCGCAGTTGGAGCATACTAAAACCCAATCTCGAAAGGGTCAAAAAATTCATGCTCGATATGCTCGACTTCAGCAGAGAAAGACACCTCGAATTGGGACCATGTGAATTCAACGCCGTTATACAGAGCGCCATCGAATCGCTTAACTCTCAACTCAAACAAAAAAAGACCAAGCTTCATATCCGCATCGACCAGCAGATTCCCGTCATCGAACTGGATGGCGAGCGTATACACGAAATGGCCGCGAACCTTATACTAAATGCCATAGACATAGTGGACGAGGAAACTGGCGTCGTATCCGTCGAAACCAAATACCTCAAGGAGCAAAATGCAGTTCAACTCAGCGTAACCGACAACGGACCCGGCATCAGCGAAGAAGCTAAGGAAAAAATATTCCAGCCTTTTGAGTCCTCCAAAAATAAACTCGGCACAGGTCTCGGCCTGGCAATAGCCAAACAAATCATAGAACAGCACAATGCCGAAATCCAAATCGAATCAGAAATAGGCAAAGGCAGCACATTCAAAGTTATCCTGCCGGCAAAAGTCGTAGGCCAGGACCAATCACAGCCGCCCACCGATTGAGACCTCCTTTCTGCTCATCTTCAAATCGTGTATCTTCCCCGTGTCAACACAACCCCACCCTAATTTTCTTGCAATAGCTCCCGGCCGGTTGTAACATTAACACATACTCGCGCCTGTAGCTCAATTGGATAGAGCGTCGGTCTACGGAACCGAAGGTTAGGGGTTCGAGCCCTCTCAGGCGTAGTTTTTTTCGGCGCCGATATATCTTTCCCGCCCCCCTGCAGCTTACAAAGCCCCCCAAAAGAAACCAACCTACCGCCCCGCCATTTCCTGAATTCCGTCAAGCAAACGTCAAAAATTGCCGAAAACCGACAACGGACAGCCTTACGGAAATACCACGTTGGAGGACACGTGCACAAATGATTGATTATGAACAAAACAGTCAATGGGCGCCAGGAGGGTGAATACCGAACGAACCAGGCATAATGCAGCAAGCACCAGGAAAGAAAAACAGTAGCAGGTCACCACAGGTTCTTCTATTGGGCCTGGCTGTTACCCTTGTGAGCTGCGCCGCCTACTATTTTTGGCCGGCGGCAAAAAGCATTCGCCCGGCTGCAGCGGCGCCCGAGTTGTCAAACAAAGAATTACCACTAACAGCCATAGTCTATTCTCAGGACAGTGCATTGGCCATAGTTGACGGCGAAATAGTGCATGAAGAAGACATGATAGAAGATGTAAAAGTCATTAAAATACACCCTGACACAGTTAAATTTGAACGGTCCGGCAGCAGGTGGAGTCAAAGTCTGCCCGGTGTCGAGGACGGTGTCCACTCCGGTCTCCCGATGCTGCTGGAGCTTGGTTCGCAGGGGTGTCCGCCGTGTAGGCGGATGATGCCTATATTGGACGAGTTGAGGGCCAGGTACACAGGTAAGTTTCAGGTCAGATATATTGACGTGTGGGAAAACAGAGCAGCAGGTCAGAAATATGGGGTCACAAAGATTCCGACTCAGATTTTTTTCGACAGAAACGGCACCGAACTGTTCCGCCATGTTGGTTTCTATTCCAAGAAAGATATCCTGGCTACGTGGAAGAAACTGGGCATCAAACTTTGACCCGGCAAGTCTTTCTAACATTAACGCACTTCATCAGAAACTAATCGCCCGACCGTTTACCGCGAATCATCTTATCTGCCGCAAAAATTCCCGACTTGTTTTTCTATTTCTAACCTTGGCCTCTAAACCGCAAGCCGAATATGATTTCTACTTGCGGCATCCTCGAGCAGCTAACATTTAGGCCGATAATGCTGTCGGCGTATTTCTTTCTGAATCCGCTGGCCATTTCAATTTGAGATTAAAGGCATATATTCAGGATAAAGCACGAATAGCGATAGAGCCGATAACCGCTCAAACTCCAGCTAAAGTGGGGGCTGGAATTTTACGACCATAAATTATGTGACTTGTTAGCACGGACTTAGTATGGCTCTTCATCCCACCTGAGGATGCCTGTTGTAGCCGGCAAGTGCCAGGAGCAACTGAGGGTATGTAAAACCGGGGTGGACTGTAGCAGGGAGGGTTTTCACAGGAGTCGCGAAAGTGAGTCTGCCTTGCTGTCGGTCCGAAGCGGCGGGCTTAAACGGTGATGTTTAGCAACTATTTGTAAGGAAATTCTATAATGCTTGGAACAAGAACGGTACCTGACAGCAAAGGCCACATCAAAATTCTTCTCGCCGCCTTAATCTGCGGTTCGGTTCTACTTACCGCCAACATTACCGCCGGCACAACCAACCCTGTCAGAGGTGATTACTCGTGCCAGGCACTAAGAGCTATGGCGAGGGTATATATGGCCTGTGGGGATTACACAAAGGCACAGCCACTTGCAGAACGAGCGCTTGACTTCGCAAAAAAAGCCGGCGCTTCTGACTCTGAATTGTGTTTGTGTCTCATCGACCTGGCCTACCTGTACAAGAATCAAGGCAAGCTTTCCGACGCGGAAAAGATGTGTAACCAGGGTCTGAAACTGCAGGAGAAAGTCTACAATAAAGACCATCCGTACGTCGCGTACACATTGCGCGTCCTGGGTTCGACTTATCAGGCCCAGAGCAAGTATCGAAGTGCCCTGCCTGTTCTGGACCGGGCCTTGACTATCATGAAAAATAATTACATGAAGGACGATCCTATCATAGCTCCATTCCAGGTTGATATTGCCAAATTGCTGGTCGCGCAAGGCAATTATTCAGAGGCGGAAAGCTACTATCAACAGGCGATGGAGTTAATCAACAAAAGCTATGGGCCGGACCACCTTTACACGGCGGGCGTGCTTGCCGGTATCGCCAGACTGTACGCACTGCAGGGCAGGTTCTTTGAGGCCGACGAATTGGTCAATCGAGCACTGGCTATGCAGAAACAAATCTACGGTCCCCAACACCATCTTCTGGCCCCGACTTGGTTAACAATGGCAGGAATTTGCCAGGCAAAGAAGGACTACACGCAGGCCGATAAGCTGCTTAACAAAGCGCTGGCCATAGTGCAGGACAAACGCGGCGCCGAACATCCGCTTACCGGCAAGATCTTAAGTATGCTCGGGGCGGCCCATATTTCGCAGGGAAGATACAAAGAAGCTGAGCTGGCCTGTACGCAGGCGGTGAAAGTCCTGGAAAGCTCACTCGGACCGGATAATGATTGCACGGCAATGGCCTTCAATAATCTGGCAAGACTGTATGTGCACCAGAGCAAATACCCTGAGGCTCAGGAACTCTGCACGAGGGCTTTGAAGACCCTGGAGAACATTTTTGACAGAAATCACCCAAATGTGGCGGATGTATTGGAGACGTTGGCCCAGCTGCACAAAAACGTCGGAAACGTGGCAAAGGCGACAGAACTACAGCAGCACATCGAAAGAATCCGCTCGCGTACTCAAATTGCTTATGAGCCAATCGCGAAAACCATTAACTGAGAGAAAATATCCGCTTGTGCTGACATAGCAAAAGCATGCCGGACCAACAGAGACCAGTCGGCAACCAATCACCTATTCTTCTTCAGATTGACCAGCCTCACTAATACGGCCCCCGCAGCGCCTAAGACCCCCAAACCCAGAAAAATGTAGAAAGGCATGGTAGTGGCAGTGGCGCCTGCAACCGACACATCCGTCCTGAAAGGCCCTGTCTCCTCGTTCGCATGCAAAGACTGTGGATTTTCAGAAGCGCGAAATTCGCTATCGTGGACCTTGCCGTGAGAGGGCATCAGGCCTGTCAGGCGTGCCTGGATATACGCGATGAGATTCACGTCACCGATTTGCTCTATAGATTTGCCGTACTTGTCCAGAGCAAACGCTAAGGAATTACTAATGGGCCAGCCCATCTCGTTATTTAAGATTCCGATGTATTCCACAAGGGCATCAAGCCATCGTGCCGCTGCAGCGTAGTGCGTGCCGTCATCGGTGTGACTGGCCAATGCTGCCGCAATCAGAGCCATCCGTTCATCGGAAATTGGCGCCTCCGGAGCGACAAACTCATTGACAACCTCTGCCAGGGCGGCAACACCATTTGGCTCCGCCAGAATTACTGCTGCGTCCTTCAGCCTTGCAGAGAGGTCACACGGCTGTATATCTGTTGAATAAGTAAAAGCGTTATCTATCGAAACCTGGTTCTCTCCATCCAGTTCAAGTTCATTAGCAAACCAATTCATCAGCGCAGGGCATCCACCTTCCTCGAATTCCTCCTCTTCGGCTGGCTGCCCTGCTTCTGTATAAAGAGGCGCTGCCTCAAAAAATATTTCCCCATCATCATTATTGCTTTTGGGCGGCACAGGTGGTTCCGGCGGCTCGGGTGGTTCGGGTGGCTCAGGCGGCGGGTCGACAGGCGGTTCATGTTTGCTGCCGCCGGCCATACCCTCACCTACACCGCGACCCTGGTTACCTGTCCAGGTGTTACCTACGCCATTGCCGCTATTGCCCTGGCCCCAGTGCCCATTGCCACTACCGCCGCCGGGGTTTCCGTCACCTTTTTTAGCGTGACCGCCGCCGTGGACTGGGTTGGGGCCTTTGGCGCCAATTGGGTCTGGTACAGGCAACGGCTCTGACAACGTATCGAGGTTTTCGATGGCACTGGAAAAGATATCACCGGCAGCAAGAACTATCCCCTTGCCCGATGGATGATTGACACCTTTATTCTTCAGTTGATTTATGGCGGAGCTGTTAGCCGGCATCGAGGCAATCTTAACAACAACGTTGCTGTTCGGCTTACCAAAAAACATCTTATTGCCACCACCTGATATAACGTGCACTTTTGGATTTGCTACCGAACCTGTATTAAAGCTTGTGGTGCCGATAGTACCCAAGCCTTGGTTTGCTCCTGAACTCGTGATGTTGGCCTTAGGACCGCCTGCCCCGACGGTAATCCCGACGGGGCTAAGCCCACCATTAGGGTGAATAAAAGCGCCCTGTCCATGCAGACTACCATGTGGATTAACCTGTGGACCAGCATGAGGATTGCCGTGAGGCTTTCCATGACCGAGTGCCTTCCCCTTCGGCCCGGCCTGTGTAGCTGAAGGTGATATGCTGAAAACCTTATAGCATACCACGAGCAGACAGCATAGCGCCAGATATAGCATGACCTGCCGAAAACAGTCTCTTATGGAAGATTTTCTCAAAAGGTTCATCGTCTTTACCCCCTTTTTTGTGCTAACAACACCCCTTTTTGAAGCACGAATAATCGTGCATATCTAATTACACCATTTTACCTATTTTGAACCTGAATGTCAATACTAAACTTTCCCACATTGACAAAAGTGGCCGATTTAGCTTTATTTGCGGTCAAGGTCCGATAGCTACGTATATCGTGAGGTCTTTTGGCCGACTCGGCGCATCCCGCTAAAACCTGGTTTTAATTCGACATGAAGATAATGCACACAAAGCTGGGGGCGAGCCCCCATCATACACATTCCCCCAACATCCGGAGACTTCTCCTTGACTATTGGCCAAGAAATCAGATATTAATATAAAAAGGTTCAGAATTGATGCGAATACACGTACTTTTACAATGACAGAGATACCAGATAATCCATATGATTTAGGGGCTTTGCGAAAAGATAATGACTTTTCTGAAGTGGTCCCGCGTAAGAAAAAAACAAGCTTGACAAAAATAATCCAGGAATGGTTAAACCGAAGAACAGTACTTATAGTTCCACATTTAAATTACGAGCTTAGTTTTATTTCTCCACCTATAGGACCTGGGCGTTATAAGAAAGTTGCAAATTTAATTCACCAAACAGAACTGGCTAAACCAACAGCAGCGGAAACAATTTCCTTGTGTTATGAAGCTTATCAAAAAGGCCAGAGTGAATTTTTGGAGGTAAGAGACATCTTGAAAAATAAGATGTCATGGTTAGACTTGTTACGTTTCCTATCTCCTGTACCCCTACCACCATCCTCCAAAAGTTATCTTCTGTTATGGATGTTTACTGGAAATTTATATTCTCCCAGAGGAGGAGCTTATATTCAGGACGACCCTCCAATTATTAACAAGAGAATTTCCATGACCAAGTCAGAGCTTGTTAAGAAATTAGAATTATCAGACACGTCCGTAAGATTTATTTCACCCGGTTATAAAACAGGAGAGCTGACTCCTTCTGAAATAGCAAAACATCCTTATATTAAAGGCTTAGCAACGCAAGAAGGAGCAGAAAAACTCGCAGAACTTGTTAAAGACCATTTCAAGGAATTTCATCTTTTGGGTCCCAGGAATTTTGACAACGAAATAGTAAGAGTTTCTGCGCTAAGATCTCGATTCAAAAAGCTATATCTTGATTGTGCTTGTTTTGGTTGGGCCCCCGGCTATGCTTTTGGAATAGATAAGCCGGCAAGGCAGACTCGCCAGGAAAGAACAACTTGCTAACAGGCCTTTAACAAATCCGCACCTGGTGTAAGCTGCTCATGTCGTGGCTGCAACAGCTAATGGATGACAAAGCGGGGGAAATAAAAAAGCTTGCCGTTGGGAAGATTCCCAACGGCAAGCATAATTAACCATAAGCGCTAGAGCGTCACAGCTATTAACCGCCAAGAGCTGCCAGGCGAGCCTCAACGTATGCAATGAGACTTGCGTTACCGGTATCGGTCGCAGGCCCAATGTACTTGTTTGCATACCCCGTTGACTCTTCAGCTGAGTATCCCATCTCTAAGGTCAGAATGCCGACGTACTCTACGAGAGCATCAGTCCATTCTCCGGCCGCGGCATAATACGTGCCATCATCAGTGTGGTCAGCGAATGCCGTAGCAATCGAAGCCATCTGCTCTTCGGATGGAGGTGCCGGCGTTGCAACAAACTCATTAACAACCTGCACCAAACCGGCCACACCTGTACCCTCGGCATCCTCCAGAATTGTGGCGGCGTCCTTGAGCCTCGCACACATCTCGCACGGCTGGATGTCCGTAGAATAGGCAAACGCATTGGCTACAGTGACCTCAATCTGGTCTTCTTCAATCCCAAGTTCTCCGGCCAGCCAGTTCATCAAAGCCGGGCAGCCGCCTTCGTCGAATCCTTGCTCTTCGGCTCGCTCGCCTGCCTCTGTATATAGAGGCGCGGGGGGATTCTCAAGGACCCAGGCACCGCCATCATCACCGCCGCCTTCTCCACGCCATACGTAATTGCCAAGAATCCAACTTTTACCTTCCGATTTCGGAAGCTTATCACGATCCCGGGCAAATACATAGGTGGGGCTTATTCGTGAGCAGACTTCAAGCCAATCGACATTACCGTTATCCAGAGATGTTTCAAATGCATCTCCAAATGTTACCGTATCGTATGCATCTACAACCATTACTGCTCCGTCCGGCAAATCAGCTACCGGCGAACCAACATGTACATCGCCTTCATAATCAAATGCTGGTAGATCTACGGGTACCCTGCTATTGCTGGCAAGATATATTGCAACATCAATCGGATCACCGCCAGGTCTGTTGGTCCTGTTGTAATTTGCGAAATCTACACCAGGACGATCATCAACAGAACCATCACCGTAGTATGTTCCTCTTGCAGTAAGTGTTCCATCAGGACCGAGCTTCAAGGCCTCCTCGCTCATAATCACAATTGCCGCCTTGCCGGTTTCGTATTCGCCTGCGGCAGCCGGAGGCGGTTGATCGTAGTCTTTCGGCAGATCCACGCCAATGCCTAACATGTGATCAGAAGTTCCGGTTATATCGACGTTAAGCGTATCACCGCCAAAGCCCGTGAATATCTTGCCGGTTTCAGCAATGATAGATATGCCTCCGTTTTCTACCGTTACATGGTCATCCAGCCTGATATCCTCATTTGCAAGCAGGTATAAACTGCCGTCCTTAGGTTTTTCCAGATAGCCTTTGGCTGTGACAGAACCGGTCTCAGCTGTAACATGCTGGTCGTCAGTGCTGATAAATTCTGTGTTGTTGTTCAGTAGAACATTGCTAAAAGCAGTAACGTCTCCGCCGAGAAACGTAGTATCATCGGACGAATAAATCTCGACATTCCCGCCGTAGGACTGGATGTCGTCCAAGACAACCACATCACCACTGAGCAGAGAAAAATCATAGTGATCACCAGCCCATATCTCCCGACCACCTTGTGCGCTTATAATTGTATCGTCCTGAGATTTGATATAACCACCAACGAAGATGCTGCCGTTCATCAGGTCGAGGTCAAGCCCATCATAAGTCAAAATTTCGTCGGTGCCTTCAGCCGTCAGGGTCACAGCACCATGTCCAGATCTAACATAGTCACCAATGAAAATGCTGCCGTTCATAAGGTCAAAGTCAAGACCGTCAGCAGTCAGGAATTCGCAGCCACCTTTGGCAGTCAGCTCCAAATCATATTTGGACTTAACATGGCCGCCGATTTTGATACTGCCGTTCATAACGTCAATATCAACGAGGTCGGCAGAGAGGATTTCTTTGCCGCCTTCAGCGGTCATTTTCACGCCACCGAGCCACGATTCAGCGTCGCCGCCGATTTTGATGCTGCCGTTCATCACGTCACCATCAAAGAGGTCAAGAGTTCCAATCTCGCTGCCGCCTTTGGCTGACAGGTTCATACTAAACATAGACGTAACATCGTCGCCGATTTTGATACTGCCGTTCATACCGTCAATATCAACCAGGTCACCAGCCAAAAGCTCGCCGCCACCTTCAGCGGTCATAGTCACGCTACCGAACAACGACTTAGCGTCGTCGCCGATTTTGATGCTGCCGTTCATGCCGTCAATATCAAATTTATCGACAGTTAAGATATCGCTGCCGCCTCTGGCCGACAGGTCCATATTAGACGTAGACGTAACATCGCCGCCGAATTTGATACTGCCATTCATGCCGTCAACATCCCATTCATCATAGGTCAAAATTTCGCTGCCGCCTTCAGCGGTCATGGTCACGCCATCCAGATACGATTTAGCATCGCCTCCAATCCAGATGCTGCCGTTCATGCCGTCAATATCATATTTATCAGCAGTTAAGATATCGCTGCCGCCTTTGGCCGACAGCTCCAAATGAAACATAGCCGTAACATCGTCGCCGATTTTGATACTACCGTTCATGCCGGCAACGTCCCATTCGTCACTGGTCAGGATTTCGCTGCCGCCTTCAGCGGTCATAGTCACGCTACCGAACAACGATCTGGCGTCATCGCCAATCAAGATGCTTCCATTCATGCCATCAACATCGATTCCGTCTTCGGTCAAGACCTCGCTGCCACCGTTAGCCGTCAGCAGCATATCTCTTTTGCTTGTAGCATCGCCGCCGATTTTGATGCTGCCGTCCATCAGGTCAATATCTACGTCATCATTAGTCAAATATTCACCGCCGCCTTCAGCGGTCATGGTCATCGCACCGTACCTCGATTTAGCGTCAGTGCCAATCTTGATACTGCCATTCATACCATCAAAATCAAGAGCATCAGGAAGAATAATGTCAAAACCTTCGCTGCCGCCAGTCGCGGTCATTAGCATGTCATATTTAGATTCAGCATAATCACCTATGCTAATGCTGCCGTTCATGAGAACCGTGCCAGGACCAATAAGAGTCACAGTTTCCAATACGTCACCGCCGTCAGCGCTCATTGTCATATTACCTCTTGTGGATTTAGCATACTCTCCTATGGAAATACTGCCATTCATCACTTCATTAGATAAGTCAAAAAGAACTAAAGATTTGTCGCCGCCAGACGCGGTCATTTCCATATCATATTTAGATTTAGCATAGCCTTCTATCTTGATGCTGCCATTCATAGAACCAGAAGCCAAAAATAATTCGTCATCGCCAGTGGCCGTCATCGTCATACTCCCGGCCGCATCGGCGTTGCCGCCAACATGGATGTTTTCACCTTCAACAAGCATATTACCCGCACCATTATCGCCTGTTGTAGTAAGGTTGTTATAAGCAGTAACACTACCTCCGGCATTGATTGTCATATCACTGTCAGAAGTAGTATCTCCGACGTCTTCATTGAGAGTAATATCATCGCCGGCATTCATCGTCATGGCACCGACTGATGAAACATTGCTCTTGAGCCTTATGTCATCATCCGCGTCAACATCCAATATGCCAAAAGATGTAACATCTCCATCAACGGTAACGTCATCTCCGGAAAGCGACATATTGCCGACGAGACTACCCGCGGCATAAAGGTCATCACCAGCGGTCATAGTCAGTGTTCCATCGGCTTGTGCACTTTCGCCTCCCGTCTCATAGACCTTAATATCGCCGCCTGCCGTGACAGTGATATTACCGCCGGAACTTTCCAGGGTGGTAAGTTTACCATAAACCTTAACATCATCACGAGAGCCACTTCCGGCATTTATCGCCATATGGCCGTTTGCTGTTACGTTGCCTTCGCTGGAAGAGGATTTACCGATAGTGATATCATCGGCGGCAGTTAATGTAATTGTGCTTTCGGACGAGGTGTTTCCAGAACTTCTATTGAGCTCAATGTTATCGCCGGCATTCATCGTCATGGCACCGACTGATGAAACATTTGCCTTGAGCTTGATGTCATCGTCAGCGTCAACATCCAGCGTGCCGTCAGATATAACATCTCCCTCAACAGTAACGTCATAACCGGAAAGCTCCATATTGCCGTAAAGTGCACCATCAACAGTCAAATCGCCGTCGTGATTATCATCACTGTCGGCGATAAGCGTCAGTGTGCCATCCGCACTTACCGACGTTGGTGTGCCATGAAGCGTAATATCCCTCTTGGCCACGGCCCTTAAGGACTCGATGCCCGAGATAGCCGTGGAGAAAATATCACCGGCAGCAAGAATTACTTTTCCGCCATCTGCCTCAATCGTGCCCGCGCCGGTGCCAAGTGACCCGCCGTTATCAACAACATGGTCGGCTGGAGTAGTCATTGCAACCTCAACCACGACATCACTGCCATCCCGGCCAAGATATACACTTTCACCCGCCGCCAGTACAACCGCGTTGTTTCGACCTGTTGCAACTATGGCGCCTTTGTTCGTAACGTTTTGACCTATTAGGGCTACCTGCTCGGCGTGGATTCCATGGTCCGTGCCTATGCCCTCATTTGTCACATCCCCTATCTGATTGCTGAAAGGGTTCTCTTCGGTTGCTGTGAATCTCTCAAATCGAAATTGCCCGTCCGCAACCATGAAGCTTCTGTCTCTGATGTCGATTGCGGAGCCGACAAAACTGCGGGCCTGAATATAAGATTCAGGGCCAAAAATAAGGCCTCGGGTGTTAACGATGAAAATATCACCCTGATTACCCAACAGTGAGCCATTAAATTGGGTCGCATCTCCCGCAATCACCCTGTTCAGTACGGCGAAGTTGCTGCCCCCCCCCTTGATAAATTCGAGGACTTCGCTTGTACTCGTATCCAGGTCGTCCCAGTGGAGTACTGCCCGGCCGGACGGCCCCATATCTACCGTCGTAGTGTCGGCGACGGCAGAGACGCCTCCAATTCCTGTACCAGCCACCTGACCGTTATACGCCGGTGTGGCCAGCGCAAGTGGTGCCGACGTGTTAAAAAACAAACAGCACACCAAAAACCACACTACCGCCTCCTTGAAACAATACTTTTTTGAAATTCTTCTTACATTTTCCATTTCCATCCCCTTATACAAAATAATTAGTTAAGTCCAAGATCCGTCTACACACTTGTATGTCCTTCCCGACTACACCGTCGGGCAAAATTCTTACCATCGCCACATAAAACCTGCATTCACCCTGCCTTTACCTGTCCTCGTCGCGTCTGTCGGTCCAAGTGGATATCCGTAATATACCACACCGGTGAAATGGTCTCCCAGTTCGACAATCGTGCCGGCGCCCACCGACATAAGCTCCTCACGTCCCTTCTCAGGCGAGACGGGGTGTCTTACCTTCGGTCTGCCATAGTCAAAGAAGACCAGTGGGGCCAGTTTTCTAACGAACGGCTCCGGAGACTCCTCTTGCATCTGCTTTTCCTCGGCAGTCATCAGGGACTCCTCGTATTTGACCAGGTCAAACTCATACTGGAAAGATGCCAGTACGCCGCCGTCGGCTACAAACTCATACTCATCATAGCCTCTGACAGAATACATTCCTCCGAAAGAGGTCATCTTCGCGGGAACCAGTCTTTCGTCTGAGCCTACCCATCGGAAAGAAGCGCTTACGCGCTGGACTTCATTTGGGTCAAGGTACTGGCTGTGAGCCGCCGCCGCACTGTAAATCGTAAAAAGCGATTCTGCGTCTGGCCGTGCATCTCTGAACTCGTCTCCCCCGGATTCGCCGCCCCAGCTCGCCCACCGGTCGAGTCTGATAGAACTATCTGATATATCATCTGAGCGATGCAGGTCAATCCCCGCTCCCCACAGCCAAAACTTCACATCAGATCCCAAAACGCTTGCAAATATCGAAGGATTAACCTTGCTCCTCGTGTGCTCCAGAGTACCCTTAACATCCAGGAACCAGCCATCGGTCTGCAAGAGGTTGTATCGCAGTACTCCGCCATAGAACGTGCCTCGCCCCAGGAAATCGAACACACCGGTCGCCGGGCTTATGTCAAATTCACTGTGTCCGCCATAAAGGTTCAGACGCAGCCGGGGCCCTGCCAGCGGAAAATCATAGCTGCCGTACAACGCATAATTATCCGCTATAGTGTTGTCCCACGGAGCCTGATAAATCGCGACAAATGTATCGTCTATACCAAGAAGGTTGGTATTGATAACCCCGATTCTTGGGTCCCACTGCCTTTCGTCCGTGCCGGAGTTATCCACCTGGATGAACCAATGCCACGGGTTTGCTTCGTAAATATCGTACGCCACGGCAAGCGTGTTCGGTTCTCGCCCTTTTGTTACGACCGCCGAAACATACCTGTCTGGGTTCAGATTAAGCAGGTTAATAAAATCGTCAAGCTCCTTCTGGTTTGCCACCTGTCCGACCTTCACAGGGGACCACTCCATAACAGCCGACGCCCGAAGGTATCCTTTTTCCGTTTCATTCTGATTGGGGTCATAGGTCGTCACCGTAACATCGGTAACCGTTGCCTCAAGGACACTCACCGGCAGAATTTCATCACGCAGCTCTACTCCTTCCCTGACCGCCTCGCTCGGCACATAAACATATATGCCGGCGTAATTCTTCTCCTGGTAAACGCTGAGAATGTACTGGGTAAGGCCCTGAATCGTTCGCGCGGATACCTGGCGAGTCCGGCCGGGGTCTAAAACCACATCGTGCAGAACCCTGAAATCATACAGGTAAGCGCTCTCAGCTTCCGCCAGCGGCTTGTCCGAAGCATTGAATATCAAAGGCATCCCGGCAAGCAACTCCTCTGTTGATATCAGGCTGTTGCCGCTGATACGCAACTCCCTCACGCTAAAACGCTGCGTAGTGTCTGTTGGTAAATCAATTTCTGAAATCTCCTCCTCCAGTTCAGCTTTCGCTTTCTCAAGCGATGCTCGCTTGGCCGCTTCAGCCGCCTCACGTTTCGCCCTGGCGGCTTCATCTCGCATCTCCTCAATCTGTTCTGCTTGGCCGATCTCCTCCTCCCCTAAGGCTGGCGTGGCAATCGTAAACCAAAATAAACACGCTGCCACCAAAGCAGAGACAATGCACACAGTCCCTATTATCCTTGTGCCACTTTCCATAATTATTCTCCTTAAATTGACCCGTAAATACTACCTCTTCAAATGACTCTGAAGTAAGATACTATACCTTTTACAAAGAGCTGACAAGGCCAAACTCGTCAATAGGCCAAAAATTACAAAAGTGCTTAAGGATCCCTCGCTCATATGCCATACTTAGGCGGACGTCCCTTCCACCTATTTGTAACAGTGCACTAACCTTCTAAATTTTAAGCTCAGAGCCCAAATACCGTCTTATCTTGGTCACAGGTTCTTCTTCCGGGTGTGAATCGCTGCCTCCAGCAAACAGGATAGTGCCAGCTACTAAGTTGTCTAGAATCTCAATTATATTGCTTTTAGTCTGTCCAGTCAAGGAAAAAATCTTGTCCCCGCACGAATTTTTCTCAACCGCAATCGCCTCAATATGAAATTCAACACAGCTTGGGTAGACCCTAAGTCCGATAAAAATCGGCCTTTACAGCACCCAAAAACATACTAATACCCTGTTCGCCAGACTAACTTGCTCTAACTAATGACACAAACCGCGAAGGCTGGTTATGTGCCCCACAAAAAAAAACAAAAATCCTGCCAAAGCTCGCCGCCAACTTGCCGATCATCCGCCGCACAATACTATCAAAATGACCGTCCAACAGCTGTGCATTCTACGCGGCTTGCCAGATATCACATCGCCTCTGCCCGCCCTTTTGTATACACCAAAAATACCCGCCTTCTCGCCCTGCCTGCTGACTGTTATTACCCGAAAAATTTTTTACCTTGACTTGTTAAATCCTTTGTTGTTATCAAGGTTTGCCCGCTTTGCCCCGAGGTCTACGGAACCAAAGGTCAGAATTCGAGTCGGGTCAAGACGCATCCAACCATTGTCCCAAGCGCACTTCTGGCGCACAGAAAATGCTTCTTGAGAATTAGCAGGCCAGGCGCACTGCCTAAAGATTCACTCGCCCCTCCGCAGAAGAATCCTGCTGTCCGCCACCACGCACCCTTCTCCCTCGGGATAAACTATTAAAGGATTTATATCCAGTTCAGCAATTTCAGGGTGCCCACTAACCATCTGGGATAGCCGCAGTATACAATCTCTGATGCTGTCAATGTCACATGGAGGTGCTCCCCGAACACCCTTGAGTATCCTGTAAGCCTTGATGGTCCGGACCATAATCTCCGCACTTATCTCCCACATCGGAGCCAGCCGGAACGTAACGTCCTTCATCGCCTCAACAAACGTCCCGCCAAGTCCGAACATACACAAAGGCCCAAACTTCGCGTCCCTCGCGGCACCTAAAATAACCTCTACCCCGCCCTTCGCCATCCGCTCTATGATTACACCGTCTATCTTCGCCGCCGCCTTGAACTTCTTCACATTCTCGATTATCTCACAAAAAGCCTCTCGCGCCTCCTCCTTCGTCTTGACCTTCAGCCGTACACCGCCGGCATCAAACTTGTGCACAACATCAGGAGATGATATCTTCATCGCGACAGGAAACAGTATCTCCTCCGCCGCTTCATCAACATCAGATACGTCCTTCAGAAGTATGCTCTTTAATACCGGAAAACCATAACACTGAAGAAGCTCGTTTGCCTCCTTCTCGGACATATAGTAGCTGTCCCTGTCTCCGAGCTTCTTGCCTATAATCGCCGCCGCAGTATCACGGTCAGCAGCAACACGCCGAACCTCACGCCTGCCCAGGCCAAGCAATTTACCATAGAAGGCCATCGTGGCCATCGAACGAACCGCTGCCTCAGGAAACGCATAATTCGGTATCCCGTGATTCTCCAGGTACCGAGTTCCTTCTGAAACATCCACAATCCCCATAAATGAGCAAAGCACCGGCTTGTCAACGTCCCTCGCAACTGGCGGAACTATCTCCGCCGTCTCCAAAATGTCCGTCATCGCCTGCGGTGTCAGAATCACTATCGCACCGTCAACGCTCTCATCCATCAGAATGTGCCGAATCGCCGCCGCATACCGCTCGTGCTTCGCATCACCAATCACATCCACAGGATTATTGATACTCGCCGCGGGCGGAAGCTCCTGCTTCAGCTTCTCCTTAGTTTCCTCCGAAAACGTCGCAATCTGCAGACCGTGGCGAATAGCCGCATCAGTAGCCATAATCCCCGGCCCGCCGGCATTCGTCACAATCGCAATACGGTTGCCCTTCGGCACAGGCTGCTTGGCAAATGCAATCGCAGAATCAAACAGCTCATCAATCCCCTCAACACGCTGAATCCCGCTCTGATGAAAAATAGCATCGTAAGCATTATCAGAACCAGCCAAAGAACCCGTGTGCGACGCCGCCGCACGGGCACCCTCCGCCGAACGCCCCGACTTAATCGCCAACATAGGCTTGCGAGTCTCCCATGTTATCTCACGTGCCGTCTCAAGAAACTCACGACCGTTCGTAATATCCTCCAGATACATCACAATCACGTCCGTATCCGGGTCGTCTTTAAGATAACGCAAAAAGTCAACCTCGTTCACATCGGCCTTGTTACCGAAGCTGACAAACTTGGAAAATCCAACTTCCCTGCCCTCCGCATAATCAAGCACCGCCGTACAAAGCGCCCCCGACTGCGATATAAAGCCAATATTGCCCCCTCTCGGCATCCTCGTCGCAAAGCTCGCATTTAGCCGAACATCCTCCGCATTATTAATAACACCAAGGCAATTGGGACCCACCAGGTGAATCCCGTACTTGCCGATTACCCCCTTTAACTTTTCCTCTAACTCCCTTCCACGACCTCCTGCCTCCTTAAAACCTGCCGTTATCACTATCGCGCCCTTCACACCCTTCACTCCTGCCTCCTCCATCACATCGCACACTGCCTCCGCAGGTACAATAACAATCGCTAGGTCGACCTCGTCCGGAATATCACCTAGGCTGCGGTACGCCTTCACGCTTTGGATAGACGCCGCTTTCAGATTGACCGGATAAAGTACTCCTTGGAATCCGGCATCGAGAATATTGCGAAACACCGCAAGACCCACGCTGCCGGGTCGGTTCGTCGCACCGACCACGGCAACTGACCGCGGCTTCATAATCGATTCAATATTCTTTGCCATAACGCTCTCCAAACAAACAAATTTGTGCTATGCAGTAGACGTATCCATAACAATGTTTGGTAAATCAACAATATCTCACAAAAGCCTCTTTTGTCAAATGGTAAATTCCCTTCAAGCCGATAAATGATAGCGTAGCCGACACGACGCTAATCGCTGATTATTGCAGCCCGTGAAGGCCAAAAACACTTGCCTTGACTGCCTTTATCACGGCCTCTATTGCGGGTGCGACCGCGTCTTGCTGCTGCTTGCTCACAGCGACTGACGCATCTCTCAGCCCCCCGTCCTCCTCCGCCCCCGCAAAAAGACTCCACGCGAAAGCCCACGCCCTCACCGTATTCTCGATATCGTAACCACCGCCCCCTGCCGCAAGAATCGGCCTGTCAAAACTCAGCACATGACTAATCACATCCCCATAAGTGTTATTACTCAATTGAAAATGCGCGAGTGGGTCGCCCGCAAGACCGTCCGCCCCCAACTGAAGCACGAATACGTCAGGACCGAACGCTCTTATCAATGGCAGCACAACTGCCTCAAATGCCTTCATATACGCCTCGTCATAAGTCCCAATCGGCAAAGGAACATTCACACAGTAACCCTTCCCCTCTCCTGTTCCGATTTCATTTGCAAAGCCCGTTCCCGGAAACAGAGTCCGCGGGTTTTGGTGCAGCGATACGGTCATCACATCATTGCGCTCATAAAACCCGTACGCAACCCCGTCGCCATGATGAACGTCCACGTCCAGGTACAGAACCTTTTTCCCCGCCTCAGCCAACACCATACACGCAATCGCCACGTCATTCATATAGCAAAAGCCAGATGCCTGCTCCGGGCCCGCGTGATGAAGACCGCCGGATGGGTTAAACGCTGCATCAGCTCCGCCCGATAGCAGCAGCTCCGCACCAATAACTGTCCCCCCTACCGCCATAGCCGAGTAATCATACATATCGGCAAAGACCGGACAATCCCCAGTCCCTATCCCCATACTCAATGCCTCATTGCTCCACTGTCCCTCAGCCGCCGTTTTCAACGTGTGCAGATAACGCGCTGAGTGAAACTTCTTCAAAACAATTCGCTCAGCCGGCTCAGGCGCTGCCTCCTTCCTGCCCGCACCTGTCAGCAGACCCATTGAGTTCACAGTCTCCCGCACCCTTCTTGCTCGAACTGTATTAAACGGATGTTCCGGCGGATATCGGTACCTCTCCATCTCCGCCGAATGTATAAATACTGCTCTTCTCGTCGCCAAAGCCTGCTCCTGCTTTTACTGTTTGGTCAAATTGCACGTAATGCTACGGACATTCCCATCAAACTTGGTGTTCACCTTGTAGCCGCAGTTTCAAAAACCGTCGGCCACGCCCTATACCAAGCCTGACAAAGAAAAGATATAGTTTCGTGTGTGTAATTGCAAACGTTTTTGATATTATCATAGCCATACAAGTAATCTCTAAAGTATGAAAACAAACATCAGAAAGTTCGTCATACAAAAACACAGCAAAGCCGGCCAGGTGCACTGGGATTTGATGCTCGAGGCTGCGCAGGTCCTGGAAACGTACCGCCTCGCCCTGCCGCCCGAAAAACTTTTCAAGCAAATTACCACCGCCGTCAGAATCTCTGACCATTCTTTGAAGTTTCTGACTTACCAGGGAACCGTAAATAAAGGCACCGGCACCGTCGAAATAGCTGAGACCGGCACGTATCAACTTCTAAGTCAGAACGCCGGAAGCCGCCAACTACAATTGGACGGCAAAATTCTAAAAGGTAAATTCACCCTCACTCGCATCGACGCCGAAAACTGGCAATTTGGCCGGCCCTAAAATCCAGCCTCAAACAACAGGTGATATTTTCTTCAACGCCCTGTCGTGTAATTTACTCAGCGTAAGTAACGAAACGACCGCTCCGGCCAGACACAAAGCCATATCTTTTTGGGCGTCCCAGGCGTCGCCCTGAGTGGCAAGGAAAATCACCCCCTCATCCTCCGCCACTAAAACAATAAGCCATTCAATCAGCTCATAAACAGCGCTCATTGCAAGACAAAAACAAATCACTATTGCCAAAAGCCACCCCCCTTTTTGCAGCGGCGATTTCCTCAACAATACTTCCCGTGCGATTAGTGCAGGCACAAAGCCTTGGACAAAATGCCCGAGACGGTCGTAATGATTCCGGCTCAGTTCAAATGTGTCCCTTATCCAGTTAAATACAGGCACACGAGAGTAAGTATAGTGGGCACCGATTAAAAGAATAATCGCATGGAGCCAAATCAATACATAAACAAGATTTGTTAAGCGGAATTTACGGTAGACTGATATGAGGACGCCGATACCTATAAAAACCAGCAGGGCCTCCAGAAACCATCCCCAAAAATTAAAGCAGCCAATATATGACCATATAAACACCACCGCCAGACTGACTAACAGAAAAACATGTAACCTCGTGTCTTTGGTGGTTCGGCCCATACTCTGGATTCTATCAAATGTGTTTTCTAAGTTCAGGCGTGTCAGGTTCGATATGAACCGTAATGTTGACCGGCCGGCTTATCTGCTCGTGAACGGCGTTCTCCAGACTTTCGGATACTTCATGGGCGGTCGCTACGTCCAGCTCCGGGTCAACAAGAATGTGCAGGTCAAGAAAAACTTCTCGGCCCACCATCCGGCTTCGAAGCTTGTGCCACTGCCGTATTGAAGGGCTCGCGTTGATTATCTCCTTTATATGCTCAATCGTCCCCGAATCAACGGCACTTTCTGTCAACTCGCGCACGCAATCGCCGGCTACCTTGGTGCCGACAAGGATTATCATCAGGCCAACCGCCACGCCCGCAATCTGGTCGCCATACCCGAAGCCGAACTTCAGCGAAATGAAGCCTACGAGCACGGCGACAGAACTTAATGCGTCACTGCGGTGATGCCACGCATTGGCGTAAAGAGCGGAACTGTGGGATTTAACGGCAACTTTCTTGGTTATCCTGTAAAGCAGCTCCTTGGAGACAATAGAAATTATTGCGACTGCCAGAACTGCCGTCCGAGCGGTTTTGGTATTGCCTCTGGCTATATCCATCGCGGCATAGTAAATCATTACCGCACCACCGACAGTTAATACCAAAGCAATAAAACCCGCCGCGAAGGTTTCAATCCGGCCGTGCCCGTATGGGTGCCTCTCATCGGCCTGCTTTGACCCGAAATGAACGCCCAATAAAACCGCAAAATCAGTAGCCATATCCGAAAGCGAATGAATACCGTCGGCTACCAGCGCAATTGACCCCACCAATACACCAATCCCCAGCTTCACGGCAGAAAGAACAATATTGCACAAAATACCCACGTGCGTAACAAATCTTATCTGCCTGTTCGCGCTTTCGATTTTGTGATTGTGCATTTATTCAGCCGATTACCTCTCTGCGAATTTTCGAAACCGCGTCGATGTATTTATTAGCGGTAATCTTATCACCTGCTTCAACTATCAGCCTCATCACAGGCTCGGTATTACTGGCCCGCAGGTGCACCCAGCCATCGTCAAAATCAAACCTGCACCCGTCCATGGTATCCAGTTTCGCGCCGGCAAAGAGTTTCTTCGCCGAATCCAGGATTTGCAGCGCCTGTGATTGATTTGCAACAAATTTGCTTTTGCTCATATAATAGCCGCCGACTTCACCGACCAGTTCACCTACCGTCTTCCCGCTTTCGGTCATTAACTGTAGCACAAGCGCAATACCCACGAGACTGTCGCGCACCGGCCCGACTCGCAAATCAATCACACCCCCGTTACCTTCTCCTCCGATGATGCAGTCGTGTTCGAGCATCGCCGCGGCGACGTTCGCCTCGCCGACAGCGGTTCGGATGACCTCGCCGCCGACTTTTTCGGCGATATCGTCGAGCATTCGCGACGTCGAAAGATTCGTTGCCGCCTTGCCGCTTCTCTGGCTGAAAATCTGTTTCGCTGCCAGAACAACACTGTATTCTTCCCCGATATAACCCCCGCTCTCATCGACTATCGCCAGTCTGTCCGCGTCCGGGTCCTGACCAAAGCCGATTTCAGCCGACTCTTTTTCTACCACTTCACAAAGACCGGTTAAGTTCTTGGCCGTCGGCTCCGGCCTGTGGGCAAAGATACCCGTCGGCCTATCGTTTATCGCCACCACTCTGCAGCCAAGCTCGGTAAGCATCTTTTTGGTGACCCGCCCCCCTGCCCCGTTGACACTGTCCAGAACAACCTTAAACTTCTTTCCGGCTATCGCCTTTTTGTCAACGATTTCTAAGACCTTCGCTATGTGAATAGCGTCAGTCTCCTCATTCGAAGTTACCTGCCCGCAGTGCGGTGAATCCGCAAAAGCGAACTTCTTGTCAAAAAAATATCCCTTGATTTGCCCTGCCGCCTTGACCGGCGGAGCAACACCGTCACCGAGCAGCAATTTTATACCATTGTATTGAATCGGATTGTGTGACGCCGTGATGACTACCCCGCCGCTGCACCCAAGCTTTCTCACCATAATACCGACGCCCGGAGTTGTTACCATTCCCAAATCAACCACATCAATCCCGACGGCACATAAACCAGCCGTTACTGCCGCTTTTAACATCGTCCCGCTCGCTCGGGAATCCCGCCCGATGCACACCGATAATCTTTCCTTCTTATCAGCGTGCCTTTTCTTTAGAAATGTCCCAAAAGCGCTCCCATAATCAACAGCCACGGAATCAGTAAGGTTCTCGCCGACGATGCCTCTCATCCCGCTGATAGTTATTATCAGTTCTTCAGCCATATCGTCCCTCACATCTTCCTGGATTTTTCCAGTAACCTTTTGAGCCTCGTAACCACCGTCCCTACCTGCTTCTTTTTCAGTGCCAGAATGTCCTGCAGGGCTTCGCCGATATAGGGCAAATAAGTTTCAATATAGCGGCGCTTGTCCATCTCCTGTTGGATACGTTTTTTTCTTCGCAGATAAATCCCCAGTTTCCTGCCGCAGTCCTGCACAGCTAACTGTATCTCCTTGATGATTTCCGGATAATGGGCGATTGCCTCTTTGCTCTCGGACGTAAAAGGCACCCACACCGAAGCGATATGCACCATCAGCACAACCGGCCCCGTCGGCAATGCCCCCCTGCTCTGGCTCATAGCGTAATTTCGCCAGTTTATATCCAACACCGCCCTGTAAATCGCACAGCCGGATTGTTGATATAGCAAGGGAACGCGATTGGCAATCCGCGTGAGCCGCATCAATGGTTCCTTATCAGGCTCGCTGTTGCCATTGCCTTTGCTACCGTAGGCCAGCGCCGCCTCTATAAGAAACGGATTCCCCCGGTAAACAGCCGGACTCCGCGAGCACGCAGTGTAAAAATCAGCATCCACCACCGCGCGAAGACCCTGCTCTAATTGCTCAACTCCTATGGGGCCTATACAATCCGTCGACGGCGCCATGATCTTCGTCTCGTTTATCGATGCGTGAAGCGACTCTGCCTGTTTTAGCGTCATTCTCGAAAGCCTCAGTGTCTTGCGAAGCTTCGCCTTCTCACAAATCTGATTTGCCACGCGAGGGCTCACCCTTGAGAACTCATTCTGCAAAAAAGCACTTAGCTGCTTCAAAGAACTGTCCCGGGCCATCTTGAACAACAGACCCAGCTCCACCCCGTATGGGTGAGGTTTGATTTCTCGCGGAACAAAAGGCAATTCCTTGTTCTGCCTTGGATATTCATAAACTTTCCCGTCCGGAGCGTTATAAATAATCGTCGCGTGAGGATTGGCCATAGCGCTTTGCGCAATGTATTCATCCACCGACTGACGCCCCCTCTGGTATTTCCCCTCAAGAGTTATCGTCACGCTCGTCCCCGTCGACAGGTCGAATTCGCATTCCTCGTCCAGAACGACCTCGGGCCTGTTCTTGGCCGTATCAATCTGCACATGGTAATGATGCGCATTTTTCTTCGGATTCGTTCGCGAGACAATCTGCACCGGCTCACCCGTCGTCAATAGCCCATACATGCCTGCCGCCGATATCCCGATGCCCTGCTGGCCCCGGCTCATCTTCAAACTGTGAAACTTACTCCCATATAGCAGCCGCGCGAAAATGTTCGGAATCTGCCCCTTTACTATCCCCGGCCCGTTATCTTTGACCGCCAACACAAACTTATTGTCCGCAAGAGGTTTTATATCTATTGCTAAATCCGGCAGAATATGGGCCTCCTCGCAGGCATCGAGCGAGTTGTCGACCGCTTCCTTCACCGCCGTCAGCAATGCCTTGCGGGGATTATCGAACCCTAAAAGATGCCTGTTCTTCGCGAAAAACTCGCTGATACTTATCGCCCGCTGCTTGGCGGCCATC
>Ga0114922_10000382_pt1 | contig 42725 bp, 32 predicted proteins | sample AartaG_FD_100975 | JGI IMG/M metagenome (GOLD analysis project Ga0114922, IMG submission 100975) | Deep subsurface microbial communities from Aarhus Bay to uncover new lineages of life (NeLLi) - Aarhus_00045 metaG | ecosystem: Environmental > Aquatic > Marine > Oceanic > Sediment | place... | reverse complement strand
TAGCCGCAACCAAAAGTTCGTCTAAACAAAATGTTCCATAACCTATTGTAATTAAAGATGATACAATCGCTTAAAACAAAAAACACGCATAAAAAACAAGAATATACAAGATTGTATTACAGAAGAGTCTATTTTCAACACCCAAACAAGTTTGAGGTTGCCACCCTGTATTCCATTATTAACGCGAAGTTCAATAAATACCAACAAACCTTTGACTAATTTTTATCTTTTAGTTACCCTTCGGTGATTATGAAAAGACTTCTTGCATCGTGTTTTGGTCTTGGTCGGCTGCCTCTGGCACCGGGGACGTGGGGTTCGCTGCCGGTGATGATTATCTTTGCCCTGATGGGTCAGTTTCATTTATCCGGCCCCTCGATAATAACAGTAATGGTGGCCCTGGCTTTGGCTGGTTCTTTTATTTGCGTAAAATTTGCCCCTGCGGTAATTGCGGCAACCGGCAACACCGACCCACGCGAAGTCGTTGCCGACGAATTGGCCGGCCAGGCGGTTACCTTTTTGGCCATCCCGTTCTTCATTCCGGTTATACTTACGACCGGACAAATCTGCATTATTACATCCGGCGGCTTCCTGCTGTTTAGATTGTTCGATATTGTCAAGCCCTGGCCGATACGAAAACTCGAAAAGCTTCCAAAGGGCTGGGGCATACTGGCAGATGATTTAATGGCAGGCGTGTATGCCGGCATCGTATTACTTTTATGCTATAAAATCGGCTTGATTGGGTACATCAGCGGATTTTTTGTCCGTTCTGAGAGTTCGTCTCTCAACGTTCTGCACGCTGTTATTTTAGGTATCGTTCAGGGTGTAACGGAATTTCTGCCGGTGTCATCATCCGGACATCTGGTTTTGTTTGAAAATCTCTTTAATTTTGATCCTGAAACGCCGGAGATGCTGCTGTTTGATTTGACCGTTCATGTTGGGACTGTCGCTGCCATTTTTATTGTCTTTCGCAAATCCATCGCTGCTTTTGCAAGGAACCTGCTTGTCTGTGGCAAATACGGGAAAAATCCTGTTGAGGTCTATAAAAAAAGCCCAAGCGTCCACCTGCTGGTGCTGGCAATTTTTGCTACCGCTGTAACCGCTGTTTTTGGCTTATTGGGCGAAAAATATTTCGCTGCTGCCCGCGGCAGTTTAGTGATAGTCGCATCGATGTGGATTATTACCGGCACATTGCTGCTGATTACAGATTTGCGGAAAAAAAGCCGGTTGGGTCTGCGCCAATTCGGTATCTGGGCAGCGATAGTGGTCGGTCTGGCTCAAGCTGCTGCGATTATGCCGGGGATATCACGCAGTGGTGCAACTATCTGTGCAGCAATCCTGATAGGCCTGCGCCGCCGATGGGCGGTGGAGTTCAGCTTTCTTATAGCAATACCCGCTATTCTGGGAGCAACAGTGGTGCAATTAGTCAAGGATTTTGCTCAAATCAGCTCCGGCAGCCTGCCAATCGGTTCGGTTGTAACCGGCTCAGTCGCGGCTGCTCTTACAGGCATTTTGGCCCTGAAGCTGCTGATAAAAACCTCCAGAACCGCAAATCTAAAGTATTTTGCATTTTATTGCTATATTCTGGCTTGTTTCGTGTTAGTTTATCTCTTGAGATAAAGAAAAATCTGGGAAAATGAGTATTTGAACGTATAATAGCTGCCCGATAGATTATATGATTTGAAGTTTGAACCTTTTTTGTAGGGCCTTGGGAGTGTATTCCCGAAGCCTTTTCTGGAGTTTTTTTGTGATGACACCGAATAGTTATAGTTCGCTTTGTGATGATTTTTACCTCGATATGTACATTAATACCGAGTTGGAACTGCCGACCGGGCGTGATACGATTCTGTCCTTTTTCGAGCGGATACAAAAACAATTTCCGTCTATGGGCCGTTTCTATCGGCGTGAGAATAATGAGTACTACCTTGAGGAAGACCGCGATCCCGGACAATATCGCTGGGTCAGTCTTGAAATAGACCGTATCGGCTCCGGCGTTGTCAACCCTTCTGACTTCGAGACGGCTTATCGCCAGGATAGATTATTGCTCGAGCTTGTTCCCTATATGCTTGGAGTAAATCATCTCGATATCGATTCACTTGATGTTACTTTCGCTATGGATTTTGATTATGCAGGCAGTCACGATGAGGTTATCACCGAGGCGCTGTTGGCGCAGAGCGCTTTTAACTGCCTTCTGGATTTGCCCGACGCAAGGCCCATTGGTTTTTCACCTGCGCTGGTCATGGCATTGTCGGAGGACGACCGTACACAGGGGCGAATCAGTATAGAGTCAAAAACGAGCGTCTATGAGCCCAAGAAAAAGGGACGAGTTACAGATGATGCGATAAGTTTATCTTTTACAGTCCGCCAGTACCCGCGGACCGACGAGAAATTCGAGGCGCTAAAATCTTTTGAATATCAATGCCGATTGGCAGAAGAGCTAATGGCTGAAAAAATAGTCCCGAACTTTGCTCAGCCTTTAACCGAGATAATCGCCCAAAAACGTTTAACATAGATTTCACAAAGGACCTTCGATGGCTATCGAAGCACCATATAGTAAACACAGCAAAAACAACTATAAAATCGGTATTGTTGTTTGCATTGCTCTTGTAATTTGGTGCGTTTACGACGCCTATTTTAATGAGAAGTTCAAAGAAAAATACACTGATGCCGACGGCAATCCTACGGGTTGGCTGGTAGTCAATAGAAAGGCACCACCATATCTTATTATAGCGGCGGCCCTTTTAGGCGTGTATCTGTTTGCAATAAAAGATAAGAAAGTTCTCGCCGATGAAAATGAACTTATAATCAGCGACAAAGAAAGAATTTCTTATGATTACATACAACAAATAGATAAAACATACTTCGATAAGAAAGGCTTTTTTGTGATAACATACAAAGACAAAGACGGCAAAGAAGTCAAACGCAAGCTAAATGAAAGAAAATACGATAATTTAGCAGCCATTTTGGAGCATCTGGTGGCAAAAATCAGTTGAGAACAAGGGCACAAAGAGCTTACGCGTTGTGCATTTATGATTTAGTATCACTTTAAAGGAACGGATATAAATGAATCGTTGCGTTGTGGGATTACAGTGGGGTGACGAAGGCAAAGGCAAGGTTATCGATATCCTTGCCGAGCACAGCGATATCGTTGTTCGATACAGCGGCGGTGCCAATGCCGGTCATACCGTTATTGTAGGCAACGACAGATTCGCTCTGCACCTCCTGCCCAGTGGTTCAATCAGACCCGGCACTATTTGTGTAATCGCAAATGGAGTGGTTCTCGACCCCGATGTCCTGATAGACGGAATTGAAAAACTCAGCGAAAAAGAGATTTCGTTAGATGGCCGGCTCTTTATAAGTGAAAATGTTCACGTTGTGCTGGATTATCACAAAAAAGAGGACCAGTTGCGTGAAGAATCTCTCGGGAAAAACAAACTCGGCACAACAATTCGAGGGATCGGCCCATGTTATGCCGATAAGGTCGGCAGAAGCTATGCAGTTCGTATGGCCGACTTGAGAGACCTTAAAAAGCTCAAAGCCAAGCTTCAAACCATTGTGGAATATAAAAACAAAGTCTTTGGTGCAGTTTATGGCTCCGAGCCGATGAATGCCGATGAAATCTTTGAAAAGTGTAAATCTTATGCCGAGAGGCTCCTGCCTTTTATAACAGATACGACCGAATATCTGCACAGAGCAATTGCGAACGGCAAATCCATCCTTTTTGAGGGCGCACAAGGCTCGCTGCTGGACCTTGACCACGGCACTTTTCCATTTGTGACCAGCTCGATCTCAAGCTCGCTGGGCATGCCCGCCGGCTCTGGTGTGCCGTCCAAACATGTTGATAAATTTATTGGTATCGTCAAGGCATACACGACAAGAGTTGGTGCCGGTCCCTTCCCCACGGAGCAGGACAACGAGACGGGTCAATACATCCGTGACAAAGGGAACGAATACGGCACGACAACGGGGCGTCCGCGGCGATGCGGATGGTTCGATACCGTAGCCGTATCGTACGCCGTGACTATCGGCGCTATAGATTCGGTAGCAATGATGCACCTGGATACGCTGGCCGGGTTGAAAGAATTAAAGATTTGCAGGGCATACAAAATCAACGGAGCAGAAAAAAGCTTCTTCCCTGCAAATACAGAGAGACTATCAGAGGCGAGTGCCGTTTACGAAACAGTGCCCGGATGGAATGAAGAGATAACCGGAGTAAACGATTTTCACGATTTGCCTACGAACGCCCAAAACTATATCTGCCGAATCGAAGAGTTGATAAGCAAACCAATCACAATCATTGGCGTGGGACCAAAACGAAATCAGACAATATTCAGGTAATGAAGAATCCCGAAGAGAAGCTTAAGGAAACCGCCAGGCATCTTGGTCTAACGCCCGATCAGATGCCCCGCCATATTGCCATCATTATGGACGGCAACGGGCGATGGGCAAAGAAAAAAGGTCTCCCGCGAGTCGAGGGACATCGCCAGGGCGGAAAAACAGTTGAGATAATAGCCCAATGCTGCGTTGATTTTGGTATCGAATCTCTGACTTTATATTCGTTCAGCATAGAGAACTGGAAGAGACCCAAAGCCGAAGTCAATGCGCTCATGCATTTGTATACTCAATACCTTATTCAGATTCGTTCTACGCTGATGAAGAATAACGTGAAGCTGGTTCACCTCGGCCGATTGGGCGGTCTTCCTGAACAGGTTCAAAATGAACTTGGAAAAACAATGGAAATGACCAGCGCTAATACCGGTATGATACTTGCCTTAGCACTAAACTACGGTGGTAGAGCGGAAATCGTTGATGCGACCCAAAAAATCGCACAAGAATATAAAAGCGGCAAATTGCGCTTAGAAGATATCGACGAACAGTGTATAAGCCGACATCTGTATACGGCGGGGCTTGCCGAGCCGGACCTTTTGATAAGGACGGCAAATGAAATGAGAATCAGCAACTTTCTGCTCTGGCAAATTTCATACAGTGAATTCTACGTTACAAAAACCTTTTGGCCGGATTTCAAAAAGGCAGCTCTGGAAAAAGCGATACTGACTTACGCAAAACGAACCCGACGTTTCGGAACTATCAAATAAGATGATGAGTGGATGAGTGGATCGCCATCAGGGTATCAGGTTGATCGTAACTGCTCCTGAGAACCTGACATCCTGGTGTCCTGATACCCTGGTATCCTCATTTACGTATAAACGCACTGGCAAAAAATAAGAAACTATGCTTAGATACCGGTTGCTTTTTGGAATATTGATGACGGCGTTTTTCACGGCTGTTGTCATTTTCGACGGCTGGTTGGACGGCTCGCTGACCGCTTCAATAGCCGACGATAAACCAATACAGGGAACAGTCCTTTGTATCCTTGTCGCTTTGCTTGCAATCCCGGCCCAGCTCGAACTCTCGAAACTCTCAGCAGCCAAAAACCTGAAGATTTTTATCCCTGTTTCAATTATCGCCTCGATTTTGTTCGCCACTTATCGGTATTGGCAGCAGGAATATTGGCACCAGTTTTTAGTAATTCGGCCGGAAACATATCTAATTTTTCTCTCGGTCTTCGTGATGCTGTCGTTGCTTTTATACCAATATATAAGTTATGGGACATCAGGAGTGTTAGCTAATTGCGGAGCGAATTATTTTTCGATTCTGTATTTAGGGCTTTTGAGCAGCTTCATTGTGGCGATGCGGCTGGAGTTCGGGCTATGGGCTATGCTTATGTTTGTTTTTGTCGTAAAATCTGCCGATATAGGTGCTTATGCAATTGGAACTTCGTTCGGCAAGCATAAATTTTCGCCGAAAATCAGCCCTTCAAAAAGCTGGGAAGGAATGGCCGGTGCGGTTGGAACCGCGGTGATAGTTGCTATTGGCTTTGCCGTGTGTTGTGATATAATGGTCTGGTGGTTAGCAGCAATCTTTGGTCTGTGTTTTGCGTTTATCGGGCAGATTGGGGATTTGGTCGAGTCTATGATGAAGCGGGACGCTGAGCAAAAAGATTCGTCAAACAATGTGCCGGGCTTCGGTGGAGTACTGGATATAATCGATTCGCTTTTGGTAGCGGCACCGTTTGGGTATTTGTTCTTTATGTTGCGCTTTCGATAGAGGAAAGCTTTGGAAGTTACCATACAATTAAATTCAACCGATAAGCAGCTTGAATTGTTCGGCCCTGCCGACAGCTACCTTCGGCTTTTGCGGGAATCGCTGGGGGTGCAAATTACCGCCCGGCAGAGCAATTTAATAATCAGAGGCAAAGAGAAAGATGTAAATACGGCTGTCGAGGTCGTCGACAAGATGCAAAAGCAGCTTGCCAAACGCCACTCGCTGACTGCTGCAAATGTAACTGCTTTTATAAACCAAGGGGACTCGCACAGCGCTCCTGAGAGCAGCGAGGCTATTACCGTCTATGCTCATAAAAAGTTTATTGAGCCGTCCACCAAGGGACAGCTAAAGTACATCAAAACGATGTTGGCCAACGACCTTACTTTTTGCATAGGGCCCGCCGGGACGGGAAAGACATACCTGGCCGTCGCAATTGCGGTATCAATGCTAAAGAAAAAGCAAATCAGGAGGATTGTCCTTGCACGTCCTGCAGTGGAGGCAGGTGAGAAACTCGGCTTTTTGCCGGGCGATATCCAGGCAAAAGTCAATCCGTATCTTCGCCCTTTGTTTGACGCTCTCGAAGATATGTTGGATTTTGCGCAGATGAAGAAATTTGTGGAGCTTGATATTATTGAAATAATTCCGCTTGCCTTTATGCGCGGCCGAACGTTAAACGAAGCCGCTATTATCTGCGACGAGGCCCAAAACACATCGGCCCTGCAGATGCTAATGGTCTTGACAAGATTGGGTCATGGCTCCAAAATGATAATAACAGGCGATATAACACAGATTGACCTGGAGCCGGGCCATAAAAGTGGAATGGTCGAAGCAATTGAAATTTTGCGACGAATCAGAGGTATAGGTTGCGTTGAATTAAGCCAGAGAGATATAGTGCGACATCGACTGGTTCAGAATATCGTGCAGGCTTACAAGAAAAAGGCAAAAGCTGATTAGGACAAACAGATGCCGTTTATGAAGAAAATAAGTCCGCGTCGAATCCAGGTGCGCAGGAATATATCTGCCGAGCGTTTTTCGCGATTAGGCCTGCTGCTCGACACAGATTCTTTAATCTCTATTCTGCTGTGGTGTCTTTTTGTGGTGCTCTGTGTTCCTATTTTAACTTTTGAGCTAATCCAGCAGGTTCATTACTTCGACCTGATATTAACAACGATAATCGTATTACTAATCTGTCTTGCTATAGCTTTCTATATTAACCACTACCAAAAGCGAATAATAATAAACCACGCCAGAGCGTTTGCACTGGTCGGCTTATTTATTCTGCTGTTGGCAGCAACCAAAGTTACCTCTTTGTTGTTCAACCATACCTCCGGTGCCACCGGAAGCGCTGTGACGGCGGCCATTATCTTGACAATCGCTTATAACCAGCGTTTTGCGATAGGTATGATTATGTTTTATTGTCTGCTTGCCTGCTTTGCCACAGTCACAATTAGCGAATATCAACTGACCGATATCAACCTGTTTTTGACGATGCTTGCCGGTGCTATTACGTGCTGTTTCTCGTTGAGAGAAATCCGTACAAGAATGAAGCTGCTTCAAGTGAGCACCCTGGCAGCGGCAATTGTATTTCTAACAGCGTTTTCCCTGGCCTGTCTGGACTATTTGGACCAAAAGCTGTCGCTGTCGGATGTCTTCAGCAATGCAGGCTATCACGCGGGTGCTACTTTCCTTGTCGGTCTGCTCATCCAGAGTTTGCTTCCGCTAATCGAAAAAATCTTTCATATAGCAACAAGCATGACTCTTCTGGACTACAGCGATGCGAACCAGCCTTTGTTGAAAAAACTTGCTATGGAAGCACCCGGAACTTTCAGTCATAGCCTGTTGATAGGTTCCATTGCCGAGGCTGCCGCTGAGGCAATCGGGCGCAACGGTCTTTTATGCAGAGTCGGCGCTTACTACCACGACATCGGCAAAATCAATAAGGCAAGCTATTTTATCGAAAATGAGATCGGCTCGGCGAGCAGGCATAAAGAGCTCTCGCCTACAATGAGTCAATTGATTATCGTGGGCCACGTCAAAGATGGAATAGAAATGGCCAAGGAATACAGTTTGCCCAACGTTCTTCGTCAATTTGTCGAGACACACCACGGAACGACATTAATCGAACATTTTTACCACGAGGCCAAAAAATTAAAGACGAAAAACTCAAAAGGAAAAACTGTTGAAGAGCTTTCTGATAGTGAATTCAGGTATCCCGGGCCAAAACCGCGAACAAAAGAAGCGGCGATTGTGATGTTAGCCGATACCATAGAGGGTGCCGTCAGAAGTCTGCCGGAAGTAACACCGACTAAAGTAGAAGCAGTGGTGCACACTATGGCCATGAGACGTCTGCAGGATGGCCAATTCGATGAATGCGACCTGTCTCTGCGGGAATTAAGCCAGATAGAGACAAGTATATCAAAAACTCTTGCGGCACACTATCACGGTCGAATCGCATATCCCAAACCGCCGGATGCGCCGGAAGATGCTGAATCTCAAGCTGAGCAATCCAGGCAAAAAAGCAAGTAACAATCATGGCCTCTGCTAAACAAGACCAGGAAATAATCGTTCACATCGCCAGGGATTTTAAAGATATAGAGGTTCGTCTGCCCGAACTTAGAAAATTGATTAAAGCTATCTGCAAACGTTTTAAGCTCTCCAAAGCAACGGTTTGTATTGCAATAGTTGACGACGCCCAAATCCGGAAATTAAACAATCAGTTTCTGAACAGCAAATCGATTACAGATTGTTTAAGTTTCGACTTGTCCGATGACAAAGAACCGCAGCCGCTCAAATCACTCGAGCTGATTGTCAACGGCGAAATGGCCGTCAGAGAAGCAAATCTGCGAGGGCATTCAAGCGAGGCGGAGCTGGCACTTTATATAACACACGGGCTGCTGCACCACCTTGGATTCGACGACTCCACGGAGAACAAGGCCCGGAAAATGCACGATATGGAGGATGAGATTTTACAACAATTTGGTTACGGTTTGGTATATAATAAGAGAAAATGAATATTGAATATTGAATGATGAATAATGAACTTCGAAATTCGATATTCTTAGTAGAACTGAAAGGATATTAAGAAGTGGGCTTTGTTGGTTTGGCGGTGTTGCTGATTTGTTTTCTTGCCGGCGGTACATTGTTCTTTTCCGTCAATGCCATTGCTCTGCGAACATTCTCGCACGTCAAATTGCAGGAAGCGTTCAAGGCGGCAAATAAAAAGGCGAGTCCGGAATATCTCACCGAGCAGTTGGCGGAAAACACCGAAAAACTGATTTTGACGTGCTCTTTATATCGACTCATCTTCAACATGTGCATACTGCTTCTGCTGGTAGCTGTTTTCGCCGGTCCCGGAGCAGCGGCAGACCCGGTCGATACTGTAGTCAGCTATCTTCTTGTATTTATTGCTGCGATGGCAATATTCTCGATATTCAGCCTGGCCATTCCTCAGGCCTGGGCTAAATACACAGGTGAAAAAATTCTGAGCCGAACGTACAAACTATTGGTGGGATTTTCGATTGCAGCATCTCCGTTTCTTTACATCTTTAGATTATATGACGGCTTCATCCGGCGCCTGGCCGGCGTACCTGAAACAACACCCGAAGAACAACATGAAGAAAAGCAGGAGGAATTTATAACCGGCCTTGAGCAGCGCAGAACCGAAGGCGTGCTCGATGAAGAAGAGCAGGAGATGATTGAAAATGTCTTAGAGCTGAGCAGCAGCACCGCTGATGAGATTATGACTCCTCGCACGGATATTGTAGCAGTAGAGGTCAGCTCTGATTTGCAAAAAGTAGTAGAGACTATTACTTCGGCGGGACATACGCGTGTTCCGGTCTATGAAGAAAATATAGATAACATAATCGGTCTTGTTTACGCCAAGGACCTGCTGGCCGAGATAGGCAAAACGGTCGGCCAGTTCAAATTGCGCGATAAAATGAGAGATGCCTACTTTGTTCCTGAAAGCAAGCCATTGCGAGCGTTGCTGCACGAATTTCAAAATCAAAAACTGCATATAGCTGTAGTGCTGGATGAATATGGCGGAACGGCCGGCGTCGTTACCTTAGAGGATATTCTCGAAGAGCTTGTCGGCGAAATAACCGATGAGTACGAAGAGACCCCGCCCGAACCTATAAAGAAAATAGACCAAAACACAATTGAAGCCGATGCGAGAACGTACATCGATGACATCAACGACCAGCTCGAACTGAACCTGCCCGAAGATGAAGATTACGAGACCATAGGCGGCTTTGTCTTCTCGCGCCTTGGTTATATTCCCAAGACGGGAGAAAACTTCGATTATGAAAATCTGAAATTCACTATCGCTTCGGCCGAGGCCAGAAGAATAAAACGCATCAGAATTCAGAAGGCAGAAGATTAGTGAAGTAGAGAATTAGCGAATTAGGGATTAGTTTTTTAGGCCCCACACCTGTGGTGGGTGTCAGTGTCAATCAATGTTTTAGTCAGTTTTAATCAGTGTTAACCAAAGATACCGCTATTTGCATACGCGCTGTTGATTATTCCGAGACGTCCCAGATAGTAACATTTTTCGCCAGGTCAGCAGGCAAAATCAGCGCAATCGCCAAAGGCTCGAAACGGCCCAAATCGGCGTTCGACGGGCCTATCGAAATATTCTCATACGGAAAAATCGTCTTCTCCGACTCCAACAAAGAAAAGCTCGCCACCCTGACGGAATTCGAATCCGCCTATGGAAGTGCAGGCTTTACCGGCCTGAGCAACAATCTTTTTACCTTGAACTGCTGCCTTTTCAGTGCCGAATTGTTGAATAAATTTACCCACGATTACGACCCACACCCGCAGCTTTTCGATGACTTTTTGCAGTTCTTACAAAATGCCCAGGAAGGCAATAAAAAATCCGAGATGTTATCGCTCCTGATATTGTTTCAGTTGGCTCTGCTCAAAGAGGTCGGCTTAAGGCCGGTCCTGAATGCCTGCGCAAACTGTAAAACGAAAGACGAGGGACGAAAGACGAGAGATGAGCTTTACTTCAGCAGCTTGGCCAACGGCCTGATTTGCAAAGATTGCGAAGGTGCTTTCCCCGACAGGATTAGACTGACCGAAAGGGCTGCAAATTGCCTCGCTAATCTGAAACTGATTGTCGAATCGCAGGAAAAGACTCTGATAGAAGTTGAGACGGTTTTAACTCACCACTTCACCGAGCTTCTCGGCCGCAAACCAAAAATGGCAAAATATGTCCTGAACCTATAATCCTTTCCTTCTAAATTCAAAATTCTTTGCTTGCCCCAAAAGTATTAGTCGGGGTTCGATACCTGTTCTGAGCGCTGTCGAAGGATTCGATATTTCTTCTCTTAATCCAGTTTATCCCCGGTTGTGCTTACTTGCTTTTCTGTCTGGGGCCGGGGATCTCAATATATTTAGCCCCAGGTTTCACCTGGGGTTTTTGTTTAGCCGTCGCCGCCACGGCGACGTTGTCGGCATCTGCTCAGCTACGACCATAACGGCATTGAGTTGCAGACCTATGCGGCTATTATCGCCTGTATGCTGATTGCCTTGTGGACGGGTCGTAAACCAACACTTAGAACGTATGAAATGCTTTGCTGGTATTTTACCTGTCTGTGGACATGACAATACCGGTCCATCTATCCGGTGAAAAAACTTCCCAAATTGACCGCCGGTTACGCCTGATAAGCTACAGATTGTTACCAATAGACCAACCAATCCTCTCTCGAGCAAGATATAATCACCCCAATCTGTGCTCTGCTCACCGATGAGACGTAATTCGTTTGCTTATTAAAATTCCAAAGAACCGCTCAGCGGTTCAGTCCAATAGAGCATTTGTATCGGCTATGCGACACAAAAACTCGTAATTGATTAAGTATACAGGAGGTCTTTATCTGGAAATTTCAAAGGTTAAGTTGCCTCAAACGAAGCACTATTGGGGCATAAAAAACGTATTTCCGTGCATATTTTCAAAAAAATTTGTCTCGAAATCGAAAACTCTTGATTGTTCAAGGTAATTTTGGTTAGTTCATTGATGTCGTACGGATATATTAGGTTTTTTAAGCTTATAAATGGGAAATCCCAGTTCCTAGGTTAAAAATGAAAACTCTTAATCGACGCAGCTTTATGAAATCCGCGCTGACAGGTACTGCGGCGGCAGTTTTACCCGGCTGTTCTACGTTGTACTCGGGAAACGCCAACGCGGCACAGGGGCGGCGGCCGAATGTGCTTTTGATTACTACTGACCAGCAGCGGAAGGACTCGCTGTCGGTTTATGAGTCGAAGGGGTGTCCGGTGAAGACGCCGACGGTGGCGGCGCTGGCGCGGGATGGGATGGTCTTTGATCGCGCTTATATCGCGAGCACGACTTGCACTCCTTCGCGGGCGTCGATCCTGACCGGTCAGTATCCTTCGCGGCATGGGGCTTATTCTATCGGGACGACACTCGCGCCCGATGCGCTGAAGGTGACCGACGAGCTAGCCCGGGCTGGGTATGTGAATTACGCTATCGGCAAGATGCACTTTACACCCGTCTCGACGAAGGGAAGATTCGAGTCGCCGCCGAATATCCTCGACGAACCGTTCTGGCGGACCTTTGACGGGCCCTATTACGGCTTTCATCACAATATCCTCCTCAACCGCCACACGAGCGAATCCCTCTCCTGTCGCATGCACTACGGAATTTGGCTCAAGGACCAAGGTTTGACCGAAGCGGACCTGAAAGTCTATTTCAACAACCAGAGCGGTATGGACGGACACCGGGGGCGATGGAACCTACCGCGAAAGTACCACCCGTCGACGTTTGTAGCCGAGAGTGCCGCCAGGTTTATTGAGCGTCATCGGTCGCGCGAGGGAGACAAACCATTCTTCATGTGGGTCAGTTTCCAGGACCCGCACCGACCGCACGTCGTCCCTCCTCCCTATGACACAATGTACGATCCGCAGAAGGTGGCCTATCTGGGCTACCGGCCGGGGGAACATAACGACCGGCCCGATTTCTACAGCGAGCTTTTTTCCTCTCCCCGGACATTCCATGCACGCTTTCCAGGGAACAAGCATGGGATTCCCTGTGCCTTCTCAGCAGGCAATGCTGACGGAGCTCGGGAAGAGGCCTTGCGTAAAGAGATCGCCGTTCATTTTGGTATGGCCACGCTCGTTGATGATGAGTTGAAGAAAGTGATCGATGCGCTGAAACGTACGGGCCAGTATGACAACACGCTAATCGTCTATACAACCGATCACGGCGATTATCTCGGCAACCACGGTTTTCACAGCAAGGGTTTTCCGGCCTTTGAAGAGGTCTATAACGTGCCGCTGATCGTGAAGAATCCGGCACAGTCCCAGGCCGGCAAGCGGAGCGGCGAGTTGGTCAGCCTGGTCGACCTGGCGCCGACGGTACTGGCGATGGCCGGGCGCAAGATTCCAGCGGCGATGGAGGGCCTCGATCATTCCAACGCGTGGCGGGGCAAGGGGAAAATGGTTCGCGATAACCTCATTATCGAAAACCGGCCGATCCCCAAAGGCTTTTACCAGCAGATGCTCGTTAGGCGCGGGCATAAGCTGGTTGCGTATATGGATACGACACAAGGCGAGCTTTACGAGATGCAGAAGGATCCGGACCAGTACGAGAATCTATGGAACAAGCCGGAGTATGAAGATCTCAAGCGGAAGATGCTGATCCAGCTCATTACCCGCGAGCCGATGAAGAAGGCGGCGCCCGCAGAGCTGAAAGGTTTGAGCGTTGAAGAGCTATTGAACGTCTTGTGGAAGAAAATGCATGCGGAGGAGCCGGTGCAGCCGCGGACGAGTTTTTCATGATAGCAGACCTTTGTCCCCCCGAAAAACCTCATCCGCCTTGTCATTACAGCACTTATGTGAACTTGCCACATGCGACCAATTGTATTATCTTGGCAGGTTAATACTAAGGACAGCCACCGTTTTTTTTCTTGACACCACGCTTGATTAGCCCTTTTCAAGCTTGCCCTGAGCTTGTCGAAAAGGCGTTCGCTCTATTTCTATGCGGTTTTCTGAATATCTATTCGGCCCATCGATCTTGCTCAGCCGTAACTCTGCCATTCTCCTACATTAAGCATCCAGCATCGCTTGTCCGCCATAGCTTCAGCGACGGCGGAAGGATCTATCTTCCTATTGTGAAAAAGCTCGTAGTCATTTGACTATCCGCAGTTGGCATCTCGCCTGTTAAATCTATGCAGCTTGTCCTGAGCAGAGCCTGCCCTGAGCATGGCCGAATGGGTCGAATGGATCCGTGCCGTTAAAATAGGTAAAATATTAGTGAAAAATCAATCAAAAACGCTGATACCTCAGAACAAAAATTAAATTTTTTAAAAAATTTTAACTACCTTGCTGACATCGAGTTACAAGCGACGAGCGACGAGAAACGGTTATATTTTCGCATCAAAAGTGCAGGTAGCTCTAATTATAGAGGGATTGTTTTTTTACTCCCTGAGTTTACCCTCGATGGTAGCTCACTTGCTTTTCTGTCGGGGATCCAGATTATAGCTTAACCATTTAATCAATATCGAAAATCCGGCCTTCAACTATGTTTTTGACATTAAAAACTTAGTATTTTTAATTTGTTTTGGATGTAGTGCTTAGGATTTAGTATTTCATGCTACCATATAACTCCTTATGCAACAAAAACTTATCATTAATCGTCTGTATTCGGTATTCTGTATTCTGTATTCTGTCCTCAGCCCCTCTACATCTGTCGAGAATCCTCTACAAATCAGCTCTTTTATGCAAAACAAACCCAATTTCCAGGACACCTAAATGAATGTAAACTTATTTACCACAAAGGAATATAAAAATTTTATCCCGCTGGCGGGGTACAAAAACAAACCCAATTCAAACCCAAACAAAGCCAATTCCCTTAGAGCAAGAATGAATGTAAACTCACTTATAACAAAGGATTACAGAAAAAAAGATGATTTCGCAGTCCAGAAAAACAAACCCAATCCGTCAGGCCTGCGTTGTTTGCTAAGGAGTTGCCGGACTGATCAAACCCAATTTCAAACGCCCGCCCTACATGACTACCTGTGCTTTTTTTATATCTGCATGATAACTCTGAAGCGACTTGACCTGTCCATGTTTTTTTTGAAAGGCTGCTATGCCCTTTACCGTTGCGGCGGCGGCGGCTACCGTTGTAATGTAAGGTATTTTGTATTTGATGGCCGCTTTACGAATATAGGAATCATCATGTTTACTCTGTTTGCCGCTCGGGGTATTGACCACAAGGTTTATTTCTCCATTTTTTATACTATCAAGAATATTCGGCCTTCCCTCGTGCATTTTAAGGATACTTTCCGATTCTATTCCATTGTCGGACAGAAACTGACTGGTTCCTTTGGTAGCTTTAATTTTAAAGCCGATATCCTTAAATTGTTTCGCCACCGGCAGTGCCGAAGACTTATCTTCCTCTGAAACGGTAATCAGAACGGTCCCCTCCGAGGGCAGCGGCAGTTGTGTTGCCTCCTGGGCCTTATAAAAGGCAAGTCCGAACGAATCGGCCATGCCAAGGACTTCGCCGGTAGAGCGCATTTCAGGGCCTAAAAGAGGGTCCACTTCAGGAAACATGTTGAAAGGAAACACAGCTTCCTTGACGCCAAAATGAGGTATGGACAAACTCTCCAATTCCATATCCGAAATGCGTTTGCCGAGCATAAGCTGTGTGGCAATAGGAACCATTTGAATACCGCAAACCTTCGAGACCAGCGGAACAGTCCTCGAGGCGCGCGGATTGGCCTCGAGAATGTAAACGACGTCGTCGGCTATGGCATACTGGATGTTCATTAGGCCAACTACGTTAAATTCGATGGCAATTTTCCGGTTATATTCATAGATTGTCTTTAGATGCTTTTCAGGAATACTAACAGGCGGAAGCACACATGCGGAATCACCTGAATGGATGCCTGCAAGCTCAATATGTTCCATAATCGCAGGGACAAAAGCGTCCGTGCCGTCAGCAATGGCATCCGCTTCGACTTCGATGGCGTTTTCCAGAAATTTGTCAATCAAGATAGGTCTTTCGGGAGAGACATCCGTTGCCCTTGCGACATAGTACCTGAGCATCTCTTCATCGTGGACGACCTCCATGGCCCTGCCCCCAAGGACATAGGAAGGCCTGACCATTAAGGGATAGCCGATTTGTTCTGCGATTTCAAGCGCTTCATCAAGGGTGCTTGCCATACCGGATTCCGGCTGCGGGATGCCGAGCTTTTTCATTAACTTGCGGAACCTGTCCCTGTCTTCGGCAAGGTCAATCTTTTCCGGCGAGGTACCGAGAATTTTGACGCCGGCCTCTTCCAGCTCACTCGCAATATTAAGGGGCGTTTGACCGCCGAACTGGACGATAACGCCTTCCGGCTTTTCCTTATTATAAATACTCAGTACATCTTCGACGGTGAGCGGCTCAAAATACAGCTTGTCCGAGGTGTCATAATCCGTTGAAACGGTCTCCGGATTACAATTGACCATAATGGTTTCATAGCCTTCATCGCGAAGTGCAAAGGCCGCATGAACACAACAATAGTCAAATTCAATACCCTGACCGATACGATTTGGGCCGCCGCCAAGCACCATTATCTTGCGTTTATCGCTGACTTGCACTTTATCCGGGGCGTTATAAGTGGAGAAGTAGTAGGCGGCATTTTCCACGCCGCTTACAGGAACAGGCTCCCAAGCCTCAACAACATTAAGCCCCTGACGTCTCTCTCTTATCTGTTTTTCCGGAACATTCAGGAGCTGGGCCAGATACTTATCAGCAAATCCATCTTTTTTCGCCCGGATGAGGAGGTCGTCCGGTAATTTTTTGCCCTTGTATTTCAGAATCTTTTCTTCGAACTCAACCAATTCTTTCATCTGCTCGATGAACCAGGCTTTAATATAGGTCTTTTCACAAAGCGCATCGATACTCGCGCCTTTGCGCAGGGCCTCGTACATAATAAACTGGCGCTCACTCGTGGGCTCTCTTAAGAGGTCCATAAGCTCATTGAGGGATTTCTTATTAAAATCCTTTGCAAAGCCCAGCCCATAACGGTTGATTTCAAGAGACCGGATAGATTTTTGGAACGCCTCTTTGTAGTTCTTGCCGATGCTCATTACCTCTCCGACGGCGCGCATCTGCGTACCCAGCTTATCTTCAATCCCCTTGAATTTTTCGAAGGCCCAGCGTGCAAACTTTACAACCACATAGTCTCCTGAGGGGGTATATTTTTCAAGTGTGCCGTCACGCCAGTAGGGGATCTCATCCATCGTCAGGCCGCCCGCTAACATAGAGGAGACCATCGCGATAGGGAAGCCGGTCGCCTTCGATGCGAGCGCCGATGAGCGCGAAGTTCTCGGGTTAATTTCAATGACGACGACGCGGCCGGTTTTGGGGTCGTGAGCAAACTGAACGTTAGTTCCCCCGATGACGCCGATGGCTTCGACAATATCATAGGAATACTTCTGGAGGCGCTCCTGAAGCTCAGGGGCTATGGTCAACATAGGAGCGGTACAATACGAATCTCCTGTATGAACACCCATAGCATCAACATTCTCAATGAAGCAGACTGTGATTTTTTGATTCTTAGCATCACGTACAACCTCGAGCTCCAATTCTTCCCATCCGAGCACGGATTCCTCAACAAGGACCTGCCCGACGAGACTGACAGAAAGCCCTCTATTAACAACAGTACGAAACTCCTCGATATTGTAAACCAGGCCGCCGCCCGTTCCGCCCATGGTATAAGCAGGTCGTATAACACAGGGTAAGCCGATATTCTCGAGCGATTTTTCAGCTTCCTCAAGGCTGTTTGCTATCTCGCTTCTGGGCATCTCGATACCCAGCGAATTCATTGTGTCCTTGAAGGCCTGGCGGTCTTCTCCCCGCTCAATAGCATCAACCTTAACGCCTATAATCTGGACGCCGTATTTTTCCAAGATACCCCTGCGCGATAATTCCGCGGAAAGATTAAGGCCTGTTTGTCCACCCAGATTGGGCAGCAGGGCATCGGGTTTTTCTTTTGCAATAATCCGCTCTATGGTTTTTATATTAAGCGGCTCAATGTACGTTGCATCGGCCATACCGGGGTCGGTCATGATGGTTGCCGGGTTGGAATTGACCAGCACGATTTTATAACCCAGTTTCCGAAGGGCTTTACAGGCTTGTGTGCCGGAATAATCAAATTCACAGGCCTGGCCAATGATGATTGGGCCTGAGCCGATAATCAGTACCTTGTGAATATCCTTGCGTTTCGGCATTGTTTGTCCACCTCAAAAGTGTTATTTTTTTACGTCAGAATTCAAATATAGACCGGAATTTTAGCCCCCTTACGCCGAGGCTGAAGGATTTTATCAGAGCGGTTTTGGGTTGTCAACAAATTTACTTTTTGGGATTGTAGATTACCGGCGCACATTGAGTTTGCATAGAAATTAGGGGCAGTAATGTAAGTACGATAAACAATTTAGCTGCGAACCGACATTAGTTTGAAGGCGTCCTCGCCGCCGTTTATTAAATGTATTAAAGGCTGCGGTCTGTCAAGGCCTTCGATGAACTTTGGCCTGGCCGCCCAGGGCGTAACGCTCAATACCGCCGTCAAATCCATCCAGTGCTGCAGTCGCCCAACAGGCAAATCCCAAGTCATATGAAAGTGATTAGCTGGCGGATATTGTTTATACTCTACCATACTTGCGTACTTCGGGACGACAAATGTGTGCGGCCAGATAGGTGTAGTCAGCTCACACATCGCCTTTGCGAGTTTTGCTGGTACTTCCGTTGTATGCGCTTCGTCCCAGAGCATACTGAATAAACCACAGGCACTACTGTATGCGATTCGCCCTGCGATACCATCGATTCCCGCCGGTGTCATAAAGTTGACTGCGTTGCCGCCGCCGGGGAAGTAGTTTTCCTCGGCCAGAGGCAATGAAATGCCGCTCATAATATTCTTTACCGATGCCCCGGGCTTAACCGCCCAATCGAATGATGCGCTGCCGGAGTTGTCACCGTCAACCAAACCTTTGTTGTACCAGTCAGCTTTTTTATCCAATGATTTGACGCCAATTTTCCTGGCCAAATCTCTGATTTCCCAGGCCTCCCAGACTTTTCTAAAGTCCATAAACAAAGGCGGGTTTCCACCGCTCAGATATGTCATAAACAACATCGTCAAAAGTCCCTGGACGTCGGCTTCGGTGGCGTAGGGCAGGGGTGCCTTTCGGCCGTTATGGTCAAAGGTCGAATTGAACAGGCTCTCCATCACATCGGCCACCGGCAGAGGAATACCACGCAGGTCGCTGCCCCATTCGAGCTGGCTCATAAATCCGCCGCCGACCGCGTTTAAGTCCGCCATCAGGTCACGGTTGATTAAATACATCCCCAGGGACTGGTTAAACCGTTCGCTGTCCGCCTCATCGCGCAGCTCCAGCCGTTTGCCGATGTATCTGTCAATCCAGCCCCGGAGTGACTTGAGCTCCTTTTCATTGTAGGCCTTTTTATTGAGCATATCGGCCAGCAGCTTCATATCCAGGCGCGTGATTTCCAGGCCGAAAGTATTCCTTATAGGAAGGATATGGGCAAGGGCCGTTTCCATTCCCATCGAGTCGTGCCCGAAAACCATAACTCTGCGGCCCCGCAAAGCCACAACGGTCACCGCCGCATAGCACCAGTCGATAAGATTCCTGGCCGTCTGTTCGCTCATCTTCGGGTCCAAACCGGTATCCGGCCAGGTGCCGACATTCAAGGCAACCATCCGGCCGTACTGGCTGAGAGCGCCGTTGAGAGCGTGGGCATAAACCACGCCGGGCTTGGGACCGCTGTTACCGCAGGTAATATTAATCGGTGTATTCGGCGGAAACTGCTGCAGCAGTGAAATAGCAGTAAGCTGCGGAAATGCCCATGTGTCCGGCACGCAAACTAAAATATCCACGCCGGCCTTGCGAAACTGCTGAGCTACAATGTCGGCCTGTGCTTCGCCATCTATCAACACAGTAGAATAAACAACCGGCACCGGTGTCTTGTCCGGCAGAACCACCGAGCCGCTTATACAATCGGCAGCCATTTTCGCAATGTTCTGACAGCGAGTCCGGCTCAACTGGTCAATACGTGGGTCGCTCGTAGCAAAAACGCCAATAACAGGAACCTTTGGTGTGGCTTTCCTTATGTTCGGCAAGTTCCTGGCTTCGATTTTCTTTGCCATTTCAGAAGCTCCTTCCTGCTACCTGCAAAATTCGGAATTCATCATTCAGGATTAAGAACTAACTAAACGTGGAAGTATCTTCCAGCAGTTTTCTCACAAAGTCAAGGAACTGGGCTGCGTATGCGCCGTTGGCAACCTTGTGGTCCACGGACAGGGTCATATTCATTAACTTTCGTACCAGGATGTTGCCGTTGTCCGGCACGCAGGTGTCGGTTATCTGTCCGATGCCCAAAATACTGCATTGGCCGGGCACCACAATCGGGATGAAGTTATCTATTCCGAAGGCACCGAGGTTACTTACAGTGATACAGCCGCCCTCCAAATCGGTGGGGGCCAATTTATTGCTGCGCGCCCTTTCAGCCAGTGCCTGACCGTCACGTGCGATTTGCTTGATGTCTTTTTTGCTCACGTCCTTGAGAATCGGCGCGACCAGACCGTCCGGAACAGATATTGCAAGACCAATATGGATAGCTTCTGCTAACTTGAGAGTCTGGCCAGCCAACTGACCTGTCATAATCGGATATCTCTCCAAGCCCATCGCGACTGCCTTGATAATAAAATCATTGTAGGAGATTTTCACATCAGAAGCCTTGTTCAATTTTGTTCGCAATTCAACCAGGTCGGTAACATCGACCTTCACAGTCAGATAGAAGCAGGGTATCTCGCGTTTTGATTTTAGCATCTTCTCTGCGGTTATTCTCTGCAATCTGTTAAGCGGTACCGTCGCACCGAGTTTTACCTCTGCCGGAGCTGCGGGGGTCGGTTTAGCGGGTTTAGCTGATTTCGAGGCGGCGGCTTGTTTTACATCCTGCTCAGTAATTTTACCGGCAGGGCCGGTGCCGGTAACCATCGCCAGGTCCACGCCAAGCTCACCAGCTAATTTCTTTGCCCTCGGTGAGGCCATAACTTTACCTGTGGGTTTGCTCGGTTGGGGCTGGGCTTTGGGCGGTTCGGAAGGAACAAGCTGCTCAACAGGCACAGCTTCCGGTGGCCCGGACGGTGCCCCTGCCTTGAGTGAATCGATAAAACTTTGCGGCACTTCTTCGTCCTTTTCGCCGAGGACCAAAATCGGCGCCCCCACAGCAAGCGTTTCATCGACCTCAACAAGAATATGCTTTACAAAACCATCGGCGGGTGATTCCATTTCGAGAGTTGCTTTGTCGGTTTCTATCTCAAAAATAATATCACCTTTTTTGACCTCTTCTCCGAGGTTAATTAAACAATTAACGATGGTTCCTTCTTCCATTGTCTGGCCAAGCTGTGGTAATCTTACTTCTTTTGCCATTTATACAATCCTCATATTTTCGTATTGTGCATATCGTATTGCGTATTGGTTATACAATCGCCTTGACGGCTTCGACGATTCTATCGACACTGGGAATACTTGCCGTCTCCAGCGGCTCGCTCATCGGCGGGGGCACATCGGCCGCTGCCAGATTGACCGGTGCTGCATCAAGATAATCGAAACCGTGTGAGCCGTCGCTGAATTCGTATTCCATAAACCGGCCGGCTATCTCTCTGCCTGCGCCACAGGTGCAGAAACCCTCGCTGACGGTGACCAATCGTCCAGTCTTGCGAACAGACTCGGCTATTGTTTCTATATCCAGCGGCTTTAATGTACGGGCGTCAATTACCTCAGCGTCGATGTCATATTCGGTAGCCAGAGTTTTTGCTGCCTGAAGCGAATACATTGCCATCCTGCTGTAACTAACGATGGTTGCATCGCTGCCGGGCTTTTTGATATCCGCCACACCGAGCGGGATGATGTAATCGTCCTGCGGTACTGCACCGAGCTGGCCATAAGTTGCTTTATGCTCGATAAAGACCACGGGGTTGTCGCTGCGGATGGCGGCCTTGAGCAGGCCCTTTGCATCGTAAGGCGTTGAGGGCATTACTACATAAAGGCCCGGAGGATGCATAAGCCAGGCCTCGAGCGATTCTGAATGGTGGGCGGCGATACATCTGCCGACACCGCCTTCAGTTCGCAGGACCATCGGGACTTTGGCTTTGCCGCCGAACATATAGCGGTTATAGGCTCCGACGTGGACAAGCTGGTCCATCGCAATCGTAACAAAATCGACATACATAATCTCAGCCACCGGCCGCATTCCCCGAAGGGCCGCCCCGACTGCGGCACCTGCAATGGCGGCCTCGGATATTGCAGTATCGATAACTCTTTCGGTGCCGAATTCGGCCAAGAGCCCACGTGTTGCCTGATACGCCCCGCCGTAAAGGCCGACGTCCTCACCCATCACGATAACGTTCTTGTCTCGTCGCAGCTCATCAGCCTGAGCGGCGGAGACAGCCTGGCCGATGGTCATAATATCCATACCGAACTCGGATTTGATTTCGGCTCTGGCCTGTTCGGTGGCCTCCTTTTTCGTTTTCGCCGTGGATGAAGCAAGAGCAGCCTGGAAAGCGGTGGTAGCTTCGGTTACCTTTGCGCTAAGTGCCCTGTCGGAATCAATAAGCTCGGCGGGATAACTCTCCTCGACATATACATCTTTGGTCAACTCTGCAGTGTTGGGCCAGGGACTATCCAGGCCGAATTTTGTTGCTGCTTCAATCATGGCAAAGGCCTTATCCTTTATCTGGTCTAACCGCTCAGTTGTGCAGAGCTTCTCAGTAAGCAGCTTTTCCCTCAGGACTGTTATGGGATCGCACTTGTGCCAGGCCTTTTCCTCAGCCTTGGTTCGATATGCGCGAGGATCGCTTCGGCTGTGGCCGTACCAGCGATAGGTCTTGGCTTCGATAATTGTCATCTGGTTATCTTTGCGCGCCCTTTCCACGGCCTTGCGGACTGCAAGAAAGACCGCCACCACATCCTGGCCGTCCACAATCATAGCGGGTACATCATAAGCAGCAGCTCTTTGCGCAATATCCTCGATATTGCTGGCTTTGGTGGCACCATCAACCTCGCTGCCGGAGAACGGGACGCTCATTCCATAAAGGTTATTTTCAATTATCGCGACAAGCGGGACGGCCAGTGTTGATGCCATATTCATCGACTCGTGAAAACTGCCACAGTTTGTGGAGCCGTCCCCGAAGAAGGACAGCACGACTTTGCCGGTCTTTTTGTATTTTTCAGCCAGGGCCGCCCCGACGGCGGGCGCCTGATTGCCGCCGACGATGCCGGTCGAGCCGAGATTATTTTGCTTATCTACTTCAGCGATGTGCATTGAGCCGCCTCTGCCCTTGCAATAGCCGGTCTCTTTGCCCATCAATTCAGCCATCATCCGGTTCCAGTGATTCTGGCGGTCTTCTTCGCTGTCGGCGTATTTGTTGCCGATTGCGCCGCAGTGGCCGTGGCCTCGGTGGGTCGAGCCGATGACGTCACCACATTCGATAGCGGCAATGGAGCCGACGGCAACTGCCTCCTCGCCGGCGTAAAGATGTGAGGCACCTTTTATAATATTCCGGCCTAAAAGCTCGAAAACCTTCTCCTCAAAAAAGCGAATCTCATAAATAGTACTGAGCCAGTCAGTTGCACCTTCGAGATTGATACTGCCATTCTCGATAAGGTCTTTGACCTTTGGTTTCGGTTCCTTTCGAGTGTCCTCAATACAAAAATCCATACTGTAAATCTCCTCAAATTCTACTTTTCGGTGGTAAAAACACCGAACCTGCTCTGCTAACATCATTAAAGAGCGATAGTATAGCACATTTCGCCGGCAAAAAGCAACCGGAGTGTTCCCATTTTGCCGTTTTTTTGCAATTGGGGCTCCAAAACGATACCAACAGCCTTTCCGTTCGGTTTTCGCCGGGTGAGATTCAGGACTGACAGAACATGCTGGAACCGGCAGACGGATTTTAGTAAAATACAGATTAAATATGCCCCCCCGGCTTCGGTTAAGCCTTCTCCGAAAAGCTTTGAAATAGTCAGTTCTTTTCGGATTACTGAAGGCGACGGCAAACACCGGGCCCATCCGGCTTTCTCAGACGGCCGACTCTACATCCGCCACGGCGATGCCCTGATGGCTTATGATATAAAAAAGAAATAAGCCCAATTATATAAATTAAGCGTACCTGATATGCACCGGATTTGAATACGGAGTAGCGATTACCACTCCCTTACGGTTGTGACTCTGTTTGATGACGAATCATGTCTTGCCGGATGCTAATTTTTTGCGGAAAGCCTCGGATTCCCAGTTGTTTATGAAATTCTGCTGGCGTTTGGTCAGAGCAAGTATACCGCCGAATTTTAACGCGTACGTACGAATAAGAACAGAACAGGTGGTAATTTCGGCAATGACCGAAGCGGTTTTTTTGTCGGCTGCGACAAAAAGGCCTAATCCCTTGACAACAAATGCCGCGGACGGTTTTTGGCCTTTACTTAGCAGAGAAGTTAGTTTGCGGGTGATTGTTTTGATATCACAATTTTCAAGCCACATTGCTGAGCCGTTTGCGTAAACAAGCTCATCCGGATTCAGTGCCGGTGTTGCCAGCAGTTTAGCGGCATCTTTGCGGGCCATAAACGCAGCGACAGCTTTGTTGTTGGGAAAATAGCTGACCGGCAGGGACTGCCCCGTGGCGTCAAGAACCGCCTTTCTAATCGCTGATTTTGCTGCGTCTATGTCACGGGCCGCAGGCGCCTTGAGCTTGCGTGCTTTTGGCTCTTTCAATTTGCTTTTACAGAGTTTGATAACTTTGCGGACCAGCCTTAGCGCAGCATCGGCGGTCCCCGCGGTAACAAAAAGGCCGTGTTTTTGCAGAATCATAACAGCGGGCTTTCTGCCAAACTGCTTTTGATAATTGCCAACCAGTTGTGCGATTTTCTTTGCAAGCATAAAGCCGGGGTCAGTGTAAGGCACCCAAAGAGGCGGAAATTTTTCGTTCCTGAAGAGCTTCTCAATCTCTGCTTTTCCATTTCTGGCGTTTACATACGCAGCCACCACAAGAGGATGGAGATGAATCACGCACTTACCAAGACAAGCGTGCAGATGCGATTCCACAGATGGTCGGACCCAACCGGTAACTTTATCATCGCATGCAAGGAGCAACCTGTTTACCACCTCGGGCTCGCGCGCGGATGCATCCATTTTAGGTAGCGACTTATCCTTTAGTATCGCAAGCACCGGCTCAAGCTGCATCCTCCGCCAGCCCTTTTTCGTATTCATATCTTTCAGGGCCGTACCGCTGGCTTTGATATACATATATTTGCCGTCTGCGGTTTTTACAGATGTATTACCACCTCCACCCTGAACAAGAGTAGTGTCTTTGCCCGTTTCATTCGAAATTCTTATCAAGTCTGCTAAAGCTTTGTTCATTATCCTAAGTTCCTTTCTTATTTATACTTATTTTGCTTTGTCTTTCCACATCCATGGAGTGGCGGCTACAAACCAGACTACTGTGGCAACAAGCATTATCCATTTGACCGTATCCAACTCCAAGCGGCCTGCGAGGAAAATAATAGAGGGTAATGTTAAGGCGATCAGCGCCAATAGTGAGACAATCTGTAAGATAGCACGCATGATATTTCTCCTGTTATTCCGCCACACTCGGGCGGACTTTCTTCTGATAAAATTTGCTCAGGACGATATACAACACGGCTGCGACAAACCAGCCGGGTAGTGAAACGAAGAAAATCTGCACGCCTGCAAACTTCACCAACACCCAGGCGATTGCCAGAGTCACGAACCAGGCCAAGCCAGCGGCCCAGTTAAAGGTCTTTCCGCTCAGAGCAGCATAGGAACTCTGTAAGCCAAACTTGCGAATCAGCCAGAAGTCCACAAAGATAACAGCGCCCATTGGCATTAGGATTAGACCGTAAAGGGCCACAAAGCCGAGCAGCTTCATAGCGATAGCCGGGAACATACCAGCGACTGTCGCAATGGCGCCGGTGATTAGCGTCACCTTGAACCGGGACGATTTGGGTGCCAGGGCCTGGAACGCCAGACCCGCCCGGTAGATGGTGGGATTGGCGGTCGTCCATCCGGCAATAATCACGCATAAGAGCCCCGCCAGTCCCGCAGCCCGGTGAGCCAGCGGTCCTGGCAAAACATCAGTATTGCTCGGGTCCAGATGCAGCTGATAGGCATAGAGGATTGAAGCGCTGATCCAGGCCATAAAGTGTCCCACGTACATACCCGCGCTGCTCGCCACGGCATACCAGCTCTTGCGAGCGAACCGGAATACAGACAGGTCGCTCATGCCGATGTGCATCGCCATATTGCAGAACCACGCAAAGAATGTTACGTGCCAGAAAGTGAACTTGACCTGTCCTTCCAGCGGCGTACCGCCTTTCCATATTTGGGTCTTAGCCAAATCCCAGACATCGGCCAGCGAGCCGATTTCCGTGCCCGTCGCCTCGATAAAATGCCGCAGACCTACAAAACCAAATGCCAGAAACACGAGGACCATCCATGGAGCTGCTACATTGGCAAACTTGGCGACGGTTTGATAGCCGTAAGCGGCAACGACGGCAATAAGCCCACCGACAACAGCGACAGCTACAACCCAGCCGATACTGTTGGGATACAGGTCGTTGAGGCCTGGCATTTTGAACTTGAACCAGACACCAACTGCCGTCGCCGAGACGGTCACCATCGCCCCTGCGAGGAAGCAGAACATCACGCCATTGGCAAGGTTGTAGAGGATTACAAGCTTGCGGCCGCAGATCTTCTCCAGTTGATAGTAGAGTGTCAGACGCCTGCGCGTGGCGATAGGCGCACAAAGGAACATCCAGCTAAGGACTGCCAGGGTGTTGCCGACGACAAGACCCATAACCAGGTCAAAGGCGCTGACCCCTGCGGCCACAAACAGCGGCCCGATCATTAGCTCGGTTCCGGCGCAATGCTCGCCGGCGTACATTCCGATGAAGCTCTTGAAGCCGAGCAGTGCATTCTTAGGCACCGGCTCACGTTCAAACTCACTTCCGGCTTGCGTCTGCTGTGACTGCTGCTCTGTATCCATTTCGTCTCCCTTACTATTAACTGTAATCCGTATACACTCTACCCACGCTTGCTGAGAACATCTCTTTCATAGGCTTTGACCTCATCCAGCCAACCTTCAGCGACCGGTACATCTGTTTTCATACAATAATGATTCCAGATGGCTCCGAAGGGCAGGGTCTTTAACTCTTCCAGCATTGCCAAACGCGAGGTATAGTCGCCGTTGACTTCCATTTGGCGCAGCTCGTCTGTCGGCTCCAACAAGGCAATCAGCAGGGCTTTGAGCATACAACGCGTGCCTATCACCCAGGCTGCTATCCGGTTAATGCTGGCGTCGAAAAAGTCAAGGCCGATATGCACCCTCTGGAGATAATCACCCCTAATTATTTGTTCCGCGATGGCACGCAGCTCATCCGAGAGAATAACCACATGGTCGCTGTCCCAGCGTACGCCCCTGCTGACGTGAAGCAGTATTTCGTCAAGAAAAGCCAGCACCGATGATATCTTGTCGGAGACAACTTCCGTCGGATGAAAATGTCCCGTATCCAAACACAGCAGCGTTTTATTTTCGATGGCATAGCCTAAGTAAAACTCATGCGAGCCGACGACGTAACTTTCCGAGCCGATACCGAAGAGTTTGCTTTCTACGGCATCCAGAAGACAGCTTCGGTCCATCGGTTCGGTGAATATCTCATCAAGCGACTTTTTAAGGCGCTGGCGGGGAGCTTTTCGGTCAACCGGTATGTCTTTATATCCATCCGGTATCCATAGGTTTGTTACGCAGGGCGTGCCTAACTGCTTTCCCATAGCCTCGCCGATTTCCCGGCACACAATGCCGTGCTCTACCCAGAAGCGCCGTATCCCTTCATCCGCGCTGGACAATGTGAAACCGCTCTCCGCTTTCGGATGCGAAAAGAACGTGCCGTTAAAATCCATTCCCAGGCCGTTAGCCTTCGCCCAGTCAATCCAGGCTATAAAATGCTCGGGGGTCAATTCGTTGCGCTCGACCCTGCCTTTGGTCTCGCCGTACATTGCGTGCAGGTTCAGCCGATGCTTGCCCGGTATCAAGCTCAACGCCTTTTCCAAATCCGCACGCAGTTCATCAGCGGTCCGTGCTTTGCCGGGATAGGCGCCCGTGGCCATTATGCCGCCACCGCTGAGGCCTTCTTGACTGCTTTCAAATCCGGCCACATCGTCTCCCTGCCAGCAGTGCAGCGATATTGCTTTGCTGCTTAGCCGTTCCATCGCCTTGTCCGTGTCAACGCCCAGCTCCGCGTAACGCTGCTGCGCCACCTCGTATGCTTTTTCGATACTTTTGGATTTGCTCATCACTAATCCTTAATTCTCAGTTTTATCACGATTCAAAACTTTCCAGAAGTTTCTGTTCCGCTTGTCTTGTCCACAGCCCATTATTTAGATACTCAGCAACTTGTGGCATCTTTTCGTTCATCTTCTCAAGCGGCACCAGCGGCAAATCTTTACAGGCCGGGTAAACGACAATCTTACCTGCTATCGAACGGTTCTCGACCGCCCGAATGCCGTCGGTTGCACCGGCAAGCCCACAAACAGCCGCAACGCTGAGGTTTGTATCAAGCTGGCCGGATTCGGCCTTTTCCAGCATTCGTTTCATATCCTCCAAAGTCGAGCCGCTGGTCCCGATGAAATACAATCGCTTTTCTATATAAGTATCAAGGTCAATCTTTCCGGTAACCGTCGCGGGAATGCCGGCAAATATGTTTACTAAACCCCGTTCTGCGGCGCTATGCACCGAGGCCGCGACCAGGGCCGGTATTGGCGCCATCAAAGCGGTGTAGTCAAATGCCTCGGTAATCTTGTCTTTCAAAGGGTTGTATGCCTTATACGTAACAGCGTTTTTCTCGGCTATCGGCCCGGCGATTTTTGTAAGCATCGCCAGCCTGTTGTCATCCACATCAGATGCAAAAACACTGACGCCTTCAACGCCCTGGCAGATGTTGCGGATTACGTGCATCATACCCATCGGGCCGCCTGCCCCGACAATATTAATCCTGTCACCGGGACGAATCTCATCGGTATCGGGAATCACTTTCATAGATTCAGCCGGGTCCGAACCCGTAGTGCCCACTATACGAATACCACCATAGTGAACCCGCCCAACCGTAGTAACAACATCTCTGCCAAATCTATCGCCACAAAGGACGATATTGAGAATACCATTCAAAGCAACTTTTGCAAACAATGTCTCAACAACCTTGGCATCAGAGCCAAAATAGATTATATCGTCATAGCTGGCATCGGTAAGCGCCGATATGCTTGCGGCCCTGTCTGCCGCTGCCTCCAATTCAGCCGGTATTGGAGCCTCCGAGAGCCAGGTTATTTGAGCCGGTTTTCCATAGCTACTAAACAGATTTTGAAAAGTATTTTTGGTCACCTCCGTATCAGCAACGATGAGCATCTGGCCGTCTATTTTCAAACTCGTGCGTTCGGCGGATACATAGGCATCTTCAACGCACGCCCACGGCTCTACAAGAGCTACAGCCGAGCCGGAAAGCTCCTCGCCGACGGGTAAAAGCATCGAGTCGCCCTGCGGTGAGGTTATGATCCTTTCGTCCATCAGCACATACTCGGCAAGAGCGCCTTCGAAATTGTATCCGAACGCCGCGTTGGAAGTGGCAGTGCGTATCCAACGGTAATCCGTCTGTACAAGGAAACGTTGGCCGGGCTTAAAATTCCCCACCGCGGGGCCGACCGCCTCAATCCTGACTACAGTTTCGTGACCGGGCACAGTCGGTGCTTCGCAGGGGACATAGCTGGGTATCTCTTTAAGAACTTCAGGGTCAATTCCGGAAACTATTTCGCTTTTGCGAACATGGTTGGAAAATTGCTTCAGTAATTTTAGGTCGGAAAAACAAAGTCCAACCGCCTCGATCCGACAAAGAATCTGATGCCTGCCCGGCGGAAAAACCTCCTTGGATTTGTTAAGGATAAGCTCATCCGGCCCAACCAACTGCACAGCATGTTGTGTTTTCGGTATGTTTGCCATACTTCGTCTCTCGTCTCTCGTGACTCGTGTTTCGAATCACGAGTCACGGGGCACTGTATTTAATATTTCCTTAGCCTTTATATCCTCACTTAAAGTGTTAAGTTTATCTTCGTTCTGTGGCTCAAGTGAGCTTCCAAGCTGTTCAAAGAATTCATTTTTGTCCGCAGCGCTCTTAAAGTTTTTGTTTGCCCAGTCGCTGGTGTATCCCAGGCCGCACTTTTGTTGAAGCACCGAATGGGCATAAACGATGTAGGCGCCTTTGAGAAATACCGGCACCAAGGGCGCCAGCTCCTTCGTATCGAAGCTGTCCACGAATTTCTGTCCCGGGCTGTTCATCTCCGTTCCCTCTACAACCGGCAGATGCAGCTTATCAGCCAAATCCACCACATGGTAGAGGTTTTTCAGCTTTAAATCGGGTGCTCCCGGCGTGTAATTGCGGTCCGGAATGACATTGATAGCTGCTGCGCCGGAGCTCATGGCTACATCCAAAAGCTCTTTGATGTCCTTTTCACCTTCATTGGTGCCGTCCAGCCAGGTCAAAGTCGGAATCGCCCCGGCCGCGAGGATAAACCGGTTAGTATCAGCCATTAGTGGAAACGAGCCTTTGTCGGGCGGGACATATCCAACGCCGCCGCGCTTCATCGTTTTCGCTCGAATCGTATTTAATAATTCTCTGCCCTCAGGCAGCTCTGACCGTTTGACCTCCACACCCAGTTTCTCAGACCAAAAATCGGCAAGGCTCTTTTCCTGGCCGAAGATTTCTTTAGCTTTGCGGGCGTATGCAAGACAAATATGCCGCTCGGTTGCGTTGCCCGACGGCGTCAAAACGAGCACATCCCGTTCGTAATCCAGTTCTGCCGGCTTTAGATATTTATTTACCCGGCCCATCAAGTCTCGGTTTCTCTGCTGTGCGGTCTTACGAAGATTAAATAAAAACTCTTTTTGTTCACCTTCTAATGTAGCTCTCGGAAACCCTACTCCCATATGATATGTGATACCCGGCTCGCCGGGTGATGTCATTACTCTGGTGGCAAATTCCGGCACAAAAACTCGCGTTTCCATGCCGGCACAGGCTTTTAGGCCGAGCATTCTCGCCGCGGCAAGGAATTCTTTTAGAGCATCTAATACATCAAAATCCACTACTTCTGCAACAGCTAATCCGGCTTTGCGAGCTAACCAGGCAAATTTGCTCGGCGAATAACCATATGTGTTGTAAGAGAAAAAGGTATGACAGTGCAGATTGATATCCGTACCGGCTTTGGGCAAATCGATTTCCCCTGCCCGGACTTTCTCGCATAGTGCCGTCAGAGCTTGCTTTCTTTCGTTGGGATCGAAACTATCCAGTCTGCTTTCGAGTTCTGCAATCAAAACGAATCCTTCTATTGTTGGTTATTTCCTTATGCACTTACGAATTATGCGTTTTTTTTGTATTGTTCATCCCAAAGTGCGGCATCCTGCGGCTGATATTCTTTAAGGTCAAATGAATTGCGGACAATCTCTCTGGCCTGGGCCAAAGATTGTATCTGTCCTGTGGCCTTGGCCTGCATCAGGATATTGCCGCTGGCCGTCGCTTCTATCGGGCCGGTGATTACTTTCTTATTGAGGGCATTGGCCGTAAACTGACAAAGCAATTCATTTTGTATTCCGCCGCCGACAATATGCAATATCTCAATCGTATTTCCCGTAGCATCTTCAATAGCTTCCATAATAGTGCGATACTTCAGGGCCAGACTTTCCAGTATCGTTCTTATCATTTGTCCCTTGTCGTCGATTGGATTCTGTCCGGTCTCTGTCAGGTAACCGTTAATCCTCTCCGGCATATCGCCGGGCGCAAGAAATCCGCTGTAATCAACATCAATGTGACTGGCAAACGGTTCGGCTTTTTCCGCCAAAGCCGCCAGGTCCGCATAGGACAGGTCGGTTCCCCCGCGCTGCCATTGCCTCCTGCATTCCTGCATTAGCCATAGTCCCATTATATTTTTGAGAAGCCGAATCGTATTTTCAACTCCACCCTCATTTGTGAACTCGTATTCAAAGGTTTTATCGTCGACAATTGCCCGCGGCACTTCAACGCCCATAAGGGACCATGTTCCCGATGAAAGATACGCCCAATTAACACTACCGGCAGCGGGCACAGCGACGACGGCTGAAGCAGTATCGTGCGAGCCGATAGCAATAACCGGAATAGGTCCACAGCGGAGCTCTATTCCAATCTTACCGGACAACTGGCTCACAACGGTCCCGGGCTCGACGACTTTCGGCATGATGTGAATCGGCAAAGACAGTCTATCCAGGACCTCTTTGGACCATTGGCCTGTCCTCATATCCATAAATTGTGATGTGCTGGCAAGACTGTATTCTGCAAAAATCTTGCCGCACAGAAAGTACGAGACCAAATCAGCAATGAAAATCAGATTCTTTGCTTTGGCTAAGGCAATCGAATTATTCAGGCGCATTGCGAGCAGTTGATACAGGCTGTTTAGCTGCATAAACTGCACGCCGGTATTTTCATAAATGTCGCGTTTGCTCATCATTTCAAACGCCCTTTCCTGCATACCGTTGGTCTGGCTGTCGCGATAGTGATAAGGATTCTCAATGAGTTTGCCATCGACGTCAAGCAGGCCGAAATCGATGCCCCAGCTATCGACGCCGATGCCCCATACCTGAGCGACTGCCGCTCTTGTCGCTTTGCTGATACCGGACTTAATTTCGTAAAACAGCCTGTCAAAATCCCAGCGCAGTGAGCCGTGCTCTTCAATCGGCCCATTATCGAAACGATGGATTTCATCGAGAACAAGTTTACGTGCCGAAACCGAGCCAAGCATCACTCTGCCGCTCTCAGCGCCAAGGTCAACGGCGATATATTTTTTTATTTCCGCCATTATCAACTCCTTATTACAAGTTCTTAATTCTTAAGAAGTAATTTTATAACCCAGATGTTTCGCCATTGCAAATCGAAAATCAAAGCGCGAAAAGAGAAAAGGCAGGGATAGAATTTGAGTTTGACACTCGATTCTTCGGACCGTGTGCGGTATTAAACGCAGGTTGCGCTACTATTCATGGCCGTTCTTCCCCTCAGGCAATATCGTCCCTTAGTGAATCAAAGAGACAATAAGCGCGGTGCGAAAATATATGTTTTGCTGCAAAAAATCAATGAGAATTAAACGGTTTGAACGGACGTGTTCCGCAGGAAGCGCATTTTGGCCTGGCCGATGAGATAAAAACTGCCGGTAATACAAATCAGGTCTTCTTTGCTGACGGCGTTTTTGGCGAGCTGCAGTGCCTGGCCCAGACTGGGGGCGGTCTGGCACATCTTGCCGCAAATCTCGGTGTACATCTCAGCCAAATCTTCCGGCGACATCGCTTTGGCCGAGTTGCTGCGGGTAAAAATCACCTTGTCAGCACCGTATTGTAATTTCTGGAGCATTCCTTTGACGTCCTTGTCGTTGTTGCAGCCGAAGATTACGACCATAGAATCATAAGGAATATTCTGGCCTATCGCGTGAATCAGGGCCTGAATGCTCGCAGCATTGTGAGCGGCGTCGATCATAATTCTGGGGTCGTCCCAAATCATCTCCATTCGGCCCGGCAACGAGACCTTATTAAGTCCCTTAGCGGCCTTTTCGTTGTCTATCTTGTAGCCGGCTGATTTGAGTTTATCCAGCATAGCCAAGGCCAGGCCGCAGTTGATTGCCTGATGTTTGCCGTGCAGCGGCACTCGCAGATGTTCAAATTTACTCGTCGGTGTTGTCAAGCAGATTCTCGTGTGTGGGCCGTGCTCTCGCGAGGTTTCAAATCGATGCGAAAAATCGATATCACTGCCGGTTACACTCAAAGGCGCTTTGACAGCGGTAGCCTGTGATTGTAGGACACGCATCGCCGAGGGTTCCTGCTGAACGGTGATAGCCGGGACACCACGCTTGAAAATTCCCGCTTTCTCTTTTGCAATGCTGTCAATAGTGTCCCCAAGCAGGTACTGATGGTCGATACTCAAACTGGTTATGCCGATGACTTTGGGCTTAATAACATTTGTGCTGTCGAGTCTGCCACCCAGACCGGTCTCAATCACGGCAATATCAACCGCCTTATCGAGAAAATACATAAACGCCAAGGCCGTCATAATCTCGAAGAAAGTGGGAGGGTCGGTCTTTGATATCTTCTCAACCGGAGTGTAAATGCGGTTCAGTAACCCGCACATTTCCGAGTCGTTAATCATTTTTGAATTGACCGTAATCCGCTCGTGCAGGTGCACCACGTGGGGCGATGTGTACAGTCCGACGTTATAGCCGTTCGCTTCGAGCATCCTGGCTAACATCGTGGCTGTTGAACCCTTTCCCTTTGTACCACCTATATGAACTGTATGGATTTTTTTATGTGGATTGCCCAGTAACGAAAGCAGTTTTTGCATCCTGTTGAGGTTGAAAGTAGTGACGTTATAGCGCAGACGCTCCTGCTTCTCGTAATCGGTCCTCGCAAACAAGTAGTCAAGGGCCTGCTGGTAGCTCCGAAAAGCCTTTTTGCTTTTGACCCTTTGAACCTTGGTGGAGGATTTTTTCTTCCGTTTCTTTCCGGTTGTCTTTATTGCTCTTGCCATATAAATTTAACTATGACAATTATAACGGTCAAAAACACAATAGTCAAGTCTTAACCCTAAAAATCACTGCAAATATAGCTGGGCAAAGCAATATATGAGCTTGTAAATAAAGAGGTTACAACAAACTTAACTTTACATTGTTATCTTTTAAAAAGCGTTATACATCAGTATTACTGAATACATAATTATTTTTGCTTATAACGATGCGGTATTCGCTAAGTTTAGCCATTGTCAGGCCGGTTTTCATAGATTCTGGGTGGTTAATCTGAGTTACTACCTATATAATTGCAGGCGTGAATACAAAAAAACCAAAACAAGCTCTTAATTTTACCCTGCAGAGCATTAATCAGCTACTTTGGCCTGCGGTTTGTATCAATTGTGGCGAAAACATCTGTGAAACTGATAACAATCTGTGCAAGAATTGCTGGTCTCAGCTTCTGGCCTGCACGAGTGGCGATTACTGCCGGCGCTGCGGCCGGGATGCCAGTAAATTTGCACTGCTGGAAGGCGCCTGCCCCGATTGCCAGGGTAAAGAATTTCACTTTGACCGGATAGCCCGCAGCGGAGTTTATAGCCAGGCCCTGCAAAAAATGATATTGGCCTTCAAAAACGGACGGACGGAACTGGACCTGGCGGTAGGGTTTTTGGCCAATTCCGCTTTGCAGGGAAGCGATTTTTATAATGATATAGAACTTTTCGTCCCTGTTCCGCTGCACTGGTCGAGGCGATTGGCTCGCGGCTACAATCAATCGCAGGTTTTGGCCGGAAAATTAAATCACTCCACAGCCAAAATCAGCACAGAGCTTGTCCGAATCCGTCGAACCAAATCACAACCCGCAATGGTGAGTCCGGCCGCACGCGCTAAAAATGTCGCCGGTGCCTTTGCTGTCCGTTATGGAAATAATTTTACTAATCGAAAGATTTGTCTTGTTGATGACATCAAAACAAGCGGTGCAACGCTGAACGAGTGCGCAAAAACACTGAAACAAGCCGGAGCTTCGAAAGTCTTCGCGTTAGTTTTAGCCATTGCCGGCCAAAGTATCAGCTAATTATCACAGTGGTTGGAGTTTTTTATATCTACAGTTTTTCGTGCTTTACTACGGCTCGGTAGAGGCCGTTGATGCGTTTGCCGTCAACGATTGTGGGGGAATATTTTTCGTTTCTCGGCTGAAGGCGAATTTTATTATCCGCCTCGAAGAACGCTCTCTTAAAGGTCGTCTCGTGCGGCACTGCAAAACGGACAAAGCAGTCATCGCCATTATGTACCTCGGCTGCCGGTGAGAATATCACAATATCACCCTCGTGGAACTTGGGCTCCATCGAATCGCCGACAACCCGGACGGCAAATGCGTTCGGGTCATGCAGGTCCGGACAGCGGATATAATCATCGGCTATGCCCACGGGATAGTCCAGGTCATTGAAATCACCCGGATAGCCGGCTGCAACTTTGTTTATCACGGGCACTAATCGACCGGCTGCCAGAGGTAACTTGTCCTGCTCGATGTTCAAGTCGCTTTGGGCAAGAAGCTCGCTGAGCCGGCTTGCATTAGCTTTCTTATCAATAAGGTTTTTTATAATCTGCCGCCATTTCTGACTTTCTGCCTCAGCGGACTCATATTCCTGACGAACATCGGCAGGAAGGCCTTCTATATGAGCAATGTGCAGCAGCAGACCTGGTTCAAACTCAAGTATCTTCTCGAGCCTGGTCAGCAGCTCATCACCAGGCGGATTTTTTACCTTGCCGGTCTCAATAGTGGACAGGTACGGCTTGGAAAAGCCAATGCGATTGCTGACCTCATCCAGAGTCAGATTTAACTGCTCACGTTTTTTTCTTATTATTTGCCCCAGAGACATACCGAATCCTCAAATTTTACAATTGCTAATTAACTTCTATAAGCTCGTAACTGCTGCTTCCCAGGCCGATTCGCTCAGCGTGTTCAATCTGGTAACGCGGATCGAGCTTGTCATTATCCAACAGCTCTGTCAGTTTCCGCCCCGCTTTGTTTTCCACCAAATCCAGCGCTGCCTTATCGAGAGCCACTGGGTCGGTCGAGGCGGCTATGCCGATATCATCAACTATTGTACGCATATTCGGCGTGCTAAAACAATCACAATCTTTGGTAACTGACAGTAAAAAATTGAAAAATGCAGCCTTGTTTTCTTTGCCCTTCAGTGCCCCCAGTGCGTGTTCAGCAATACTTTTTTGTAATACTTCACATTCCGGGCCCCAATTGCATTTGACGGCACCGAATCTGCACATCGCCATGCACTCTGCACAGCCGATACATTTGTCCTGGTCGATGTGCGCCTTGACATCGTCAAGCGTAATTGCATCGGCTGGGCAATGCTTAAAACATACGCCGCAATGTGTACAGTCGCTGCTGATGCTGAGCTTAAGAGCGGCGTGCTGTGTCATCTTGCCCCTTTTGCTCGCACAACCCATTCCTAACGTTTTCAGCGTACCTGCCGCACTCGCTGCAGGATGGCCGGTAAAATGAGCAACCGAAAGGAGCGACTGGCATTGAACTATACCGGATGCAATAAAAACTTGTTTATCTATTTCTCCGTCTATCTCGACCGGTATCTCACTTGTTCCAAACAGTCCATCGGGCGCAATGAATGGTATCCCTAAACCTTCCGAACCAAAGCCGTGCTTGGCAGCTAAAATACTATGGTCGATGGCATTGTGCCTTCGGCCAACATATAAAGTGGTGGTGTCGGTTACAAACGGTTTTGTTTTCAAAGCGAGCAGCTCATCAACCAGTCCTTTGATGCACGTAGCAGGTATATGTGTGTTGTTATCACCTTCTCCAACATGAACTTTAACCGCTGTAAAATCATTTTCCTCAAAGCATCCTTCAAAACCGCCGGCCTTAAACAGCTTGCGTGCCTTTTTGGAAATCACCTGCTCGCCGTCATTAACAGAAGCTTTAATAAAATATACTTTAGAACTCATAAAAAATTACCACCTGCAATCAAAAAGCATGCCCATTATATTGTTTTCTCACCTGACTGCAAGAGCTGCTTAGAAAATCAAATGCTCTAACAGTATTTTTATACCAAGACCAATAAGTACCAGTCCGCCGATAGCTTCGATTTTGTTTTCGAAAAAATGTCCGAATTTTTTACCGATGAAAACGCCAAGATATGACAAAACAAAGGTTACCATGCCTATTATTATCACCGCAACAGCAATGGAGCTGGTGATAAGTGAAAGCGTAATGCCAATTGCCAGGGCGTCGATACTCGTAGCAAGGGCCAGAATCAGCAAAACCAGAACATTCGAGGGGTCCAAATTCTTCTTGGCCGACTTAATCTTGAACGACTCATAAATCATTTTGCCTCCGACGGCAGCTAAAAGGCCAAAGGCGACCCAGTGGTCATAATCCGCTATGTAATCTTTTACACTTATCCCCGCCAGAGAACCTATCAACGGCATAACTGCCTGAAAGCCGCCAAAAAAAACAGCCATTCGCAACGCATGCCTTACGTGCAACTGCTGATATACACTGCCGCTGACAATAGAGACCGCAAAGGCGTCCATCGCCAGTCCAACGGCTATTACTATGATTGTGACTAAATCCATAAAATGCCCTTGAAGGTTACTGTTTCTACTCGGCCTTTATTATGCCATCATTAGTCAGGTCTTCGCCAATTTTTTGGCCGGGTTTGATAACCAAAAACTCGCTGTCGTCCCAGTGGCCGTCAACAAGCTTTTGCATAAGGACCGGACTGCCCTTTAGCTCATCGTAGTTCCAGTGAAGAAATTCGGCGCAGAGTTTCGTGTAATGTTTATACTCATCCGAATCGGCAAGGCCCCAACTGATATACGTTGCCCAACTATACTCCTTTATCCAGCTTTGCTCGACTTCCATCAGATATTGAGCATTATCATCACCGTATTTTTCCTTATACTCTCTGAGCATTTTTTCATAGCGCTCCTTACTGGGCTGCTTGCCGGATTCTATCCAGCCGGGGCTATACCAGTAAACGCCGCGATGGGAGTCGAAGTATTCCTGATATTTGTCTTTCGAGCCAAGCAGAAGTGTAATGCAATCATGACCTCGTGGCACAACAATAGGGATTTTGGCCGACAAGCCTACAATGCCGTTGCTGCAAAGACCATAGCCAAGCAGTGAAGCATCATAGGGGCGTCCCTGAATGTCGCAGATATTATCGAGGGCTTTCTGGACTTCACTGCGAAGCTTTTCCGGCTCATCATGCAAACCCTGCTCCATCAAAACTACATCAATAACGTTTTTCGAGCGGGCAGCACAAAAATACGCTTCCCTCTGCATTACTTTACAGGTTATAAACTGAAGTCTCATCTATAACTTATACCACCTACGGGGGCTTGATTACCTTCTTGATTAAACTCACAGAGCTTCTTTATGTAGTGATTAGTTTTGGTTCCTCGTTAACGCTTTAATCTGATAATCCACAATCTATTTTCTTTCCATAAAAACATAGTTAAAGACGTGAGGCTCGAATTTGCCGCTGATTTCGATTGTTCGCAGGTCAAGTATCTTAAAATACGGCTTAAAGAGCCCTTTCAACTCATCTTCAGATGAGAAATACAAAACGGTACCCAGAGATGATTCTCTGAATTTACCCGAGCCTCCGAAGCCTGTATCCTGTTGACTGAAGCATAAGGAGAGATACTTGCCGCCTCGGTTTAGTATCCCATAGACATTCTCAATATATTTTTGCCTTCGCTCAGGTAATATATGATGTAACAGACCCCAATCGTAAGCGAAATCCCAGGTTTGGTCAACCCTGTCCAGCCCCTCGACAACATCTGCGATGAAAAAGTTACACTTCACGCCTTTTCTGCTTGCGTTCTCTCTGGCTATTTTAATCGCCGTCTGCGAAAAATCAACTCCCGTAACCTCGAATCCTCTCTCGGCAAGATAAACAGCATAATTACCCGCCCCGCAGCCCATATCAATAGCCCTGCAGGGCCGCACCTTCCCGCTGTCAACCAATTCAACCAAGGGCTCCGGCGGAATTTCCATATTCCAGGGAATCGTCTCCAGCGACATATTTTTGTAAACCTCATCCATTCGCATTTGCTCTTCTGTGACCATAGAGAGTTTCCTTTAAACACCTCTAACGAAACTGTTTGCTTGGCGCCAAGGTCTTTCCGAACGAAGCGAGAAGCTCAAGCGGGCCTTCATTTGCAACTTATCTCAAAATGAGGCTCCGTGACGCATAAGGTTTTGTTAGACGCTTTATGGCTTACACACCTTGCAGGGTCTTTTGCCGGCCTTTATCGCTTCATCTCTGCTGTTGTAACCTACGAGGTTTTCAGGCTTAATTCTCTTTGCCGAGCGACACTCGGGCTTATGGAAAATCTTGCTGTTCTTTGATGCCACATATTTATATTTGGCCACTGCCGATTTAACACCTGGTTTGGTTTGTCTTTTTGTCCCTGCCAATGAATCAGTTTTGCTTGTCCTCGTATCGGAGGGTCGCTTACCCGGCAGATTGGCTGCTTTGTAGGCATAGATAAAGGCTTGAACCTGCTCGAGCACTACATTAGTAACTTTAGCAGGCATGTCTTTTACTGATACCGCTTGCATTACCGGATTGGCTTTCCAGACATCAGCCTTGAAAGCCAGGCTCGGCTCTCTCATCAAATAGACTACTCTTGACAATGATGTCTGAATGCGAAATACGACCTGTTGCGAATGCTCCAGATCAAGCGTATCTATATCAACGTGAAGCTCTGGAATGCGGGAAGGTCTGAATTTCAAGTTTTTGGCAGACCCAATTCTTCTCTTCAAAAATTCCAACATTTTCGCAGAGTCGGATCCCATCTTGCCAATATCGGTTTCAGTAACTGTGATGCCGGCTTCTTTGAGTCTATCTGCAACCAAGTTTTCAAGCTCTTCGAATACCAGCCCATGGCTGTTCGGCTCAAAAGCGGGTGGTACAATCCAAACATATAATTTGTCTATTCCTGCCAGAGCAGGGTTGGGTTGGCCGATCAATAAAGGATCACGATGACGCAGAGGCAATTCTACCTCGCCCAGAGCGGTAACGCATAAAATTCCGGTAAAAACAGTTAAAATCAAATAGTACTCTTTGGTTTTCATAATCTCTCCTTCTTTGCCTGATTTTGTTACTTTGATTTGAGAAGAGTCCGGGCTTTATACTCTTTTGTAAGCCTGTTCCTTCGCTAACGCTCAGGATAACGGCTAAAAATAATCCGCTTATATCTACGCTATGAGCGCAACAGCTAAAAACAGTCAGTTTCTATTTAGGCTATAAACGCCAAGGCGTCGGTGACATCCATGCCCTCTTTAATACCCAGTGCTCTGGCTTTTGCATTGACTTTTGTAATTTTACGGTCTGGAAAACGCTCCAGCGTGCCTATCGGATTGTCAGGTGTGCTTTCCACTATCGCTGCGGCGACACCATATCCCTCGCAGGCCGCGGTGTCAATCGCTGGACAGGCCAAAAAACCTTTAGAGCCGGTTACCAACAGAATATTGAAACCGGCCCATTTGGTCTGCACTCCTTCAACTAAGCCATTTGGCGTTTGAAATGTTTTTGTATAAATTTCCATTATTGTTTCCGTATTTGGAAGCAAGCCCAGGAGTCCACTTGGAAGAGGCGATGCGGACAAATCATACCGGTTCACCGAGATGCTCGGCAATTTCAGCTAATTTCTCGTCAAGGAGCTCTTTATTCTGAGCCTCAACATTTAGTCGCAGCAGCGGTTCAGTGTTGCTCGGCCGACAATTAAACCACCAGTCCTTATACCCGATAGTAACACCATCAAGGTGGTCGATTCGGCCGTCGCTGTATCTTCTTGCAAGCTCATCCATTTTTGCCTGCTTATCCTCAACTTCGAAGTTTATTTCGCCGCTGCCGGAGTATCTTCGCAACGGCTCGATTAGCCCGCTCATCGGGACATCGGCTTTACTGAGAATATTCATCACGTGCACTAAGGTAATCATGCCTGAATCGGCATAATAGTTATCTGAATAATAGAAGTGTCCGGAAAGTTCGCCGCCGAATATGGCGTGCGAATCGCGCAGGGCCTTTTTCATAAAAGCATGTCCGACCCTTTCCCTTCGTGGTGTGCCGCCGTACTTGATTATTTCTTCCATAACAACTCTGCTGCTGCGCAAATCGTAAACTACCACCGACTTCGGCTTTTTCTCTAAAAAATACGGCACCATCAGGGCCGTCATCAAATCGCAGCCGATAGTATTACCTTTTTCATCGACCATCATCAACCTGTCAGCGTCACCGTCGAAGCAGACCCCGAAGTCACATTTCTTTTCCTTTACTGCTGCTTTTACCTCATCCAGATATTTCTCAATCAGAGGGTTCGGCTCATGTTTGAATTTGCCGGTGTGCTTGAAGTTAAGAGACACGATTTCTACCGGCAGGTTGCTGAAAACGGCCGGGACCGTCTTGCCTGCCATTCCATTGAAAGCGTCAACAGCAATCTTCATCTTTTTTATATTTGGCCTGAGAAACTTCAGCACGTGATTTTTGTATTCGGCGGTCAGGTCATATTTTTGCACCGAGCCGGTAGCTTTGCCCTTTGTATGAAGTAAAGCCATTGCGACATGTTTTATGTCCTTTAAGCCGGTATCGACACCAATGGGCTTTGCGCCCAGGCCGGATATCTTAAAGCCGTTATACTTGGCCGGGTTATGGGAAGCGGTAACCTGCACACCGCCGCAGGTGCCAAAATGATTGATTGCAAAATACATCTGCGGCGTATCAACCATTCCAATATCAATCACGTTTGCACCGGTGGTATTCATTCCTTTAATAAGGGCCTTGGCCAGCGCCTCGCTATGCGTCCTCATATCGCGACCGACACACAGCGACTGAGCATTAGCCTGGCCCCGCTCATAACCTCTAAGCAGCGACCGCAAAAACCGGGCAGTGGCACAGCCTATCTTCCACGCACCTTCTTC